>CAJHYH010000216.1_pt1 | contig 10128 bp, 6 predicted proteins | sample 9198661 | NCBI WGS metagenome assembly CAJHYH01 (sample SAMEA7708356, study PRJEB35096) | sediment metagenome | biome: marine neritic benthic zone biome [ENVO:01000025]; feature: sediment [ENVO:00002007]; material: shallow marine sediment [ENVO:03000034] sea grass bed [ENVO_01000059] ... | reverse complement strand
GGTGGATGGCGGTCAGCGCGGCGGGATTTCACCAGGATCGGCCCAGTCACCGCCCAGGGCCAGATAAAGATTCACACGATTGATATACAGCGCCAGGTCCGCCTGGATCATGTCCTGCTCGGCCCCGAATCGGGCCCGCTGGGAATCCAGGACATCGAGATAAGGCGTCAAACCACGTACATAGCGCTTCTCGGCCACGTCTTGCGTAGCACGTGCTTCATCCAACAAAATGACCACCCGGGAACGACGCTCCAGCTGCTCGCGCCGGGCCTGAAGGGCGTCTTCCACCTCGGCGAAAGCCTGCAGCACGGTCTGGGCGTAGTTCGCCACCTCCTGATCGTAGCGTCCTTCAGCCGCCCGCTGGCGATTTTCGAGACGGTTGTAATCGAAAATTGGCTGGGTAATGCCGTTGGTGTAGGACCACAATTCACTGTCCTCGCGGAGTAGACGATCAAAGCTGTCACTGGTATAGCCGAAACTGCCGGTCAAGGATATGCGGGGGAAGCGGCCCGCCAGGGCTGCCCCCACACGTGCGTTCTGGGCTTTCATGCGGGCTTCGGCCAAGCGGATATCCGGGCGCCGCTGCAGCAGGTCGGACGGCAGTCCGGGCGGCACTTCGGGCAGGCGGGAGTAGTAGTTCTCGGGATGCCGGCGAATCGGCGGGATGTCCGGATAAACGCCCATCAGGACGGCCAACTGGTGAATGCGGTTGCCGCGATCCCGCCGCTGAAGGGGAATATCGGCCTCGGCATTGGCCAGGATGCGTCGGGCCTGGCGCAGATCGAGCGCCGTGGCCAATCCCCTTTCGTAGCGGCGCTCGATGATGCGGGCATTACGGCGAAAATTCGCAATCAGCTGCAGGGTGATGTCGATACTTCGCTCCAGAGACTCGACCTCCAAGTACAGTCGGATGGCCTCGGCCACCACGGTCTGGGCCACGACCAGGCGGTTTTCTTCAGCTTCCAGCAGATCAAAGCGCGCGGCTTCTTCGGCGCGGGCCAGCCGCCCCCAGAGGTCAACCTCGTAAAACAGCGGTAGGGCCAGATCATAAAATCGGAAAGTTTCCCGCGATTTGCCGCTGCCCCCCGCCTTGTCGATCTTGCGAACCTCGGTGCGATGCTGCCAGTCCACATCCAGTTCTGGAAAGCGGTCGGCGCGGACCACCTGCGCCTGAGCGCGCAATTCCAGAACGCGCCCGGCGGCGAGCTGGATGTCCCAGTTGTTGGCAATGACCTTTTCCAGGACCTGGTCGAGCTCGGATTTCCCAAAGATCCGCCACCACTGGTTGTTGTAGGGGACCATCTCGCCGGCCATTACTTTGTGATTGAAATGAACCGGCACGTCGTCGCTGACAGCGGGCCGTTGGTAATCGGGCCCCAGATTGAGGCAGCCGCAAACCAAGAGCGGTGCCAATCCGAGAAGTAAGATGGCATTTGCACGGGTTGCCATATAGGCCTCCTTTCCCCTCTTTGCCACGACGCCGGGATAAATCCGCGGGAAACCATGCGGCTTTCCAGAAGGGGATCCTTCAGAGCATCCGGGCGCTGGGCCTCCCACAGCCGTCATATCTAATGATAGCGCCTCGCCCCCGTTTGCCAAGGGCACAGTTGACCACCAGCGTTGGGCCGATTTCTTCGATACCGGCAGCTTCATGAATATGGCCGCATATCAAAACCGCGGGAGGGGTCATTTCGATTAAGCGGCGCAGCCCCGAGCTCCCGGCATGCCAGCGTCCGGCAACACGATCCCGAACCCCCCAGGGCGGCGGGTGGGTCACAAGAATCGTGCGTGAATCGATCAAGGGCGCCAGGTGTTCCAGCCGCCGGCGCTCAAGCCATCCAATACGGGAGCGAAAGGGGACGGCCAGGGTGCCGCTGACGCCGACTATCCGGAAACCATTGAAGGTATGACTCTGGAGGTCCATAAAGTGAAGCTGCCGGGCTGCCGTCATCGATGCTTCGATCCGGCGGGAATCGGTATTGCCGCGCACGGCCAGAACCGGTTTGGGCAGCGCCGTCAGCAGGTTCAGGTTGGCATGTCCCCAGCGGTAGTTGACCAGATCACCGGCGAGGATGAGCATCTGGACTTCGGGGCGCTCCGACTGCCGGACAACGAGCTCAAAACTGGCTCGGCGCCCATGTAAATCGGCCGCTACATATAGGCATAGGCTATCCATCGCTGTAATAACCCGTCACTGGTGCGCCGCAGATCGATGCAGCGCTGTCAGGCATCCAGAATCTCCCGCATTTTACGGGCCATCCGCACCGCGTCATAGGGCTTTTGAATAAACCCTTTGCAGCCCTGATCAAGCATATGGGCCACCTGGTTGTTGCTGCTGTAGCCGCTGGAGAGCAGCACGCGGACATCCGGGTCGATGCGACGCAATTCCTCGAACACCTCACGCCCCCCCATCCCGGGCATAACGTAGTCCAGAACCACCATATCGATCTGATTGCTCTTCTCAGCATAAATTTCCAGCGAGGTTTTGCCGTCCCTTGCCGTGAGCACTTGGTAGCCGAGGCCTGCAAGAATTTTGCGGCCCACGGCCAGAATTTCATCCTCGTCATCCACGAACAAAATGGTTTCAGAGCCGCCGGGCACGCCGGTTACCGGCTCGGCCCCGGTGCCGCCTTCTTCGTCTGCAATCGCCTTGTCCGATTCCGGGAAATAGATATTGAAGGTAGCGCCGTGGCCGATCTCGCTGTAGCAGTTGATGAAGCCCCCGTGGTTCTTGATGATGCCGTAAGCCGAGGCCAGCCCCAGCCCGGTGCCCATGCCTTTCTCTTTGGTGGAGAAAAACGGTTCGAAAATGCGTTTGCGGGTTTCGGCGTCCATGCCCATACCGGTATCCGTTACCGAAAGCTTGACATAGCGGCCCGGCCGGATGTTGTAAGGTTTGATCCGGGCGTAGTGCTCATCCAGCTCGACATTCTCCACTTCGATGAACAGATCCCCACCTTCGGGCATGGCCTGCCAGGCATTCACGTAGAGGTTCATGAGCACCTGCTCGATCTGACCCGAATCGACCTCCACGGGCCAGACGTCTTTGGCGAAGACGCGATGGATATTGATTTCCCGTTTGGTGCGCCCGAAAATATCGGCGGACTTGTTGACGATGTGGTTCAGGTTGCTGGGCTTGACGATGTATTTACCTCCCCGGGCGAAGGCCAGCAGCTGGTTGGTCAGCTGGGAGCCGCTCTGGACGCAGCGTTCGATACTCTGGAGGCTTTCGCTCATTGTGCCCTCCGCCTCGACCTCCAGGTTCATGACCGAAACGTTGCCCTGGATGCCCATCAACAGATTATTGAAATCATGGGCAATCCCACCTGCCAGGGTCCCGATGGACTCCATTTTCTGGGATTGATAGAACTGTTCTTCCAACTTTTTCTGCAGGGTGACATCGCGGATAAAATTCAGGGTGGCCGACTCACCATTCAACTTGATCAGAATGGAATTGAGTTCCACCCAGATCGATGTATTGTGATCGCCTTCCAGACGAAACATGAGTGAATACGGCAGCTCCTTTCCCTCCAGGCGACGCTGGTACCATTCGATCACCCTGTCCCTTTCGCTGGGATGAATACACTTGGCCAGTTCGGCCCCGCTGGGGTAGATCGAAAGCCGGTTGAGAATTTCCTCGGCTTTGGGATTGGTGAACTTGATCTGGTCATCCTGCAGGATGAAAATGGCCTCATTGGCGTTCTCCACCAAGAGGCGATACTTTTCTTCGGACTCGCGCACCGCGGCTTCCATACGCCGCCGTTCCCTTACCTCCCGGCTGATTTGTGCCTCGAGGTCCTCCAATTGGGAGGCGTATTGGCGAGCGGCGTCTTCAAATGACCGCTCGTGTTCGGCCGAACGCTTTTGCAACCGGCGACGAGCGCGTACCACCTGGAGGCCGAGGACGCCTATCATCAGCAGGAGAACCAGGAGCACCGCCCGCAGCAGCGTGGATAGCAAAACCAGGTTGGTGCGCTCCGGGGGAAAGATCCGGCCAGCGCCCAGGTAGAGGTGGAGACCGGAATCGAGTAAAACGCAGCCGACGGCCGCACAGACGACCACGAACAGCAGGGTATTTTGGGTGGGTCGCTTCATCGCACGCCAAACCTCTGCGGCCTATATCGAGGCCCTTACTCTTCGACCAGCTCGATTTCGACCCGCCGGTTGATACGCCGCCCCGCAAGGGTCTCGTTGGATGCAATCGGGTTAGCCGGCCCGAGGCCCCGTGCAACGATTCGCTCGGGTTCGATACCTTTGCCCACCAGAAAGCTCTTGACGATATTGGCGCGGAATTCAGATACCTTGAAATTGTAATGCAGATTGCCGACGGCATCCGTATACCCCGTAATGCGGATGGGCCTTTGCGGCCTTTGTTTCATGGCCTGGGCCAGCTTGCCGAGTTCGCGCATGGTTTCATCGTCCAGGTCATTGGAGTCGATTTGAAAATAGATGATAAGCTTTTCCGGCAGCGGGATATTGGCAGCGGCGGTTTCCGCCACGCTGTTTTCATCTTCGGCGGGTGCCGCCTCTATCGCCTCTTCCTGTGTCGGCAATGCCGCCGATGACGGATTTTCTTCCACTTCGAGCCCAGCAACCATTTCGCCCGCATCGTCATCGCGCGTATCCGCCGGCGGTGTCGGGGCATCGTCTAAATTTCCGTCAGATTCGGGGGCAGCCGAGGTTGATGGTGTAAAACGGTCGTCTGATTCAGCGGCTGTGGCCGATGGCGGCAGCTGGCCCGAAGCGCTATCGGTAACCACGACATTGCCGGCATCCGACACCACTATGGGGGAACGTTCGCGCAAGGCGAATGCCAGCAGCCCGGCGATGAAACACAGCAGGCCGAATATGATCAGGAGCATCGTCTGGCTGGAGGCTGTCTTGGGTTGGGGCGGCGGGGGGGCGGGAATCGGCGGCGTGTGAATTACCGGTGCGGGGGCCGCCGCACGCGCCAGCGTTTCGACGGCTGGCGGGGCCGAGCTTTGGGGCGTTACCAGTCTGATCCGCAATTCTTCGGCACACTCGCGCACGATGGCGCCATCGACCTGACTGGCTCCCTGCACGAAGGCCGTCAAAAGGGCATGATCGCAGATGATATTGATCAGGCGTGGATATCCCTCCGAAAAACTGTAAACATCCTGGACGGCCTCGGCGGTAAATATGGGGGTTTCGCATCCGGCCACCGCCAGCCGATAGCGAATGTACTCCATGACCTCGTGCTTTTCCAAAGGCTCGATATTGTAATTGATGGTGATGCGCTGGCGCAGGGGGCGATTACGCTGTTCCAGGATGATATTGTTGAATTCATTCTGCCCGACAAAGAAAATGTTCAAAAGCTTCGTATAATCTTTTTCAATGTTGGAAAGCAGACGAATTTCCTCTAGCAAACCCGACGTAAGGCGCTGCGATTCGTCAATGATCAGCAAGACTTTCTTTTCCAGCTCTTCATTGTGGAGTAAAAAGTCCTTGAAAACCTCCAGAAATTCTTCTTTGCTCTCAAACGCCTTTTCGATTGCAAACGATTTGGCGATATAGCGATACAGATCCATGAGCGACAGGCCCGGATCCGGCACCATGGCGACGAGGGTATCCTCCCCCAGGGAACGCAGCAGCGCATGGATCAGCGTGGTCTTCCCGGTGCCGACATCACCGGAAAGCAGCAGGAAGCCGCGGTTGTCGAAAATGCCGTATTTCAGTATGGCCAGCGCCTCCTTGTGCTTGCTGCCCAGCCACAGAAAGCGGGGATCGGCACTGATTTGAAACGGCTTTTCCTGCAGTTCGAAATGATCGAGATACATGGTTCGATTCGATTATGAATGCGGTTTGTGTAATGCTAAGGCGCGTATTGGTTACGGCCCGTCGCGATACGATCCAGAAACATAAGATCCTTCAACTGGTCGTTTTGGGTGCCGATCGCCAGCAGTTCAACCTGGCGGTTCTGGTTGCGCCGAAAATAGAGCCGTCACCTTCGGGCGGATACGACCTCGAGGACCGTCCCCCTGCCTTTGCGCGGAAAAAGTTTGGGCTTGACGACCACCGTCACCCCCCCGGGAGCAAAAAGGGTCTTGGGTGTATACGCGCGCAATATGCCTCTGAAGCGTATCGGCAAAGCTATAAACGGTAGCCCCCACATTACCTCCTGCCAAGACTCGCAACGCAACCATAGGTATTCCGGCGCTTTAGGTCTTTCGTCCAGCCATCTGTCCGCATCCGGGGGTAATGGAAATCGTGCCGCATGGCCAAAAACGATTTTAAATGCTTATCCTGCGACCGACGGCAGCCTTGCACCCTGCTTCAAAATACACCCATATTTTTAGACAGGCTAAGCCTTTGCACGGGTCTGGCCGCACCTTGCCTCTGAAAGCGATCTTGAAGTTTTGAATCCGGCCTCTATGATCAGATCTCCGAAAGCAGTTTTTCGGCCGCGTCCTTTTCCGCGAAAGACTGGCCCGAATTCAGGGCCGCCTGCAGCTCGGCGCGTGCTTTTTGCGGTTCGCCTTTGAGGTGATAGGCCAGGCCGAGATGGTAACGCACGGTCGGGTTGTTTTCGAGTTTGGCAGCGCTGCTCTCCAGCTCCAGAATCGCACTGTCGACAAGCCCTTTGCGAAGATAGACAAAGCCTATCGTATCCATGACGCCGGGGTCATTGGGGTATTTTCCTTTGGCGATGCGCGCATAGTTCAGCGCTTCGTCCAGGTGCTGGTTTTTCTGGGCCAGCAGATAAGCCAGGTTGTTGGCTGCTGGTGCAAACTCAGGATCGATCTCCAGCGCCTGACGGTAGTGCTGTTCGGATTTGGCCGGGTTTTGCTGCTTGTCGTATATGGTCCCCAGGATGGTATGCAGGCCGGGCTGCTGTGGATTATGAGCCAGCGCGGCCTCATATTGTGAAATCGCCTTCTCGGTCTGATCGCGGCGCATGTGCATGCCGGCTAGGGCGTAATAGGGCGGCATGTAATCGGGATCCGTTGCCAGGGCCTGGCCGTAAGCCTCCTCCGCAGGCTCGTCTTGCCCCATGGCCTGCAGGGCATCGCCTTTGAGGCTTTGCAATACAGCCTGAGCCCGGGTGTTTTCGCCGACCTTGGCCATATGGGCATCGCAGCGCGCGACAATCTGCTCAAAACGCTGCTGGCGACCGAGGATATGCGCCGCCTGTCTGAAGGCTTCCAGCATGGAAGGATTCAAGGCGAGCGCTTGGTCGAAATGCGCCAGCGCCGCCTGGGGGTCGCCGGCAATACCGCTGAGAAGGCCCATGCGAAAATAACCCTCCGGATTGCGGGGAGCCGTTCGGATCAATTCCATGTAATGCTTTTCAGCCGCCACTGTATCCTTTTTGATCAGGGCGACATTTCCGAGAATCAGGGTGGCGCGATAGTTTCCGGGCTGCATACCCAGGACCTCGCGGGCCTGCGCCTCCGCCGCGTCCAGATTCCTCTCCCTCAGGTCCATTTCCGCCAGCATCAGCAGTGCCCGGGATTGCCGGGGGTCCAACGCGATGGATTTCTGCAGGGCCGCCCGGGCCAGCTTGCGCTCGCCCTGGCCCAGATGGGCCAGCGCTTTGAAATAATGGGCCCGCGCCGTATTGGGCTCCTCCGCAATCAGCGCATCCAGAATGGTGAGGGCCTCCGTAAAGCGGCGCTGGGATACCAGCAGCTCCGCCTTGAGCAGACGGGTCGGTGCGTAGTTGGCACGGTCTTTAAGAATGGCCTCAATTGTGCGCTCGGCGGCCTCGACTTCTCCACCTGCGAGGTAAAAACGGGCCAGGCGGTTTTTGATGACCGGATCGTCCGGTTTTAATTCCAGAGCCTTGGTGTAGGCCTGCCGTGCCTGGTCGCGCTGATTGCGGCTTTCATAAAAGGTCGCCATGGCCAGCAGTGGTTTGCTTTCGCGCGGGGCCATCACGACGGCCTCGGCCAGCACTGTTTCGGCACGATCGGACTGCCCCTGGCGGACCAAGAAGCGGGCCTTGGTGATGTAGAGTTCGACTTGGTCGGGGAAATCGGCGATGGCCTCGTCGATCGTTTTAAGGGCCGCCGCGTCCTGCTGATTGAAGGCATAAAAGCTGAAAAGCGCCAATCGGGGTTCAAGGGCCCCGGGCGATGCCTGACGCGCGGCGATGAGCGTTTGTTCACTTTCTGCGGAGCGTCCCAGTTGGGCTTCGATCCGCGCCTTGCCCAGATAGGCACTGACCCGTTCGGGATCCTGCTGAATGGCACGGTGATAGCCGGCCAGCGCCTCGTCGAACTTTCTCTGGCGGACATAAAGACCGGCCTGCAGCAGAAGGGCCTCGGTATTGTCGGGACTGGCGGTCAGGACCTTGGCCACCTTTTCCTGGGCTTCCTGGTCCTGTTTTCCCAAAAACAAGAAAGTCGCCAGTTTCAATTGCGTGTCGAGGTTGGCGGGATCGAGTTTGGCCGCCTGGCTGTAAGCAGCAAACGCACTACGAGCATCGCCGCGTTTTAAATAGGTTTCGCCCAGTTTAATATGTGCCGCGGTCAGGTTGGGATCGATCTGAATCGCATTTTTGTACTCGATCTCGGCACTGGGGTATTCTCCTTTGGCGTAATAGGCATCGCCGCTGGCGATATAAGCCTGCTTTTTTTCGTCATCAGAAGAGCAGCCAATCATCAGGCCAGCGATAACGATAGTGAATAACATGCTGATATTGCGACTCATGCGCATCCTCCAGGCCACAGGCAAAGGGTTAATCGAACCTTAACGCTGGCAAGGTAGAAAACGTTACCATAATATCATGGGCAAAAGAAGCTGGTTGCAAAATCTCGAGGAGTGTACTATTTTATACAGATAAAAAAAAGCTTATTTTTTAAGATATTATCGCATAGGCATCGGGTTCGCAAACAGAGAAACATGGCCTGTCGAGTGTGATATCATTAAAAACGATCTGAACCGCCGCCAGATAAAGATGATATCTGGCGGCATTTTAGCCGCCACGGAAAAAGGGTATGACGATCAAAAAAATTTCGACCGACAGCCTGATTGAAAGGCTCAATGAAATATCCAGTTGGGTGTCATCCAGCCAAGACCTGGAGCAGCTTTTGGAATTGATCCTGGAGACGGCCACAGGCATTTTAAATGCCAGGGCCGGTTCCATTCTGCTGCTTGAAAACCGTACCAACAGCCTTGTTTTCAAAGCTGCGACCGGTGAAAAAAAACAACAGCTCAAGTCGTTTACCATCAAACTCGGACAGGGCATCGCAGGCCATGTGGCCCAGACCGGCAAACCCATCCTTATAAAGGATGTTTCCAGCGACCCCCTGTGGGACAATTCTATCAGCCACAGTTTGCGTCTCGAAACCCAGTCGATTGCCTGCGTGCCCATGCAAATCGGCAAAGAAATCGTTGGCGTGCTCGAAGTGATCGACAAGATCGACGGTACACCGCTGCAGTCCTCGGATCTGGAACATCTAAGCGTATTCTCGGAAGTTGCCGCCCGGGCGATCAAGAACGCCAAGCGCTTCGAACGTGTCCATCGCGAATATCAGGACTTGCGCGAGGAACTGGCCTCCAAGCACCAGATCATCGGCAAAAGCCGGGCTTTGAAGCGCATATCCACTGAGGCGCTGAAAGTGGCCAATTCCAACACCAGCACGCTCGTTCTGGGCGAAAGCGGCACGGGCAAGGAGCTTCTGGCCCGACTTGTTCACAGGGCCAGCCCGCGCAAGGAAGGCCCGCTGGTCGTATTGAACTGTGCCGCGCTGCAGGAGACGCTGTTGGAGGCCGAACTTTTCGGATATGAAAAGGGGGCTTTCACGGGCGCCCTCAAGCGCAAGATCGGCAAATTCGAGTTGGCCGACGGCGGGACGCTATTCCTCGACGAGATCGGCGAGATGAGCCCCGGCATCCAGGCCAAGCTGCTGCGGGTGCTTCAGGAAGGCGTATTCTACCGTGTGGGCGGCAACGATTCGATTTCTGTCGACGTGCGGGTGATTTCCGCGACCAATCGGGACATCAGTCAGGAAGTCAAGGATGGTCATTTTCGGGAAGACCTCTTTTACCGCCTCAATATCGTCACCATCCTTGACTTCCTGACTGATGTCCCGATTGGTCGCGGAAATCACCCGCACGTCGACAGAAATCGAATCGTTGCCGCCCACACGGTAGAATACGCCT
>CAJHYH010000499.1_pt1 | contig 10182 bp, 8 predicted proteins | sample 9198661 | NCBI WGS metagenome assembly CAJHYH01 (sample SAMEA7708356, study PRJEB35096) | sediment metagenome | biome: marine neritic benthic zone biome [ENVO:01000025]; feature: sediment [ENVO:00002007]; material: shallow marine sediment [ENVO:03000034] sea grass bed [ENVO_01000059] ... | reverse complement strand
GGGATGACTATCTCAGTACGGTCGATATGTTGTGAAGGCGAGCGCCGGCGCTCGATCTTGCGGTTGGGAAAAACTGAGCGCGATGGGCAGCGATGTCACCAACCACCTCGATCAACATACTTGTGGATGACCGGGAACGCTTTGGCCAGGTGTTGCAGGCCCTGAGAGCGTTTGAAGATGTATCCGTTGCGACCCGGCGATTGCCGCTCGGCGACTACCAGGTGGATGGGCGCTTGCTGGTCGAGCGGAAGACATTGCATGATTTTGCTTTGTCCATCATCGATGGTCGCCTTTTCAATCAGATGACACGCCTTGCCACTGCGCCGCAAAGAGGCGTGCTCATCCTGGAGGGCCGCAGCCGCGACTTCCAGAATTCAGGCATTCGTCGCGAGGCCCTCCAGGGCGCTTTGATTACCACCAGCCTGATGCTGGGTATCGCCGTTTTACGGTCATTCGATCCCGGTGAGACCGCCCGCCTGACCGTATTTGCCGGCCGCCAGTTGAAGATCGTCGCGACGGGCGGAATCCCCCGTGGCGGGTATCGGCCGAAGGGCAAGCGCCGCCGGCAGCTGTATATTCTGCAGAGCCTTCCAGGGGTAGGCCCGGTGAGGGCCGACCGCCTCCTTGATCGTTTCGGAAACGTTCAGAATGTGTTGAATGCAGGCCTTGAACGTCTCGCAACCGTCAAAGGCATTGGGGTGGACACGGCCGAGAGCATCCGGCAGGCCGTCAGTGAACCACGATCCGCTTGCGGCATCGACGCAGACGGGTTGATGGATTTGTAGTCGGTGTCCATCCAGAGTACGCCCGAACGCTTTTGCTTTTTCTTTTTTTCCTGCAGAAGGCGCTTTTATCGGCAGTCGCCGATGCGTTTACCCTTGATGGTGGTGGTCATTTTCATGTTGCCGGCCTGAGGGCCCATCTGTGTATTCACCGTTCCTTCGAAGTGTTCGCCGCGGTAAGCTATTTGACCTTTGCTTTTCATCTGCTGCCCTTGCTGGTTGCATTCCATTTCCCAGGTAACGGTATCCTCCGTGGTTTTCATGTTCGTGATCTTGCATTCGCCGCCGTCGGCCTGCTTGTTCGGCACGGGATCCTGTCTTGTCAGGCATTCGGTAATCGTGGTGGGCGGCGGCTGCATGGGTACGCCCTCCATCTTGACCGTGGAGGTGATTTCATAGCGCCCATCTTCGAGATCCAGAGTCCAGGCATTGGCTGTGAAAAGAAGCAGGACACAGAAGACGGCTGTTGGCAAGACGTGTTTTGACATTTCCAGGAAATCCTTTCTCCCAGGTGGGTTTCAAATGGATTGGGGGGTTGGGGTTGCCACAGCCTATACGAAGGGTGCCGGTCGTTGTTGGAAGCGAATGTGCTGCGGCGCTACAAGTCGATCATCATTATCGGGAAACAGCACGTTTTTAGCCCTGGAAGGGAGCGAAGTCAAGGATTTGAGAATGATCTCAAATTTATGTTGGCAGGGTGTCTGGATTCCGATTCTAGCTACACAGATTCTCGCGCCCTGCATTGTTGCATTCTGATGCCTTATCCAAATTTCAGCAATCAAATGGGGCTGCCTGGCGGCTTACGATGAACTCTGGAAATACCTGCGGACTGGACTCCCTAAACTTCGTGCTTACCATCCCTCCAAGGTTTTGCCGGCCTTATTGTCTGGAGTTTAATAATGAACACGATTACGCCCGAAAAACTGGCGAGCATTGAATTCAACTTAAAATGGGAAAAAAATGGAATCAAGCATGAAGATCGGCACTTCGCCCAACGGGTCAACTTCTGGCGCGACATCCTGCCCTCGAAGATCCGGGAGGAAGTCATGGGCGCCTCTGCTGGCGATCGGATTACAACCGCCTTCAAGCCTGGCGAAATCATACCGCCCGCGTCCGAAAAAGCGATCCATCCGGTAGCGCATCGAAATATCGATGGCCTTCTGGCTGACGGCAACGCCTATCGCCCCAAGTATGGACGCTTCTACCCCCGCGGTATCCTTCATGGCTTAGCGGGCGTGTTCCGCGGCAATATCGAACCTTTCCGTTGCACGGGCGTTGCAGCCGACGGGATCGAGGCTGATTTCAATCACCCGCTGGCCGACATCGATTTGACGATCGAAGCCCGCATCAGCGAGGTGCGCGAAAAATTCGAGGAGCACGGCGGCACGCTGAACGACTGGGGTGAGCAAGTTACCACCGGGCCGGGCATGCAGGCCCGCTGCAATGGAGAGCCCACGGATTTTTTTGCCCCGGAGGCCTTCGCGCGCGATGATGCTGCCGACGATGGTCTTTTTTACCGCCAGCCGCGATTTGTCCAGCACATCGATGCCTGCGCCATCGAGACCATCAGTGCTCTCTACGGCCGGCTGATTCCGGAAGGCAGCCGGGTCCTCGACCTGATGAGCAGTTGGACCTCGCATCTGCCGGCCGATCTCAAGACGCGTTCGGTGGAAGGGCTTGGCCTGAATGCCGACGAGTTGGCGGCGAACGAGCGCCTGAACCGTCACGTGGTGCACGATCTCAACCGCGATCCGCGCCTGCCTTTCGACGACGAGGCTTTTGACGCCGCCATCTGCACGGTATCGGTGGAGTACCTCACCCGGCCGCTCGAGATTTTCGATGAGATGGCCCGCGTGCTTTCACCGGGCGGAGTCTTTATCGTGACGTTCTCCAACCGCTGGTTTCCCCCCAAGGCCATCCGGATCTGGAAGGAGCTGCACCCCTTCGAGCGCATGGGGATGATTCGGGAACTTTTCAGCCACGGGGCGCTTTTCGATCGGCTGGAAACCTTCTCCAGTCATGGCTGGCCGCGGCCGGACGACGACAAGTACGCCGGGCAGATGCCGATCTCCGATCCGGTTTTTGCGGTCTGGGGACGGCGGGTGTGAGGATGGTATTGCAGGCTTTCATGCTGAATCGTCACCTGCCAATCATTGAGACCTAGCCGACGGGCTTGTCTTTTCTACACATTCCGTAAGCGTTCATTTTCTTGCACGCGCAAGAAAATGAACCAAAAGAAGGCGCCCTTGCCCCGCTTTGACCTGCGCCTCGATGATAAGATCGGCGCTTCTCGGCACTCGCTGCGCGCAAACAGGCCGACAAGCTTTTTCCGATCTCATCAACCGATGCTCAGCGCGGGACAAAGGGAACAGAACCCTGCGCTTGCAATTTGACAGGCGAGCCTTTAGGGTGTCAGGCGGAAAAACGCACCCTGCCCGCCAGCTGACAGCGTACATTCGATTTGGCGGCGGGAAGATCATTGCCAATACCTCCGGAGCGACGCCCATGGACGATCGGCTCGAACGCCAGCTCGATTTCATTTGCCAGCTTGACAAACTCAAGAAGGTCCAGCGGCAGACCTGGTTGATGGACACCAGCCGCAAGGAGAATTCGGCCGAGCATTCCTGGCATATCGCGGTGATGGCCATGGTGCTGGGCGAATACGCTTCCGACGGCGGGGTGGATGTGAGCCGGGTCATTCAAATGCTGCTGGTTCATGATATCGTCGAGATCGATGCGGGCGACACTTTTTGCTACGACAGTGCCGCGGTGAGCGGTCAGCATGACCGCGAGCAGTTGGCCGCCCGCCGGATTTTTGGCATATTGCCCGATGACATCGGCCGCCGCTTCCACGACCTCTGGGATGAATTCGAAGCCCGGGAGTCTCCGGAAGCCCGCCTGGCCAACGCCCTCGACCGCCTGCAGCCCATCCTCAACAACTACCACTCCAGCGGAAAATCCTGGCAGGAAAACGGCATCTCGCGCGACCAGGTCCTGGCACGCAATCGGATCATGGCGCTTGGGGCCCCGACCCTGTGGGCCTACATTGAAGAACTCATCGATCGGGCAGTCGATGATGGATTTCTGCCGCAAACGGCGCCATGATGGTCGACTCCACACGCGACATCATCGTTCAGGCGCAAAAGCTCACCCGCGTCTACTCTCTGGGTACGAGCCAAGTGATGGGGCTCGACCGGATCGATCTTGAGATTGCGGCCGGCGAACTCGTGGTCCTCAAAGGCACCAGCGGCTCCGGCAAGAGCACCCTGCTCGCCCTGATCGCCGGCCTGGACAAACCTTCTGCGGGGCAGTTGCATGTTGCCGGTCACGACCTGAACCGACTGACCGAAGCCCGCAAAACCGTCTTCCGGCGCAGCGTGGTGGGCATGGTGTTTCAATCCTTCAACCTGCTGCCAACCCTGAGCGTGGAGGAAAATGTCTGTCTGCCGGCACTGCTGGCCGGCGCCCCTTCCACAGCCACCCATGCCCGGGCGGCTGAACTTCTGGACTGGCTGGGCATGGACGATCGCCGCGGTCATCGTCCGGCCCAACTATCGGGCGGTGAGATGCAGCGCACGGCCATTGCCAGAGCCCTCATCAACGGTCCGCGGCTTATCCTGGCGGACGAACCCACCGGTAATCTCGACAGCCGCAACGGCGAAACGGTGGTCAGGCTGCTGCAGGATCTGAACCAGCAGAAAGGGTGCACCGTCATTATTGCCACACACAGCAACCAAGTGGATGACATGGCAACGCAGCATCTCAATCTGAAGGACGGTGTCCTTCAGATTGATCGAGGCAATTTTTTTTGACGTACTTATTTGGATTGGTAAAGGTTAGGGGGGCCTGATTCAAACTGCGCACGGCCGGTGGTGGAGGGTTGCGTGCAACCCTCTCTGTAAATGCCCGGTGGCCGTATTGATTGACGCCGTGGGCCCGGCTAGCCGGATGTTATGTGGTATTTTGGTCTTTGAGGGCGCATCTCAGATGATGGCATTATCTCTTCTTCGATTTCTACCCGGGAGAAATGCTTATTTCGGTCAACCCGGCACCATGGTAGATTATGACCGATTGAACTTTTTGCGGTAACGGAGCAGACCGACGAGCCCCGAGCCGACCAGAATAATCGTGCCGGGTTCAGGCACGGGTGCCGGGCTGCCGTTGCCCAGCGGATCACCGTTTTCCATTCTTACGAAGTCGATAAAGTGGCCATTGCCTGAATAATCGCCGAGATAGGCAATGGTTAGGGAATGCGTACCGGCTAGAATTTCCCCGGTAATTGCATATTCAAACAGGTCATAATGATTTTCAGCGGTACCATCTGCTTTGAAGATTTCGGCACCATCAAAGAAAATCTGATCGACCTCTGAGCCCATACGACCATAGAACAGATCAAGCCGGCGATAATCGATCTCGAGCGTAAACTCGAATGTCAGCATTTCAGCTGCCGCTGATTCAATGCCGAAATCGGAGTAGGGATTCTGGCCATACAGGTAGCCTGGGCCACCAGATCCGTTCATTTGTGATGGACTGTTGACACTCACATTGCCAAAATCGATTACACTCTCGGTTTCAAACGAACCACCCTCGACAGTCCTGAATTCTGAAGCACTCTGATCCTCAATCCCATACTGCCATAGGGGCAATGCATGGGCATTACCCATGCTGATAGCTGAAAAGAAGGCGAAAACAATAGCCAGATACAAGGTCTTTGTGGTTGTCATATGTATAGCCTCCGCATCATGTCGAACTTCCAGATTATGTGGCAATATTTAAAAATTTAATGGTCATCAAAATAATTAATAGTGAAAAATAGTTAAGCAATAACGATGCCAAAAAATTTAAACAATAATAACAATTGCTTAAATTTTTAAGGAGAGGGTATTATGAATTAATATCTATACATTGCTGAAAAGTTTTTCCTGTATATTCTTTTGTCGGATTTGTTGCATTTTGTAATATATGTAAATGCAGATTACATCTGCAGTAATTTCCTGACCGATCGGTGCGATGATAGAAAGTGATTGATGCCCATTTCTTCAAAACCGCGATAATGCCCTTAAGTTTTGCCCTTAACTCCCCACTTCGGGGGGCTACCGAAGGCCTCCTGCTCTGCAGGAGGAGCCTCAATCATCTGGGGCGGCGTCGGCGCATTTAAGTTGGAGAACAGCATTTTGCAGCGTTCGTTTAACTATTTAAGACTTTTCATCTGGTTCAACCTGCGCCAGATTCGGCTTCATCCCTGGCGGGCGCTGGCCGTGGTGCTCGGAATTGCCCTGGGGGGGGGCGTGTTCATGAGCGTGCGTCTCTCGGTGGATGCTTCCCTCTCCTCCTTTACCCGCAGCATGGATGCCATCGCCGGCCGTGCCGATCGGGTCGTGACGCAGCCCGGGGGACGGGTGCCCGAAGCGCTGGTGGCCCAGTTGCGGCGGTTGCCGGGAATTACCGCCGCGAGCCCGGTGCTGACCACCTACACGCGGCATGCGGCTGGCGGCCGGCCCTTTCTGCTGGTGGGCATCGATCCGCTCCTGGATCGCGCCATGCGGGATTGGGAAGCCGCCGACATGACCGGGGACGAAGCCGCCTGGTTGCGAATCGTGGCCGACCCCTTCACGCTGCTTGCCGGGGAGACCCTGGCACGGGAATCCGGGTGGCGCACCGGCGACCGGGTTCTGTTGACCCATCGAAACGGGAACACACCTTTTAGCGTGGCCGGGCAGATGGTCCTGGAAGGTCTGGGCAACATGGCCAACGGTCGAATCGCCATCTGCGACATTGCTACCTTCCAGGAATTTACGGGCACCAGGGGGCGGGTCGACCGGATCGATCTGCAGTTGACCGATCGGGACAGCGGACTTTCCCCCGAAGCGGGGCGCATCATCGGGGAAGGCCTGCGGGTCGGTCCGCCCGGGTCCGTCAAACAAAGCGGGCAGGGGATGATTCGCGCTTACCAGGTGAATCTGTCTTTTCTGAGTTTCACTTCGCTTTTCGTCGGGATGTTTCTGGTCTACAGCCTGGTGGCCATGACCGCGGCTGCCCGCCGTCACGAACTGGCCATCTTGAGGGCCGTGGGGGCATCTTCCCGGGCGGTCTATTGGCTTTTCGTGGGCGAAGGGGCGCTCTACGGCCTGGCAGGCTGGCTGCTGGCCCTGCCCCTGGGAAGCCTGCTGGTGGGGTTTCTGCTCGAGGGGATCAGTGCGACCATATCAACCCTCTTCGTCCGCGTGCATGTGGATCGCCTGGTCCTCGATCCCTGGGAGATTCTGCTCTCACTGGGGCTGACCCTTTCCACGGCCATGCTGGCCGCCCTGCAGCCGGCCCGGGAGGCCGGGCGGGTACCGCCCCGCGAGGTCATGATGGCGGCCCGGCAGGCGGGCGCATCGCGGCGGACTGTCCGGCGTCTGGCCCTGGCGGGTCTGACGGGCGTCCTGCTGGCGGTTCCGCTGGCGCAGGTGCCGGGTGTGCATGGCGTTCCCGTTTCGGGTTATCTGGCCTGCCTGCTGCTTTTCGTGGGCTTCGCCCTGCTGGCGCCCTGGCTGCTCCAGCATGCCGGCCGCCGGCTGCATCCCCTGACCGCAAGAACATCACGTGGACCGGCCCACCTGGCCGCCGGATATCTGCGTGACAGTCTGGCGCGGATTGCCATCGCGGTGGGCGCGCTGATCACGGCGGTGGCCCTGTTTACGGCCCTGGTGGTCATGGTGCGCAGCTTTCGCCACACGGTGGAGATCTGGGTCGAACAGACCATCAGCGGTGATCTGTTCGTAACCACCAAAATGGCGGAAACCAACCGTGTCTGGGAACCACTGCCGCCGCCGCTGGTGGACTACCTTGAGCAGCAGGAAAACATCGACCTGGTGGCCAACCGCCGTTTCTCCCTGTTTTACGGAGGACACGCCTATCAGCTCGAAGCCATGGATTTCCGCGCTTTCCAGGATTACGGCCGCTTCTTTTGGCTGCAGGGCGGCGATCACCTCATTGCGGCCCTGACCCGCGGCGAGGGCGTGCTGATATCCGAGGTCATGGCCCACCGCACCGGTCTCGGCGTGGGTGATATCTTTCGTACACTGCTCCGCGGCCAGACCCTGGAATGGAAAATTATGGGGGTTGTGCGCGACTACCGGACCCACGGCGGTGTGGTCTTCTGCGCGCTATCCGATCTCGACCGCCGCATGGGCGGGCTGGCCTGGGGCGGCGTGCGGATCTTCATCAAGGACCGCACAGGTGATATCGAATCCGAAACCGCCCGGCTGCAGGACGAACTGGCCCTGCCTTTCGGTGACCGCCTGGATATGATACCCGGAAGCGTCCTGCGGGCGGCCGTGCTCAACATTTTCGACGAGACCTTTGCGATCACCACGGTCTTGCTCCTGGTCGCGCTGCTGGTGGCAGCCCTTGGCATTGCCACGATCCTGACAGTGCGGGTGCTCGAGCGGACCGGGGAGCTCAATACGATCAGCGCGCTGGGGGGCAGCCGCGGTCAGATCAGGGCCGTGATTCTCTGGGAGGCCTTTTTCATCGTTACGGTGGGAGAGTTTCTGGGTGTGCTCTGCGGGTTCGGGCTGTCCTACCTTCTGGTCTTCGTGATCAACCGGCAGTCTTTCGGCTGGACCTTTATCTATGGGGTGGACTGGGGCGCGCTGGCCTTTTCGTTGCCGCTGATCGTGGTGGCGTCCCTGCTGGCGGCCCTGCCGGCGATGCGCCTGGCGGTCAAATCGTCACCGGCCGAGCTGCTGCGGGAGTTCAGGAATTGATTTGCGATCATCCCGTTGGCAATCGAGAGCCGGAGGATTCCTCAAGCCGGTTCGGGCAAAGGGGCGTTAATACCCGCCTGGACGGGACACCACGCGTCCCCCGAAGGAGGGCGGCATATATTCGTGTAGTGCCCATTCGGGGGCGGTATCGAAAACCTGCAGCGGTAACTTCAGGCATCAATATTGGAGGACGCGATCCCGAACCCGATGACCAGGATGTGATCAGCCGTTGCGACTGTATTCAAGAGAAACCGGAATGAGATCCCCATACCCCGAAGATATCGCCCGATCGATCGTGGCGGCCTGTGCGGACTGCGAAGTCTGTCGGTTCATGCTGACCGATGACTGCCTTTTCTTCAGGGAACTCTTTCGTCTTCACGATCGGGAAGTGGAAACCGGCGCCGTGCCCTCGTCGGATGAGCTGAGGAGCATGCTGGAGCGTTGCACCTATTGCGCTCTGTGCGGCTGTCCTGACATTCGGGCCGATATCATCGCGGCCAAGTCGGGTTTGGCCGAACGCGACGGTTTGCCGGTTTCCGTGCGTCTGCTGGAAGACGTGGGCCGGCTCGGGCGTTTGGGCGCACGCGCGCCGCGGATGGTCAACCGGGTTATGCAATGTTCACCGCTTGCCGGGATAGCCAAGCGTCTGGCGGCCGTGCATCCCACCCGCCGGCTGCCGCTGGTGCCGCCGGAGACCTTTACGGCCTGGGTGCGCCGGAAGAGGCTGAACCGGGCGCCGGACCGCGGCGCTGCTAAGAAAGCGGCCTATTTCGTGGGGTGCTCGGGCCGCTATTTTTTCCCCGAGGTGGGCCGGGCGCTGATCCGGCTGCTGCAGATCAGCGGTGTATCGGTTTATGTCCCCGAGCAGGTGTGCTGCGGCATGCCGCCTTTTCTGGAGGGCGATCGTACCAAAGCCCTCGAAATGGCACGTGCCAATGTAACCCGCTTGGCGGGGCTGGCGGCCGAGGGCTTTGATATCATCTGCAGCTGCCCCACATGCGGTTACGTCTTGAAGAAACTCATCCGGGAACGGGCCTATTATGCCGAATCCTATCAGCGGTCGGTGGGCGCCGCCCCCGATGCCCTCAAAATACCCAAGTCGGACGGGCACCGGCCCGATAGTCCCCCCGCCTTCAATACCTTGCGCAAATCCATCTATGGCCGCATCCTTAAAGACGATGGCCATTTTGCACCCATCGATCCCCTCGAACGGATTGCCGTGGCCGAGAATACCTGGGATGCTGGTGAATACCTCGCGGGAGCGGTGGAAATAAAGGGGGTGGGGAAAAACGCTGTGCCGAGGACGCGCCTGGCCTATTTCGTTCCCTGCCACCAGCGCGAGCAGGGCATCGGTCGTCCTTACCAGGCCCTGCTGCAGAAAGTGCCGGGACTGGAAATCGATGTGGTGGACGGGGCCTATGAATGCTGCGGCATGGGGGGCATCATGGGGTTCAAAAAAGACTTCCACGCGCCTTCCCTCGAACTGGGGGCTGCCGTGGCCGCCAAGATCAAGACACTGCGTCCCGACATCGTGGTTACCGATTGCCTGAGCTGCCGTCTACAGTTGGCCCACATGACGCCGTTTAGGGTGCAGCATCCCCTGGAGATCCTGGCCGCCGCCTGGGCATGAGGGCCGGAAGGTTTGC
>CAJHYH010000569.1_pt1 | contig 10183 bp, 6 predicted proteins | sample 9198661 | NCBI WGS metagenome assembly CAJHYH01 (sample SAMEA7708356, study PRJEB35096) | sediment metagenome | biome: marine neritic benthic zone biome [ENVO:01000025]; feature: sediment [ENVO:00002007]; material: shallow marine sediment [ENVO:03000034] sea grass bed [ENVO_01000059] ... | reverse complement strand
CTGGTCATAATGGCATTTGTAACAGGTCTGGTCGTTGATCGGCTCGGTTTCGCCGTGGGCCCCGGCCCCCTGATGGCAGCCGAGGAAATTGTCCTTCTCATAGGCGGAGCCGAAATCGCCCTTGGCGTGGGAGGCTATCTGGAAAGACGGAAACCAGGAAAAGTAATCGCGGGCACCGGCTGTGGACGGATGGCATTCGCCACAGGTGACCGGCAGCCGATCGGGATGGACGGCCGAGGCCGGATCGGTCTTGACGCGGATGTCGTGGGTCGTGTGGCACTCGTGGCATTGGAGGGGCGCATCCTCCGGGCCGTGCCGGTTTTCCTGCTCGTGGCAGGCGCTGCAGTCCACGGCCCCGGAGCCTTCCTCACTCTGATGGTTATCGTCGATCACACCGCTGTGGCAGTCCTGGCAGGAGGTTTCTTCCTGACCGTGGATCGAGGCCTGGTAGGCATCGACATCCATATGCAGCTCGCTTTCCTCGCTGCCCGTGCGGTGGCATTCGATGCAGGCTTCATCGGTATACGCCGTCTCACCCTCGTTTTCGGAGGCTTTGGCCGGGGCGGCCACCATAAGAACAACGGTCAGGGCGCCGGCCCAAACGGATTTAAATAAGTATGGCTTCATTTCTGTTCCTCGATTCGGGAGATCAACAGCGGCAAGATTTCATGAACGTCGCCGACGACACCCAGGTCGGCGAACCGGAACATCCGTACCCGCGGGTTGCTGTCGATGGCGATGACCTGCTGCGCTTTTTCCATGCCGGCCGTGTACTCGTTGGCTCCCGAGATGCCGCAGTTGATGATTAGACGGGGGGCCACATATTTGCCGGTCTGGCCGATCTGGCGTTCGTATTCCAGGAGTCCCCAGTCAATGATCGGCCGGGTGGCCCCCACCGATCCGCCGATGGCCTTGGCCAGCGCATGGATGGTATCGAAGGCCTCCCCTTTGCCGATGCCCCGCCCGGCGGCCACGATAATATCGGCCTCTTCCAGGTCGAGGTCTTCAGGGGCGGCCTCGATCACCTCGACCGTGCGGGTTTTCAGATCGTCCGCCGCAATCTGGAAAGGAACAGCGCTGACCGCGGCGACGGTTTCCTGTGTCGGGGCGGTGTCCAGCAGGACAGCCGGCAGGAAAAGCACGATCGGCGCCGGGCTTGCATCGAGTTCGAGGTCCTCGAAGAGATAGCCGTTGGCCACCGGGCGGATGGCCAGGGCCTTGCCCTCGGCGGTCAGATTGAAATCCATGGCCCGGGTCACCAGGGCGGTGTCGCAGCTGGCCGCCACGCGCTGGGCCAGGTCTTCGGTTTCGGCCGTCTGGGCCATCAGCAGACAGGCGGGGGTTTCCTGTTGAACGACGCCGACCAGGGCCTGCGCAAAGACTTCGCCCTGGTAGCGCTCCATGCCGTCCGCGTTCACGTGCAGCACGCGCTCTACGCCATAGTGGCCCAAGGTCTCCAGGACCGGCTCGGAAACGGCGCCCAGGGCCACACCGGTGATTCGGCCAGGCTGGTCGAGTTCGTTCAGGAGACGTCTGGCTTCGGTGCTCAGACCGAAGGTCGTCTCCTCGATCTCATCCTCGCGGTGATTGACATATATCCAGATATCCACGATGGTCCTCCTAAATGGCTCTGCCGATGCGGTGGCCTTCGATGATGGCCATATCCGCCTTGCGCGGCGCCACGCAGTCACCGACGCGGTGCAGGGTATCCACTTTGCCTTTCAATTCGTGGTACAGACCGTCGCTGGCGACATTGCCCGCCGCCAATACGACCGTATCGTAGCCGTCGAAGTCGATCATCTCGTTGGAGTAGACATTCAGCCCTTTGACCAGGGTGCCCTGGATTTCGAGCACGGCGATGTCGGGGGTGAAGGTGACCCCCTTCTTGGCCAGACGGTTGCGGGTCAGGTAGAGATCCTGCAGGGGACCCAGGGCCGATCCGACGAACAGCGCCGCCGTGATCATGTGCACCTTTTTACCGCGATCCGCCAGTAGCTCGGCCGTGCCGGTGGCCTGGTGGTGGCCGTCCAGGTCGATCAGCAGTACTTTATCGCCGGTCTCGACCTCGTCGGTGATTACCTGCACCGTGTTGACGACCTGCGGCGGGCCGTACTCGCCCGGAAAGGGATTGGATTTGGGCTGCGAACCGGTGGCGATCACCACCACGTCCGGCGCTTCGGCCAAGACCATCTCGGCCGTGGCCTGCACTCCCAGGCGAATGTCCAGTTCGAGTTTGTTTAGCTGGCTCACCAGCCAGCGGGTGACACCGGTAATCTCCTGGCGACCGGCCGCCTTGCCGGCCAGGATGTTCTGCCCGCCGACGTCTTCGTCCTTTTCGATCAGGGTGACGCGGTGTTTACGCAGGGTGGCCACCCGGGCCACTTCGAGACCGGCCGGGCCCGCTCCCACTACCACGACCTTCTTGGGTGCGTCGGCCGGCGTGAGGGTGCCGATGCCGAGTTTCTCTTCCTTGCCGGCGGCCGGGTTGTGAAGGCAGCCCAGATGATACCCGAGCCCCATGCGGGCGATGCATCCCTGGTTGCAGGCGATGCAGTTGCGGATATCGTCCATGCGGCCTTCCATGGCTTTGTTGGGCAGTTCCGGATCGCAGATCAGGGCCCGGACCATGCCGATGATGTCGGCCTGGCCGTCGGCGAGGATTTTTTCGGCCAGATGCGGGTCGTTGATGCGGTTGGTGCAGAATACCGGCAGATCGACCACCGAACGCATGCCGGCGGACAGGGGGGCGGTATAGGCCAGCGGGGTGTGCATGGAGCCTTCCACCAGATAGAGGTTATAAAAGGTCCCGATGCTGAGATCCAGGAAGTCGAGCTGGCCGGAGGCTTCCAGGCGTACCGCCACCTTTTTGGCATCCTCGTGGGTGAGCCCGCCCCGGGGATGCATTTCATCGGCGTTGAGCCGCACACCGAGGGTGAAATCGGGCCCCACGGCCTTGCGCACCGCATCGATCACTTCGAGGGCGAAGCGGCAGCGGTTCTCCAGGCTGCCGCCGTATGCGTCTTCCCGGTGATTGGTCAGCGGTGAGAGGAACTGGCGGATCAAAGAGCTGTGGCCCAGCTGCAGTTCGATCCCGTCGAATTCGCCCTCCACCGAATTTTTGGCGCAGAGGGCGTAATATTCGATGCATTCCTGGATATCCTCGAGTTCCATGGCCTTGCAGGTTTCCCGGAAGATGGGATCCTTGCCGGTCGAGGGCCCCCAGACCGGCAGGCGGGAAATCTTGCCGTCGCCCTGCATGCCGTTGTGGTTTAGCTGGGCGAAGATCTTGGTGTCGTATTCGTGAATCGCGGCGGTCAGGCGTTTGAAGCCCGGAATCACCTCGGCGTGATAGACGTCAACGAGCTTGTCGTAGGGGTGGTCTGTGGGGTGGATGCCCATTTCCTCGGTGGTGATCAGCCCCACGCCGCCCTTGGCCCGCTCCTGATAGTAGTAGATATGCCGGTCGCTGATCAGGTTGTCTTCGGCATAGTTGGTCATGTGGGCGGCGAAATGAATCCGGTTGGGCACCACGGTGGCACCGATTTTAAGGGGTGAAAAAAGATATTTGAATTCACTCACAGCAGTTCTCCTACTTTGCGGCCCTCGATGATGGCCATATCAATCCCCCGGGGAGCGACGCAGTCGCCGCTGCGGTAGACCTCGGCGACTTGGCCTTTGAGCTGGTGGTAAAGTTCGTCCTCGACCCGGTTGCCGATGTCCAGGACGACCGTATCGTAATCCTCGAAGAGGATGGTTTCGTTGGTGTAGGTATCCCGGGCCGTGACCCGGATGCCGCCGTTTTGCGCATCGATTTCGAGAATGTCCAGGTCGGTGCGGAAGGTGGCGCCCATCTGCAGCAGGCGCTGGCGCCCCAGATAGAGCTCTCCGCGCGGGGCCAGCTCGATGCCGATGAACAGATCGCTGGTCACCATGTCCACCTGCTTGCCCTGTTCGGCCAGAAGCTCCGCCGTGGCCATGGCGTGGTGCCCCCCGTCTTCATCAACCAAAAGGACTTTCTGGCCCACCGGATGGGTGCCTTGAATGACGTCCCATCCATCCAGCACCGCCGGCGGTCCGTAATTGCCGGGATAGGGGTCTTCCAGGGGAACGGAACCCGTGGCCACCACGACGGCATCCGGAGCCTGTTCCAGGATCAGCTCGGGGGTGACCGCTAGCCCCGTCTTGATGGGGACCTCGAGTTTGGTGAGCTGGCGTTCGAGATAGCGGATGACGCCCTGCATGGCCCCGCGACCGGGGCGCTTGCCGATGAGCTTGACCTGACCGCCCACTTTATCCGCCTTGTCGTAGAGCGTCACGTCGTGGCCGCGTTCGTGGGCCACGCGCGCGGCTTCCATGCCCGAGGGCCCCGCCCCCACGACGATGACCTTTTTCTTCTTTTCGATCGGCGGCCAGGACTCATCGCCGTCGAGCGGCTCGTAGCCGACCGCAGGATTCTGGATGCAGCCCAGAGCCTTGGATTGGTTGAGTCGGCCGACGCAGCCCTTGTTGTCCTTCACACAAAAGCAGATATCTTTCAGACGGCCCTCCCGGGTTTTGGCGACCATGTCGGGATCGCTCAAAAGGGCCCGCATATACCCGACCATATCGGCCTTGCCTTCGGCGATCAGCTGCTCGGCCTGGGCCGGGTAGCCGATCTGGTGACTAGCGATCACGGGAAGGCCGATCCCGGACTTGATCTGTTCGGCGGCCTCGATCGTAAACCCCAGGGGGATGTGCATGGAGGGCATGATCAAGTGGAGATTATAATAGGTGCCGAGGGCCACGTTGATGAAGTCCACGGCACCGGTGGCTTCCAGGGTCTGTGCCATCTGGACGGATTCCTCGGTGGTGATGCCCCCCCAGAATTTCTCGTCGGCGCACAGGCAGACGCCGACGGTGAAATCCGGCCCCACGGCCTCACGCACGGCCGCCACGACCTGCAATGGAAAACGTATACGGTTTTCCAGGCTGCCGCCGTATTCATCGCCGCGATGGTTGCTGATGGGGGACAGGAACTGGCGCAGAAGCGATTCGGGGCCCATGTCGATTTCGACACCGTCGAAGCCGCCCTGCTGCACATGGCGCGCGGATTGCCGGTAGGCCTCGATGATTTCGGTCATGTCCTCGGGTTCCATGGGTTTGCAGGTTTCCCCGAAGACGATGTCGGCCACGGCCGAGGGGCCCAGAATTGCCTTGCGGGTCACATAGCCGCTGCTTTGAAACCCATGATGGTTTAGCTGAGCCATGATCCGGGTGTCGAATTCATGGACCGCCGCGGTGAGCCGTTGAAAGCCGTCGACCACCTCCGGATGATAGGCTTCGATGAGGGTTTCCCACGGACGGTCATCCGGATGCACCGTCAGCTCGCCGACGATGATCAGGCCGCATTCGCCCTGAGCCCGGCGTCGATAGTGGGCAATGTGGCGGTCCGTAATGCGACCGGTTTTGCCGTAATTGGTACGGTGGGCCAAAAAACAGGTCCGGTTCGGCAGCTCGGTGCTCCTGATTTTCAATGGGCTGAATAATTTTTCGTGCATGTTCGGCTTCACTTTTGCAATCGGATTAAATGATGATTTCAAGGACGCTTGTCCCCGGTTGTCATTCGAAGCACCAAAAGCAACTTATGTGCCATAAATCGGGTATGCGGCGGCCTGAGCCGCTTGAGCGCCGGCTGGGCGGGACGGGCGGAAGGTCTAAATCTTATGCAAACATAAGTTTAGGCCCTGTAGAAGACGATACGGAGCCCCGGGGCCGGATTCCGCTCCACGGCAGGGACTCGAAAAAAAGGGGGCGTGTCCGGGCGGCGCATGTCCAATTTTGGGACAATCAACCCCACCCGCTACCCGGTTACCCCGTTCCCTGACATAACGACCGTGACCCCTGCGGACCTCGTGGGCCGTCATACGGTCTTCGAGGGTTCTACAAGAATGGATATGGGTAACTTGTTGGATTATCATAGCCTTGACACTTGAACGCGTTATTGGATACTGATCCTGCGGGGGGCGCGGCGACATTTCCACGATCGCCATGCCCGCCCAGTGAGGCCGAGGATGACACCCTATGCAATGCACTGACGACCATCTGCTGAAATTTGATATTCCGGAGATCATCTATGGACCGGAGGCTTTGTCCGGCATCGGGCATTGTGCCGCGCGTCTGGGAGGGGAGAAAATCTTTCTGGTCACCGACCCGGGGATCATCGCCGCTGGCTGGGTGGATCGGACCATCCACCACCTCAAACAGGAAGGCCTCGATTACGTGGTCTACGACAACGTGGTCAGCAATCCGCGGGATTTTCAGGTAACCCAGGGCGTCCAACTCTATCAGAAAAAATCCTGCGACGTCATTCTAGCGGTGGGCGGGGGCAGCCCCATCGACACGGCCAAGGGGATTGCAGTGCTGGCCACCAACTACGGCAAGCTCGAGGAATTTGTGGGCTGCAATCGGGTCACGCATCCGATTCCGCCCCTGGTGTGTGCGCCGACCACGGCGGGCACCGGGGCAGACGTCAGCCAGTTCGCCGTGGTGCTGGACAGCCGCCGAAAAATGAAGATGTGCATCCTTAGCCGGGCCATCATGCCGGATATCTCGATCATCGACCCCACCCTGCTGCAGACCAAGTCGGAGGAACTCATTGCGGCCACGGGCATGGATACCCTGACCCACGCCATCGAGGCCTATGTTTCCTCGCTCTCCTGGCCCTTGACCGATCCACACGCCATCCACGCCATTGAACTGGTCAATGCGCACTTGGTGCGGGCCGCAAAAACCAAGAATCCGGCCGATCTTGAGGGCATGGCTGTGGCCTGTCTGGAGGCCGGCATGGCCTTTTCGAACGCGATCCTGGGAGCCGTCCATGCTTTGGCGCATCCCCTGGGAGGGCTTTACGACCTGCACCACGGCATCGTCAATTCGGTCATGCTGCCGGCCGTGGTGCGACAGAACCTCGATCACGCCCCCGAGAAATTTGCCCGTATGGCCCGGGCCCTGGGGGCTGAAACCCGGGGCATGCCCCCGGCGGAGGCGGCGCAGCAGGTACCCGCGCAGATCAAGACCCTGATCGATGATCTGGGACTCCCCCGGCATCTGTCACAATTGGGCGTTTCGGCCGAGGACCTGCCCACGATGGCGGCGATGGCGCAGGAGGACATCTGCATGCTCACCAATCCTTGTACCTATTCAATCCGCGATATCGAGGCCATGTATCGCGAAGTTTGGTAGCGGAGGCCCTGACCATGGACGACAAACGGATTCCTGCGGAACTGGACTTCAAGGGGCTGCGCCATTCGAAGATCGGCTATTTCAAGGAGGTGCGCGCTAAGATCAAGGAGCTGGAAAAGCTCAATGTACAGCTGGCGCAGCGCCACAATCGCCTGGATGCCATCTTCAACAGCATGAGCGATGGGGTCACGATCCTGGACCGCGATCTGAATATCGTTTTTACCAATCAGGTGCAGCGCCAGAGGTTTCCCGGCATTGCGGAGCGGGCCAAGCACTGTCACCAGATCTTCTATCAACGCGACGAGCGCTGCCCCGACTGTCCGGCCCTAAAGACCCTGGAAACCGGTGAAACGCTGCGTGGCGAGCACATGTTCAAGAAAGGCCATCTGGCTAACCACTACTATGAATGGACCACCTCGCCCATTGCCGGAGACCGGGGCCAGGTCAATGAAGTTATCCTGATCATGCGCGACATTACGGAAAGAAAAGAGTTTGAGTTTCGCTCGATGCAGAACGACCGCATGATTTCGATCGGTTTCCTGGCCACGAGCCTGGCCCATGAAATCAACAATCCGCTGACCTCGATCGCCGGTTTTTCGGAGGGGTTGCTTAGACGACTCAAAATGCCCGAACTGGTGGCGGACGAACGGCTGCTGGCATCCTTCCGGGAATACCTGGAGATCATCAACAGCGAGGCATACCGCTGCAAGGATATCATTCAGAATCTGCGGGAATTCAGCAGCAACGCCTCGGATGAATACGAAACCCTGGAAATCGACGCCATCATTACGGATACGCTCGCTCTGATCCGGCAGCATGCCAAGGACCACCGCATTCAGATCGCCTATCAGAACCACCTGGCGGCCGGCTTCAACTGCATGGTCGGCAATAGCAGCCAGTTGAAGCACCTTTTTCTGAACCTCTTCAAACAACTGTTTAGCGCGCTGGCGGACGGCGGTGAAATGGCGATTACCGCGCACAACGACGGCGAGAAAATCGAAGTACTGCTGCCCGACCCCGACAACCGCCTGTCCCAAGATTTCTCAGGCTGCCAGACCTACCTGTCCCTGGATGGCGGCACCCTGCTAGGGCGCGAGCATATGGATCTGTCGCTGTGCTACAATATCATTCGCCACCATAAGGGTGAAATTCAGACCCGGCCGTTGAACGACGGCGGTCAGCAGCTGGTGCTGCGTTTTCCGGTGGCGCTGCCTTGAAGGACGGTCTCTTAAAAAGTCCGATATCGGCGTTACGCTTCAGCCCTCGTCACTGCAGCGTACGTTAATTACGCTTCATTCCTCGGGCTTCGCAAGCCTTGATCGCGAACTTTTTGCGAAACCGTCCGAATCGTGGTTTATTACAAGACCGTCTTGAATGGGAGCCGATGCAATGGCGGACGGGAAAATCCTGGCCATCGACGATGAAAAAAACATCCGTCATCTGATTCGCAGCGAATTCACCCTGGAGGGCTTCGATGTCACGACGGCCGGCAGCGGTGAGGAAGGGCTCGAAAAGTTTAATCGGGATAAGTTCGACGTCGTTTTTCTGGATCTGAAACTTCCCGGAATGGACGGCATCGAAACACTCCGGCAACTCAAGCGCCAGTCCTCGAGTACCGAGGTGATCATGATTACGGGCCACGGCGAGATCGGATCGGCGGTGACCTCCATGAAACTCGGCGCGCGCGACTATGTCACCAAACCCTTCAAACTCGATGAACTGCTCACACTGGCCCGGCAGGTCCTTCAGGATCGGCAGGTCTGTGCGGGGGAGGAGCGCGTAAGGGCCGGGGCCGTTTGTCGCGGCGATGCCAAGATGATCCTCTGCCCCAGTCCGGCCATGGCCAAGATTTACACGGCGGTCAACCGTATCGCGCCTACCGATACCACCGTGCTGATCCAAGGCGAGACCGGCGTGGGCAAAGACGTCCTGGCCACCCAGATTCACCAGAGCAGTACCCGCCAAAAAGCCCCGTTCATCGTCCTGGACTGTGGGGTGCTCAATCAGAATCTGGCCGAGAGCGAGCTATATGGCCATCGCAAGGGCGCATTTTCAGGGGCCGAAGACCGCAAGCGTGGGCTGGTCGAGAAGAGCCACCGGGGGACGCTCTTCCTGGATGAAATCGGGAACATCGACCTGGACCTCCAGAAAAAGTTTCTGCGTTTCCTGGAAACCGGGAATTTCCGGCGCGTTGGAGAAACCGAAGAGGTCCAGGTGGATGCCCGCATCATTTTGGCCACCAACATCGATTTATACGACGCCGTCCGCAAGGGCCGCTTACGCAAGGATCTGCTCTACCGAATGGATGTCGTCTCCCTGACCATCCCCCCCTTGAGACAGCGTCCCGAGGACATACCGGCCCTGGTCGCCAAGATGATCGAAGTCTATGGGGGTTCTCCGCATGCCGTGACCATGGCCCCCGAAACCTTGGGCATTCTGGTCGGATACCACTGGCCCGGCAACGTCCGCGAATTGCGCTCGGTGGTGACCAAGACCCTGCTCTTTGCCGATGACGATACCATCCGGCCCGATGACCTGCCACGCCATCTGGCCCTCAACCAAAAAGTCCCGGCCCGACCGCTCAAAACCCTTGAAGAGATGGAGAAAAATCACATCATCGCCGTTCTGGCCGAAACCGGGGGCAATCAGTCCAAGGCGGCCGAGATTCTGGGCATCAACCGCAAGACACTCTACAAGAAAATCCACAAGTTCAAGATCTTTTCCTGAGGCGGGGCGGGGGGCGACGGGTGATCCGTCTTGGCCGCCGCCGGCTCTTTATACCGCCGCCGGCGATCCCCTGTGGTGGGTTGTCCCTTTTGGCCCCAGTCGCCCCTCGGGACAATATTAACAATTATTTCAATAATTTAATTAGGTAAAAGCATTTTTTTTTTATTTTTATGCTCCTAATTTCCAGGGTATTAGTCTGTTTGTCCGGTCGGGCGCCGCCACGTCGATACGTCAG
>CAJHYH010000552.1_pt1 | contig 10211 bp, 5 predicted proteins | sample 9198661 | NCBI WGS metagenome assembly CAJHYH01 (sample SAMEA7708356, study PRJEB35096) | sediment metagenome | biome: marine neritic benthic zone biome [ENVO:01000025]; feature: sediment [ENVO:00002007]; material: shallow marine sediment [ENVO:03000034] sea grass bed [ENVO_01000059] ... | reverse complement strand
TATTGGGTTGGCTAAGAAGTCCACCCTGGAGTCGATTCTGAAGCGAGGTCAGCTCCGGGTCGGTTTCGAGTCAGGCTACATGCCCTTTGAGATGACGGACAAGAGGGGAAATTTCGTTGGGTTCGACATGGACATGGCCAAAGAGATGGCCAAGGCCATGGGCGTCAAGTTTGTACCCGTCAACACGGCCTGGGACGGCATTATTCCCGCCCTGGTCACCAAGAAGTTTGATATCATCATGAGCGGTATGACCGTGACCCAGGAGCGCAACCTCAAGATCAATTTTGCCGATCCCTACATCATCGTGGGCCAGACCATTCTGCTCAACAAGAAGCACGAAGGCAAAATCAACTCTTACAAGGATTTGAACGATCCCAAATTCGTGATCACCTCCAAACTGGGCACCACCGGCGAGCAGGCCATCAAACGCATGATCCCTAAGGCCACCTACAAGTCCTTCGTGGTCGAATCCGAAGCCGCCATGGAAGTCCTCAACGGCAAAGCCGACGCCACGGTCTATGACCTGCCGTTCTGCGCTACCTTCATGGCCCAGCAGGGCGCCGGCAAGATGGTGTTCCTGGACGAACCCTTCACCTATGAGCCGCTGGCCTGGGCCATTCGCAAGGGCGATCCGGACTTCATGAACTGGCTCAACAACTTCCTGCGGCAGGTCAAAAACGACGGCCGCTATGACAAGATCTATGACAAATGGATCAAGAGCACGGACTGGATCAAGGAAGTCCAGTAAGGCGATCGACAGTTGAACCGGATCCAAGGCCGTGTGGACGAACCCGACGGGCAGCGTTCACACGGCCTTGCCCCGGCGCCGGCCCGCACCCCGGTGTGAGCGGATACAATTGAACCGACAACGCCTACCGAATAGATTGGGAGGCCGATGAAAGCTCTGGCCCACATTTACGACATGCGGTATCGAAGCGCCTATTTCTTCTGGATAGGCGTTTTTTTTGCCGGTTTGGCCGGCGTAATCATGCTGCTCTATCTGGCAACCGCCAAGATCGATTATGTCTGGCGCTGGTTTACTGTGCCCGGATACTTCGTCAACAAAGACCGCATTGAAGTCACGGCCAATATCGACGGGGTGGTGGCCGAAATCACCCAACAGGGAGGGCAGCGTGTCGTCGTGGTCAAGGGTGACGATGAAACTGAATCCCACCCGTTGGACGCGGATGTCGAGATCTGGGTCAACAAAGGCGATTTTATTTCGCCGGGCGATATCCTGGGGGTTTCCTGGAAATGGCGCCCCGGCATCCTGTTGCAGGGCATGTGGCTGACCCTCAAGGTGAGCTTCTATTCGATCGTGTTTGGTATTCTGGTCGGGCTGCTGGGAGGCATCGCGCGGATTTCCAAAAACCCGGCCCTCAAATGGTCGGCCATCACCTACGTGGAATTGATCCGTGGATCACCGCTGCTGGTGCAGATCTTTATCTGGTACTTCGTGCTGGCCACGCTTTTCAACGAACTGCTCAAGCGCTACGGTCTGCCCGAGATCGACGCCCTCTGGTACGGTGTGGCCGCGCTGGCCGGATTTACCGGGGCCTATGTAACCGAGATCGTGAGGGCCGGGATTCAGTCCATCCACCGGGGGCAGACCGAAGCCGCGCGATCGCTGGGCATGTCAGCACCCCAGGCCATGCTCCACATTATCCTGCCCCAGGCCATGCGCCGTATCCTGCCGCCGCTGGCCGGACAGTTCATCAGCCTGATCAAGGACTCGTCGCTGCTGGGCATGATTGCCATCCGCGAACTGACCAAGGCCACTCGCGAAGCGATCACGATCACGCTGTCGCCCTATGAGTTCTGGTTTACCTGCGCCGTGCTCTACCTTATCCTAACCTTTACGCTGTCGATGTTTGTCCAATACCTCGAAAGGAAGATGGCCACCCAGTGATTGAAGTCCGCAATATTTCCAAAACGTTCTATGTCCCCCACAAGGTGACCGCCCTGGTGGATGTGTCCACCGAAATCGCAGCCGGCGAAGTGGTCGTGGTGATCGGCCCCTCGGGCTCCGGCAAAAGCACTTTCCTGCGGTGCCTCAACCACCTGGAATCCGCGGATGAGGGGCATATCTTTATCGACGGCATCGACATCCTCGACCGCAGAACCAATATCAACAAGGTGCGCGCCGAAGTGGGCATGGTGTTCCAGTCCTTCAACCTCTTCCCGCATAAAACCGTTCTGGAGAACATCACCCTGGCCCAGCGGGTGGTGCGCAAACGCCCCAAAGATGAAGCGCACGATAAAGCCATGAGCCTGCTTCAAAAGGTGGGCATCACGGACAAGGCCGGCGCCTACCCGGACAACCTCTCCGGCGGCCAGCAGCAGCGAGTGGCCATTGCCAGGGCCCTGGCCATGGATCCCAAGATCATGCTTTTCGACGAACCCACCTCGGCCCTCGATCCGGAAATGATCGGCGAGGTGCTGGATGTCATGAAAACCCTGGCCCAGGAGGGCATGACCATGGTGGTCGTTACCCACGAAATGGGTTTCGCCCGCGAGGTGGCCGATCGGGTGATTTTCATGGACGACGGCGCCATCGTGGAAGTGGGTACCCCCGAGCACTTTTTCACCGACCCGGACCACGACCGCACCAAGCTGTTCCTGAGTCAGATTTTGTAGGACGGCATCCTTCCGGGTATAAGCACAACGGTCTTTTATCCGCCTGCGCGGGGGGGCGAATGGTATGCCGTAGAGAACCTCACGGGCACTGTTTGGGGAAGGAAGAAAACCACTCCGGCCCCATCGTCAAGATGATTTAATTCCAGCAACTTATACTATATATTGTGCAGCACCCTTCCCCAACATACCGTCTATAGTGTTTTTTCTTTACAGCCCTACCGGTATTTGTTAGAAAGGGTCTGGCTCGAACCGAGCGCAACCGACACGGATCGAACACCTCGATCAGGTTTCGAAAATACGCGGAAACTCTGCGAATTCAGTGCCGCCCCTCTTCCCGTGCGGTTCTAAAGCGTTATATTTCAGGTCGGATCCCACCGCCGCCGGGCGTCTTGTTCGAATGGGATCGGCCCAGGAGTGATGGACCGATGAAACTTAAGAAACTCGAAATTCAGGGTTTTAAATCCTTCCAGGACAAGGCCGCCATCAGTTTTCCGGCCGGCATATCGGCCGTCGTGGGCCCCAACGGTTGCGGTAAAAGCAACGTGATCGACGCCATACGCTGGGTCATGGGCGAGCAGAGCGTTAAAAAACTGCGCGGCAAAGCCATGGAGGACGTCATTTTCGCCGGCGCCAACGGGAAAGCGCCCCTGAATATGGCGGAGGTTGCCCTGACCCTCAAAAACGACAACGGCAGCGCGCCGGAAGAACTCCGCGACTACGCCGAGATCATGATCACCCGGCGGCTTTATCGCTCGGGCGAAAGTGCCTATTTCCTGAACAAACAGCCCTGCCGCCTTAAGGATATTCACAATCTTTTCCTGGGCAGCGGTCTGGGTACCAAGTCCTTCGCCGTGATTCAACAGGGCAACATCGGCGCCATTACCGACGCCGGGCCCGACGAACGCCGCCACTTCATCGAGGAGGCTGCCGGTGTCACCCGGTTCAAATTCCGCCGTCAGGAAACCCTGCGCAAGATTCAGTCCACCAACCAGAATCTCTACCGCATCATGGACATCATCGGCGAGATCAAGCGCCAGATGGCCAGCTTGAAGCGCCAGGCCCGCAAGGCCGAGCTATTCAAGACCTATCAGGAGCGCATCCGCACCCTGGATATTTTCCTGGGGCTGCATTATTTCGACGCCTACTCCCAAGAGATCGACGAATCCCAACACCGGCTGCAGGAACTCAAGGACGCGGATCTCAGCCACGTGTCGGAGCTCAAGAAGCTCGATGCCGCCGTAGAAGATGTCAAGGTTCAGCGCTGGCAGAAGAACCAGGAAATATCCGAGCAGAAATCGCGTCAATTCGAGCTTCAGCGACAGATCGACAAGACCGAAAACGATACGGCCCATTTGAGGGAAGAGACCAAGCGTTTGACCGAGGAAGTCGAAACGCTGGACAACGCGCGTATCGATATCGCCCGCCAGAACGAACGCATGCTGTCCGAAATCAATGCATCCGAAGTCGAATATAAAGCCCTCCAGGAGACCATCGCAGGCATCCGGGCGGAACTGGAGCGTGAACGGGCGAGCTCGCACGAAATAACCAACACCCTCGAAGCCCGCCAGGCATCCCTCAACACCCAGAAAGCGCGGTTGACCGACCTCGTCGGCCAGGAAGCCCGCTATCGCAACATCCACCAGACGACCCAGAACAACCGTGAAAATCTCCAGCGGCGCATCCGTAAAACCGAAGAAGAGGTCATTATCGCCTCGCGGGAAGTATCCGCTGCCGAGAAGCAGGAACAGCAGGCCACACGCGCGCTTGAAACCCTCCAGGAAGAACTCCAGATTCAAAAGCGCCAGATTGCATCCCTGCGCAGCAGCCTGGAGATTAAGAGCAGCGAACTTGCGGAACAGATCAAGCGTGTCCAGGGGCTCGAACTGGATCGCAACAAACACCACTCGCGCCTCTCCAGCCTCAAAAAGATGGAGGAGAATTTTGATTGGTACCGCGATGGCGTCAAAGCCCTCATGAAAGGACTTTCGCCTGAAAAGCGCCGGGCCCAAGGCATTCGCGGGCTGGTGGCCGACATCATTTCACCGCAGCCGGGCTATGAGGCCGCTGTCGAGGCGGCCCTAGGCGAGTCCCTGCAATACATCCTCGTGGACCAGCAGCAGCATGCCACTGAAGCCATCCAGTTTCTGCAGGCGGGCCAGGCCGGCCGCAGCGGTTTCGTTCCCCTGCCGCACACCCGCCCGCTGGCGCCGGCCCAGGCGACGATGCCCCCCGAGGCGGAGCGCCTGATCAACCATGTCGTCGTCGGCGAGGGTTTTGAAGATGTGGCCCGGGCCCTGCTCGGCCACGTGACCGTGGCCGAAAACCTCGATGCGGCGATCGAGCGTTTCAATTGCAATGGCGTGTTCCAATCCGTCGTGACCCTGAAAGGCGAGACCGTGTCGTGCCAGGGAACAATTGCCGGGGGCAGCAGTGGTAACGGGGCCGGCATCCTGGCGCAGAAGCAGGAGATTAGAAATCTCGCGGCCGCCGTGGATCAGGTGGACGCAGAGTTGATTTCCCAACATCAGATTCAAGACGCCCTGCAGGGCACGGTCAAGTCTCTGGAGGACGAGCTGCGACTGAACCTCGAAGAAAAAAACCGTCTGGTCGAAGACGAAATCGAGTTGCAGAAATCCGTGTACAAAGCCGCGGAGGATCTCAAGGCCGCTCGTCGGCACCTCGAGATCGTCCGGTTGGAGCAAGAGCGGCTGCTGGGGGAAGAAAGTGACATCGACAATGAAATCAGCCGCTACGACGAAATTCTTAACGAGGTGGCCGAAGAGGTGGGCGCGGTGCAGGCCAAAGTAACGGCCCTGGGTACTGAAATCGATACGATCAGTCGGCAGTTGGACGCCTACCGTAAAGCCGAAATGGATATTCAGGTCCGGCTGACCGCCCACCAGGCCAAACAGGAGAACATTACCGCCAGCCTTCGTCGCCTGAAGGAATTCCAGACCGACGGCCAGAGCCGCTTTGAATCCCTCCTGGAGGAAATCCGCGCCAAGCGCCAGCGGGGTGAGAACAGCCAGCGGCAGATTCTACAAAACGAGGAGCGACTGACCGGCCACTACGAAGATCTGAAGCGCCTTAGCGAACTACTGGAAGCCAATGAGGCCCGCTATCAGGCAATCGACGCCAGCTTGGGCGAGAGTGATGCCGCGATTGCCAATCTGCAGTCCGCGCGCGAGAAGAACAACGAAAAATTGCGTCTGCTCGAGGTCGAACTGTCTCAGCGACAGATCCAACGCGATAATATCGTCAGTCGTCTGAATGAGCGCTACCACAATGGCGTTGAAACCTTTCGGGCCGAAATCGAGACCAAACGCCAGGAGGGCCTCAACCTGACACCAGACGAAACCGAGGCGGAGCTGGACCGCTGCCGCAAGAAAATCGCCAATATCCACGATGTCAACATGGGGGCCATCAAGGAATACGAGCAGTTCAAAACGCGCTATGACTTCCTGTGCGAACAGCGCGACGACCTGACCCAAGCCATCGAAGATCTTCATCAGGTCATCCACCGCATCAATACCGTTACCCAGGAACGCTTTTTATCGACCTTTGACCAGGTCAATCAGAAGCTGGCGGAAGTCTTTCCCCGCCTGTTTGAGGGTGGTACGGCCAAACTCGTACTGGCGGCACCGGAACGCCCCCTGGAATCCGGGGTTGAGCTCATGATCCAGCCACCCGGTAAAAAGGTCACGCGCATCAGCCTGCTCTCCGGCGGTGAAAAAGCCTTGTCGGCCATCGCTTTTATCTTTGCCATCTTTTTGATCAAACCGGCGGCTTTCTGCCTGCTGGATGAAATCGACGCCCCCCTCGATGACGCCAATGTGCTGCGATTCAACGAATTGCTAAAAATCATCGGCGAAAAATCGCAGATCATCATGATCACCCACAACAAGAAGAGCATGGAATTCGCCGACACGCTGTTCGGGATAACCATGGAAAAAAAGGGAATTTCCAAGATCGTATCGGTGAATCTGGAACGCAACGCCGCCTAACCGCCACCGCCGGGAATATAACAGAATCAGGGGCATCGCCCTAACAGGCCAGCATTTACGGCTGCCGATAGGATGGCGTTCACCCGGCAGGAGATGAGACCCATGGCTTTTAAATGGCTTAAACGTAAAAAAGATAAGGGCGCCAGCGAGGCGGAGACGGAGAGCCCCACCGTCGACGAACCATCCAAAGCGGAAGCACCGGTAGAAGCGGAAGAAGAAACCACACCCGATCTACCATCGCCGGCCGAGCCGGAGGAAGCGCACGCGGAATATCAGCCGCCATCGGATGATGAACAGACAACCGCCGCCCCCGAAGACGAGACCGCCGACAAGCCCCGCCGCACCCTTTTCAAACGGCTGCGCAGTGGTCTCACCAAAACACGCGATTTTCTCAACACTGACATCGAAGATCTTTTCAGCGGGAAACGCAAGCTCGACGACGAAATGCTCGAAGAGTTGGAGGAGCTTTTGATTACGGCCGACATCGGTGTGCGCACGGCCATGGACTTGATCGCAACAATCTCCCGCAAGGCGTCGAAGATCGACGGCGTCGAAGCGCTTAAATCCATTTTACGTGAAGAAATCCTGGCATTGATAGACCGGGCACCTGAGGATGCGGGTGCGGCGGTGGCCAAACCCAAGGTCATCATGGTGGTGGGTGTCAACGGCGTGGGCAAAACCACCACGATCGGTAAACTTGCAGCCCACCATGCCCGTGCAGGGCGCAAAGTCCTTATCGCGGCTGCCGACACCTTCCGGGCTGCCGCGATCGAGCAGCTGACGATCTGGGCCGAGCGCGCCGGCGCCGATATTGTCAAGCACAAGGATCAGGCCGACCCGGCAGCGGTGGCCTATGATGCGGTGGAGGCCGCCGTGGCACGCAATGCTGATGTGGTGCTGATCGACACGGCCGGGCGGCTGCACACCAAAGTCAATCTAATGGAGGAGCTCAAGAAAATCAAACGCTCGGTGGGTAAGAAAATGGCGGAGGCGCCGCATGAGACCCTGCTGGTGCTGGACGCCACCACAGGTCAGAACGCCCTCTCACAGGCGCAGCTCTTCGACGACGCCATTGAACTCGACGCCCTGGCGCTGACCAAGCTGGACGGCACGGCCAAGGGCGGCATCGTGGTGAGCATTTGCAGCACCTTGAAAATACCGCTGCGGCACATCGGGGTCGGTGAGAAGATCGACGATCTGCAGGAATTCGATGCCAGGGATTTCGTGGAGGCCCTATTCTGACGTGACGGTAGCGTAAAAAGTCCGATATCGGCGTTACGCGTATCCCTCGTCATTGCAGCGTACATGAGTACGCTTCATTCCTCGGAATACGCAAGCCGTATCTCGAACTTCTTACGCTACCGTCTGCCAAATTTATAGTGGCTGATTTCCCGTGATTCTTCATGTGCAGGGTGGAGGGTCTCCGACAGCTTCTATAGGGGGGCTTGATCACGCTGTTGGAGGTTCGGGTTTTCCCTTTGTCTCGCGCCGAGCATCGATGATGCGGACGGGAATAGCGCGTCGGCCTGTTTGAGCGAAGCGAGTTCCGACGCGCGCCGTCCGTAGCATTGACGCGCAGGGGCAAGCGGGGCACGGGCGGTTTCTTTTGGTTACTTTTCTTTAACGTTAAAGAAAAGTAACAACCACCCGCTAGCAGGGTCGATGGGGGAGCAATAGGAGAGGCAAGGGAAGAAAATTCAAACTAACCGGTGATTGAAAAGTCCTCGAACTCCCCCTTGTAGTCTTCCCACTGAATATCGACCGCATCCACCCGGGCGATGGCCGGTCCTTCGCGGCACCAGTCCAGCACGGCATTGACCTGGGGGCGCGGGCCTTCAAATACGGCCTCGACGCGTCTGTCGGGCAGATTGCGCACCCATCCCCTGACATCATGCTTGGCAGCCACCCGCTGGGTTTCCCACCTGAAGGCGACGCCCTGCACCCGGCCCGCGATGAAGGCATGGGCCCTGACATTTTCTTCCATGATCTCCTCCATGACAACCTCCCTGCTTGGCGATGCGCAGAATGGATTTATTGTATTTCGTCCGTTGGTATTTCGGACAAAGGTGTAATCATACGGATGAAGGCGGCTGCATCCAATACTTCGACACCCAGCGACTGCGCGCGGACGAGTTTCGAACCCGGTGCCGTGCCGGCCACCAAGTAATCCGTTTTACGACTTACCGTTCCGGTAACCTTTCCCCCAGCGGCCTCAACCGCCTGTTTGGCCCGGGCGCGGGACATGCCTTCGAGGGTCCCGGTAAAGACAAAAACTTTGCCTTCCAGACCTCTCGCTGAGGGTGCAACCAGCGGGAGCAGCTCCAGGCCGTGGGCCAGCAGTTGCCGGACCATCCTCTGATTGGCCTCCTGATCGACAAAGGTTTTGAAGCTCTGGGCCACGATGGGACCAATGCCGTCGATGGCCTCCAACGCTTCGTCAGACGCCGCTTCGAGACCTTCCCAGTCTTCGAAATGCCGGGCCAGCAACCGGGCAGCGTGCTCACCCACATGGCGAATGCCCAGTGCAAAGATGAACCGGTCCAGACCAATCCGCCTACTGGCGGCAATGGCCGCCACTAAATTGCCAGCCGATTTCGCGCCCAGACGATCGAGCGCCGCCAGTGTCTCTGCTTCGAGAAGAAAAAGATCCGGAAATGACCGCACCAGCCCCTCATCCACCAACTGGGCCACGATTTTCTTGCCCAACCCGTCGATGTCGAACGCCTTTTTGGATGCGAAATGCCGGATACGCTCTTTAATCTGCGCCGGACAGTCGGCATTGACGCAGCGCAACGCAATTTCTTCCCGAAGCTGGACCACCGGTGACTGGCAGTCCGGGCAGCGATCCGGCATGGTGAACCGTGTTTCATCGCCGCTGCGCTTGGAGGCAACCGCTTTGACCACCTCGGGGATGACGTCGCCGGCGCGCTGGATCAGGACCGTATCCCCGATGCGGACATCCTTGCGCTCGATCTCGTCCTGGTTGTGCAGGGTGGCGCGACTGACGACCACGCCGCCGACGGTTACCGGTTCCAGTCGGGCCACCGGTGTAAGGGTTCCGGTGCGCCCCACCTGAACCTCGACCTGCAGCAGGCGCGTTGTTGCCTGGATGGCTTTAAACTTGTAGGCAATCGCCCAGCGCGGGCTGCGCGTGGTGGCACCCAGCCTTTCCTGAAAATCCAACCGGTCCACCTTGATGACCATCCCGTCGATATCGTAGGGCAGCTCCGGCCGGCGCGCCTCCAGTTCGTGGTAGAATGCCAAGGCGGCGTCGATGCTCTGGCCGGCGCGCACAAGCGGATTGACCGGAAATCCTAAGGCCATCAAATAATCGAGGATTTCGCCCTGGGTGGTGGGCTGCTCGCCTTCGAGCCGTCCGATACCATAGCAGAAAAGGGCCAGGGGGCGCCGGGCGGTGATGCGCGAATCAAGTTGGCGCAGAGAGCCGGCGGCCGCGTTGCGGGCGTTGGCAAACGTCGGCAGGTCTTGAGCGGCGCGTTCCCGGTTGAGCTTCTCGAAGGCCTCGCGGTGGATAAACACCTCGGCCCGGACTTCGAGGAGGTCTGGCAC
>CAJHYH010000258.1_pt1 | contig 10255 bp, 6 predicted proteins | sample 9198661 | NCBI WGS metagenome assembly CAJHYH01 (sample SAMEA7708356, study PRJEB35096) | sediment metagenome | biome: marine neritic benthic zone biome [ENVO:01000025]; feature: sediment [ENVO:00002007]; material: shallow marine sediment [ENVO:03000034] sea grass bed [ENVO_01000059] ... | reverse complement strand
TACTGTTTTTCGTTCAGTATTGCCGCCTACCAGTGCAACCAGATCATCGACAACGCTTTTCATTTGCTCGGCCTGGGCGTTCATTTCCTCGGAAGCTGAAGCAGACTCCTCGGCATTGGCCGCATTCTGCTGGACCACCTTGTCCATCTCGGCAACGGCCGTGTTGACCTGACCGATTCCCTGGGACTGCTCATTGGAAGCCGCCGCAATCTCAGCCACAAGTTCACCCACCTTGGCAGCACTTTCAGCCACTTGTGCGAAGGCCTCATTGGTGTTACCTACCAGTTCTCCACCGTCTTTGACCTTCTTGACCGTTCCCTCGATCAGATCTGACGTGTTCTTAGCTGCATCTGCAGCGCGCATCGCCAGGTTTCTCACCTCATCAGCCACGACTGCAAATCCAGCGCCTGCCTCACCGGCCCTGGCAGCCTCAACCGCGGCATTGAGTGCCAGAAGGTTGGTCTGGAAGGCGATTTCATCGATGGTCTTGATGATTTTGGAGGTCTCTTCGCTGGCCTGGGTGATGGCCCGCATCGACGCGCTGAGCTCCGACATGGCGGCGTTGGCCTTTTCGACGATGCCGCCGGTTTCTTTCATGAGATGATCGGCCTGGGTGGCATTGTCGGCATTCTGCCGGGTCATGGAGGCGATCTCCTCCAGCGAGGCGCAGGTCTCTTCGATGCCGGCCGCCTGCTGTGACGAGCCCTCCGCCAGGGACTGGCTGGAGGCCGACACCTGGCCGGCCGCCGAGGTCACCTGCTCCGCGCCATCCGAAAGCCCCTCGATCACGTGCCTAACAGCGCGGTTGATGGCGCGGATGGTGAAAAACGACAGCACGCCCCCCAGCAGGAAGGCCGCCAGGGAACCGCCCAGGATGACCGCCCGGGATGACCGGATGCCGGTTTCCATGCCGGCTTTCATGTCCGCCCGGGCCTTCCGGCAGATTTCCTCGGTCTTGCGGGCGGCCGCAAGCATCTGGTCCCGCAGGCTATCCTGCTCCTGCATGATCGCCGCGCAGGCGATAAACTGGCTTTCATAGGCGCCGATGTCGGTCAGCACGGCGCCGGCCAGTTCCAACTTTTCGGGTTGGCGCAAACGCGATTTGAAGCGGTCGCCGAGTTCCTTGAGTTCGTTCAAGCCCGCCTCCACGACCTTGCGGACCTCAGGGTCGCCGCTCGCAATGAAGCCTCTCTCGTTCTTGAGGGTTTCCATGAAAAGCTTGATCAGGCGGTTGGCATCCTCAGAGTTCGAGGCAATGCCCAGGATTGAGATGCTGTCATAGGTCCCCATGGAAATGATCGTGGTCAGTTCCTGCCGCAGCACGTTCAGCAGGCTTTCCAGGCGGTCGATGGCATCTTCCGCGGCGGCATGCATGGCGGTGATCGCCGTTGCCTTGCGGCTTTCGGCCTCGGCAAAGGCATTGAAATCTTTCTGGTAGGTATCGGCGGCCGTGGCCACGGCTGCCATCTGGGCCTGGTTCTCGCTCGAGGTGAGCCTGGCGCGGGCGGCTTGCACCTGTGCCTTGAGCGCCTGCATGATGTCGGCCTGTTTGGCCTTGTAGCTCTCATCGGCGTGGATGATGAAATTTTTCTCTTCCTGACGGGCGTCCAAAAGAAGGGTCACGATGTGATTGACATCGTCAGCGATCACCACGTGGTCGGCCACGGATGATATCCCCCGGTAGCCGACGAAGGCGACCACGCCGGTGAACACGAGGAGTGCGGCGGCAATGGCGGCAATTTTGGTTTCAAGTTTGGCTTTGCGAAACATAGCACCTTTCCCTTTGGCAAGCGGTTTGCGTTGGTCTTCGATTCTGAAGCGCCCCTACTGGCGGGTGGCCGCCCGGCCACGGCGCTACCGTGGTCGTTTTTACGGACGGCCATTGAAGATTATCGATCAACGGGGGTAAATCTTTAGTCAAAAAGGAAGGTCCGGGCCGGATTTCCTCCGGCTGAATGCGAATCGTTGCCGCCGAAGCGCCTTCTGGGACTTTTGATAGAATCATATTACCAAATCTTTCAGGCATTTCAGCGGTACTTCCCACCTAAGCCGGCAAAAAAATAAGGTTGAAAAAACCTGGCAGCGCCATTTCTGCCAGCGGTGACCAATAGCTTTTCTTTGAACAAGGCGATGTTGATGTTCTTTTCTGAAAGAGCATGACCGGGAATAAGACCATGGCCATCCAGAATCAGGCATCAAATTTGGAGCCGGCTTTATATTTCAGTGTTCAAATCATGGTCATGTGAAGAGACGACAACACGATCATCGGGAACCTGTTCAGGTTGGGGCACGATTTAGAGCGAAAGGGGGCGTGAGGGGGGCTCAGCTAGGGCGATGGGGCGGTAATGCTTCACTCAACGATTACCAGCGATTCAGTTGCAACTTATTTATGAATGGACGTCCCCACTTTGTACATTTGAGCATGGCGAATATTATATTTCTTGGCCGAGAGAATGAGGAAAGGCATAAAAGCATAGACGTACCTGTTAAGACCTGAGCCGCGAGAAATGGTTGCCATGAAAGGACAGGGCGTCGATTGAACAACGATAATCCGGATCTATTGGAGCGCTCTCCGCAATCCGGCCACGATCAGTACGATCCCCGCCATTTGGATCAGGTGGTAGACGCCATTGTGGTCAAAGGACCAGATGAATGTGAAGGAAATGAGCTTGCCGGCCTGAACGCCGGCCGCAACGATGGTTGTCAAAATTCCGCCGGCCATCAGCCAGGCGCCATTGAGATGGCCCCGCCTGGCCAGCCAGGTGTATCCGCCGAGGGCAAAAAGCATCGCCACGGTTTCATAGACGATAAAGACCAGGAAACTGCCGGGCCAGATCAGGGTGACGCCAAAGAACCCGCCACCGACGAGGAGCATTGTCGGCAATGCCTTGCGGGCCATGGCCTCGCCCCAGATATCGGAAACCACCGCCACGACGAAGAGCGCGACCAGCAGGCCCAATGAAAGCTTGATTGGATGCCAGATCAATGCTTGAAGCGCCGGGGACATCTTGAAACCGTGCACGATTGCCCCCAGGGCGGCCGCTAATGCCAATAGCGCCATTACGAAACCCCACAGGTTCGCTTTCCAGCGGTCCCGGCCCCCGATCCGGTACAGATAGACCGCCCCTGCGATCGCTACCAAAGCCAGAAGGGCATCGGTTACGGCCGTGGTTTGTTCGGTGGGGATATCGATAAATTGCATGCCGGTAGTCCTCATCTACTTTCAACTTTAATCCTGAGATAGCCTGCCGCAACACGAGCGGGTAAGCGCTCGCCGGGATCAGGCACTTTGGCGCGGCAACCTGATTTTCGAACGGCGTAAAAGAGCGGCGGCGATGCCGTTAAAAGTTAGTTCTGATCTAAACCCTGCACCTCTGGTGGAGGACCCGGAGAGGATTAACCGATCCGGTTTTTTTTTACGGTTACTTTTCTTAGGCGCCTAAGAAAAGTAACCAAAAGAAGGCGTCCGTGCCCCGCGCATCCTGCGCGTCGTTGTCAGGTTCGGCGCGTGTCGGAACGCGCTTCGCTCAGACGGGCCGACACGCTTTTTCCGCCCCTGCCACCGATGCTCGGCGCGGGGCAAAGGGAGCTCAAACTGAGCGTTTGAAAGCGTTTCTGAGCCCCCCTCCGGGGGGCTACCTGATGCCTCCCGCTCTGCGGGAGGAGATTTACTTGAAAATGGAATACCTGGAGTCGACCACAGGTATTTTATTTATTCGCTCATCAAGGTTTAACCCCGTAATCCCCTCCGTATTAGCCGCAACAGTTACGCTTGAGTCTGGTCTGCCAGGACAGTGGAAATGCGTTGATCAGATTGGCCATCATTTTATCAATCCAATCAACATCCTCCGGCTGCTTTATCTCGGACGCCAGGAGTGCATCCTCTTCAAGCTCGATTGCCATGAAGTCCTGGCGCAGCTCGGGACAATCAAGGTAAAGGTTCAGGCGGGTTTCCAGGTCAGCCAACCGATATTCATCTTTCACCCGGTTTAAACTTTTCATCGTAATCTCCTTTCGATTTGGAACTACGGAAAGAAACGAACGTTCGTGCTAAACAATAGAGATTTTTTTTGCCTTCCCAGGAATGAATCTGCCTCCTGCATTTTTAATCAAAAGCACGTTGGCGGCTACCGATAGATAGCCAGCAATTGATTCAATGCGGTTTTTTGACGGTCTTTGGTGTCGGGACCTTGAAGCAGTTGTTGATAATAGAAGAAGCCCAGCAGCAGGGAATAGAGATCGAATGCGAACTGTTCGCAGTCCGCGTTTTCCTTGAAATCACCTACATTTATGGCGGATTTTGCCATTCGGCGGAGCGAATCGACCCAGACCTGCTGCTGGTTCATGGCGAGATCCCTGACGATACCCGGCCGGTCGCTGAATTCCGTGCTGGCGGAAACAAAAATACAACCGCCGGACATGGTGGCGGTAAAATCGATCCAGTTGCTCACCAGGGTCCTGATCCGGGGGATACCGGATTTCGCTTTCAAGGCCGGCAGAATTTCGGATTCGCCGAAACGCCCGCCGGCATAATCGAGGATCTGAACCTGGAGCTTCGCTTTGGATTTGAAATGCGCAAACAGTCCACTTTTGGACATGTTGGTCGCTTTGGCCAATGCGCCAATGGTCACACTCTCCAGCCCCAGCCGGTTTGCCATCTCCAGACCCGCCTCGAGAATGGCAAGTTTTGTATCCGATCCCTTGGTCATGCGCTAAAATAGTACGAACGTTCGTACTTGTCAATGGCAAAAACCACACTGGTGTTAGCGGCATGTTGCGGATCAGGTCGAAAACGAATTGACCGAAGCATTGATTCGGCGGTGTTCGAACACTGCGTCTGAAATAGCGCCTTACCAGTCCGCGTTGGCTCGGTATTTCGGGTCTAGGGATGAGTGTTGCATCCGTTGAATCACCATTTTCTGTCCGAGGCATATTGGGTCGCGGATCAGGATAGGAGATAGACCAGCTCGGGGGACATGCTTGATTTTCCGCAAGAATCATATTGCTAATTATTTCGAAAACTTTAGCTGCATCTTCTTTTAAGCCGGCATTGAAAATAATCGCAAAATTAGTCCGGGCATGTACGTGCGCGATGATCGATGATCTCTGTTTAGGCGTAGATGTGTTTTGTGAATAGGTGTGGCGGGTCCGGAAACGTATGCTACAATGACAGTGTAAATCATAGCTGGCAGGGAAAGGGGCAGGCACAGTCATCAAGTTAACAAGTCAAGGGCACCCCCATTAGGGCCAAGATCTCAGGGGCAAATGATCATGGAAAAATCAGCTAATATAGGGCCGCTTCGGATGGCCTCATCGCCCCCCCCCCGTGTTACAACCGAATAAAGTTAATTAGAAAAGGGAGTCCCTATAAATAAACCCAAAAGGACTGCTCATGGAGAAAAACTATGTATAGATATTTGTTGGCGATAATCTTCATTGTCTGGATATTGGTTATCCCCGCAGCTGCACAGGAGGCTTCCCTAACCTATGAAGCGAAGGCCGATGATGGTAGTAAGATTTCATTCAAGGTCGCCGTGGATAAAGATGATGTTCCGGTGATGATTATCACGGATAAAAAAGACAGGATGATAACCGCTGTGGAATTGCATTTCGAAATCAGTACGCCGTATGCTTATCCTTTCCATATGGATTGCGGCTTTGCGAGTATCATCCTCGATCAGGATTTTCATACGGATGCGCTCCAATCGGAATATCTGGATGTCAACCTGAAGTACTACACGACAATAAAAAGGGAAAAGTGCAAATATTTTCTCGACCAGGACAAGGGCATCAAAACGGCGACGGTGAGGATTTATATGGAAGATTTTCCGATAGACCAGGTCGATAGTCTGCTAGGCGCCGTGGACGGCCTGTTTAGAGAAGACCGCCAGGAAAATTTCAATAAAGTCTTTAAGTGATTGCCTCGCATCATCGCGCGGATATAAGAGCGGATACAATGATGGCATTCCTTTGCCGCTTTGTGTCGGTATAGATGTCTGCGTTGGGCGCTCGTATTAGATACTCGAAATACCCCAAATTTCTTCTCCGAATCTACCCTCAGAAACTAACAGATCAGACAGGGAATCCCGCTCTTGCTGAGAAACTCACATCCGCTTTCAGAGTCTCCGCGGTTTGAAGGGTAATCTCAAACCAAAATTCTATTTTGTAAAGCCGCCTGAGGCTTGGGGTAGGATACCAGATGCATATGCTTTTATACGGGCGAAAGATGAAAGTAAGGAAGGTATCGTGGTTCGTAACCGCCGCATTGATGATATCGAATCAGTGCTATCGAATTTCTTTATTAAGCACATCTTCACTGAACTGACGCAAGCAATGATCAGCCGCCCATTTTAACTCAGATTTAAGAACCTGGGCGGAGTTTTCAACTAGCTGCTCTCTGGAAAATAAGTGATGGTCATCTGTGGGGATTATATTGCAATAGCCTTCCGCAATTTTACTTTTGCTCTCGCTGTCCAAGATGCGTAATTTAGCATCGAAAAAATTCGATATTTAAATCCCCCTTCGCGGAAAGTCCCTTTATAAAGATATCAAATCCCCCAGTTTATCGTATGTACATCGACGATAAGACCCCCTTCAGGGTAATGGCGAATTATATCCTCAACCTCCCAGGAAATCATTTTTTTTTCTGAAGTCTCGATAGATCTTATGTTAAATTCATTTGAAAGCATTTTAGCGATCTCTTGGCCGATATAATCAGCGGGGTTTTCAATCCCATTTTCGCTCACGATCCTCTTTCCCTCATGATACACCGGGATTTCACCCAATATTGAAAAAAAAGTATAGGTCGTCGACCTTGCCTGAAAGCCAGGCTTGTCTCTGCTGGTGACCGTAATTTTTTGAGGGTTTGATGAATTTACCACCGTTGAGTCGATAGGCGCACTACTACAACCTATTACAAGTGCTAAACATATTGTGCAGAACGCTGCCCCAAAGATTTTTATTTTGATAACATTCTCCTTTTCCTGGGCTCTTCGCATAATTGGATCGTAGCAGCAGAATTAGATAGAATACTGATTTGGAGATAATTGCTGCTGGTATGAATAGCTATCGTCATTGCGACGCGAGGAGGCCGGCTGAGGTGGATCATCTATATCAAATTACCGAGCATCTTGGCAAACAGGATGAGGTATAGAAAGGAGATAAGAGCATTATACGAAAAGAAAATGGAAACAAGAAAAGGGTTGGTGAATCAGCACCAACCCTTTTCATTTAATATGGTACGCCCGGCAGGATTCGAACCTGCGATCTTCAGCTCCGGAGGCTGACGCCCTATCCCCTGGGCTACGGGCGCATGGTGAAGGCAACTCAAAAATGTCTTTTGGCCCCAGCGCTGTGTTGGGCGCTCGGATTGAATCCTCGAAATACCGACGTATTCCTCCGGTTCGACCCACCAGAAATGTTTGATCAGACGGGAAGTCCCGCTTTAGCGGGGAAATCCTCACGGCCGCCTTGCGCTGAGTCCAAAATCCTATTTTTGAGATGCCTTTACGGCAGTCTGTCCATTATGGGAATCTGTTCTTGATGTCAAGCGGTTGTGGGCATGAGGCCCATTTCCTGCAGGGCTTCGATGGCTTCGCCCACCACGTAGAGGGAGCCGGCCACGACGATGGTATCGAGAGGGCCGGCGGTCTTGATGGCCTGCTTGACGGCCTGAGCCACCCGGGGGACGACATCGACCTTCTGAATGTGTTGGCGGGCGGTGTCGGCCAGGGTTTGGGCCGGCACGGCGCGGCCGATTTTGGGGGCGGTGATGATGGCCCGGCGGCAAGGCGGCAGCATGCCGGCAAGCATGCCGCTGTAGGGTTTGTCATCCAGGATGCCGACTACCATGAGGATATTGCGGTCGCCAAGGTGGTTCTGGAGGTAGCGGCCCAGGTTGCGGGCGGCGGCCAGGTTGTGGGCCCCGTCCAGGATGATGTGGGGCTTTTCGCAAACGGTTTCGAGCCGCCCCGGCCATTTGGTCGCCATGAGCCCCTTGCGGACGTGGGCCTCATCGATGGGCACCCCTTTTCTAATGAGGACCTCGGCGGCTGCTAGGGCCAGGCTGGCGTTGGACACCTGGTGCCCGCCTAAAAGCGGCGTTTTAAGGCCCGTCCACTTGTGGTCGATGCCGTAATAGGTGAATTTGCCGTCGGTCTGCCGGCGGGTACGGAAGTTGGGGCCCTGGCGATGGCAGGGGGCTTTCATGGCGGCAGCCTTGGCTTCCACCACCCAGGTGGCGGTGTGCTGTTTGACCCCGGTGATCACCGGGGTTTTCTCTTTTATGATCCCGGCCTTCTCGCCGGCGACCGCGGAGATTGTGTTGCCGAGATAATCGCAGTGCTCCAGCGAGATGTTGGTGATGATGCAGGCCTCGGGGGCCAGCATGTTGGTGGCGTCCAGGCGCCCGCCCATGCCGGTTTCGATCACGGCCCAGTCCACCGGGCGCTGGCCAAAGGCGTAGAGGGCCATGGCCGTGGAGAACTCGAAGAAGGTGGGTTCGCGGTCGCCGGAATGAACCGCCTTTACCGCTTTATAGGCGGCCACCACTTCGCGGTTTGTGATGGGTTTTCCATTGATGCGGATGCGTTCGTTGAAATGGACCAGGTGAGGGGAGGTGTAGAGGCCCACCGTGAAACCGGCCTCCTGCAGGATGGCGGTGAGCATGGAGGCCACGGATCCCTTGCCGTTGGTGCCGGCCACGTGCACGCTTTTGAAGCTATTCTGAGGGTTGTCCAGGCCGGTGAGGATGTTCTGCATCACGTCCAGGCCCAGTTTGATGCCGAAACGGTGCAGGCTGTACATGGTTTCGAGGCATTTGTCGTATTCACCCATGCTCAATTATCTCCCGGTCCGATCGAGATTTCGCAAGTGTTTCGTTTTTTCGCGTGTATTTTGGCGCCTGTGGTTTCTCATCGGGGTCGGTATTGGCATCGCTATCGGAACCGAAGTGTTATGTTCGTTCGATGCCTACCGCCGATACGCTTTTTCCGTCTGAATCCCCGATGCTCGGTGCGGGTCAAAGGGATTTAAAATCAAACACCAAAGGTGAGCACTTTGCTCCTTCAATTTAACTGCAATTTCGGGCCCTTCGGGTGGTGTTGGAATGTCATGTATAAGACTCCCAAGCGTTTATGAAGGTGAGCAAGGAAAAATGCAAACAAAAAAAGCCCGACAACCAAAGGTTGTCAGGCTCTTATTGGTAGTAGATCGGCTTAGCGCCGGTAGGCTCTCCGGGCCGCGGCAATGCGTTCGCGGCGCAGCGCTTCGCGCTGTTTGCGGCGCCGGAACTCGCTCGGCTTCTCGTAGCTCTTCTTGAGCTTGAGGCGTTTGAAAAGGCCGTCGTTCTGGATCTTTTTCTTCAAGATCCGAATGGCCTTTTCAATATCGTTGTCGTATACTTTGACCGTAATTTCCTTCAAGTTTCTCGCCCCCTTCCGGCCACCGGAGATTCTGGTAATGCATTCTTTTCCGATGTTGATGTAGTCGACTCGTCAGAATCAAAAAAGACTTTATACAGAACTCATACCCTATAATCAAGTCTTTTGTGTAAACATTATAATTTGACGGTTTCGTAAAAAGTCCAATATCGGCGTTACGCGTATCCTTCGTCATTGCGGCGTACCTTGAGTACGCCTCATTTCTCAGGATTCGCATGCCGTATCTTGAACTTTTTTCATAGGCGTCTGAAAACCATTTTTACGATTTTATGATAATTATGGCCTCCGGCTTTTCAATTTGACCCCGTTTGTGCAGTTCGCCGGGGCCTGAAAACGTTGCCCACGGCAGCATCATTTTGCCCGCTGCGGCCCGCGGCCGGGCGTACCTATTTATTGGCTTGACAGTCCCAGACCATTAGGCGATATTGCCATTTTTGAGAGATAACCGCTAGTTCGCTATAATTAAACCCGACACACAAGGAGGAGGTTCTATGCGTTTGATTCTTTTGGGAGGCCCCGGAGCGGGCAAAGGCACCCAGGCCAACTTCATCAAGGACAAATACGGCATCCCCCAGATTTCCACGGGTGACATGCTGCGCGCCGCCGTCAAGGCCGGCACCGCGCTGGGCATGGAGGCCAAGGGTTACATGGACTCCGGCGGACTGGTTCCGGACGAGGTGATTATCGGGCTGGTGAAAGAGCGCATCCAGGAACCGGACTGCGAAAAGGGCTTCCTGTTCGACGGCTTTCCGCGCACCATCCCCCAAGCCGAGGCCATGAAGAGTGAGGGTGTCGGCATCGATTACGTGGTCGAG
>CAJHYH010000066.1_pt1 | contig 10259 bp, 7 predicted proteins | sample 9198661 | NCBI WGS metagenome assembly CAJHYH01 (sample SAMEA7708356, study PRJEB35096) | sediment metagenome | biome: marine neritic benthic zone biome [ENVO:01000025]; feature: sediment [ENVO:00002007]; material: shallow marine sediment [ENVO:03000034] sea grass bed [ENVO_01000059] ... | reverse complement strand
CTGCTCTATCTGCTGCGGCGCTTCGGGGGACCGGCCATGCTGGACCGGCTGCCGGCGGACAACCTGCTGGATGAGTTGACCCATCAACTGGTGATGTTCGGCTTCATTTTTCTGTCCGCCGGCATCATTACCGGGTCGGTATGGGCCAATTCGGCCTGGGGGCGTTATTGGGGGTGGGATCCCAAGGAAACCTGGTCGCTGATTACATGGTTCGTGTACGCCGGACTGCTGCATGCGCGTTTCATGCGCGGTTGGCAGGGAACCCGTATCGCGGTGCTGTCCATCGTCGGGTTCCTGGCTGTTTTGTTTACCTATTTCGGGGTCAACTATCTGCCCGGGCTGCACAGTTACGGAGCCCCGAGCTGAGAGTTTTTGACTTGACAATTTAAGGGCCGGCAGGGTAAAGAAAGCCAATTTATTTAAGTAAAAGAGAGGTTAACGGTGTATTTCGGCCGTGCTAACCGCCTTAATGACACCAACCGTCCGCACTGTTTTTGCTAAGTGAACCGGATGGTTTTCTTTGTAAGGAGCAAAACATTGTAGCAACCTGCCGTTTCGCGGAGGCCGCCGCCGAATGATTCACGGTTCGGGGGGCATAACGCGGCCGGTCATATGGTTGCTGCCTTTTGATTGGTTTTGGCGAGAGTCTATCAACTTAGAGCAGCTTGGAGAATCCCTGATTTTGACTGCCTTCGGTATGTGGAACGCTGACAATGATTCACGTTTTTTCTAATCATTTTCAGATATTCCCCTTAACGATCGCGGACTTTTGAAGGGATTTTTTCATTCTGCCTCGCAAGCCGGATGGAGTATCAATGAGCACAGCAGATGAAACCACCAAAATGGACCATGCGGGCGGTGAAGGCGCGCTGCCGGACAAGAACGCGGAAGACTGGGGACCTGTCATGCTGTTTTTCCTGGTCGGGTTTGCCCTGAGCCTCGTCGTGGGATGGGTGCTTTTTCCGAAGCTGCTTTATTCGCAAAAGAAGCAACCCGTCGATTTTAATCACAAGCTCCACATGGAAATGGACGAGGTCGAGGATTGCAGCAGCTGCCATTACTTTCGCGAAGACGGCAGTTTCTCGGGAGCGCCCAAACTCGCCCAGTGCATCGACTGCCATGATTCGATCCTGAGCGATACCGAAAATGAAGTCGTGTTTTTCGAAGAGTATGTTCAGAAAGAACGCGAGATCCCCTGGTTGATTTACTCCAAGCAACCCCAATGCGTCTATTTTTCACACGTGGCCCACGTCAAGATGGCGCAGATGGACTGCAAGACCTGCCACGGCGACATTGGTGAATCTGAAACGCTTCCCATCTACCAGCAAAACCGCATCTCCCTTTACAGCCGCGATATCTGGGGGCACAACATCGCCGGGTTTGCCACGAACACCTGGGACCGCATGAAAATGGACGATTGTGCCCGCTGTCATGTCCAGGAGAGTGTGCGCCAGGCCAGCGTCCAGACCCATAAGGGCGGCTGCTTCGTCTGCCACAAGTAGCGAATGGACCCGCGAACAAAACGACCCTGCAGAGCTAGGAGGCAAGAGGTAAGTCGATGAAAATAGACAGAAGAAGCTTTTTGGCGCTTAGTATCGGCGGCACGGTGGGCACAACGCTTTCGCCCCTGCCGTGGAAACTTCAGGACGATGTGGCCATTTGGTCGACCATGTGGCCCTGGACGCCCTGGCCACAGGACGGTGAGAACACCTTTGTCAACTCGGTGAGCACCCTTTGCACAGACGGCTGCGGCATCACGGTTCGTAAAGCCGGTGAACGGGCAGTCAAGATTGAAGGCATGGAAGGCTACCCGACCAATGACGGCGGGATTTGCAATCTTTGCGCCGCCGGTCTGCAGAAACTTTACAGCCCCACCCGGGTCCGGACGCCCCTTAAAAGGATAGGCGAACGCGGGCAAGGCCAGTGGGTGCGGGTCAGCTGGGATGCGGCCATCCGGGAAGTTGCCGAGCGCCTGGGCGAGATTCGTCAAAACGGCAAGCCTGAATCGGTGATGTGCCTTTCCGGACGACGCGAGGGAACGATGGCGGCCCTTCTGGAGCGTTTCATGACGGCTTACGGCTCGCCCAACTTCATACCGACACCATCCATGATGGACGCCTATGCACTGACACTCCAGATGATGAACGGTGTCGACGCCCAGGCGGGATTCGATCTGGAAGCGGCTGATTTTGTTCTGAGCTTTGGATGCGGGCTGATTGAAGGCTGGGGCCATACAGTGCGTTCGATCCGGGCCAACAGTGAATGGACCGTAAATAACGCCACCGTCAAACAGATTGAACCGCGCCTGTCCAACACGGCCGCCAAGGCGGATCAATGGATCCCGATCACACCGGGTACAGAGGAAATCCTGGCCCTCGGGCTGGCGCATGTCATCATCAAGGAGTCACTTTACGACTATGTATTCGTGGATAAATATGCCCATGGCTTCGAAGCCTTCCGTGATTTCGTTCTATCCTCCTACAGCCCGGGCAATGTTTCCAACCAGACGGGCGTCGATCCCTCGACGATCGTGTCGCTGGCCCGTGATTTCGCGCGGGCCAAGCACCCGCTGGCCCTGTGCGGGCGTGGTCAGGGGGCGGTCCCGGGAAGCCAGGGGCAATACGTTGCCGTGCACGCCCTCAATGCCCTGGTCGGTAATCTCAATCGCTCCGGGGGGGTCTGGGCCCTGCCCAAAGCGGATTACATCGAATGGCCGACGGCGGAATTGGACGCCACTGCCGAGGCCGGCATGCGCAGCGCGGCCTTGTCCAAGATACTGCCCGCCAATGACCCCGAAGCTATCCAGGCGCTTCTCGTCTACGAGGAAAATCCGCGCTTCACGCTGCCGGGCGGTGATGGCACCCGCGCCGTTCTCGACCAGATCCCGTTCATCGTCAGTTTCGCCTCCCAGATGAATGAAACGGCGGCCCATGCGGACCTGATTTTGCCTGATCTCAGTCACCTGGAACGCTACGATGATGTACCCGCGACCTCCGGTTTCAACCTTCCGCTGATCGGTCTCGCGCAGCCGGTGGTTGCGCCCCAGGGGGATGTTCGTCATACCGGTGATGTGATCCTCCAACTGGCGGCCGCCATCGGCGGCAGCCTGGCGGCATCCATGCCCTGGACCAACTACGAGGCCTGCTTGAAGGCCACCCTGGGGACCAAGTGGGCCACGATGATGCGTGACGGCTATTGGATCGATGAGCGTTTTCAGCCTGATAGCTGGTTCGACGCCTTCAAGACCGATTCGGGCAAATTCGAGTTCGCCAATGCCGCCCTCGATTACGGCAAACTGTTTGCCGGCGTTAAGGCCCAAGGCGACGAGGGCCAGTTTACGCTCACCTTGATCCCATATTATTCCGTGCGTATCGCTTCCGGCAACGTGGCCTCGCCGCCGTTCCTGGTCAAGACGATCTCGGATACGATCCTAAGAGACCCGCATCTCTTTGTGGAGGTCAATGCCGAATCGGCGGCGCAGGCCGGCTTCAAGGAGGGGGATCTGGCAACGCTCAAGACCCCCGTTGGAAGTGCCGCCGTCAGGGTGCATCTTTCCACCCGAATCGGACCCGGTCTTTTAGGGATTCCACACGGGCTGGGCCACACGGCCTATGACGAATTTATTGCCGGCAAGGGGATCAACGCCAACGACCTCCTGGCCGCGGTCGAAGACCCGGTGTCCGGCCTGGATGCGTCCTGGGGTATCCGCGCTTCCCTGACGAAAGCCTAATTTCAACTTGTACACGAGGTTCCAATGAAACAAACAGGTGACAATGGTAAGGCCAAAAGATTTGGAATGGTCATCGATCTGGACAAGTGCACGGGGTGTGGGTCCTGCATGGTGGCCTGCCAGGCCGAGAACAATGTTCCTTTTCGCAAGGACGAATCAGAAAAAACGCTCAGCATCACATGGATGCAGATATACCGCCTGACCAACGGCAAGTCCTTTCCGGACACTGAAATTTGCTACCTGCCGCGGCCCTGCCAGCACTGCGACGGTCAGCACGAGGGGCACTCCCCATGTGTTTCGGTCTGTCCGGCCACGGCCACGGACTACGATGGCCAAACCGGGGTCGTCAGCCAGATCTACACCCGCTGCTTCGGTTGCCGCTATTGCATGGGGGCCTGCCCCTACCATGCCCGGCATTTCAACTGGTGGGACCCGGTGTGGCCCAAAGGCATGGAGCAATACCTCAACCCGGACATCTCGGTGCGCATGCGCGGGATCGTGGAAAAGTGCGGGTTCTGCTTCCAGCGCTATCAGAAAGCTTTGGAAAAGGCGCACATGGAGGGCCGTCGGGAACTGGAGGAGCATGAATATCAGACTTCATGCACCCAGGCCTGCCCGGCGGACGCCATCGCATTCGGCGATCTGCGTAACCCGCACCATAAGGTGCATCAGTTGGCCCAGCCGGATTTCAAGAAGCATGGCCGGCCAAAGAATCCCAATGCATTTCGCCTGCTGGAGGAACTCGGGACCAACACCAAGATCTACTACCTCTCCAGCAAGAAGTGGGTGCGGGAGCAGGGACACCGGCCGGAATTGCTGAAAGCGTCGGATGACAAACATTAGAAGGCCGGGGGTCGGTTTTTGCGGACAACGGCGTGACAGCGGGCTTGGCCCCATCCATTGACTTCAATACATTAGGAGCACCGGTTTTATGGATTCTGCACTGATACCCAAAGGCGTAAAACGCTGCTCGTTCTTTCAATTCATGGGCGGCCTTGGTGCCGTCGGTCTGGTCCTGGCGTGGGGCGTCTACGCGATGCTGCTCTGCTGGATCAAGGGTTTGAACCAGACCAACATGAACGACTACTATGGTTTCGCGCTCTGGATCTGGGCCGACCTGGCGGTGATCGCGTTGGGCGGCGGGGCGTTCTTCACCGGGCTGATGAAATACGTCTTCGGCAAGGACGAATTGAAGCATATCATTAATTTTGCCGTCCTGATCGGATTCATCTGCTACAGTTCGGCCCTGCTGATACTGGCGATTGATGTCGGCCAGCCCCTGCGTTCATGGTATATCTTCTGGCACGCCAACGTGCATTCCATGCTGACCGAGGTGGCTTTCTGCCTGTCCTGCTATTTCGCGGTGCTGACCATCGAATACATACCCCTGATTCTGGAAAACCGCCAGATCGACAAGGTGCCCTTCTGGCATAACCTGAGCCACAACATGCACACTTACATGGCGGTTTTTGCTGCCACCGGCGCATTCCTAAGCTTCTTCCATCAGGGCTCACTGGGTGGTGTCGCGGGGGTGATGTTCGGTCGCCCCTTTGCATTCCGCGAACATCTTTTCATCTGGCCCTGGACCTTTTTTCTCTTTACCTGGTCGGCGGCCGCTTATGGACCCTGTTTCACCATCTGGCTGGTGCGCATCACGGAAAAAATCACCGGGAAAAAACTGGTACGGGAAACAGCCGTTCAGTTGTTGGCCAAACTGGCCGGCTGGATGATGTTCACCTATATCATCGCCAAGATCATCGATACCCTTTACTGGGCCACGGTTACCGCCCCCAGCCTGGGTTTTATGCTCAAGGACTTCTACTCCAACAATCCGTTTTACGGTTACTGGATCCTGGTGGCCGAGATTGTTGTCTGCGGGGTTGTACCCGCCCTGATGCTGCTTACACCCAAAGTGCGGCAAAATCCCTTCGGCCTGTTCATTGCCGTTACCCTGGGGGTCATCGGCGTCAGCCTGAACCGTTGGGTCATGGTGCTGCAGGTCATGGCGGTTCCGATTATGCAATTCGACCAGTGGGTCATGTACATCCCCAGCTGGCAGGAAGTGGCCACCACCATTCTGCCGGTGGCCTACGGTGTCATTCTGGTCATGATTTCGTACCGCTATCTGCCGGTCTTCCCCAATGAAGCGGAATTGAATCCGATCGAACCGGAAACCCCGCCGGTCCTGGAAGCCGAAACCGATGAAAGCGACGATACGGCAGGCGCCGAGGAACAGGGTCTGACGCCGGCGGAAGCTTAAAACGGCGATTTTATAAGGAGGCAAGTTTATGTTCCCCTTCAACTTCGAATGGATCTGGGACGCGTCCCACCTCATTTTCATGGGCGGTCTCTGGTACGCCCTGAGCATCCTGGGGGCCGGCATGACGTTTATCATCATCAAAACGATTGTCGATACGGCCCAGGGCAAGGGCGGTCACCACCACTAGAATTACCCATTAGAGCAGTCTGACGCTTCTTCCGGTTGCCCGTCAACGGGGAGGAGCGTTTTTTTTTAAACCGGCGGCCAATTGGCGCTGATGAGGAAGCGGCACCCGGCGATGCACGTCGAGCGCAGGGCGCCAAACGGTCATCGTATCGGACGGAGCGATCATCATGGATAAAATTTTGGTGGAAGGTGGACGGCGGCTGGTAGGCAACGTGACGATCAGCGGCGCAAAAAATGCAGCCCTGCCGATTCTGGCCGCAGCCCTATTGACCGATGGCACCTGCCGGTTCACGAATGTTCCGGACCTGCGCGATATCCATAGCATCGTCCAATTGCTCCAGAGTCTGGGGGCCCGTGTCGAGCGGCAGGAAGATAAGGTGGTCGTCAATGCCTCGGGTCTGGCCAGCAGTGAAGCCCCTTATGATCTGGTGCGCAAAATGCGGGCTTCGATCCTCGTTCTCGGTCCGCTGCTCGCGCGTCTCCAGCATGCCCGCGTATCGCTTCCGGGCGGGTGCGCCATCGGGGCGCGTCCTATCAACCTGCATCTGAAAGGGCTCGCCTTGATGGGGGCTGAGATCGATATTCAGCATGGCTATGTTGAAGCGCGGGCCAAACGGCTCAAAGGGGCGGAGATCTATTTTGACACCGTCTCGGTCACCGGCACGGAAAATCTCCTCATGGCCGCTTCGCTGGCGGAGGGCGAAACCGTTCTGCGCAATGCCGCGCGGGAGCCTGAAGTCGTGGCCCTGGCCGAAGTTCTAAACCTTATGGGGGCCCGCATCGAAGGGGCGGGAACAGCGGTGATCCGGGTGCGCGGCGTGGATCGCCTGAATGGGGTCGAGATGCGCATCATCCCGGATCGCATCGAAGCCGGCACTTTCATGGTGGCGGCGGCGCTGACCGCCGGGGATGTGACCCTTGAAGATTGCGAGAGTGAGCACCTCGGCGCGGTCTGCGACAAGCTCGTCCAGGCCGGTGCCCTTGTCGAAAAGACCCCCGGATATATCCGCATCCGGGGCTCCCGGTCCATCGAAAGCCTCGATATCCGCACGCAGACCTATCCCGGTTTTCCAACCGATATGCAGGCTCAGTTCATGGTGCTGATGTCAGTTGCCACAGGACAGAGCATCATCACCGAAACGATTTTTGAAAACCGTTTTATCCACGTCAGCGAACTCAGGCGGTTGGGAGCCGATATCGTTGTTTCCGGGGAAACCGCTGTCATCCGCGGCCGACCGTCGCTGTCCGGGGCGCCGGTCATGGCCAGCGACCTGCGGGCCAGTGCCTCGCTGGTGCTTGCCGGGCTGGTGGCCGAAGGGGTGACGGAGGTGAACCGTGTCTATCATCTCGACCGCGGCTACGAGCACATTGAGGCCAAACTGCAGCAGTTGGGCGCATCGATATGGCGGGAGCGGGTCTGACCGCCTTCCCGTCGCTTGCCTTCTTTCCTGCGATCACTTTCCATCGTTGCCCTTCCTTGGGACCCTAGGGAATTGCTGCCGTCGTAAAAGGGTGTACTTTCCTGTTCCCCGTGCGGCTTCCCGGCGCCGCCCACCTGCCATGTCTCTGGAATTCAATGCCGAAGGGGGCAGCCTCACCGATGTCCGCTGGCAATTCCCTTTGGTCGTGATTGCCTCCCGGGGATGTGTCGGGTAGGGTATAAGAGACAGCGATGAAAAACCTTTTCCGCATCTGGCCTTTTGGGCCCATGAAACATAGGCCTTGTTTTCGGCCCCTGCTGCCCTTGACGGTTGCCTTCGGTCTGGGGATTGCCGGCCGCTCCGCCTGGCCGGCGCATGACACGGTGGTTCTGGCCGTAGCGGTCATTTTGTTTGCGTGGGCGGGTTGGCTGTTTATAGCCGACCGTGGCAGCGGCGCAATCCCTTTACTGCTGTCCACGGCGTTGGGGTACCTGGCCCTGGCACCGTGGCTGCCGCAGCACTATCCGCAGCACCATATCGCGCATTTCACGGACGGCCCGCGGCATCATATCGTCGGAACGGTCGACCAGACACCACGCGTGACACCTGACCAACGCTTGCGGTTGATATTGCGGGTCGAAGAACTGGGGCGCCCCCCCAACGTGCGAGCTGCCGCGGGCAAGCTTCGTTTGACGATTTACGGCAATGCACCGGAAATTCGAGCCGGTGATCGACTGGCCTTCGAAAGCCGGCTGAGATCGATTCGTGGTTTCCGCAATCCGGGCGGCTTCGATTACAAGCGATACATGGCCTACAAGCAGATAACGGCGACCGCCTGGACCCGGGCTCAGCAGTTGGTCGTGATTTCATCGCCAGGGGCAGCGGCGCCTGTGATGCACCAGGTCAGGCAGCATTTGAGGCGCTTTGTCGAAACCGAACTCGACGGTGACGCCCAGGCGGTGATGAAAGCGCTTACCATCGGTGATCGCAATGCGATATCCTACGAGCTGCGCGATGTTTTCAACCGTCTTGGCATCGGCCATCTTCTGGCTATTTCCGGTTTGCATGTGGGGATCATCGCCATTGTTCTGATGGGAACGTTCAAATGGATCTGCCACCGGTTTTCTTATTTTTTTGCAACGGGTCGGGGGCATGCGACGGCGGTGGTCGCGACGATCCCCTTTGTTATCACCTACGGCATGATGGCCGGGATGGCGCCCTCGACGCAACGGGCGGTCATCATGGTTTCGATGGGCCTTAGCGCTTATGTCGTCAGGCGTGAAGGTGATACCCTCAACCTGGTGGCCCTGGCCGGTCTGTTGATCCTGGTCTGGCATCCCCCCATGCTGTTTGCGGTTGGTTTTCAGATGTCATTTGCGGCCGTTCTGGCCATTGTACTGGGACTGCGGCATGCCTGGCCGCGGGTGTCATCCGCTACCGCCGCCGGCCACCGAAGCCCCGTGCATCGCCTGCTCGTTTTCATGGCGGTCACGGGGTATGCCACCGCCGGCACGCTGCCGCTGATGATGTATTATTTTCAACAGTTTTCCCTGATTGGTCTGGCCGCCAATCTCATCGCGGTGCCCCTGATAGGCTTCTTGGCCCTGCCGCTGGGGCTGCTTTCATTCGGTCTGCTGCCCATCAGTGCATCAGCCGCGTCGATCTGTATGCAGTTGGGCGGTGGTCTGCTCGAAGCAGTCATCGCAGCGGGTCATTGGGCCGCCGCCTTTGAATTGGCGGCCCTGCGTTCCTTTCAACCCACCGGGTTGGAAATCGGGTTATACTATGCATTGCTGGCCGCGTTCATCGCAACGCGTTCCTATCCTCGGGCCAAATGGATCCTGGCGGCTTCCCTGGCCCTTCTGGTTGTGGATGCGGGCTGGTGGTATCATTACCGTTTCGCTCACCGCGACCTGCGGCTGACCGTACTGGATGTGGGTCAGGGCAGCGCGGCCCTGCTGGAATTCCCCGGTGGAGAGACCATGCTCGTGGACAGCGGCGGTTATGCGGACAACCGCGTTTTTGATATGGGGCGCAGTGTCCTCGGGCCGTTTCTGCGGCGCCAGAAGATCCTTAAGGTGGATTATCTGGTTTTGTCCCACCCCAGCAGCGACCACATGAACGGTTTTTTCCATGTGGTACAGCACTTTCGTCCCCGCGTCCTCATCTGGAACCATGACCGGGTTGAAAGTGAAAGTGCGCGGCGATTCATCGAGATGGTTAGGGGGCAGTCTTTGCAGGTACGGGGTTTTGAAGGTCTTCAACGCCGGCTGAATATCGGTGGGGCGACGATGCGCATCCTGAACCCGCCCAGCGATTTTGTTCAGCGTCGCGAACGCGAGGGATGGCGCAGCCTGAACAATAATTCGATCGTCCTGCAGGTGGTATTCGAAGGATGCACGATCCTCATGCCGGGCGATATCGAGCGTGCCGCCGAATTCGAACTGTGGCAGGAGGTGGGGTCGGCATTGAAAAGTAATGTGCTTCTCGTACCCCACCATGGCAGTCGCACCTCAAGCACCAGCGCGTTCCTGGAAGTCGTGGCGCCGGAATTCGCCATTATCTCCTGTGGCTGGCGGAATCGATTCGGCTTTCCCCACCCGGAGATTCTGGCGCGTTACCAGCAAGTCGGCAGTCACATTTTTCGAACGGATTTAGACGG
>CAJHYH010000695.1_pt1 | contig 10371 bp, 11 predicted proteins | sample 9198661 | NCBI WGS metagenome assembly CAJHYH01 (sample SAMEA7708356, study PRJEB35096) | sediment metagenome | biome: marine neritic benthic zone biome [ENVO:01000025]; feature: sediment [ENVO:00002007]; material: shallow marine sediment [ENVO:03000034] sea grass bed [ENVO_01000059] ... | reverse complement strand
TCGCCGGTGAGCATGGACTCATCCACGCTCAAGTGCGAGGCCTCCAGCAGCCGGCAGTCCGCCGGTACATACATGCCCGGCTTGAGCACCACCACATCGCCGATCACGACCTCGTGGGCCGGGATCTGCACCTGCACGCCGCCGCGGATCACTACGGCAGCGGGATTCACGAAACGGCGCAGGGAACTGATGGTCTTCTCGGCGCGCGTTTCGGTGACATAGCCGATGGCCGCATTGGCAGCCACGACCCCCATGACCACGACCGCGTCGATCACCCCGCCGGTGAGCACGGAAACAAAAGCCGCCGCGCCCAGAAGGTATACCGGCAGGGAATTGATCTGGTCGAAGATGATGTCCCAGTCCGTGCGGGCGTGCGGTTCGGGCAGCTGGTTGGCACCGCCAGCCGCCAGTCGCTGACGCGCTTCGTCTGTGGAAAGCCCCCGGCGCAAATCGGTTTGAAGCGTTTCGCCCAGCGACTTCTGCTTGATGACGTGCCAGGCCCGGCGCGCCGAGGCTTCACCCTGATCCACCAGACGCTCGAAGGCCGTCCTCAAATTGTCGCGCAGGGGGCCGGTGACATCGGTGGTCGGCAGTCGGGGCGGCCATGCGGCGCCGGCCGGTTCCTCTTCCACGCCCTCGTCCTGGGTGTCCAGATCCACGGCCCGCCGTCCGATGGCCTGGGCAATGAGCTCTTTAACCCGTTCGGTCGACAGGGTTTCTGTGTAGCGAATCAGCAGGTTGCCCGTGGTGATACTGGCTTTGACAATGATCAGATCGGAGTTTTGCGGCAGGTAGAACTCCAGGATGCGCTTCAGCGCCGGCGTGTCTTTTAGACCTTCGACCCGGAACCGGGCGCGGCCCTTGACGGTGGTATGTATAGCTTCGATCAGTTCAGTCAATCAAATCTCCGCTGGATAAGCAGGCACGGGCAGGGCTTATCATCCTAAGGTCACCACAAACCGTCCCGGCCGCTTTTAACCCCAATCGATTACAGGCGGCAGCCGTCGAGAGGCGCTGTTGCGGGGTGGTGCGTTCGCAGATAACCAGAGTGATGTTAGAAATTGGTTAAATCGGGGCGGATGTCTTGTCTCGTCAACGACCGCCGTCCCGATCGATCACGGCCTTGGTAAAGAGACCGAAAGCATACCAGAAGGCCGTATACCAGGGCGGTGTGCGAAACCGTCCGCGGGCGATTTCATACAGAGCTGTGAGAAGTAGAAGAATAAACAGGGCACCGGGCAGATCGATCTGCCCGGCTGATACCGATTTGATACTCCGGTCGCAGGTCGCCAAGGGCGAGGCGATGCGCCGTGCCAGGCTGGGCGCGGGCGCGGGCGGTGCAATCGCAAACAAGCCGTTGTCACGGCCAAAGGCGGCCACGGCATCCGCCGTCGCCTGCCGTCCCTGGAACAAAATGCTGGCCGTAAGTGCATTGGCGCGAATCATCTCGACGGGTGCTTTCAATGCCGCCTTGCGAACCTTGGTAAAATATTTCAGATCGCGGCGGCAGCCTGGTATGCGGACCCGTATCCGCGCGGCACTCGAATGAACCACAAATGCCTCGGGCAGATTCACGCGGCCTTGGCCCCCTTGGCCTTCTTCTTGGGTTTGGCCGGTTCGTCCCCGTCATCCGCAATCTCGGCTTTGGCTTCCGCGGCAAGGTCTTCCAGAGATTCCATGGTCTCGGCCGTGGCCACTTTGGCCTTTTCGTACATCAACAGGCTGCCCTTGATGGCATTTTTCGCCAGGGGCTTCAGGATGCCGGCCACCACGGGAACGACCACCGGTGCCAGCAGGATGATTCCGGCGCCAATCGCCAGATTTCCAACATTGACACTGCTTCCTAATACGCGCATAGACACCTCCCTGCAGTCAGAATGTTAACGGAAATTTAAAGGGAATTGTAAAAGAACAAGAATAACAACATCCTTTGGCGTCATGTCAGAACAATGTCAATAAAGCATGCCGGATTTAACAAAATACTAACGCGTTGCTAACATTTAGGTCTTAAAAACCCGTTCAGTTCGGTCAGCGCCGATTTGCAGGTCAGGCTTTACATCCTCAAATCAGACCTTAGAGTCCAAGAAATTTCACCGAATTCAACCAGTATAAATAGTGTTTCCGACTACAGGAGGCGTAATGATTTCAGACCGCTGTGATTTTAATGATTTTGTGCTGGAAACCGAAGGACGGGACTATCAGGAGATAATTTACATGGCCGAGCGCGAGGCCACCGACGCCGAGCGCCGCTTCTATCACCACAGCAAAACGGATCCGGAAAAAGTGCTCTGCGGTCAGGACTACGCTCTGTGCCTAAAGGAATTCATAACCTTCATGCGCTACGGGATCAGGCCCAAGCATATCAGTGCGGATACAATGATGCTCCTGGACCGCCTCCGCGATGATGTTCAACCGATGATGCGCCCGCTGCGCATCCAGCATTGAATTTCAAATTCAAACGCCCACTGCCGCCCTCTGCCATCGGCACAAGGGCCTGGGGTCAATCAACTTCATGCAGGGCCAGATGGCCCTGCAAATAGCGCCGCAGCCGGTCCATGGCCGCGGCCGTGAATACCCGCCGATTGAGATCACGATCCCCAAAAGGAAAGACGTAGCGAAAGGCCCGGGCGCCTTGCGGTGTTGCCAGCCCCAGACAGACAGTGCCCACGGGCTTGTCCTCGGTCCCGCCGTCCGGCCCGGCAATACCGGTGGTGGCGATGGCAAAATCGGCCTTCGCCACCCGCCGGGCACCCGCGGCCATTTCCAGCGCCGTGTCCTCGTGGACGGCGCCCACCGCAGCGAGCGTCGCTTCCCGCACACCGAGCACGCGCACCTTGACTTCGTTGGCATAGGTCACACCGGAGAAAATGAAAAAACCGGAACTGCCGGGCACATCGGTTAGCTGTTTGGCGATCAGGCCACCTGTGCAGCTTTCCGCCACCGCCAATGTGGCCCCGCGCGCCGTCAGCAGATCGCCCAGGACTTCGGCCAAAGACGCGCCTGTTGGTGAAAGCGCGTATCGGCCAAGCCGTTTTTGAACGGCCTGCACCGCCGCTTCCAGTTTACGCCCAGCTTCTTTTTCATCGGCCCCACCACCATAGAGGCGCACGTGGATTTCGGGGAAGACGACCCTCAGACCAACCTGTAGATCTTCGAATTCACCCTCGATATCCTTCACCTTTTCCCCCACGGCGGATTCCGGCAGCCCGAAGGTCGAGACAACCCGGATCTGGCGAATCACCGGCACACCCGGCATTCGAGCGGCAATTGCGGGTAGAACATGGCGCGCCAGCATGGCCTTCATCTCCCGGGGCACACCGGGAAGGAAGAAAAACCGGCAGGCACCTATGACGAGGGCGAAACCCGGCGCCGTGCCCACCGGGTTTTCCAGGCAGTCCGCCCCCGCGGGCAGCAAGGCCTGTTTGCGGTTGGAGGGATTCATGGGCAAGCCGCGTTGTTCAAAAAAACGGGTCACGTTCCGCAGGGCGGTCGAATCTTCGCAAAGCCCGACACCTGCCGCCAGGGCCGCGGCCTCGGCCGTACGATCGTCCGTTGTGGGCCCCAGCCCGCCGGTGACAACCGCCACCGCTGCGCGGCGGGATATGGCCGCCAAGGCTTCGCTGATATCCTCCAACCGGTCGCCGACGCAGGTATGGCCTGAAACGGCCACACCCTGCAGTTCCAATCTTTCGGCGATATAGGCACTGTTGGTGTCGACGATCGCACCCGTGCGGATTTCATCCCCTGTTGCCAGCAGTTGCGCTTTCATTGTCACCTTTCCACCTGAATGATCGACAATGGGCCGATCCCAGGGCCCAAAACTTGAATGGCACTAAAACAGGATTAAGTTATAAGTTTAGATTTAACCTTTATCCGTGATCAGCCGGAGCCGGTCCATGGAAAAGAAAAATGACCCACGCCATAGCCTGCACTGCCCTGTTACAATGGCCCCCCTGGTGCCGTTGGCGCCCGAAAAATTAAAGTGCCTCAATCGCCTCATTGCGGCCGGTCGCGCCCGGCATGTGGACGGCACGACCGTGTCGCCCACGCTCCAGGAGGCCATGATTACCACGGACGGCCGGTTGATCTACCGATTCGACAGCCGCCATGCGATCATGCAGGCGGCCAAAGGCATCCAGGCCGATCAACTGCCGGAATTCGTCTGCCGCAAAGATCGATCGATCAGGCGTTCTGTTCACTAAAGCCGGTATACTGATCGCATCCCGACGTCAAGTCAAACCGGTTGCTGTAGACGCTAATCCTTGATAAGCGTTTCCCTGTAAGCACGGCCGGCCCGCACGCATGATAGAACCCCTTTCCAGGAAAAGGCCCACCAACCGTAACCCATGGCACCAACGCTTCTCATTTTGAATGCCCGCATCGTCAACGAGGGCGCCATCAACCCGGGCGATATTCTGATTCGCAAAGGGCGCATCGAAACGATAGGATCAGACCTCGCCGCCCGAAAGGCCAGCACGATAATCGACGCCGCCGGCAAGGTCCTGCTGCCCGGCCTGATCGACGACCAGGTCCATTTCCGCGAGCCCGGTCTGACCCACAAAGGCGATATCGCCGCCGAATCCCGTGCAGCGGTGGCCGGCGGGATCACCAGTTTCATGGAGATGCCCAATACCAGCCCGACCACAACGAGCATGACCGCGCTGGAAGACAAATTGAACCGCGCCGCGCAAACCGCCTGCGCCAACTACGCCTTTTACTTCGGGGCCACGAACACCAACCTGGAGGCGGTCAAAGCCGTGGATCCACGGCGCACCTGCGGGATCAAAGTCTTCATGGGGGCCTCCACCGGCAACATGCTGGTGGACGACCCGGCCGTGCTGGAGGGTATCTTCGCCCATGCGCCTGTGCTGGTGGCCACCCACTGCGAGGACACCCCTACGATAAAACGCAACGAAGCACATTATCGGGCGCGCTTCGGAGAAGATGTGCCCTTCCGCTTCCATCCCGAGATCCGCAGCCGCGAGGCCTGCTTGACGTCATCGTCCCTGGCCGTCGACCTGGCCCGGCGCCTGGGCACACGCCTGCATGTTCTTCACCTGACCACCGCCGACGAGCTGGCCCTCTTCGGCGCCGGTCCTTTGGACACCAAACAGATCACGGCTGAAGTCTGCGTGCATCATCTGTTCTTTGCACGCCCGGATTACGATTTGCGCGGCGCCGATATCAAATGCAACCCGGCCATCAAGGAGGAAAGCGACCGCGCCGCTCTCATCCAGGCGGTGTCCGACGACCGCATCGACGTGATCGCCACGGACCATGCCCCTCACACCCGAGAAGAAAAAAGCCAATCCTATTTCAAGGCCCCCTCAGGCCTGCCGCTGGTCCAGCATGCCCTGCCGGCCCTGCTGGAGCGCTATCATGACGGGCACTTTTCACTGCCGCTTATCGTGGAGAAGACGAGCCACGCCGTGGCCCGCCTGTTCGGCATCCAGGACCGGGGGTATATCCGCGAGGGTTATTGGGCGGACCTGGTGCTGGTGGATCTCGAGCGGCCCACCAGCGTATCGGATATGCCTGTCTTGTCCAAATGTGGCTGGACGCCATTTGACGGCCTGACACTGCGGTCAGCGGTCGATACCACCATCGTCAATGGCCAGATCGCCTACCGCGGAGGTCGGGTGACGCCCGCCTGCCGCGGCCGGGCCCTGACCTTCAGCCGCTGAAATTCGCCCTTGGGCCGTTTGGGTTTAGGTTCAAGATATGCTAATGGATATATGATTTCGGGATGTTATCGTATCGTAGCCAGTCAACCACCAAGGAAGGAACGACCGCACCATGAAACTTGCCATCGCCGCATTGACGCTCATCGCCCTTACCTGCCTGACCGCTCCCCTGGCCGCCCAGGACCTTCAGACCGTCTTTTCAGGCATCCGCTGGGGCGCCCCGGCTGAAGAGGCGCGGGGCCTGGATTTGAAACGGGAAGACGGCGATCTGCGCTACTATGCCAAATCCGACGATTTCTACTCGCTGGGGGGGGTCACCTGCGAAAAGGTGCGCTACGGCTTCTATCAAAATCAGTTCTTCGCGGCCTTCATGAAAGTAAAAAATCAGAAGGAATTCAAAGCGGTCCTGGCACATCTCAATGAGCGCTACGGCGATGCCCGCTCCCAGATGCGCATGGACCGCACGATCTATATCTGGGATTTCATTGACGTCAAGATCAAACTCAAGCATTACGAGGAAAGCCCTGAAGCCAAATTGGCGTTCTACTACCTTCCGCTGTCTGCCAAGGTGAACGAGGCCCGCAAGTCCGGCAAATCGGCCACCATCATCAAACTGGACTCCGGGGAGGAGGATGAGATGAAGCTGGATTTCTAGGGGCTATTTAGCGCGAAGCCGCTGCCAGTGCGGTTGCACCGCGGTATCGGCGGAGAGTCCCGGCGCCCGTTTTGATTGTCACTCCGCCAAACGGATGGAGGCCACAAGCTTCTCGGCGGCATCCTTGTATCTTGCGTAGTAAAACTCACGGGCGCCGGAATATACGATCAGGTACATTCTCTGGTCGATCTGTGTGCCAACGACAAAGCCCTCGTATTCAAGCCCATTGGCGGCCAGAAAACGAATTTCGAAGCGAAAGCCAGGCTGGCCCTCGAAGCTTAGCGGACACAACCCCTCGGTTTCAAAACGACTCCCCGTCCAATTGGCCACGCGCAATCCCAGCCGTTTGGCGGCGATCAAGCTGTCGACATAAAATTCCATGATGTCATTGGCTGTCATGTGGGTGCGGTAGACCGGAAGCGTATCGTCTTCACTGCCGGTGAAGCGAAAGAGGTTTTGGCCGTCCTGGAGTCCCTTGTAGAATCGTACCGCCTGAAGCGTCGGGCCGTCGACCGTCCAAAGCTCGATATGACCGCGCACCGTCCGGCTCCACTGAATCTGGGGCTCCACGTGGAAGGCCTCGTCGATCGTCTGGGGCTGAGGTTCCAGGAGTGTGTAGTGCGCGCAGGCCGCAAGCAGCAGCACCAGGCCGGCAACTAAAATGGGAGGGATTCGCATTTGTATTACTCCAGTTCGCGCAGATAGGCGCGTATCATCTCGTGGTCGCTGGCCTGGGGGGAACGATCCAGATAGTCCTGCAGATACGCCCGGGCCTGGCCGCGCTGCCCCAGCTTCCAGTGCAGCAGCCCCATGGCGCGGTAGACGGTAACCGGCACATTTTCGTGGACGGCCGCCTTCTCGTAATACGCCAGGGCCTTTTCCAGATCCCCCTCCCGGGCGCGCATGCGGTGCATTTCCCCCTGAAAGAAAAGAATTTCGCCCGACGGATCGCCTACCCCGGCCAGATGCTCCAGCACCACCCCGCTGGCGGCGTAGTCCCGCTTACGTAGCTCGTCGCGCAACCATGCCGCCCGGAAAGGCCGTATCATGGCAATGTAGTCGTTCTGCCGCCGCCGTCCCTCCTCCCCCAGCTGGATCATCTGGGCCGCGCGTGCTTCCAGGGTTTGCATGCGTTCCTCGGTGGTGGGATGGGTTCGAAAGAAAATGAACTGCTCGGGGTCGTCAGCCGCTTCGCGTTCGGCTTCCAGTAAGGCCCAGATCTTGGCCGCTTCACGGGGATCGTATCCGGCCCGGGTCATGAGTTCGATCCCGATCGCATCCGATTCACGCTCCATGTCGCGCGAATAGGCCAGGATGCCGGCCAGCGCTACGAGTTGGGCGATATCCCCGGTGAAACCCGCCCCGGCCGCCGCCGTGGCCAATTGAAAAAAAATCAGGGCACTGGAGGTGTCGCGGATGACCCGCCACTGCTGGATGGTGTGGCGTTTCTGATAGTGCCCGATTTCGTGCCCCAGGACGTAGGCCAGTTGCGCTTCGTTTTGGGCGCGCAGCAGAAGACCGGTCCAGACCTGCATGCAGCCGTTGGGGGCCATGGTGGCGTTGAAGTGGGGCGTCTGGACGATGTAGACACGCATGTCCTGACAATACTCAGGCGCCAGCTTGCAGATGATACCGCGGATATAGCCGTTCAGACCGGGATCGGTTTCAATGCGCCCCGAGGTCCGCAGGTTCTGCTCGATCCTGTCCATGTACATCCACAGGCCGGCCTCGTCGGTATCGATCGCCGGGCGCGTGCCGGGTGCCATATCCGGCAGCGGTTTGGTGCTCGTGGCGCAGGCCGCGAGCAGCAGGACCAGTAGAAAGAGCGCCGCAATTCTTAATCGGGGGCTCAAAGGGGGCATCCTTTCAGAAGATACTCCAGGGTCTTGCGGGCCGGTTCCGGCGTCCGCAGGTCGCCTTCGGCCCGCAGCATGCGGTTGAACCAGATGATCTGGCCGGTTTTCAGATCCACCAGGGAAGCAAATCCGCGCTGCTGCCCTCCGGGCAAACCGACGCCCAACAAAGCGGCGCCGATGATTGCGGCCGTGCGCCCGCCGCTGGTGTAACTGTCGCGGATGAAAATGAACATGGCGTAATCGGCCTGGGAATACGCCCGGAGGCTCTGGGCATTCTCCCCCAGGCTCCAGTCGAATGACGCTTTTTTGGTCGGCAGCGCAAAATAAGGCATGTACGCATGCAGCATGATGGCCTCGCCGACAATCTCATGCAGTTTGGTGAGCTGTTGATGATTGTAGGCATTGTCGCGATCGAGCGCGGGCGGTTCATAAAGCAGAACCGTATCTTCACTGGTGGCCATCTTGTCCTGCAGGGCGTCCATGAAATGCTTCTGGGCCGCCTGGGTCCAGTCGGCCCGGGGTTCCTCCAACCCGCCGGCCGTCAGTTCGAAGAGTTGGATATCCGGCGGTATCACGAGCACCTCGGTCTGCGGCGGGATGTCAAGGTGTGACGCGTGGCTGTGGTGAGCGGTGGTCGTGCAGCCTGACAGCCCCAGCAGAAGCAGGACGCAGGCCGGTAGGACCAGATGGCTACGGTCGATCAAATTCAGCATGGGCGCTTCCTCCCTAAACGGCATGGAAGAAGAGGCGGTGTCCGTCGTACCCCCAGACCGGGGCGTCCACCTCCCCTGAATTGCTTGGGCCCCTGGACAGTATGGCGCGTCAAAGTGCTACGGATCCGCAAAAGCCTCGCTTGCAAGCTCCCGGCAGGGTGCGGTCCGATATCAGCGTAATCTTTAAAAGCCGGCTTGGCGCCGGAGGGAAGTGTCAATGGAATGGGCCTGCTTCGGGAGCAGGCGCTCTTAGTATTGCCCGAGCCGGCCGTCGGATGTCAATCGTTTTTGTAGAACTTGCAAGGGGCGGCCGGGCTGGGTGGCGCGGGGTCCAAAGGGAGGCTGTCGGGCGGTATGGGCCGGACCAACGAAAAAAGGCTTGCAACCCCTCAAACTGGATTGCAAGCCTTTGAAATTTTAATTGGAGGCGGCAGCCAGATTCGAACTGGCGAATAACGGCTTTGCAGGCCGCTGCCTTACCACTTGGCTATGCCGCCCCAAAAAAAAATGGAGCGGGAAACGGGATTTGAACCCGCGACTTCGACCTTGGCAAGGTCGCACTCTACCACTGAGTTATTCCCGCTCAGCTAAGAAAAGACTTATTACCGTTTGGTCCCTGGGATGTCAACCCCATTTTTAGAGTTTGAGCAGGTCCCGGAAGCGCATGAAATAGTCCACGCCGGACCAGACCGTCAGCACCAGGGCGCACCACAGGAAGAACATTCCGATGATGTGAAAATCGATCCCCAGCAAGGGGTAATGAAACAGCAACGGGATGATGGCGGCGATCTGGAATCCGGTTTTATACTTTCCCAGGTTGGAGGCGGAAACATCCGCCTTGGCTTCGGCCACGATGTTGCGCAGACCGGTAACGGCCACTTCCCGGCCCACGATGATGCACACCACCCAGGCCGGGATCCAGTTCAGGCCGGCCATCATGATAAAGGCCGAGGCCACCAGAAGTTTATCGGCCACCGGATCCATGACCTTCCCGAAGGTGGAGACCAGGTTGTATTTGCGGGCATAAAACCCGTCCAGCGCATCCGTGATCGAAGCGGCGCTGAATATCAGTCCTGCCAGAAAAGCGTTGAAGCGATTGGGGGCCAGCAGCAGCAGGATGATCAACGGAATGGCGATCACCCGGTAGAGGGTCAGCATGTTCGGATTGCGAAAGTGCTGTTTGAGGCGTTCGACCGGTATTTCCAAGATGGTTTCCCCCCATGCCCGGCGCCGACCATGTCAATGCCGGGCCCGGCCGGCGCTCCGGCACCCGGCGGCAATCATCACTTCTAATTGCCTGCTTGCTTCCAGTCGTCCAGAAAGGATTGGATTCCCTTGTCGGTCAGCGGGTGGGCCGCCAGTTTCTTGAGCACGCTGTAAGGGATGGTGGCAATATCCGCTCCAATCACGGCCGAATCTAGAACGTGCAGCGGATTGCGGATGCTGGCCACGATGATCTCGGT
>CAJHYH010000299.1_pt1 | contig 10437 bp, 14 predicted proteins | sample 9198661 | NCBI WGS metagenome assembly CAJHYH01 (sample SAMEA7708356, study PRJEB35096) | sediment metagenome | biome: marine neritic benthic zone biome [ENVO:01000025]; feature: sediment [ENVO:00002007]; material: shallow marine sediment [ENVO:03000034] sea grass bed [ENVO_01000059] ... | reverse complement strand
ACCGCGCCATTTTCTTTTCAACATAGTAAAAATCGATGCCGCAGTTGGAACACTCGCGTTCCTCGGGTTGGCGGGGGTGATCACACCTTGGGCATTTCATGAATAACTCCGGACCTGGGTGCGCACTTGGATCAGGCCACGCCGCGCCGCAGCGCCAAGCAGAAAAAAATAGCCACGGTTGTTGAGGGACAACACAGCAAGGCGATCGCCCGCCTGCAGGCCCTGGGCGGCCAATAGGGCCGCCAGTCTGTCAACCTGATGCCGCAGTTCCCTGAAACTGAGGCTGCCTTCCACGTCGACCAGGGCGGGGCGGTCGCCAAACAGGGACGCATTGCGATGGAAAAGATCATAAAGGTTCAGGCTGCGCATGAAAGCTCCCTTCCGGGAAGGATTCCCTTGAAAGATCTGAACTTCTAAGCCTTTGATTTTATGCCATGAATATGAGCACGTTCACTATACGCAAAGCCCGTTGTGCATGCAAGAGAAGATCCGGACACACGCCGCCGGCAAGGGGCATGATGACCTAAACCCCCGATTTTATGCCGATCTGTTTTTGACACCGTTTTCTTTTTCTGTTATTCTTCCCCCATTCGGTTGAACAGGCATCGGCTTCACTTATATCCAGACGGACTTTTGATCCAAGTGCGCACCCAGGTCCGGAGTTATTCATGAAATGCCCAAGGTGTGATCACCCCCGCCAACCCGAGGAACGCGAGTGTTCCAACTGCGGCATCGATTTTTACTATGTTGAAAAGAAAATGGCGCGGTCATCAGCGCCTGTCGCCCCCGAGGCCGCGGAATCGCCGCCGGCTCCGTCTTCCCCCAACGATGTGGTGACAGTTGATACACCTGCCGCAAAAACCGAAGCCGCCCCTGTGAATCCGGCCCCCGCGCCTGCGCCTGAAGAGCTTAAACCCTGCCCCAAATGCGGTTTTCACAATCAGGACCAGGCTCAGGAATGTCTGCGTTGCGGGATCATTTTCAATAAGTATGAGGCCTACCTGGAAAAGCGCCGCAAGGCCGAAGAGGAAACCAACCAGACAACCGACGGGCTGCTCGATCCAGAGACCGTCCAGATGGCGGCCGAGGCCAGCCGCCAGAGCCAACCGTCGCCGTCTTACGCCAAAACCGCCTGCCCGCATTGTGGCCAGCGCTTCAGGATCCGCAACGACCAGCTTGGCATCACAACCCGCTGCAAGAAATGCAGTTCGATTTTTAAAATCGAATCCCTTCCGACCATTGAACCCTGATCTGCCACCCGGCGGAACGAGTCCTACGATACCGGCAATCAAACCGCTGCAGAATTCAGTTCCCCGCTGACCAGCCGGGATCGACCTGCCACCGGATATGTTCATGTCCGCAGGTTAAGGCCACCACGTGGTCGGGCAGGTCGTAATGGCTCACCGACCAGGTCCTGGACGCATAAACCAGCTGCATATGCTGCCTGTCGGGCACGGCGCGGATGCGGCAGCCGGCAAGACCGCGCAGGCCGACCCGCTCGGCTTTCAAAACCGCCTCCTTGGCCGTCCAGAAACGGTAGAACAAATCTTGACGAGCCATACCCCGACCCAGCCGCCATTCTTCCGCCGTGGCAATACGCCGATAAAGCCCTTCCGACGGCGGGCGAATATATTCAATGTCGATACCGACCGGCGCGGCGGCCACGACACCGGCGACGAAGGCGGGTTTGTGGGTGAGTGACCAGTGGATTCCGGCGCTGGGCTGAGGGATCCCACGGGCATCTTTTTCGACGGCGGGTGCCGCGACCCCTGACAGCCGGGCAGACAGGCGCACGGCCACGCGGGCCAGGCGGCTGAGGATGGCCACTTGGGGCCGGCCGCGCAGACGCTGCAGATGCACGGGAACGCTGAGCACGACCGGGCAAAGCCAACGTGTCCCTTCCGGTGGCGATTTTCCAGGAAACGATCCTGCCATTGGTTTTCCTCTGAAGCGGCGCTGGGGGTGGTCTTAAGTTCATGCCCCCATTCTGATGGTCCCGGAAAAGTTCAGATATCGGCGTTTCGCGTCGCCCCCGTCATGACGGCGCACCATAAGCACCCTACATTCCTTGAAATTTGAAAGCCTTGCGCTCGAACTTTGCACGCAACCGTCTAAAAGATGCCTTTTTACGCGTTCATCAACGGCAGCGCTCAGCTGTTTTTTTCTTCCAATATCAGATCGTAGACCTGTCCGCGGGGCAAATGGAATCGGGCGGCAAGCTCGCGCGCCAGGGCCGACGCGGGTTGAGGCTCATTTTCCAGCGCCTGGCGAATGGCCGCGCGCAGGGTTTCGCGACTGGCAGCGGCGGATGGGTGGCTTCCGGCCACCAGCAGGGTGATCTCCCCTTTGATGTCATCACGGGCATCCAATCGGGTGATCAGCTGCGAGAGCGATCCCCGCAGAAATTCCTCGTAGCGCTTGGTCATCTCGCGGCCGACGACAGCCGGCCGATCGCCCAGGACATGCCGGAGCGCGCTCAGCAGGTTTTTCAGGCGACGGGGGGATTCGTACCATATCAGCGTGCGCGGTTCGTTTCGCAGTGACTGCAGATGCTGTTCGAGACGTCGCGGTTTGCGCGGCGGAAACCCCAGGAAGATAAAGGCATCGGTGGGCAGACCGGAAACGGAGAGGGCGGCTACGGCCGCGGAGGGGCCGGGGATCGGGCGGATCGTCATGCCCGCGGCGGCGGCTTCGCGTACGAGAATGAATCCGGGATCGGACAGGGTCGGTGTGCCGGCATCGGATACCAGGGCCAACGTCTGGCCCTCCTGCAGACGGGCCAGCAATTGCGGTGTGCGGCGGCGTTCGTTGTGCTCATGGTAGGATACCAGCTGGGTTTTTATCTGGTGGTGGGCCAGCAGGCGTCCGGTGCAGCGTGTATCTTCGGAGGCGATGCAATCCGCCGTTCTCAAAATTTGAAGCGCCCGAACGGTGATGTCGTCCAGATTGCCGATCGGGGTGGCCACGACATAGAGTGTGCCCGCAGGGGCATCAGCTGCTGGTGGATGCTGGGAGCTGGAAGGCATTGCGCACGATCTCGATGGTGGCGTCCCCACCCTTTTGGGTGACGGCCACGACGTCGAAGCGGGCTTTGACACCCATCTGGTCGGTTTCCTTCAAATACCAGAGGGCCACCTTAGCGACCTGCTGCTGTTTGCGGAGTGTAACGGCGGCCTTGGCACTGCCGTAGCGCGTGGACTGGCGTCCTTTGACCTCGATAAACACAAGGCTGCGGCCCTCGCGGGCGATGATGTCAATCTCGCCTGCACGCGTGCGGTAGTTGCGTACCACGATTTTATAGCCGCAGCGTTTCAGGTGACGGGCGGCCAGGTCTTCAGCGCTTTTCCCGAATCGCTGTGGCGTAGTCAACATGCTCTCGTACCGGCGCCTTTCGTTTACCGTCGCCCGGCGTTCAATCTGTGGGGACGCCTTTGAAGCTTCGGCGATGGATCGGGCAGCCGCCCAGGGACTGCACGGCCTCGCGGTGCGAGCGGGTGGGATAACCTTTGTGCCGGGCGAAACCATAGTCCGGATAGAGATGGTGGTAATCCACCATCAGACGATCCCGTGTCACCTTGGCAACGATCGAAGCGGCGGCAATCGACACACTGCGGCTATCGCCCTTTTTCAGCGTCATCTGGGGGATGGATCGCTTGACCCGCTGGTTGCCGTCCACGAGCAGATAGTCCGGTTGAGGATCGAGCTGATCGATGGCCGTGGCCATGGCCAGAAGCGATGCCTGCAGGATATTGATGCGGTCGATAACCTCGGCGTCGATGACACCTACACCGATGCCTGCCGCCTGGCGGCAGATGCGATCAAAGGCCCCGATCCGCTGGCGGGCTGACAATTTTTTGGAGTCATTGATCCCGTCCGTAGGAAAGCGCTCCGGCAACACCACGGCGGCGGCCACCACCGGACCGGCCAGTGGGCCACGGCCGACTTCGTCGACGCCGGCCACGCGGCAGGCGCCGCCGCGCCGCGCCTGCTCCTCGAAATGCTGGCCAAGTTCATTCATTCGCGCCGGGCTCCGGCCTGCGAGTATACCGGAAGCACCGGCTAATAACGGCGTTCTTTGATGCGTGCCGCTTTGCCCCGCAGTTTGCGCAGGTAGTAAATCTTGGCGCGCCGCACCCGGCCGCGTGAAATCACTTCGATCTGGTCGATGATGGGCGAGTGCATAGGAAAGATGCGCTCCACACCAACGCCGTAGGAGACTTTGCGGACGGTAAAGGTGGCGTTGGTGGTGCCCTTGCGCTTGCTGATCACCACCCCCTGAAAAACCTGAATGCGCTCTTTTTCGCCTTCCTTGATCTTGACATGGACCTTGACCGTATCGCCCGGTGCAAAGTCCGGCAGGTCCAGGCGCATCATTTCTCTTTCAAGCTGTTTTAGTTTTCCCATTGTTCTTTTCCTTAATGCTTAGATCAGATTTCCGTCGTGCGGCTGTTTCCTAAAGGCCTGTCAGCCGATCCATGATGATGGCGGCCGCACAGCGCACGGACAAATGGTTATAGGTTGCATGGTCACCAATGGGCGCCAGGACGTGATCAGCCCCGTCGATGATCTCCGGTGCCAGGCCCCAGGCCGTGCCCATCAGGAGCATGTACGGATAGTCGTTTTGCATCTCCCGGCGCAAGCGTTCAAAGCTGATGGCCGCCTCCTGCGGACGCGCACAGGTGGCCACGGTGCGGGGCAAACGCCCCTCCTGCCGGGCCACCGCCTGGAGCGCCTCGTTCAGGGTGGCGCTGATCCTGATCTGCGCCAGGGCTTCGCGCCGTTTGGGGTTGTATTCCCCGCCGGCGCCCCGGGTCCAGTGAGCCACGATGCGGCCCGCCAGAACCTGCTGGTCTTCCAGCGGTGTCACCACCTGAAACGACCGCAGGATGAACGTTCTTGCGGCGCGGGCGATATCGTGCAGGTCCAGATTCGTGATCGCCGAAGCAATGGTCGCCCCGTGCTTATTGACGACCGGGTAATGAATCAGGGCGATGTGCAGCTTGATGCTTAAGAATCCTTTCCAGTATCTGGGACCACTGCCGCAGCAGGGCCGTTTCCTGACTGTCGAGCTGGCGGTGCTCCAGAAGATCCGGTCGCCGGAACAGTGTCTCGATCAACGACATCTGGTGGCGCCAGCGCGCGATGGCCTGGTGATCGCCGGAAAGCAATACTTCCGGAACCGCCTGCCCTTCAAATTCCCGAGGCCGGGTGTAATGTTCATGCTCCAGCAGGCCGTCGCTGAAGGAGTCACGGGCCGCCGATTCGGCGCCGCCCAAAACACCGGGCAGCAGGCGGATAACGGCGTCCATGGCCACCATGGCAGCGAGTTCGCCCCCGCTCAGGATATAATCGCCGATCGAAAGTTCGTAATCCACGTGGCGGCGGACAATCCGGGCATCCACGCCTTCATAGCGGCCGCAAATAAAAATCAGCCCGCTTTGACGGGCCAATTCCTCGGCCGTCCGCTGGCTGAGTTTGTCTCCCTGGGGAGACATGAGCACCGTAAGTCCGCCTCCTGTCCGGTTCCGGGCCGCCTCAATGGCTTTGGCAAGTGGTTCCGGTTTCATGACCATGCCGCAGCCGCCGCCGTAGGGGCGGTCATCCGTCACATGGTGGCGATCATCGGTAAATGCACGTAGGTCCATGGCCTCCGGCCGGACATGGCCGTCGGCGACGGCGCGCCGGACGATGCCATGCTCCCAGAAGAGGTCAAACATGGACGGGAAAATGGTCAGCACGGCGATTTGCATGCGGGCGGTCACAATCCTTCCGGAAGCACCACTTCCATTCGCCGCTCGGCGGTGTCGACCCGCCTGACCACCGAACTTAAAGCCGGTACCAATGTCTCCTGTTCTTCCGCGCGGACCACGTATACGTCGTTGCTGCCGGTCGGCAGAATGGATTCCAGCCGACCCAGATAAACGCCGTCCTGCGTGTAAACCGCCATCCCAATCAGTTCAAACCAGTAGTAGTTTTCTTCTTCCAGCGCCGGCAGTTTGCATTTGTCGATATAGAGCCCGGCACCGCGCAGCGTTTCGGCCGCATCACGATCCGTCACACCGCCCAGGGCCATCAATGCCCCCTTTGAATGCGGTTTGACCCACAGCACTTCGTATGTTTGGCTGTGGTTTTCGTCTTTTTCCACGAATAGCCCATCGCCGGGTTCGAATACGGCCAGAGATTCGGCATACGATACGATCTTGCACACCCCGCCCGTGCCGTGTGCGCCGACGATTCTACCAATCAGCAGAGCGTTTTCAGGCTTCACGCCTTATTCGATGATCTCTAATACAGTGCGTTTTTTTATTTTGGCGGAGGCTGCGCTCAAAATGGTTCGCATGGCGCGCGCCGTTCGCCCCTGTTTGCCGATTACCTTACCCAGATCCTCTTTGGCCACCTTAAGCTCGAGAACGGACGTCTGATTCCCCTCGACTTCGGAAACCTCAACCATTTCCGGATTATCAACGAGTGCCCGTGCGATGTAATCGATCAGGTCCCTCATAGCTCCATCTCCTTTGTTGGTGGGCGAGAATGCGGGGCAGTGGTGCTAGGCTGTATTTTCCGGACGCCCCTCCTTTTTCAGCAAGCTTTTAACCGTATCGGTAGGGGTCGCGCCCTGCTCCAGCCAATACTGCACGCGTTCCTGCTTCACCGCTATCTCGGCGGGATCACGCAGTGGATTGTAAGTGCCTACGGTTTCCAGAAATCTTCCGTCCCGGGGCGCTTCGCTGTCGGCCACGACAATGCGGTAAAACGGTCTTTTTTTGGCCCCGTGGCGGGCTAATCTGATTTTTACTGCCATTCGCTCCTCTCCTTTAAAAAGGCATCATCCCGCGGCCCATACCGCGCATGCCGCCCTTATTCATTTTTTTCATCATTTTCATTACTTGGGTATAGTTTTTAAGCAGGCTGTTCACATCCTGAACCCGTGTCCCGCTTCCCTTGGCAATCCGTTTGCGGCGGCTGCCGTTGATGATGTTGTGATTGCGCCGCTCTTTGGCCGTCATCGAGTTGATGATGGCCTCGATCCGGACCAGTTCGTTATCGTCCACATCGAAATGCTTCATCTGCTTCATTTTGCCCATCCCCGGTATCATCTTCATTAAATCGGAGAGGGAGCCCATCTTGCGGATCTGGACCAGCTGATCGCGAAAGTCCTCCAGGGTGAACTGGCTCTTGCGCAGCTTTTTTTCCAGCTCGACCGCTTTTTTTTCGTCCACCACCGACTGGGCTTTTTCGATCAGGGTGAGCACATCGCCCATGCCCAGAATCGTGGAGGCCATCCTATCCGGATGGAAGGCCTCGAGCTGGTCGAGCTTTTCGCCGACACCGATAAACTTGATCGGTTTGCCGGTGACGGCCTTGATGGACAGGGCCGCACCGCCGCGGGCGTCGCCGTCCATCTTGGTGAGCACCACCCCGCCAATGTCCAGGGCCTCGTTGAAGGACTGGGCGATATTGACCGCGTCCTGGCCGGTCATGGCGTCCGCCACCAGGAGGATGTCCGCCGGACGCACCGTTTTTTTGATGTGCTCCAGCTCGCCCATCAATTCCTCATCGATGTGCAGCCGGCCGGCCGTATCCAGCAGCAGGGTGTCGCAACCCGCCAGTTGGGCCGCCACCCGTGCTTCCAGGCAGATATCCACCGGGTCCATGTCCGGTTGCGAGCCGTAGACCGGCACCGAAAGCTGGTCCCCCAGTTTGGTCAGCTGGTCGATGGCCGCCGGGCGGTAGACGTCCGCCGGCACCAGGTAGGGTTTGCGTCCCTGGTTGCGCAGGTGAACGGCCAGCTTTCCCGACGTGGTGGTTTTACCCGATCCCTGGAGCCCCACCAGCATCACTGCCACCGGGCGGGGACCGCTCAGGTTGAGCGCCTCGTGACGGGCGCCCATCAGTTCGGTCAGCTGCTCGTTGACCACCTTGACCACCTGCTGGCCTGGCGTCAGGCTGGCCATGACGTCCTGGCCGAGGGCTTTTTCACGCACGTCGGCGATGAAACGCTTGACCACCCGGAAATGGACATCGGCTTCGAGCAGGGCGATCCGGACTTCCCGGAGGCCCTCGTCGATGTTCTTTTCCGTTAGTTTGCCTTGCCCCTTGAGCTTCTTGAAAACGGACTCAAGTTTGTCGGACAGGTTTTCAAACATGGTCTTGACCCCGATGGCTGTGGATTATCATAAATCGTTGAATTTAGAATTTTGATAATGCTATGTCAAGAATAAAAGGAAGTGTTGAATTGGCTTGCAGACTCCCGCTGCGGGAAATGGATTTCCAAAAGTCTTAATCAGGCGGGTTGGGCGGATAAAGGAAAAATAGACCTTACCGCCCAATAACGTACTGCTTTAAAAAATGCAAACAAAATAATGGTTTGTAAAGGGGGCCATCATAAAAAAAGACATTAAAGATTGGGACCGCCCGTCGCTGGGCCAGTGGCTGGCCGACAACGGCGAGGCCCCCTACCGCGCGGATCAGATCCTGCGCTGGGTCTTTCGGGATCAGGTCGACCGGTTCGACGCCATGACCAATCTCAAAAAAGATCTGCGCCAGCGGCTGGCAGCGGCATTCGACATCGGGCGGTTGAAGCGGCGGGCCCGTGAAACCGCGGCGGACGGCACCCAGAAGTATCTATTCGAACTGATCGACGGTGAACGCATCGAAAGCGTGCTGATACCGGAGCGCGATCATTTCACCCTCTGCCTCTCGACCCAGGTTGGTTGTGCCCAGGGCTGCCGTTTCTGCCTGACGGCCAGCGGCGGCCTCGGGCGCAATCTTAGCCAGGGCGAAATCCTGGCCCAGGTTCGAGATATCCGATGGGATCTCGATCAGCCTGAACACCTGACCAATATCGTTTTCATGGGCATGGGCGAGCCCCTGGCCAATTACCGCAACCTGATCGGCGCCATCAGGCTTTTGCAGGACAACAAGGTCGGCTTTGGTTTTTCCAAGCGCAAAATCACGGTGTCCACGGCCGGATTGGTGCCCCGGCTGTCCGACCTGGGGCGCGATACCGATGTCGGTTTGGCCGTTTCCCTCAATGCCACCGACAACGAAACCCGCAGCCGATTAATGCCCATCAACCGCCGTTATCCGCTGGAGGTCCTGCTGGAAGCCTGCCGCCGCTATCCGCTGGCCCCCCAGCGGCGCATCACTTTCGAGTATATCCTGCTGGCAGGCATCAACGATACCCCCGCCGATGCCCGCCGGCTGGCCGCGCTTCTGCAGCCGATTCGCGCCAAGATCAATCTGATTCCCTTCAACGAACACCCTGAAAGCGAATACCGTTGCCCGGACGAGGGCGCCATTCTGGCCTTTCAGAAGGTCCTGGTGGATCGGCGCTACACGGCCATCATTCGCCGCAGCAAGGGACGGGATATATCGGCGGCCTGCGGCCAGCTGCGCGCCAGAGCCACCGACGGAGAATAGTCGTGGCGGTGCTTAGATGATGAGGGCGCGGGCTTCTTCCGGAAGGACCGGCCGCACCCGCAGGACCTGCTGCCCGTCCGGGCCGTTGGCCAGAACAATCACCTCGGACTCCCGGGAGGCCTTGCTGTAACCTGCGCAGATGGCAGCGGCTTGAAGCAGGACCGCCGGTGAAGGGCGTCCCTTTACGGCAACAAAGGGCCCGGGAACATCCTGGACCTTGAGCGTCGCCTGCGTGTCGGCATCGTGAAGGGCCTGGATCATCTGGTTGTCCTTCTGGGTGCGGCCCACGATGATCTTGGTGTCCGCATCCAGCCTGAAGTGCCGGCCGTGTTTGAGCAGCTCCAGATCCCTGGTTGAGGTGTGGGCCTGATGGTCAAAGAGATCCTTGAGCCGCCGGGCATACCCCGGGTCGGTTAAGAGGCAGCCGCCGGCCGGTGCGGGGTAGTCGGTAATGCCGAATTCGGCCGCCAGTTTGATCTGGGGCTTGCGCGAGCGTCCGCTCAAATCCAGCAGACGTTCCCGGTCGACCCAGCCCTTCTGCTCGGGGATGGTCGCCGGCAGCCCGCGGGCGCTCAAAGGGCGAAGAATATAGCCGTCGAAACCGGAATGCTTCTCCACGTAGCGCAGCGAGGATTTGGTCTGGCTCATGGGGCGCTGCCCCACGACCTCGCCGCTGAACAGAAAATCATATCCCTGGCTTTGCATCCACTCGCCCGCAAGGCGGAACATCAGGGTATGACAGTCCATACAGGGATTCATGTGCTTCCCATAGCCGCAGGGCGGATTCCGTAGCATCCGCAGATAGACCGGCGTGATCTCCCGGACCGTCAGTGGAATGCCGGTCTGACGGGCAGCGGCCCGGGCCTTGTCGGCCGAGAAGAAAGGGGTCTCGAAGGTAATCCAGGCCACCTCGATGGCCTGCTGCCGCAGGACAAGCCCGGCCAGGATGCTGTCCAGCCCGCCGGAGCAAAGGCCCAGGGCGCGTACGGCTTTTTTTTCGATGGCAACCATGTT
>CAJHYH010000831.1_pt1 | contig 10442 bp, 5 predicted proteins | sample 9198661 | NCBI WGS metagenome assembly CAJHYH01 (sample SAMEA7708356, study PRJEB35096) | sediment metagenome | biome: marine neritic benthic zone biome [ENVO:01000025]; feature: sediment [ENVO:00002007]; material: shallow marine sediment [ENVO:03000034] sea grass bed [ENVO_01000059] ... | reverse complement strand
CCTGGCGCATCGCCCAGGACCTGGATGTCAACATTTTCCACACCGCGCCCACCGCCATCCGAGCCCTGCGTAAAATCGGACCGGATGAACCCGCCAAGTACAACTACAAGTTCAAGCATATGACCACGGTGGGCGAGCCCATCGAGCCGGAAGTCTGGAAATGGTACTACAACGTGGTCGGCAAGAAACAGGCCGCCATCGTGGACACCTGGTGGCAGACCGAGACCGGCGGCTTCCTGTGCAGCACCCTGCCGGGCATATCCCCCATGAAACCGGGCAGCGCCGGTATGGCCGTGCCGGGTATCCACCCGATCATCCTTGATGACGAAGGCGTGGAACTGCCGCGGGGCGCGGGCAAAGCCGGCAACATCTGTATCCAGAACCCCTGGCCGGGCATGTTCCAGACCATCTGGGGCGACCGCGAGCGCTTCGTCACGAATTATTTCGCACGCTACTGCAAAGACCCCAAGAGCACGGACTGGCGCGACTGGCCCTACCTGACCGGCGACGCCGCCGTCGAGGCCCCGGATGGCTATTTCCGCATCCTGGGCCGCATCGACGACGTGATCAACGTTTCCGGTCACCGCCTGGGTACCAAGGAACTGGAATCGGCCGCCCTGGTGGTGGAGGAAGTGGCCGAATCCGCGGTCGTACCGGTGAAGGACGATATCAAGGGTGTCACGCCGGATATGTATGTGGCCCTCAAACCCGGCTACGAAGCCAGCGACGAACTCGCCAAGAAAATCGTGGATGCTCTGGTCCGTGAAATCGGCCCGATTGCCAAACCGCGCAAGGTCTGGATCGTACCCGACATGCCCAAGACCCGTTCGGGTAAGATCATGCGCCGGATTCTGGCATCGATTTCCAATAACGCGGACACCGGTGACGTGATGACACTGGCCAATCCCGATGTCGTGGAAACTATCAAGAAGCAGGTCGAATCATCAACTTGATGCCATGAACGACCGGCAGCAGGCTGACCGGTTGATTTAAATTTGTCTTCCTGCGGTTGACGGCCCACCCCATCGTTTAAGGCCGTCGCCGCGGGAAGGCGATCAACCTTCGAGCCGCCCCGGCAGGCTTGGGTCGAAGGCCACACTCTAACAACTGCTTCCATGCGCAATGGGCGCGTTCAGGAAGTGGCCTGAAATCGTGAAAGGAGGTGATGAACAGTACGATTCGGCAATAATCGTAATGGCTTTTAAAAGCTATGCCGATTGCCTGGTGACAAGTGTCCACAGGAAGTGGCATATGGAAACCATTGGAGGTACGGTATGAGCGGAACAACCTGGGTCTATATCTTTCTTGGTCTGTACATTGTGTACTGCTTTTACTGGGGGTTAAAAGGTTACTTCACCGAAAAAACCTCCTCGGGGTACGCGATCGCAGGCCGTTCGATTCCCTTCTTCGCATTCCTGCTCGCCGCCACGGCCGCCTCTTTCAGCGGATGGACGTTTATCGGACATCCCGGCTTGATTTGGCGTGACGGCTTGGCATATGCATTTGCATCTTTCTACGTCCTGACCATTCCCATTACCGGGACGTTCTTTTCCAAACGCACCTGGCTCATGGGTAAGCGCTACGGGTTCATTACCCCGGGCGATATGTACGCCTACTATTTCAACAATGAAACCCTGCGCTGGCTCGTGGTCTGTGTGGCGGTGCTCTACTCCATCTTCTACTCCGCGGTTCAGCTGATGGCGGCCGGTGCACTCTTCCACGTCATTGCCGGCGTACCCACCGCTTACGGCGCGATCTTCCTGGCTTTGATCGTGTGGTTCTACGTATGTACCGGCGGTCTCAAGGCCAGTACCTGGGTGGGCGTTATCCAGTTCGTCCTCCTGGTGGGCGGTATCATCATCCTGGGCTTCTACGTGCTGGGCTCCTTCGGCGGGGCCAGCAAGCTCTTCGCCCAGGTCAATGCGCTCGATGCCAAGTTCCTGGAAGTGCCGCGGGTCATCAACACGGTGGACTACCTGGGCGGCGCACCCGGCGAAAGCGCCTGGACAGGGGTCATGATTCTGACCTACATGTTCGCCCTCATGGGGATTCAGAGCTCCCCGGCCTTCACCATGTGGACCTTCGGGATCAAGTCCCCGAAACCCTTGGCCTGGCAGCAGGCTTTCATGTCCACCTTCGTGGTCGGCTTCGCCCTGTTCTTCTTCACCGCCTTCCAGGGCATGGGTGCCAAGGTCCTGCAGGTGGCCGGCGACCCGGCTTTCGTTGACGTCAATCAGGCCACGGTCGTGCCGACCCTCATGAAGCAGTTCCTGCCCCCGGTCATGCTGGGCGTTGTTTTCATGGGCGCCATCGCGGCCATTCACTCCACGGCCGCGCCTTACATCGGCACCGGCGGGTCCATTCTGCTGCGCGACGTCTACTGGCGCTACATCAAGAAACAGGAAGCCTCCCACGCCGAGCAGATCTGGGTCAACCGCATCATGGCCACCGTACTGACCATTGCGGCCCTGGCCGTGGGGCTGACCTCCAAGGCCGCCCTGGTTATCCTGGGTGCCCTGGCAACCGCCTTCGGCTTCCTGATGTACCTGCTCCTGTCAGCGGTTCTCTGGGGTTTCCGCTTCCCGGCCATCGGGGCTGTGATCGGCATCTTCGCCGGTATGATCGGCGTGGCGGTGACCTACAAGATCTATCCGAACCCGCTGTCCATGCACTGCGCCTTCTGGGGCCTGTTCACGGCCTTCGCATTTGCGTTCATCTGCCGCGGTATGGGCCTCAAGGACGACGAGGAAACCCTCAAGCGCCAGCAGGAAGTCCGGGCTTTCCTGGACGACATCGACGAGCCCAGCGAATCGGGCAAAGCCTGGCGCAAGATCATGAAGGTCGTCGTGCCGGTATGGTATTTCTTCGCCATCGGCCCGGCCTGTATCTGGGGCAACACGGCCTTCTCCGTGGGCGGTTTCCCGACCCTGTGGTCCTGGCAGATCGTGTGGTGGATCCTGGGTATCGTCATGATGTGGGCCCTGTGCTTCAAGGCTGAAATGGCCACCACCAACGAGACCCAGATTCAGCGGGCCGAGGTGGAGACCATGACGGTTGTCAAGGAAGCTTAAACGTCTTATTTTATTGTAGACAAGCAAGGAGTCAGACTCATGAAAAAAGAAGACATGTGGATGATCATCCTGGTTGGATTCTCAATCCTGTGGGTGACGGCCTTCGGCATCGGCCTGTTTGGCTAAGCCCCGTAAGAAAGAAATAGCCCAACCGGCGCGGGGCTGATCGCCTTCGGGCACGAGGCCCCGCCCCTTGCGGGCGCTGCATTAAAGCCTGCAAGGAAAAATGTTACAAACGACCCATCCGGAAATGACACACCAGGCAATCTAGTGGACTCGGCGAAACCATTAGCCATTGGTTCCGCCGGGTCCCAGCCCTGCGATTTCCGTTTGAGGCCGTTGCGGCCTTGGCCCGCACGAATCACCCGAGATTCGGACAGCAATCGTGAACACCTTCACGGGACACTTCATGGCCGCCACCGATTCCGATGTCACTTCTCCCCCCCGCCGAAAAATCTTGATTGCGGATTACGAAACCGGCACCACAACACCGCTCAAGTACCTTATGGAGCAAAGCGGATATGAGGTTCAGATCGCCGTCGACGGTGAAGAAGCCCTCCGCGTTGCCGCGGCCTTCAAACCCGATCTCGTGCTCCTGGAGGCCATGATTTCGAATCCGGACGGTTTTGAAATCTGCCAGCTAATCCGTGAGGACACCGACTTGGCCGCCACGCGCATCGTGTTCGTTTCGGCCATGATCCGCGATGTCGATATTGCCAAGGGAATGGCGCTCGGCGCCGACGGTTATATCAAAAAACCCTTTGCCAACGCTGAAATCATGGATCACGTCCGCAAATTGCTGGAATTGAACGATGGATCCGACCAATAAGTTCTGGTGGTTCGCCGGCATCTCGATTTTCACGACCATTCTGGTCTTCGGCGGTATCGGCGTTTTTGTCTGGCAGGCACTTACCCTGACGCAGCAGACCGTCGTCCTGGAAATCGTCAAAACCCATTTCATCTACTTCTTTACGGCGCTCATCGTTTTGCTGACCGCGGTGGGTTTCGCCCTCGACGGTATTTTCCACAGCTATATCCTGCCGCACCATCGGCTTCCCGAGGAAATCGAGTTGATCTACACGGTCAATCCCCGGCATCGCATCAAGCGCGAAGGCGGCAAGATGGTCAACCTGCTGATTGACAAACTCAACGAATGGGCTGAGCGGCATGAAGCGTTTGAGACTGCCGTCGACAAGCGGGTGCAGTCCGCCAAGGCCGAGGTGGAAAAGGAAAAGAACATCCTGGCGGTGATTATGTCCGAACTGCCGGAAGGGGTCTTGATCTGTAACCGTGAAGGCCAGATCCTGTTTTTCAATCGCCAGGCGCGCAAGTTTCTGACACGGCAAAACGAAGAACTGCTTGAAGACGAAATGGGGGAAGATGGTCAGCGCCGCCTGCCGTTTAGCTACTTTGGCCTCGGTCGCTCCGTTTTCGAAGTCATCGACCGCAATCTGATCGCGCACGCCTGGGATGAAATATCCGAGAAACTGGCCCGCCAGTCCGAAAGTACCGCTGCCTATTTTGTGCTGCTGGCTCCGGACAGCCGCCATATCAAAGCTGAGATGGTTCCCGTTCTCAATCAGCAGCGTCAATTCAGCGGCTTCATTTTGATTCTCTACGATATCTCCGCCCAGATGGAAACCGACGGACGCGCCGATCTCCTTCTACAGTCGCTAAGCGGCGGTTTGCGGACCTCCGTGGCCGGCGTGCGGGCGGCCTCCGAGACCATGATGGAGTTTCCCGATATCCCGCCCGAAACGCGTCAGGAATTCACGCGCATCGTTTACACCGAGGCGCTGCGCATCAGCAAGCTGTTGGGCCAGCATTCACCGGAACGCATCGAACGCCCGCGCTCACAGTGGCCGCTGATCGAAATGCGTGTCGGCACGATCCTCGAAAAAATTGCGGTCAAGGCGCGGCACCTCCTTCACCTGCGTCTGATCAGTGACAATTATGATAAAGATCTGCAACTCAGCGCCGACAGTTACTCCTTCAGCCTGGCGATTCTTTTCCTGATGTACCAAGCCCATGAAGATTTTCAAACACAGGACTTCCGTTGTCATGTCGAGCGCCAGAACGGCTATGTACATTTCGATCTCATTTGGGAAGGCCCATCGCTGCGGATGGAATCCGTAGACCTATGGACCGAAAAGGTGCTTAGCCTTAAAGATCAGGGCCTACCGCTAACCCTGGGGGAAGTCATCCATTACCATCAGGCTGAAATCTGGCCTTATGCCACGTCGCAGGCTCCCGAAACAACCGGTATTCGCCTGACCCTGCCGGCGCTCAAAACATTGGAAAACCGCCTGCCCCACAACCTGGCCATCATACCCGACAGCCGCCCGGAATTCTACGACTTCGATCTTTTCAACCAGCCCGGACAATCGCCTGAAATCGACAACCGTGCCTTGGCCGACCTGACCTATACCGTGTTCGATACCGAAACGACCGGTCTGGACCCGCGCGGAGGGGATGAAATCATAGCCATCGGGGCGGTGCGGATCGTCAACAACCGCCTTTTGAGCCACGACCGCTTCGAACAGCTGGTCAACCCGCTGCGCCCGCTGCGCTGGGAATCGGTTCAGATTCACGGGATCCGCGACGAAATGCTCGTCGACAAGCCGACGATTGAAGAAGTGTTGCCGCACTTCCACAAGTTCGCCGAGAACACGATCATGGTGGCCCACAACGCGGCATTCGACATGCGTATGCTGCAGATTAAGGAAGCGGCCACGGGTATCCGCTTTATCAACCCGGTCCTGGATACCATGCTGCTCTCCGCAGTCGTTCATCCGGCGCAGGAGAATCATAATCTGATGACAATCGCCCAGCGCCTGGGCATCGACGTCACCGGTCGGCATACCGCCATGGGCGATGCCCTGGCTACGGCGGAGATGTTCTTGAAACTGCTCCCGCTTCTGGCCAACAAAGGCATTCACACCCTGCAGGCTGCCCGTCAGGCCTCGGAGAAGACCTATTATGCCCGGCTCAAGTATTGATCATCCGCCCAAACTTCGTTAAAAGCTGCAATCGTCGATTCTCGTTTCTTGATTTGGATGGACACCATGAAAAAACCGACGCCCATTGAACTGTCCCAGAAAACACTGTCGCTCTATAAGCGCACAGCCCCTTTCGATCTGCTGCCGGATGAGGATCTGCAGCAACTTCTGCAGAATACCACCGAAATACGGGTACCGCAGGGACAGCTTGTGGCCGAGCAGTCCAAAACCGAAATCGGCCGGATTCTCCTTATTCGCAAAGGCGCGATCGAACTCTACTTCGAACGCAACGGCGACAAGACCCTTGGCGGCAGACTGGTCAAGGGCGAAATCTACGGCGGGGTTTCCATCCTGATGAATGCCGGTGTGGCCGTGCGCACCGCCGTGGCCGAAGAAAGCTGCATTTTCCACGCCATTCCCTCAGAGCTGTTTCTCGAACTCTGCGATCGGCACCCGGACTTCCGGGCCTTTTTCACCAACGTTTTCGAGCAGCGCAAGCGGGATGAATCCTACGCCGCCGTCCTGGTAACTGACCAGGCCAGGGATTTTCTGGCCAACGTGATCCCCTTCTCCTTTCTGGCCGATGAGGATCTGGACGGCATGATCGAATCCCTGTCGCTCATCCATCACAATGCGGATACGGTTCTCTTCATCCAGGGACAATCTAAACTGTCCTACCTCTATATCGTTCAAAAAGGCGCGGCTGAATTCTACTATGAGCAGCAGGGCCAGAAAACGCTAAATGGTTTCATCAGTGAAGGCGACACATTCGGCGGCATCTCCATGCTGCTCAACAACAATGTCTCCATCCGCACGTTGAGGGTGGAAGAAGACATCTATTTCTACGCGCTGCCGCGGACCCTTTTTGTCGAACTGTGCCGGAAATGCCCCGCCTTTTCGGAATTCTTTACCGATACCTTCGGCAAACGCATGCTCGATCGCACCTATGCCGAAATCTTTGCCCGGCGCATCCTGCCCAAGGACGAAACGCTGCATGTCTTCAACATCTCGGTCGAGCGCCTCATGAACCGCGACATCCTGGCTTGTCAACAAGACCTGCCCGTCCAGCAGGCAGCCGAATTTATGCGGCGCCAGCGCTGCAGCTCGATTTTGGTTCAAAACCCAAAAGGCGACTATATCGGCATCGTCACCGATGCGGACTTGCGCAACCGAATTATCGCCCAGGGACTTGACCTCCACACACCGGTCGCCACCATCATGTCCACCCCGCTGGCCTCCATCGCGAGCCAGATGTCCATATTCGAGGCCATGATGGAAATGATGCAGCAAAACCTGAAACACCTTGCGGTACGCGACGGCAGCGGCGCCGTCATCGGCACGGTCAGCAGCCGTGACCTGCTGGCGGCCCAGGGTCAATCGCCTCTTTTTATTGTGCGCGAAATCAAGTCCGCGATCTCGCGAGGGGAACTGCGTGAAAAACAGCGCCAGCTTCCGGGACTGGTCCAGAGCCTGATCAATTCGGGCGCGCGGGCTGAAAACGTCACCCGCCTGGTGGCTACGATCGCGGATGCGATCCTCAACCGCCTGGTTGAGCTGGCCATCGAAAAGCTTGGTCCCCCGCCGGTACCATTCGTCTTCATGGTCATGGGCAGTGAGGGCCGGCGCGAACAGACACTCAAAACCGATCAGGACAACGCCATTATTTTTCAGGACGCGGACGAGGAGACCCTTCCCGAAATCCGTCAGTATTTTCTAAATCTGGGAGAAACGGTCTGTACCTGGCTGGACGAAACCGGTTACACCTTCTGCGAAGGCGGGGTCATGGCCATGAATCCGGACTGGTGCCAACCCTTTAGCATCTGGTGCGAAAAGTTTTCAGAATGGATTCATACGGCCGATCCCGAGGATCTGCTTCACTCCAGCATCTTTTTCGACTTTCGGGGCATATTCGGCGAAATGGGGTTCATCGATCGTCTGCGACGCCATCTCTTCGACTCCCTGACGGGGTGGTCCGGCTTTTTCCGGCATCTCACCGAAAACGCCCTGCATTTCAAACCGCCCATCGGTTTTTTCCGCAATTTCGTCGTTGAGTCCAAGGGCGAACACCGCAACAGCTTCGATATCAAGCGGGCCATGATGCCGGTGGTCGATTTTGCACGTCTTCACGCCCTGCGCAACCATATTGCCGAAACCAACACGCAGGGCCGGCTCTACGACCTGCACGCCGGCGGCCATCTGTCGGACAAGGACTACGAAGAAATATCGAAATCCTACAGTTACCTGATGCAGCTGCGGTTTATCCGCCAGATTACGGCGATCATTGAAGAAAACACCCTGCCCGACAATTACATCAATCCCAAGAAACTATCGCGGATGGAACAAACCATGCTCAAGGAGGTCTTTAAGCGGATCGAAAACTTTCAGACCAAAATGAGTTTCGAGTTTACCGGTCAGTAATGCGATACCCGGGCAGGCCCTGCAACTGCGCCATTTGGTCTTGACACCGACCCAAAAGCATGCGAGTTTCGGCTGACCGGAAACGAGGAAGATCAATGACGCGCACAACTATTCCCAAAGATCAAACCCGGAATCGTTACTGGTGGTGGCGGAACCCCAACTGAGGTGCGCCACCGCGAACGCTGAACAAAACAATCAAATGCAAGCGACCGTGGATGAGCATCAGAGCCCCACGGTTTCTCAGTTCTGAAGGCCGTGGATCGTATCCACGGCCTTTTGCATTTGATTGAAACGACAGGCTTGAAGCAAACCATGCAACTGCCGATCAACGCCGGGAGGTCCCGTCCATGCTGCTGAAACAGTTCCCAACCCGTGAAGATTTCATAACCCTGAGCCGGGAGGCCAATATCCTGCCGGTGGCCTGCGAGATTCTGGCGGATACCGAGACCCCGGTTTCGCTTCTGGGTAAATTCTACCGCTGGCAGCCCGATCTGTTTTTATTTGAAAGTGTCGAAGGCGGCGAGCGCTGGGGGCGCTACAGTTTTCTGGGTACGTCCGCCCGCAGTCACGTACGCGTCTTTCCGGACGTCGTCGCCATCCAAGAAAACAGCCGGGAAGAGCGCCTGCCGCATGGCGGGCAACCGTTTAAAATTCTCAAGGAGCAGATGGCGCGCTATCAGCCCGCCAGCGTGGACGGTCTGCCGCGCTTCTGGGGCGGCATGGTGGGCTACCTGACCTACGAGTCGGTCAGCTTCATTGAAGACATTCCCCACCAGTGGCCAGCGGAAAAACCGCTGGCGCACTTTGTCGTACCGGATGAACTGATCATCTTCGACAATGTTCGCCATACGCTCACGGCGCTGATCATTGTGTACCTCGATGGCCAGCAGTCCGCGGAAACCGCTTACGACCAGGCGGCCAACCGCCTGCAGGATCTGCTGCGCAAAATTTCGACCCCCACACCGGCGGTGGAAACCCGCCTGAATGACAGTCTCACCCCGGCATGTGCCTGCCGGCTTCAGCCCATGCACGCGGAGATGGATTTCCAGAAGAGCGTGAGCAAAGTCAAGGCCTACATCCGTGCCGGTGACATTATCCAGGCCGTGATCTCACAGCCGTTCACATGCGATGACCCACCGGACCTCTGGTCACTCTATCGCACGCAGCGCTATATCAACCCGTCACCCTATCTATTTTTCATCAAACTGGGCGATATGGCCATGATCGGATCTTCTCCGGAAACCATGGTGCGTCTCGAAAACGGTGTGGCCACCCTGCGTCCCATCGCCGGCACCCGTCCCCGGGGGCTCACCGACAGGGATGACCGGCGTCTCGCCAGCGAACTGCTCGAAGACGAGAAGGAGAAAGCCGAACACCTCATGCTCGTGGATCTGGGACGCAACGATCTCGGGCGCGTGGCCGAGACCGGCACCGTCCAGGTTACCGATCTAATGGTGATCGAACGCTATTCCCACGTCATGCATCTGGTCTCCAACATAACCTGCGACCTCATGCCCGAATACGATGCCTGGGATCTGCTGGCGGCATCATTCCCGGCGGGCACGCTTTCGGGGGCCCCCAAGATTCGCGCGATGGAGATTATTGCCGAAATGGAACACGAACCTCGCGGTCCCTATGGCGGTGCGGTGGGTTATGTTTCCTTCAGCGGCAATATGGATATGGCCATCACCATTCGCACGGCCACGGTCGAAGACGGTCGTTTGACCGTGCGGGCCGGGGCAGGCATCGTGGCGGACAGCGACCCCGAACGGGAACGCATGGAAACCGTCAACAAGGCCGGCGCCATGGAGCGCGCGCTGGACATGCTCGCCCCGAACCGCTAAAAGGAGATCTGCGCCATGATTGTCATGATCGATAATTTTGACTCGTTCACCTACAACCTGGTCAGTATCTGCGCCAACTGGGCTGCGAAGTTGTGGTGGCACGCAACAAT
>CAJHYH010000449.1_pt1 | contig 10451 bp, 8 predicted proteins | sample 9198661 | NCBI WGS metagenome assembly CAJHYH01 (sample SAMEA7708356, study PRJEB35096) | sediment metagenome | biome: marine neritic benthic zone biome [ENVO:01000025]; feature: sediment [ENVO:00002007]; material: shallow marine sediment [ENVO:03000034] sea grass bed [ENVO_01000059] ... | reverse complement strand
GGTAGGCGGCCTCGGCGATCCAGCGCTCCAGGAGGGCGGCCCCGTGAGGATAGTAAAAGACGGCGGCATAAATGCCCGTAAAAACCCCGAAGATAGAAGAAATCTCTTCCACCAATCCCCGGAAAACCCCGCGGATCAGGCAATAAGCCAGGATAATACCGATGATGATATCCAAAGCATTCATATGAAAGTCCATGCCGAATCTTGTTGACGGCCGTGCACAAAAGGATTTTTTATACCCAACCACAAATGCCGGCGCAACAAAAAAAGGGGCTCCGAGCGGGCCGGCAGACTTGCCGACGGAAGGTGGGTAATATAATTTTTTATAATGATTGCAAAATATTAAAACTAATTATCATCTGCCGTTTGCATTCGAAAAAATGGTTGTGATATGACTTAGGCGCAATAGGAAACAGCCCCTCGGCGGATACCGTCATCAGCAGGGTGTCATGCGCGAACCCGGTTTGGTGGACGGTTGACGTCGTGTCGGCCAATCCGCCGTGCGGCGGCCGCAGGCGGCCGCATGGACAGCCGGGCCGGGATAGAACGCCATATGGATGACGATCTCAGAGAGCCACCACTGAAGCTGACCTTTCAGGATATCGAGTTGGCGCGCCAGCTGTTTGGTGAACGCAATGCCCATCTGCAGCGCATTGCCGATGCGCTGGCCGTGAAAATCAACACCCGCGGCCAAAACGTGTTCGTCGAGGGCGACCCGATCGCCGCCGCCCTGGCGGGCAATACCCTCCAGCAGCTCTACGGCCTGATCCAGAACGGCTACCCCGTCTACCCCAATGACATCGACTATGCCCTTCGCGTTTTGAGCGCCGACGATCATGCCCAGCTGAAGGATATATTTCTCGACACCGTCTATATTACCGCCAAAAAGAGGGCCATCACCCCTAAAAGCCCCAATCAGAAAGCATACATCGATGCGATGCGCCGCTCCGATATCGTTTTCGGCATCGGGCCGGCCGGCACCGGCAAGACCTACCTGGCCATGGCCATGGCCGTGTCCGCGCTGCAAAAAGGCATCGTCGACCGCATCATCCTCACCCGTCCGGCTGTCGAAGCTGGTGAAGCGCTGGGTTTCCTGCCCGGCGATCTGGCGGAAAAGGTGGATCCCTACCTGCGGCCGCTTTATGATGCCCTGAACGACATGATGCGGTTCGAAAAGGCCTCGAGCCTGATGCAGCGGGGCATCATCGAAGTCGCCCCCATTGCCTTCATGCGCGGCCGCACGCTCAACGACGCCTTTATCATTCTCGACGAAGCCCAGAATACAACCTCCGAACAGATGAAAATGTTCCTGACCCGGCTGGGTTACAACTCCAAAGCGGTGGTCACCGGCGATATCACCCAGATCGACCTCCCGGCCGCCAAGTCGTCCGGCTTGATCGAAGCGTCCAAAATCCTGCGATCGATCAGCGCCATCCAGTTCATTTTCTTTTCACATACGGACGTCGTCCGGCACCGCCTGGTCCAGGACATTATTCGTGCCTATGAACAAAAGGAGAAAAGCGCGCCTTCGGACGACGCGGCCGCCTGAGGCCTCAAGCGCCGTCCGGAAGCCCTTTTGGGATTCATGCGAAGCGATCCGCAGTCTAATCGTATCATTCATCTGCTGCTTCAGCCGAATAACCTGCGCTGGGTTATTCTGCTGGCCAGCGTGCTCGTGTTCTGCGCGATCCTTTACCCCGGACTGGCCGACACCAAACTGAACTACCAGATCGGCGATGTGGCCGCGCGCAACATCAAAGCCTCCCGGGACTTCCTGATTGAAGACCGCATCGCCACCGAAACCAACCGTGCCGATGCGGCGGCAGGTGTATTGACCGTCTACGACCATGATATCGAACTGGCCCGCCGGACGGCCACTGCCGTCAACCAGGCGTTTGCCGATATGCGCAAGATTCTGGCCGAGGCCAACGAAGCTCTGGCGCCAGCGCCCCCGATAAGCGAGGAAGCCGCCCAACTGGCCAATGCCGATATCACCACGCCCTCCGGGCCGGCTGCCAATTTACCAACCGCACCCCCGCCCGCACCGCAACCATCGATCGATCAAATCATGGCGGGCAAACGCCAGATCCTTGAAGAACGGTTGGGTACCAAGCTCGATGAGGAAACTTACAGGTTTCTGATCGAATCCGACTTTGCCACGGCCATTGCCCGGCAAATCACCCACATCCTGATCGAAATTCTCAAAAGCGGCATCGTCACCAGCAAGGATATCCTGCTCAAGGAAGGCGAGCGCGGCATTACGCTGCGGGCGGTGTCCGGCGGCAAAGAACAGATCGTGCGCAATCTGCGTCAATTCTACGGTTTAGAAGAGGCGCAGACCATGGTCAGGGTTATCGGTCAGCCGATGCTGAAGGATCTGGGTTATTCCGATTACCAGCTGATCGTCGATCTGGTTCAGGATCTGCTGCGCCCCAACATTACGCTGAACCGCAACGAAACCAACAAACGGCGCGAGGAGGCGATCGCGGCCGTCAAACCCGTTTTCCACAAGATCAAGGCTGGCGAAATGCTGCTCCGCGAGGGGGAACGTGTGACCGCCGTTCAGCTCCTTAAGCTCAGGGCTCTGGAAGAAGAGCGGCGCGGCCGGCGCATCGCCCTCAGCAGTCTGGGGGCCGCCCTGATTTTGATCTGTCTGCTGGTGGCCGCCTACGTGCTCCATTACGACAAGTTGGCCTGGGGGGACCAAGCCTCTATTCGCAACCTGATTTTCATTGCCACCGTTTTCTGCACCTTCTTTATCGTGGCCGAGCTGACGGCCTCTCTGGCCCGCCCCCTGGCCCAGAACACGCCGTTTGCCTTCCGGGCCAACTCCATCCATTACCTGGCCCCGATGGCCGCCGCCCCCATGCTGGCCTGTATTTTCCTGGGCCTCGAAGCAGCCCTGCCCATCGCCGCCATTCTGGCGGTCGCCGCCGCGATTATTTTCCAGGGCTCCCTGGCGGCCTTTATTTTCTTTTTTGTCAACGGCAGCCTGGCCGCTTTCTGGATCCGCCATTGCCGCGAGCGGAAGGTCTTTCTGAAGGCCAGCATGCAGATCGGCCTGCTGAACGTTGCCCTGGTAACGGCCCTGGCCGTCTATTCCGGCCGCTTCTCGCTGCCGACCTTGATGTGGGAGTGGGCCTTCGGGTTCTTCGGCGGCATTGGCGCCGGTATCGTGGCCTCCGGCCTGGTCCCCCTGGCCGAAATTGTTTTTGGCTACAGCTCCGATATCAAAATGCTCGAACTCGCCAATCTCGACCAGCCGCTCATGCGCCAGCTCATGATCGAAGCCCCGGGGACCTACCACCACTCGGTCATCGTGGGCAGCCTGGTGGAAGCGGCCGCTTCGCAAATCGGCGCCAACCCATTGCTGGCAAAGGTTTGCGGCTATTACCACGACATCGGGAAGATCAACAAGCCGGACTATTTCATTGAAAACCAGTCCGGTGGCCGCAATCGTCATGACCGCTTGGCGCCTTCCATGTCGGCCCTGATCCTGATTGCGCACATCAAGGACGGCATTGAAATGGCCCGGCGCTACAAGCTGGGCCCGGTGATCACGGACACCATTCGACAGCACCACGGCACCAGCCTGATCCGCTACTTCTATGAGAAAGCCAAACAGAAAAAAGGCGAATCCGCCGTCAATCTGGCGGATTTCCGCTACCCCGGACCCAAGCCGCAGACGCGCGAGACTGGACTGGTGATGTTGGCGGATGTGGTCGAGGCGGCCTCACGAACCCTTGATAATCCGACCCCCTCGCGCATCCAGGGGCTTGTTCAGCGGCTGATCAATGGTATTTTCTCCGACGGTCAACTGGACGACTGCGAGCTGACCCTGCGCGACCTTCACAATATCGCCAAATCGTTCAACACCATCCTCAACGGGATCCATCATCACCGCATCGATTACCCCGAAGCCAACGGCCGTAACGTTGACAAAGGCAAAAACCGCGATGGAAGTCCTGATCAGCAATCAGCAAGACAAAAGACCGATCTCAGCGAAGAAGATTCAGAAAACGGCGAAAGCCATCTTAGACGCCTTGGCATCTCCTGAGGCCGAGCTTTCCCTGCTGGTGGTCGACGACGACGGCATCGCCCCCTTGAATCACGAGTTTCTGGGCCGCACGGGACCGACCAATGTGCTTGCCTTCCCCATGCAGGAGGGTAGATTTGCAGAACTGAGTCCGCACCTGCTGGGCGACGTGGTCATATCCGTCGAGACTTGCCAGCGCGAGGCCGAGGCCGCCGGCATCGGGTTTGAAAAACGCTTCACCGAACTGCTCATTCACGGCATTCTGCATCTGTTCGGCTATGACCACGAAAAATCGTCCGCCGAGGAAGAGCGCATGCACCGCAAAACAGAGGCCCTGCTCGCGCACCTCGGCATCTGAGCGTCCGGAGGATACGCCCCCGCCGCCCAAGGTAATCCTACGCAGAGAGGACCCCGCCATGCCCGATCTCATCGTCAACGTCGACCATACCGCTGCTTTCCGCAACCTGACATCCGGCCGCCAGCCGGACCCGGTGGGCATCGCCGTGCTGGCCGAAGTGGCCGGCGCCATCGGCGTCTCCGCACGCTTCACCGAAGATCGCCGGCAAATCAGCGACCGCGACATCCGCGTCCTGCGCGAAACCGTTCAGGGCCGCTTCAGCCTGGGGGTGGCCCCCACACCTGAAATGATGGGGCTGGTGCTCGATGTCAAACCGGACGAAGTCGTGCTCATTCCCGATCGGCCCGAGGAAGCCTCGGCCGAGGGCGGGTTGGACCTTATTCTGGACCGCACCGAGATCACCGATACGATCACCACGATCCGTGACAGTGGTATTCCCGTCTTTCTGTTTGTCGATCCTGATCCGGAGCATGTCAAATCCGCCCACCGGCTCAATGCCGACGGTGTCCAGATCAACACCGGGGTCTATGCGGGGCACGCCTCTCCGGATACGCGTGAGCGCATGCTGGCCCGGATTGTGGACACCGTCAAGGTGGCCGCCCGCCTCAAGATGAGAATCTGGGCCGGTCATGGCCTGGATTATCAGACCTGCCGGCCGCTGGGCGAAATGCCGGAAGTCGAAGCCTGCGTGATCGGCCACAGCCTGATGGCCCGCGCCTTGCTGACCGGCATCGAGACGGCCGTCCGCGAAATGATCATCGCCCTCGAACGGGGCTGATTCGCAATGACGCCCGTCCCATACCTGCAAATCAGTTTGACGTCAGATTCACCGGACGCCACCCGGCAGATCGCCGCCCGCATCGGCCGGCGGGTGCCACCCGGGATGGTCCTGGCCATCGAGGGGGATCTCGGCAGCGGCAAAACCTGCTTTGTTCAAGGCCTTGCACGTGGGCTCGGCGTGCCCCCGGAGGTCTATGTCACGAGCCCGTCCTATACGCTGGTCAACTCTTACGAGGGCCGCCTAGCGCTGCACCATGTCGATCTCTACCGGCTCGGCAAAGCCGATCTGGATGATATCGGCCTTTACGACCTCATGGTGCCGCCGGCGATCACGGCAATTGAATGGCCCGAACGTATGGCCCAGGATCGGCCGGCGGAAATCCTGGTGGTTGGCTTGGTGGTCACGGCTGTTAAACGCCGCCGGCTGACCCTTGCAGGATATGGACTTGCCGCCGTGAATTTGATAAAGGCACTTGAAAACACAGATGGGGAATAAGCATGGCGCTGATTGTTCAAAAATACGGCGGCACCTCGGTCGCCGACCTCGATCGCATCCGCAACGTGGCCCAGAGGGTGGTCCAGACCTATGACCAGGGCCATGACGTCGTGGTCATTCTCTCGGCCATGGCCGGTGTTACCGACAACCTGATCAAGCTCGCCCACCAGGTCTCAAAGGCTCCTGACCGACGGGAACTGGATGTCCTGCTGGCGACCGGCGAGCAGACCACGGCGGCCCTTCTGGCCATGACGCTCAGAGCCATGCAGTACCCCTCCGAGTCCATCCTGGGCCACCAGGCCCGGGTGCTGACCGATTGCGACTTCGGCAACGCGCGCATTATCGATATAGGGGCCGAGCGCATACGCCGCCTGGTCAGCGAACGCAAAATCGTGGTTGTGGCCGGCTTCCAGGGCAGCGACGCCGACGGCAATATCACCACCCTGGGTCGCGGGGGTTCCGATACGTCCGCTGTGGCCATCGCCGCCTCGGTCAATGCGGACACGTGCGAAATATACACTGATGTCGACGGCATCTATACGACCGATCCCAACATCTGCCCCAAAGCGCGCAAAATGGAACGCATTTCCTACGACGAAATGCTCGAAATGGCCAGCCTGGGTGCTAAAGTGCTCCAGATTCGATCCGTGGAATTCGCCAAGAAGTACAACGTGCCGGTACATGTGCGCTCGTCATTCAGCGAAGAGGAGGGAACCATGGTCGTCAACGAAGACGCCAGCATGGAAAAACTGGTGGTTTCCGGGGTTACCTGCGACAAAAACCAGGCCCGCATCACCCTCAAGAAAGTGCCTGATCAGCCGGGGATTGCGGCCAAGGTCTTTGAACCGGTGGCCGCTGCCGGCATCGTCGTGGACATGATCATCCAGAACATGCGCTCCGGGGGCCAGACCGATCTGACCTTCACCGTGCCCATGACGGATTTCGAACGGGCCGTGGCCATCGAACGCGAAGTGGCCCGGGAGATCGGCGCGGCGGATGTCCTGGGCGACCCTGAAATTGCGAAGGTATCTGTCATCGGCGTGGGCATGAAAAATCATTCCGGCGTGGCCTCGCTGATGTTCACTTCGCTGGCGGATGAAAACATCAACATCCGCCTGATCAGCACGTCGGAAATCCGTATCTCCTGCGTGGTCACCGAAAAATATGCCGAACTGGCCGTGCGGGTGCTCCATACCGCTTTCGGCCTCGACAAAAGCTGCTGAGACGTTTTGCCGCTGCCTTCGTTTCGCCGAGACCAACTGGCCATCATCCTGGTCATCGCGTCCGTCATCGCCGCCATCACCCTGGTCCGCATGATCGCCTTCTTTTAACGTTCATCAGGGCGGGCCACTTTGAAGCTTTGCCAGACCGCCATCCCAATGGTGCGACCCGGGTAAACGGCAGACCGTCCAAAAGCCTGTTTATGGGAACCGCCCGCCACGGCTCGGATGGCGCATCAGGCCTGCGGGGCCATCGTGGCGCGCGCGCCCCCGATTTCATCCGCCACGCGCCGGGCGGCATCGGCAGGGTTGTCGGCATCCCGGATGGGGCGGCCAATGACGAGGTAGTCGGCCCCCTGGCGGATCGCATCACCCGGTGTCACCACGCGCTTCTGATCCTGATGCCCGACGCCCTCCCAATCAGGCCGGATGCCGGGCGTCACGGCGAGGAACGCCCGGCCCCAGCGGGACTTGATAAGGCCTGCCTCCCGGGCCGAGCAAATTACGCCGGCGCAGCCGGCCCTGTGGGCCATGGCCGCCCGATGCATGACCAGCCTTTCGAGACTGCCGTCTTCAACGCCCACCAGCCCAGCCCGCCGCAGATCACCGCTGGCGACGCGGGTAAGCGCCGTCACACCCAACACCCCTGTCCGACCGCCACCCGCCACGGCCGCTGCCAGCATCCGGGGTGTCTCCCCGCAATGCACGGTGGCCAGCGCCACGTCCAGGGCGGCCACCCCGGCCATGGCCCGCTCGACGGTTACGGGAATGTCGTGCAGCTTCAAGTCCAGAAAAATGGGCGTCCCGTGCTCGGCGTGAATCCAGCGGATCAAATCCGGGCCATGGCGGACAAAGAGTTCCAGACCGATCTTGAACATGCCCACGTGACCCGCCAGGGCGGCCACCAGCGTTTCAGCCTCGTGGCGCGACGCCACGTCAAGGGGGAAAATAATATGGTCTGCAGGGCTTCGCATCGTCTTCTCCTGGGTTGTATGCCGGGGGTGAATACGGCCGTTCAACCGACCCGGCCGTTAAGAAACCGGACGCCCCACAGGCCATTGGTCGATCACAACCGGAGGGCGCCCTCTTTTATTTAGAGATTGAACTACTTAGCTTTTAAATGCTAAGAAGTAAAGTTTGAGAACCGACAACAACCCTTTGCAAAGGCTGACCCAACCCGCCATCATGGCTGTCGAGCATAAGGAAAAAGCCGGGCTGCTGCGCCGGCTACCCGCTGTCGACCGCGTTCTCGCCGTTCTGGAGCCCGCGTCGGCCGATCGTGGCATCCCGCGGTCGGTTCTGGTGAAATCGGTCCGGGAAACCCTGGATGCATTGCGGGCACAAATCCTGAACGGCCGCCCGGAGCTGGATGAGAGCGCTCTGGACGAGCTCGCGGTAGCACGCCGGGCCGCACGTCTGGCCCGCCGGCGCATGCAACCCAACCTGTGCCGCACCATCAATGCCACCGGTGTGGTCGTGCACACCAATCTGGGGCGTTCGCGCCTGGCCGCGGCGGCCATGGAACAGCTGCAGGTCATTGCCGGTGGTTATTCCAATCTGGAATTCGATCTCGCCACCGGCAAACGGGGGTCGCGCTACAGCGCCATCGAGGACCTCCTATGCGATATCACCGGCGCCGAAGCCGGACTGGTGGTCAACAACTGTGCCGCCGCCGTCCTGATTACCCTGGACACCCTGGCCCGGGACAGGGAGGTCATCGTCTCCCGCGGTGAGCTTGTGGAGATCGGGGGATCTTTCCGCGTGCCCGATATCATGGCCAAGAGCGGGGCCCGGCTGAGGGAGGTCGGCACCACCAACCGGACCCATCGCCGCGACTACGAAAATGCCATCAATGACCGCACGGCCCTGTTACTGAAAGTCCATCAGAGCAACTTCGCCATCAGCGGATTTACCAAAGCGGTCAGCCTGTCCGAACTCGTCGCGCTGGGCCACCGCCACCAGCTCCCGGTGGTGGAGGACCTGGGCAGCGGGACCTTTATCGATTTCAGCCAATACGGATTGTTTCCGGAACCCACCGTTCAGTCCTCGGTGGATGCCGGCACCGACATCGTCACCTTCAGCGGCGACAAGCTGCTGGGAGGCCCCCAGGCCGGGGTTCTCGTGGGGCGCAAGGAATGGATCGACCGGATCAAGGCCAACCCCCTCAACCGGGCCATGCGCATCGACAAGATGACGCTGACGGCCTTTGAAAGCACCCTGCGGCTCTACCGTGACGAACCCCGGGCCGTGGCGGAAATCCCGACCCTGCGGATGCTGACCGAACCGCTGGCCGTCACCACGGCCCGCACCGATCGCCTGGCCGCACGGCTCAACGCCCTGGGCCAGGGGCAGCTGACCATAAAAACCCAAGCAGCGGTGGCACGGGCCGGCGGGGGATCGCTGCCCCTGCTGGAAATCCCGAGCCGCTGTCTTATGGTGCAGCGTGAAGGCCTGAGCGCCCAGGCGCTCGAGCGCTTCATGCGGCGCCAGCACCCCCCTGTTATCGGGCGCATCGAAAACGATCATTTTGTGATGGATTTGAAAACCGTCCAGGAGGAAGAGTTGGCCACCATTGAAACTGCTTTTCGCCATCTGCTGGATAAGGAGCTGCAATGACCAACGCCGTTTCCGTCAATCCCGGTCGTCAACCGGCCGATCAGCCGTTCCTGTTGTCAAAGACCCCCGGTTGCCCCCAGGGCAGTGTCAGCCCGTCGGCATCCGCCTCGGCCGACACCCCGCCGGACGACCCGCTCCTGCGTGAATTCCCGGGCATTCAGAGTGGGCGAGCGTTTATCGCCTTGGCCGGCGGTCTTCTCAAGGACACCGCCCGGTTCAGTGCACTGGCCCTGCGGCTGGACAGCACGACCGGGCGCGAGCCGACCCTGGCGCCCGAGAAACTGTTTGCCTACCGCTGTGAAGCCGCCCGGACCGTGGCCCAGGTGGCGGACGAAGAGGGCGCGTTCTGGGGACTTATCAGCAGCGCAACCCTCGGCTGCGTCCTGCCCGGCCGCGATCAGGCCTCAGGGGTCGCAGTGGCCAAAAAAATCCAGTCCCAACTGAGTGCCATCGACGGGCACAGCCTCACCATCGGTATCGCCGCCTTCCCATGCCTGCGCTACGGCCCGGCCGATATCATCCACAATGCCGGCAAGGCGCTGGCCCACGCCACCTTTTTCGGACCCGGCGGCCGGGCCTGCTTCGATGCCGTAAGCCTCAACATCAGCGGCGACTGCTACTACGACGCCGGCGAGATCGAGAACGCCATCGCCGAATACCGCAATGCCCTCCGACTGGATGCCCGCAATGTCAACGTCCTCAACAGCCTCGGGGTCTGTTTCGGGGTTCGCCAGGAATATGACAAAGCGCTGACGGCATTCAGTGCGGCCGCCAAAATCGAACCCCGGGAGGTACTGGCGCTCTACAATGCCGGTCTGGTCCATCTGTTGCGCGATGAAATGCAAACCGCCCTCAAGTTCTGGCTCCAGGCGGCGCCCCAGGGCAGGGACATCTTCGAGTTGAATTTCCAGATCGCCCGCTGCCTGCTGGAAACCGATCAAGCCG
>CAJHYH010000180.1_pt1 | contig 10461 bp, 6 predicted proteins | sample 9198661 | NCBI WGS metagenome assembly CAJHYH01 (sample SAMEA7708356, study PRJEB35096) | sediment metagenome | biome: marine neritic benthic zone biome [ENVO:01000025]; feature: sediment [ENVO:00002007]; material: shallow marine sediment [ENVO:03000034] sea grass bed [ENVO_01000059] ... | reverse complement strand
TGCGGCAGCTGCAGGATCGCCTGGCCACGCTGGGGCTGATGGTCGGTTCGGTTTCCCATGGTGTCAAAGGCGTGCTGACCGGCATGGACGGCGGTCTCTTCCTGATGAACACCGGTCTGCGCAAGGACAACCGGGAACAGGTGCAGGAGGGCTTCGATATCATGAAGCTCATGACCGAGCGGATTCGCAGCGTCGTCCTGGATGTGCTATACTACGCCAAGGAGCGCACCCTCAGCCTCGAAACGGTCGAGCTGCCCGGCTTTGTGACCGATGTTGCCGCCATCGTGGAACCGCGTGCGGTGATAAAGGGAATCGCTTTAACCTGCCGTTTCGATCAGGCGGCGGGTCACATGGTCGTCGATCCGGTGGCCCTGCGCACCGCGTTGCTCAATCTGCTCGAAAACGCCGTCGATGCCTGTGGCGAGGACCAATCCGGCCGCGATGCCGAGATCGTTTTTGAGGTCGCCCCGGTCGCCGAAGATGAGGTGGCATTCAGGATCAGCGACAACGGTATCGGGATGGACGCCGAAACCCGTGAAAACCTGTTTGACCTGTTCTACTCGTCCAAGGCCGATAAGGGCACCGGACTGGGGCTGCACATTGCCAAGGCCACGGTCGAGCAGCATGGCGGCCGTATTCGGGTGGAGTCCGAACCGGGACAGGGGGCCTGCTTCGTTATTCATCTTCCGCGTCAGCCGCGCCAGGAAGATGAAGGTCAGGAAGCGAAATAGAACCGGGCATAGCGCAGCCATAAGTCCACTTTTGAGACTGGCGGCCGGAGCCCGCCGACAATAATTCCAAGAATCCAGCCGTGATATGAAAAGACCGCAGCGCATACGCAACAGCTTGATCACATCCCTCGTTCTGGCGGTGGGGCTCACGCTGCTGGTGAGCATCTCTTCCTGGGCCTATTTCAGCATACGTCACCAGAAGACACGCGTGATGCAGGAGACGCTCGAGCGCGTCGACCAGCTAAGCAACACGATCAAACTGGGCACGCATTACGCCATGATGCTGGATTCGGGTGAAGACATTCACCAGATCATCAGCAACATCGGCCGCCAGGAGGAGATCGTCTCCATCCGCATCTACGACAAAAAAGGCACGATCCATTTTTCCAATCGGGACGCCGAAATCGGCCGCCAGACCACCATCGATTCCGAGGCCTGCAGCATCTGCCATGTCATGAGCCCACCGCCGGTAGAACTGGCGCTTAACCGGCGCACCCGCGAGCTTAAGATCGAAAACCACCAGGCCCTGGGGTTGATCAGCCCGATTTACAACGAACCGGGGTGTTCCACGGACGTCTGCCATGTGCACCCGCCCGAAATCAAGGTGCTGGGACTGTTGGACGTCGTCGTTTCCCTCCAAGATACCGAAGAGGAAATCCAGCTGGTGGAAAACGGCGTTATCGGCCTGGCCGCCCTGCTGTTCATCATGACCTCCGCCATTATCGGCCTGATCATCATGCGCCTGGTCAACCGACCGATTCGAAGCCTGATCGATGAGACCAAGCGCATTGCCCGGGGCGAGCGCCGCCGCCAGATCGAGGTCGAACAGAGCTTCGAGATGGAGCAGTTGGCCAACGCCATCAACCAGATGGGACGTGAAATCGAAGAAAAGCAGGACGAGCTGAACGCCCAGCGCAATCGCTTCCGCCAACTCTTCGAACAGGTGCCCTGCTGGATTTCGGTGCAGGATCGCAATTACCGCTTGATCGAATACAATCAGGAATTCGAAGACACTTTTGCCCCCAAACCCGGCGATTTCTGTTATTACGCCTACAAGGGGCGCACCGACAAATGCGATAACTGCCCGGTGGAAAAAACGTTCGCCGACGGGCAGACCCACTACAGCGAGGAGGCCGGTTTCACCAAGGACGGCAAACCAGCCCATTGGATCGTGCGCACCTCACCCCTGCACGACGAAGAGGGCAATGTGATCGCGGCCATGGAGATGTGCCTCGACATCACCCACAGCCGCCTGCTGGAGACACAGCTCAAGGAAGCGGAAAAAAAGTATTACGATGTCTTCAACAATATCCCCAATCCGGTATTTGTTCTGGATGGCGAGACCTTAGAGATTCTGGAATGCAACCGCAGTGTCGTCGCGGTCTACGGTATGGCCCACCGCGATGTGCTCGGCACCAGCTTCCTGGAACTGTTCATTGAGGAGGACCGCCCGCTGTATGCCAACGCCATCCGGTCCGGCCGGGTGATCGATCGGGCGCGTCACCTGCACAAGGACGGTCGCACCATTTTCGTTACCATTCGAATTTCGCTTTCGAAATACAAGGGCCGCGATGTTCTTCTGGTCACCACCGGTGATATCACCAAGCGCCTTGAGGCCGAACAGCAGTTGATCCAGGCCAGCAAGATGGCCACGCTGGGCGAAATGGCCTCGGGTGTGGCCCATGAGCTCAACCAGCCCCTGGCGGTCATCAAGACGGCCGGTTCCATATTGAAGAAGAAACTGGGACGCTCCGTCCTGGCCGAAGACGACACCCTCGTGAACGTGACGCACAAGATCGACGCCAATGTGGACCGGGCTTCGAACATCATCGATCACATGCGCCAGTTCGCGCGCAAATCGGATGCACGGCTGGAGCGCACCCATATTAACCAGGTGATCGAAAAAGCTTTCGAGATGTTCGACCAGCAGTTGAAGGTGCGCGGCATCGAGGTGGTCTGGGACAAGGCGCCCGATCTGCCCACCATTCTGGCGGAGCCCAACCGCCTGGAGCAGGTCTTCGTCAACTTGTTTCTCAATGCGCGGGATGCCATCGAAGAAAAATGGGAAATGCATGTCGACACCGAAGCCGTTAAGAAGATTGGCGTTACCACCCGCCTCGGCGGGGAAAGCATAATTGCTGAAGTCTGCGACGCCGGGGATGGCGTTCCCCCTGAAATAGCGGAAAAGATATTCGAGCCGTTCTATACCACCAAGGAGGTCGGCAAGGGGACGGGGTTGGGTCTGTCCATAAGCTACGGTATCGTCAAAGAACTGGGCGGTGATATATTTGTGCGCCCCAACCCCGAGGGCGGCGCCTGTTTCGTGATTCAACTCCCCCTCAAGGCCGAGCGCAATGGAACGAACCATACTGCTGGTGGATGATGAGCCCGATATCCGTGAAGTTCTGGATATCTATCTGACTGAGCTGGGCTACGCCGTGCATACGGCCGAAAACGGTGAGAAAGCGCTGGCCGCCTTTCATCGGACCGTGCCTTCCATTGTTCTGAGTGATATTAAAATGCCCGGCATGGACGGCATTGAACTTCTGCGCCGCATCAAAAGCGAAAACCCGGAAACCGAGGTCATCATGATCACCGGCCATGGCGACATGGATCTGGCGATCGACAGCCTCAAACTCGAAGCCACGGATTTCATCACCAAACCCGTCAACGACGAGATTCTCGAGTTTGCCCTGCAGCGTGCGGAGGAACGCATCGAAATGCGCCACCGCCTGCGCGCCTATACCGAGAATCTGGAGCAGATGGTCGAAGAGAAGACTTCGCAACTGCTGGAGAGTGAAAAAATGGCGGCCGTAGGCCGCGTGGCCGCCGAACTCTCGCACACCATCAAGAACATCGCCGGCGCCCTCAAAGGCGGGATCTACGTTCTGGGACGCGGGATCGAGGACGACAACCGTGAATACCTCCAGCGCGGCTGGGAGATGGTGCGCGGCAATGTCGACAAAATCAAGAACCTTTCGCTGGATCTGCTCAATTTCGGCAAAGGTGAAGAACTGCAGTTTGTGACGGCCGATCCCCTTGCACCGCTGCAGGAAGTGCTGGCCCTCCTGCAGAACAAAGCGGACGAGAGGGACGTCGTTATCCGGGCGGAATTGGCTGAGGGCATACCCGCGTGTCGTTTCGATCCCGAGGCCATCTACCTCTGCCTGCTCAATCTCATCCAGAATGCTCTGGAAGCATTCGACGAGGAGGCCGCCCGATCGGTCGACCGGGAAGTCGTCATCCGGGCATTCAAGGCGCCCGGATGGGCCGTGGCTTATGCGGTCAGCGACAACGGGCCGGGAATGGACAACGATACGCTCGAACGACTGTTCAAGGGTTTTTTCAGCACCAAAGGAACCCGTGGTACCGGCATTGGGTTGACCATGACCAAACGCATTGTGGAGCACCACCAGGGAACCCTCGAAGTCCTTTCCAGCCGCGGCACCGGGACCCGTTTTACGATCTGCCTGCCGGACAGCCCCCGATGAGCGCTTATTTTATTCGCCGTTTTCTGCTCGTCATCCCGACCTTTATCGGCATTACCCTGATGGTGTTCGCCATCACCCGCTTCGTACCCGGCGGACCGATCGAGCGCATGATTGCCGAGGCCCAGCGTCTGCAGGTCGAAGGCGGAGGTGGAGCCGCTGTCGGTACCGGGGTCCAGCGCCAACCCCTTTCAGACGAACAGATTGCGTTTTTAAAGGAATACTACGGGTTCGACAAACCGCTTCTGAACAGCTATCTGAGTTGGCTCGGCAAGGTACTGCAGGGCGATCTCGGCACCTCCACGCGCTATCATGATCCGGTCTGGGAAATGATCCGCACGCGCATCCCGATTTCCCTCTATTTCGGTCTGATCACCATGTTTCTGACCTACGGGGTCTGCATCCCCCTGGGGATCGTCAAGGCCATCCGACATCAGACCGCTTTTGACAACGCCTCCTCCATCCTGGTGTTCATCGGTTACGCCATCCCGGGCTGGGTGATCGGGATTTACCTGCTGGTATGGTTGGCCGGCTGGTGGGATGTCTTCCCGCTGGGCAACCTGGTCAGTGAAAATTTCGAGGAACTCAGCCTCCTGGGAAGAGCGCTGGATATTGCCTGGCACTCGGTTCTGCCCCTGATCGCTTATATGATCGGGGCTTTCGCCGGCATGACCTTTCTGATGAAGAATACCCTGATGGACAATCTGGCCGCGGATTACGTCCGCACGGCCATCGCCAAGGGGCTCCCGTTTCGACGTGCCGTGTTCGGTCATGCCTTGCGCAACAGCTTGATCCCCATCGCCACGACTTTCGGCAACAACATTTCGATCATTTTGACCGGGTCGTTTCTGGTCGAAAAGGTCTTCAACATCGACGGCATGGGGCTTCTGGGATACGAATCCGTGCTGGAAAGGGACTACCCGGTGGTGCTCGGTGTTCTGGTGATCGCGTCCCTGCTTTTCTTAATCGGCAACATATTATCGGATATGTGCGTAGCCGCCGTGGATCCACGGGTCAAGTTCGACTAACGGCAGGGACCAGCGATGACTTATGCTGATGCGGCTGCTTGATCAGGGGGCGGCTGGAACTAAAAAATATGCTGCGACTCAGGCTTAATCCACTGACCGTTAAAAAGTTCCGGCGGTTTCAATCCATCCGGCGGGGCTACGTCTCTCTGATTGTCATGGTGGCTATGATCGTGCTCTCGCTGGGGGCCGAACTGCTGGTCAACAACCGGGCCCTGGTGGTTTCCTTCGAAGGGCGCCTCTTCTTCCCCACTTACGGTCATCAGCTTCCGGGGACGGTCTTCGGCCTGGGCTACCAGCACGAGACCAACTACCGGGAACTTGCGTTGCAATTTACCACCGCGGCCGAAGGCAATTGGGTCCTCATGCCGCCCGTGCCCTATAATCCCTACGAGAATGATTTCCGCGAGAACACGCTGCCGCCCACGCCGCCTTCTGCGGCGGATCGGCACTTTTTGGGCACGGACGCCTCCGGCCGTGATGTGCTGGCGCGGCTGGTATACGGTTTCCGGGTGGCCATCTTCTTCTCCCTGGCGCTGCTGGTGGCAACCTACGTCACCGGGATTGGCATCGGTTGCGCCATGGGCTATTTCGGAGGCGCCTTCGATCTCTTTTTTCAACGCCTGATCGAGATCTGGTCCTCCGTGCCCAACCTATACGTCATTATCATCATCGCCTCGGTGGTGATCCCCAATTTCTGGATCCTGCTGGCCATTCTGTGGATTTTCGGTTGGATGGGCATCACCTGGACCATGCGCACGGTGACCTATAAAGAACGGGCCCGGGACTACGTGCTCGCGGCGCGAGCCTTGGGCGCCTCCCACGGACGGATCATCATGCGGCATATTTTGCCGAACACCGTCAGTGTCATTGTTTCTTATTTACCGTTTCAGGTCGCCGGCGGCATCGTATCATTGGCGGCGCTTGATTTCCTGGGATTCGGCCTGCCGCCCCCGGAGCCGAGCTGGGGCGAACTGCTCCAGCAGGGGTGGGCCAATCTGAGCGCCTGGTGGCTGTCGGGGTCTGTTGTGGCGGCCATGGTGCTGACGCTCGTGCTGGTGACGTTTATCGGCGAGGCGGTCAGGGAGGCCTTGGACCCGAAGATGCACACGACCTATGAATGACGGCGCGTGCCCGATAAGGATGGGCATCTTTTGGCCCCATGCGGCGTTCTCGCCTTTGGGCAATCCTCGACGTAGCGTCAGCTACGCCTGCGGTTGCCCAAAGGCTGCGGTCTTGCCTGGAACCAAAACCTACCCATCCTGATCGGGCACGGAAGCGTATTGTCGGAGAAATTTTGGTGATTGATAGGCTAACCAAGCAAAAAGTATCCACGTTTATGATGGGCGCAGTATTGCTAGTGCTGCTGGCGCTCTCCGGCTGTTCGCCCGGGGCGGAGCAGAAGGCCACGGCGATCGAAACCCCGCCCTGTGAAGTAAAACCGACCTACGCGCACGAAACCCCGCCCGAGGGGATCGAATGGCTGACCAACGCCAGCGATCCGGTTTTTGCTTCGCCGCAGGCGGTCAAAGGCGGAACCTATCATGATGCCCTGTCGAGCTTTCCGCTGACTTTCCGGGTGGTGGGTCCGGATTCCAATTCCAGCTTCCGCGGCGCCATCCTGGGCAACCAGCTCGGGCTGATCGGCATCCATCCCAACACCCGCAACATCATACCGGAGCTGGCCACCCACTGGGCCTACGGGGCCGACAAGAAAACCATGTATTTCAAGCTGGACCCCGAAGCCCGCTGGTCAGACGGTCATCCGGTAACGGCCGACGATTTTGTCTATACCTTGGCGTTCATGCGCTCCAAGCACATCGTGGCACCCTGGTACAACGACTATTACACCAAGGAGATCGATCGCGTCATCGTCTACGATGACCATACCTTTGCCATCGTCGGCACGAAGGCCCAGCCGGATCTGCATCTCAAAATCACCCTACCGCCAACACCGCGCCACTTCTACTGCGAACTCGACCAAAATTTCGTGCGTGAATACAACTGGCGTATCGCCCCCAACACCGGCCCCTACCAGATGACGCGTTTTAAAAAGGGGCGTTACGTCCTGTTCGAACGCAAAAAGGACTGGTGGGCCCGGGACCGGCGTTATTTCAAGAACCGCTTTAACGTGGACCGCGTGCGCTATAATGTCATTCGCGATGTCAACCTGCAGTGGGAGTATTTCCTGAAGGGCAAACTCGATAATTTTGACCTGACCATACCCCAGTTCTGGCATATCAAGAGCGATAAACCGGTCGTCCACAAGGGCTATGTCGAGCGGATCTGGTTTTTCAACGACACACCGCAGTCGGCCCAGGGGCTGTGGCTCAACCTGGACCGGGAAGTCTTCAAGGACCTCCGCCTGCGCGAGGCCTTTGCGCATGCCATGAATATCGAAAAGGTCATCGCCACGGTGCTGCGCAACGACTACTTTCGCCTGGAGAGCGGCTACGTGGGCTACGGCCCCTATTCGAACGACCTGGTCAGGGCGCGGCGCTTCAACCTGGATAAAGTCGAAGCAATCATGCAAGCCGCCGGCTGGCAGCGAGGTCCGGACGGCATCTGGCAGGAAAACGGCAAACGCTATTCTGTGGAAGTCTCCTACAGCCGCGAGGAACACACGCCCCGCCTGGTGGTGCTCAAGGAGGAAGCGCGTAAGGCGGGCATCGAATTGCGCCTCCAGCGCCTGGATCCGGCGGCCCAGTACAAAAAAGTCCTGGAAAAACGCCACGACGTGGGCTGGCTGGGCTGGAGCACCGGTATGCGGCCCCACTTCTGGGAGTTCTGGCATTCGGTCAATGCCCACAAACCCCAGACCAACAATGTGACCAATACGGACGATCCCGAACTGGACCGGTTGATCGACCGCTATCGTGAATCCCTGGACGAAACCGAACGCATCGCGCTTTCAAAGGCGATCCAGGAACGGGTGCATGCGCTCGGGGCTTTCGTGCCGACCTTCATGGTGCCCTATTTCCGGGAAGCCTACTGGCGCTGGTGGCGTTTCCCGGATCCGCCGGCCACCCGTGTTTCGGGCAGTCTGCTCGCTCCGTTCGGCAGCACCGCCGGTGGCCTGTTCTGGTTCGATGCGGATCTGTACCGGGAAACCCGCGAGGCCAAACGCCAGGGCATCGCCTTCGACCCGGTGACCGTCAAAGACACGACATTCAAGATAGGTTCCTGAGCATGGATACACCCTTATTACAGATAGACCAGCTGATTACCGCCTTCGACACCGAGGAGGGGCGGCTGCGGGCCGTGGACGGCATCAGTTTCAGCCTTACGGCGGGCCGTACCCTGGGGCTGGTGGGGGAATCCGGCTGCGGCAAGAGTGTGACGGCCCTGTCTGTCATGCGCCTGCTGCCCCAGCCTGCGGGACAGATCGAATCCGGACGTATCCTGTTCAAGGGCCAGGATATCGTTCGTTTGCCGGCCGACGAAATGCACACCCTGCGCGGCAACCGGATTGCCATGATTTTCCAGGAACCCATGACGGCTTTAAACCCGGTACACACCATCGGCCGCCAGGTGGGTGAGGTCTACCGGCTGCACTTTCCGGAGATGAACAACGGGGAGGTCGAAAGGGCCGTCACGGAGATGCTGGTCAAGGTCGGTATCCCCGATCCGGCCCGGCGCCAGGGGGAATACCCGCACCAGATCTCCGGCGGGATGCGCCAGCGCGTGATGATTGCCATGGCCCTGGCCTGTCGGCCGGATATCCTGATTGCCGACGAGCCCACCACGGCCCTGGATGTGACCATTCAGGCCCAGATTCTGGCCCTGATCAGCGAACTCCAGGCTGAAACCGGTATGGCCGTGGTCTTCATCACCCACGACCTGGGGGTCATTGCCGAGCTCTGTGACGACGTGGTGGTGATGTATGCCGGCAAGGTGGCCGAGGTGGCCCCGGTGGGTGAGCTCTTCCAGAACCCCCGCCATCCCTACACCCGCGGCCTGCTGGCATCGATTCCCACCCTGGAAACGCCGGCCAAGAAACCTTTGCGCGTGATCGAGGGCGTGGTGCCGGGCCTGGACGACCTGCCGCCCGGATGCCGGTTTGCCAATCGTTGCCCTCACCGGCAGGCGGTTTGTGAAGAAGCGCCGCCACCCCTGGAAACGGTGGGGACGGCACACACCGCGGCCTGCTATTTCGCGACGGCGCTGGATGCCTGGCGGCGACCGCAGGACGGGGAAGAATGGCCGGGGCGCGATGACGACGGATCCCGTTAAAGGGATCGACGGACAACGACAGGGGATGACAACCCGATGACGGACGCGCTGCTCGAAGTCGAAAACCTCAAAATGTATTTTCCGGTGCTGGGCGGCGTGGTGCGCCGCCGGGTGGCGCAGGTGTTCGCCGTGGACGGGGTCAACTTTACGATCGAGGCGGGCCAGACCCTGGGGCTGGTGGGGGAATCCGGCTGTGGCAAGACCACCGTGGGGCGCTGTGTCTTGCGTCTCTACCGGCCCACGGCGGGGCGCCTGCGCTTTCAGGGCGCCAACCTGATGCAACTGCGGCGGGACGAACTGCGGGCCGTGCGCCGCGATATGCAGATGATTTTCCAGGACCCGTTCGAATCGCTCAATTCGCGCCATACCGTTCAGGAGATCGTGGAGGAACCCTTTGTGATCCACCGCCTGGGCGATGCCACCGAGCGCGCCCGTCGGGTGCGTCGGCTACTGGAGCGCGTGGGCCTGCCGCGCAACACCCTGCTGCGCTTTCCCCACGAGTTCAGCGGGGGACAGCGTCAACGGATCGGCATCGCCCGAGCCATTGCACTCGAGCCGCGACTGATCGTTTGTGATGAGCCGGTGTCGGCCCTGGATGTCTCGATTCAGTCCCAGGTCATCAACCTGCTGCTGGAACTCCAGCGCGAAATGGGCCTGGCCTATCTCTTCATCGCCCACGACCTCGCGGTGGTCAAACACATCTCCGATCATATTGCCGTCATGTATCTGGGCCGCATCGTGGAGTACACGGATGCGGACACGCTCTACCGCACCCCCCGGCATCCCTACACCCGGGCGCTGATTGCCGCCATTCCTGTGCCGGATCCAGCGCTGCGCCGCACTGGTGAGGTCCTGCGGGGGGATGTGCCCTCACCCATAAATCCGCCCAGCGGCTGTCACTTCCGCACGCGCTGTGCCCTTGTGATCGAGCGCTGCCATGGTGACGATCCGCAACTGCGGCCAGTGCCCGGCGCCACCAACGGA
>CAJHYH010000635.1_pt1 | contig 10499 bp, 10 predicted proteins | sample 9198661 | NCBI WGS metagenome assembly CAJHYH01 (sample SAMEA7708356, study PRJEB35096) | sediment metagenome | biome: marine neritic benthic zone biome [ENVO:01000025]; feature: sediment [ENVO:00002007]; material: shallow marine sediment [ENVO:03000034] sea grass bed [ENVO_01000059] ... | reverse complement strand
CATACCTCGCGCGCCAGATCGATATCGTACTTCTTGATCCATTTCCATATCGTCACCCGGCTCACTCCCAGTTGGGCGGCGGTCTTGGATTGATTGCCGCCATTGATTCGCAGGGCCTCGAGCAGCCGGGACCGTTTGTTTTCTCCCCGGCGGCCTGCCTTTGAAATCGCGGGTCGAGAGCGCGCGTGCGGTTCTATGATGCGCTGCGGCAGGTGTTCCATTTCAATCCAGCCGCCCGGGCAAAGGACAAAGGCATACTCCACGGCGTTGCGCAGTTCACGTACATTGCCGGGCCAGGGATAGGACAGGAGATGATCCATGGCGCCGGGGGTCAACCCCTCGATCTGTTTGGCGCTGCGGGCGTTGTTCAGGGCGATGAAATGCTGCACCAGCAGCGGGATGTCGTCGCCCCTCAGGCTTAGGGGCGGCATGTTCAGGGGGAAGACATTGATGCGGAAGAAGAGATCTTCCCGAAAGGCGCCCTGGTCGATCAGTGCCTCCAGATTTTTATTGGTGGCCGAGATGATGCGCACGTCCACCCGGATGGGCTTCTGGTCGCCGACGCGCTCGATTTCCTTTTCTTCCAGAACGCGCAGCAGTTTGACCTGGGTGGCCGGGGGGATGTCGCCGATTTCATCCAGGAAGATGGTGCCTTCGTGGGCGGCTTCGAACCGGCCGACGCGCATGCGTTCGGCGCCGGTGTAGGCGCCGCGGACATGGCCGAACAGCTCGCTTTCCAGCAGGTTTTCATTCAAAGCGGCGCAATTGACCTTTATAAACGGCTTGCCCCGACGCTGCCCGGAATCGTGGACGGCCCGGGCGGCCAGCTCTTTGCCGGTGCCACTGGGTCCGTGAATCATCACCGGGGCATCGCTGCGGGCCACGTTGTCGATCAGATCGAACAGGGTCTGCATGGGGGGCGAGTGGCCGATCATGCCGTGGAATTCTTCATCCAGGTGGCAGGAGTGGCGCAGCGAAATGATCTCCTGCTCCTGGCGGACGATTTCAGAGATGTCGGTCAGGGTTTCGATAGCCCCCACCACATCCCCGTTGTCGTCCTTGAGTACGGAGGCATTCTTCATGATATACAAAGCCCGGCCGCTCTTGTCGGTAATCATGCACCGTTTGGCGCGTACCCGTTGGCTCGAGAACAGCCCGCACCAGTCCACCCCCGCTCCCCGGCCGTGGATCTGACAACCGGTGCAGTTGAGAATCCGGCAGTTTTGGCCCACCAACTCCTCCGCCCGGTAGCCGGTCAGCTTTTCAGCGGCCGGGTTGACATTCATGATCGTACCGCGGGCGTCGACCACCAGCAGGCCATCGTGCAATGTATTGACGATGGTTTCCCAGAAACTGGTTATGTCCATGTGTACCTTTTACGTGCTGGGTGTAAATTGTTGCCTTAACAGAGGTTAACATAATATTAACACCAGGGCTTGGCAAGACCTCGATCCCTATCGGTGGTGCCAGCCGCCCTGGTTGGACACAGGTCTGACAGGGCTGCCTTTCGATGTGCAGATGCCGCCACCGGCACGCCGTATTTTCCCGGCAGACGGCTGTGCGAATTGCATAACGGCCCTTTGCTTTTGGGCATTCATGCTTAATATTTCTTTCTGACAAACGCTTGCGACGGTAAAGGCGGTTAAATGCGGCCGCCCCGGAAGCGGGGACTATTTTGCGGAGGTGAATTCATGTGGGACTATACGGACAAGGTCAAAGAGCATTTTCTCAACCCGCGCAACGTGGGGACCATTGAAAATGCCGACGGCGTGGGCGAGGTGGGATCGCTGGCCTGCGGCGATGCGTTGACCCTGTATTTCAAACTGGACGCAGCGGGGCGCATCGCTGATGCCAAATTCCAAACTTTTGGCTGCGCCAGCGCCATCGCATCCTCCTCGGCGCTGACCGAGCTCATCATCGGCAAAACCCTGGAGGAGGCGGAGGAAGTTACCAACGAGGACATTGCCGCCTACCTGGGGGAGCTGCCCAAGGAAAAGATGCACTGTTCCGTCATGGGCCAGGAGGCGCTCGAGAAAGCCATTGCCCAGTACCGGGGCGAGGCCGCCCGGGAGGTGGAAGGCAATATCATCTGTGAGTGTTTTGGCATCACCGATCGTGAAATCGAAAAAACCGTCCGCGAGCACCGCCTGACGTCGATCGAGGACGTCACCGGCTACCTCAAGGCCGGCGGCGGCTGCGGAAACTGCCACGACAAAATCCAGCAGATCATGGACGGCGTCTTCGGCCAGCCGGTGAGTATCCAACCGCGGCCCAAAAAGCTCACCAACATCCAGAAGATCAAGCTGATCGAGGAGACCCTGGAGCGCGAAATCCGCCCCACCCTTCGCCAGGACGGCGGCGACATCGAGCTGGTGGACGTCGAGGGCCGCCACGTGGTCGTCAACCTGCGAGGCACCTGCGCCAGTTGCAGTAAATCCCAGGTGACCCTCAAGAGCTACGTCGAAGCCAAACTGCGCGAACTGGTCACGGATGACCTCGTGGTGGAGGAGAACCGTTTATGAAGACTGTATACCTGGACAACAATGCCACCACCCGGGTGGCGCCCGAGGTGGTGGAGGCAATGCTTCCCTACTTCAGCGACTTCTACGGCAACCCCTCCAGCATGCACAGCTTTGGCGGCAACCTGGGGCTCGAGGTGCGCGAGGCCCGCGCCCGGATTGCCGCGCTGCTGGGGGCCCAGCCGGAAGAAATCCTGCTGACCAGCGGCGGCACCGAAAGCGATGCCACGGCCATCCATGCCGCCCTGGCCGCCCATCCGCACAAACGCCATATCGTGACCACCAGGGTTGAACACCCGGCCATCAAAAACCTTTTCGAACAATACGGTAAAAACGGTTACCGCGTCAGCTTCATCCCGGTGGACCGCGAGGGGCGGATCGACATAGACGAACTCTTCGCCAGCCTGTCGGAGGATACGGCCGTGGTCAGCATGATGTGGGCCAACAACGAAACCGGTGTTCTCTTCCCGGTGAACGAAGTGGCGGCGGAACTGAAGGCGCGTGGCATCGTCTTTCATACCGATGCCGTCCAGGCCGTAGGCAAAATCCCCATCGATCTGGCCCGCATCGACGTCGATCTCCTATCGTTGTCCGGTCACAAGCTCCACGGGCCCAAGGGGATCGGCGCCCTCTACATCCGCAAAGGGACCAAATTCAAGCCTCTGATGGTCGGCGGCCACCAGGAGCACGGGCGCCGGGCGGGCACCGAAAACGTGCCCGGCATCATCGGGCTGGGCAAGGCCTGTGAGCTGGCCGCCGGCAAATTGAACGATATCGCCACGCGGGTGCGGGGCCTGCGGGACCGGCTCGAAAATACCCTCCTGGAGTCCGTGCCGCAGTCCATGGTCAACGGCGAGCGTGTCAACCGGCTGCCCAACACCGCCAGCATCGCCTTCGAATACGTGGAAGGCGAAGCCATTCTGCTGATGATGAACGAGCATGGGATCGCGGCCTCTTCCGGTTCGGCCTGCACCTCGGGTTCGCTCGAGCCTTCCCACGTGCTGCGGGCCATGGGCATTCCCTTCACGGCCGCCCACGGCTCCATCCGCTTCAGCCTGAGCCACTACACCACGGCCGAGGAAATAGAATTCGTCATCGAAAAGATGCCGCCCATCATCGAGCGTCTGCGCCAGATGTCGCCCTTCTGGCAGAAGGCAGCCCAGACTGGCTGACGGTCCATCCTTCTTGAAGCGCCGGCCTAAACCATGGGACCGGCGTTTTCCTTTATGTGAGCTATGGGGTGTTTTTTGTTAAATTGAATCCGTCGTCTCTGGTGGGAATCTGGAGATGCGCATTCGATTCGGACAAGAAATTCATTTCTTTGTTCATTTTCTTTCACGGAAAAGAAAACGAACCAAAAGAAACCGCCCGTGACCCGCTTGTTCCTGCGCGTCGGTGACAGTTCCGGCGCGTGTCGGAACTCGCTGCGCTCAAACAGGCCGACACGCTCTCTCCGAACCTGCCCCCGATGCTCGGCGCGGCTCAAAGGGGAAGGAAAACCATACATCAAGTGGAATAACGAAGATCTCTTCTTGGTGTGTCCTGATTGGGGGATAAACTCTAAATAAGGGTTACGCGGAATTTCTTGTTGAAGGCCACCGGGTGGTAGGAGAGTTTGGCTTTGCGCAGGCCCTCGTCACCCAGGTCCTGTTCCCGGTTGACGTATTCGTAGCGCGCGCCCAGGCTTTCCAGGAACATCTGGTTGATGGCCTGGTAGATGCCTTTGTAGAGCGGGCAGCCTTTTTCGAAATGAATCAGGATGGTCTGGGGGTCCAGGGGTTCGGCGATGGTATAGGCCCCGATCATATCGTCGATCAGAAGGGCGCCGCCGGTCAGAAAAGGGAAACGGTCCCAGGAGAGAAAACTCCGCTGGATGGCGCGGTTTTCGGCCGCGAGCACATCGGTGGCCTCGCAGTCGCGCCAGGTGCACCAGTCGTCCTGGAGTGCCAAGGCCTGGTCGATCATGGTTTCCGAAAAGGGTTCAAAGCGAAAGTTGTACTTGCGTTTAAACTGGTTTAGCAGGTTCTTCTTCTTGTGGAAGCGATTGCCTTTGAGCTGGGTCAGCTCGGCCACACTGTAGACGTAGTCCCAATTGCCCCGCTCTTCTTCCACCTTCAACTGTGCGGCGCAGCACTGCTGCCACGATTCCGCCAGGTCTTCGGGTACGCGGACGATGACGGTACCGGACGGCACCTCTGGCCACACGGCGTTCCAGTCGACTGTATGCCACGGGCCCACTGGTGCCCAGTAGGCGGTCTCCGGGCTTTTCTGGCGGATCCATACCAGATCGTGGGCAAAAGCCCATTCCAGGTCGTATTCCCGCGCCCATCCCCAGATATTGACGAAGCTGTAGTCGGATACCGCGCTGGGGGTTTGGGCCAGCTTGGTCTGGTAAGCCGCCATATGCTCAAGGCTGATCGGTTCGAATTGCAAGTTTATCTCCTCGTTGGGTCAACGGACGATCGAATGGTGCTGTCCCGCGCTCAGGCGGCCGAAAGCGCCCGGGCCAGGTCTGCGCCGGCCTGGCGAGCTTCGGACTGAAAATCAGGGTGCGCGTGAATATCTTCGGCGTAGTCGAGCCCGCGGAAAAACCTGTAGTCGCTCAGCTCCGTATCCAGTACATCGAAAAAATATTTCACGCTCAGCAGCGCCCCGTCGAAGAGTTTTTTGCCGTGGGTGGCGCCGGCGGCAAGAAAGAGCCCCTTGCGCAGAGCGTACGATTTTCCCATGGGCAGGCCCTCGATCCAGTGCTTTTTGACCCACTGGGACTGGAAGCGATCCATCAGCACTTTGACCTGGGCACTTACGGCGTAAAAAAAGATCGGCGATGCCAGCATGATACCGTCGGCGGCCAGGATGGCGTCGCGCACCGGCTGAAAGTCGTCGTGGATGGCGCACTCACCATCATCTTTGCATCCGTAGATTTCAAGACAGGGGGACATCTTTAGATCGCGCAGGAAGATTTCTTTAACCGCCGCTCCCTGTGAACGCGCGCCTGTGATAGCCTGACGCAGCAGCGTGGCGGTATTGCCCTCATGGCGAGGGCTGCCGTAGATGGCCGTGATCTGGTGCATTGGCTGCTGTTGCCTGCTCAAACCGTTTGATTCAGTTTCAGCCCGACCGGGCAATGGTCCGATCCCATGATCGCGTTGTCGATGTAGGCCTCGGCAACGCTGCCGTCTTCAATCATGGCGCGGTCGACAAAAAAATAGTCGATACGCCACCCGGCGTTGCGTTCGCGGGCCTTGAAGCGGTAGGTCCACCACGAATACTTGACCGTATCCGGGAAAAAATGCCTGAAGGTGTCAACGTAGCCATTGGCAATGATGCGGTCAAGCCAGTCGCGCTCGATGCGCAGGAAACCGGAGGTTTTCTGGTTGGCCTTGGGATTTTTGAGATCAATTTCGTTGTGGGCCGTATTATAGTCGCCGCAGATGACCACCCGGCGGCCCTGCTGAATGTAGTCATCTGTGTGGCTGAAAAAAGCTTCATAGAAATTAAGCTTGTACTGCAGGCGCTCTTCGCTCATCTGCCCGTTGGGGAAGTAGACGTTGAAGAACACGAAGGATCCAAAATCCAATTCCAGAATTCGCCCCTCGTCGTCGAATTCGGGAATGCCAATGCCGTGACGCACCTCTCGCGGCTCAAGACGCGTGTACACCCCTACGCCGCTGTAGCCTTTCTTGGTCGTGGCATGCGACCAGTAGCTTTTGTAGCCGGGCAGATCGGTCATGGCCGGCGTCAACTGGTGTGCCTGGAGTTTGGTTTCCTGGATGCCGAGCACGTCCGCATCCAGCCGCTCAACCGAGGCCGTGAAATTTTTTTTCATGACGGCACGCAGACCGTTGACGTTCCATGCAACCAGATTGATGGGGTTCGCATTCATCTGCTTTGGACCTTTTAGGGTAGAAAACAATCGTTATCAATCGGGCCGGCCGCCCGTACTCTGAAATTGGAAGGGCACCCATACCATGCCCACCGGGGTTTGACAATGCAAGGCCGGCTATGCACTTTTAAACCATCTGATATGGGGCCATATATACTATAGCGATGCCGATTCCAATGGCGCGCGCTGGGAGCATGACCATGATCCTCTTCGACGGGGAATACAGCTGGGAAGGCCGTGTCGACCGCAATGAGCGGCCCATCAGTTGGTGGGCCAGCACCTACCACCTCAAGATAGTGGACCTTGGCCGTCAGGCCGACGGCGTCTTTTATCTCAAGCCGGTCATCGTAAAGATGCATGACACCGGCCAGGGGGCTTCCGTGGTCAATTGCCTGCCGGAAATGGCCAAACATATTTGCGCCGAATTCAAACTGGATCTGAACCGCGTGCTTTGGATCGAGGCCATAGACGTTGGCGAGGAGAAGATTCAGGTTGCCAGCTTCGAGCCGGTGGCCAATGTGGCTGGAGAACCCCTTTACACAACCAATCGACGACCGGCCACGCCACAGGAGGCCGACCTCATCCGCGCCCACATTGGATGAGGATTCCGGAATTGAATTCAACCTATCGCAGCATGGCGGCCAGCCGTTTCTGAAATTGCAGGGCTGACAGGTCGCGCAAGCCTTCCAGGCAGGCCCGCACGACGGCCGTCTTGGGGCGCGGTGAAATCAACTGGGCCTCGATCGTGCGCACATCGGCAATCATCTCGGTCAGGGTTTCATAGGCGCAATTCTGCTCCCCCATATCGGCTTTCAGCGAGGTCAGGATCTTTTCGACAAGTTCGCATTGGCGCGCGTCCATGGGTGAATTGTCTCCCAGGCGGTCGTCTTCCGAGGCTGTCTGGCCGGCGGCATCCTGACTGAAAAACGCCCGCCCCTCCTCGCTTAGTGCGATGCCGCCCGAAAGCGTGCGGATTTCTACAAGGCCTGCGGCCATCAGGTCTTCGGCCGTGGCGCTGCTTTGCTCGCGATCGAGCCCCATGGCAGAGCCCACGTCGTACATGGAAACATGGGCATCGGCGTCGTCGCCGGTCTGGGCAGAGAGGGTTTCGAGAAACTGGCGGCTGGGTGGACTCAAGTCGATCGGCGACATGCAATTTCCTTATGGAGACGGTTTCTATTTTTTCAGTATGGCTTCGAGGGCCTGCTCCAGGGTGGCATAGTGGAACTCGAATCCGCTTTGGAGCAGGCGTTCGGGGGTGGCCTTCTGGCTGCCAAGCAGGACCGAACTGAATTCTCCCAACAGGGTTTTCATGACCAGGGCCGGTGCGGGCATAAATGCCGGCCGCTGCAGCACGCTTCCCAGTGCCCGGGCCAGCGTGCGATTGGTGACGGCTTCGGGAGCGCAGAAGTTGAAGGCGCCCTGGCTGTCTTCATGCTTCATCAGAAAAAGGACCGCAGCGATAAGGTCGTCCAGATGAATCCAGGGGAACCACTGGCGGCCGCTGCCTAACGGTCCGCCCAGTCCCAGCTTGAATGCCGGTACCATTTTCGCCATGGCCCCGCCGTCCTGGTGAAGCACAACGCCCAGGCGGCCAAGAACCACGCGGGCTCCCTTCTGACGGGCGGCTTCGGCTTCGGCTTCCCACTCGATGCCCAAACGTGCCAGGAAATCATCACCGGCGCGCGCGTCTTCCGTAAGCGGTTCATCACCGCGGTCGCCGTAGTAGCCGATGCCCGAGGCGCTGAATAGAAAGGTTTCACGGTTATCCGCCAGGGCGGCCACGACATTGCGGGTGGTCAGGACGCGGCTGTCGCGGATAATGCCCTTGCTGCGTGTTGTCCAGCGTTGAAAGATACTGGCGCCGGCCAGATTGATGCAGGCGTCGCTGGCCGTTACGGCTTCCTGCCAGGCACCCGGCCGGGTGGTATCGGCCGAAATGAATTCGAACTCGGCCTGGCCTTCACGCCGGTGGTGGCGCGAGCGCCCCAGAGCCGTTACGCTATGCCCCGCTTCCAGCAGCGTGTCCACGAGATGGGAGCCGACAAATCCCGTGCCGCCGGTAACCACGATATTCATGTCCGCAGTCCTTGCAGTGGGTGAATGGGACCCCGCCAGAAAAAGATCTTGTGGCAGGGACGGATGCGCTTATGCAGGAATCCCTCTTCAGCCGAAAATCAAAACGGTATTTGCCGCGATCCCGTTGCGGCTGATTTTATTCAACCATAAACACGCTTGAGGTTGGTTGCAAATCCGAGTGGCTGCAGGGCGGGGCGCGCAGCAGGCCGCCGTCGGCACCGGGCGTAGGACCCGGCCGGGCGGGGCCGCCAGCGGCTTGACAGGGCATCGGGTCCGCGGAGCCCTTTTCAGGGGGGATCAGGCATTGTCAGGGAAGGCCCCCGGCCTTTCACGCCGACAGTCCGGGCAAATACCGGTAAACTCGACCTTGTGTCCGAGGATGCGAAAGTCGGTATGCATTTGCACGGCATTTTCCAGGGCGTCGCTCACCTCTACCGGTGCGTCGATCAGGCAATCGCAGTTTACGCAGCGGATGTGGTAGTGGTTTTCGGCAACCCCATCGAAGCGTTTGAGACTGCCCGCCATCTCGATGGTCTGAATCTCACCGAGTTCGGAAAGGATCTCGAGGTTCCGGTAGACGGTTCCCAGGCTGATACGCGGCATGTGTTTGCGCACGCGGCCGAAGAGTTCGTCGGCGCTGGGATGGGTGTCGGTTTTCCGCAGTTCTTCCAGGATGCCCTGCCGCTGGCGGGTCATCCGCAGGTTGCGTTCTTTGCGCAATTTCTTTTTTCTCCTCCAATCTCCAGGGCCAGGCTGTGCATGGCCGCCGTCGCTGCCGCACCGGGTGGCGCGGCAATTTCCTCGTCTTTTTATTTTCAGCGGTCGTCGATGGGCACGAAGGTGCACTCATCCGGTCCGCAGTAGTCACCCACATAGTCGGACGCCGGCCGGTAGAGCGCCGGTTTGGGGGCCGCGTCCGCGTATTGTTCTTCGATGACGTGCGCGGTCCAGCCGGCCACCCTGGAAAGGGCGAAAAGTGGCGTGAACAGGTCGATCGGAATCCCCATGGCATAGTAGAGCGAGGCGCTGTAGAAATCCACGTTCACATAGATATCGATCCCTTTTTTCTCTTTGAAGACGGCTTTGCCCGTTTTTTCTAGTACCCGTGAAATTTCATACCACTGCATCTCACCGATACGTTCGCCCATCTTTTTGGACATGGGCGCCAGAATGTGGGCCCGGGGATCGTCGGTCTGGTAGACCGCATGGCCCAGACCAAAAATCAGGCGGCCGGCCTCGAGTTCCTGCTGGACATAAGCCTCGACGTTGTCCACCGAGCCGATTTGCTGCAGCATTTCCATCACGCGCACGTTGGCCCCGCCGTGCAGTTCGCCTGAAAGTGAGCCCAGCGCGGCGGTGACGGCGCTGTACATATGGGCCCGGGTCGAGGCCACCTGGCGGGCCGAAAAAGTGGAGGCGTTGAAGGAGTGCTCGGCGTGCAGCACAAGACCGACATCGAAAAAATGCGCCAGCTCTTCATCCGGCAATTCACCCGTCAACATGTAGAGGAAATTGGCGGCATGGCTGATGTCGGCCCTGGGGGCGACCGGCGCCTGGCCGTTGCGGATGCGGTGCCAGGCGGCCATGATGGTCGGGAATTTGGCAATCAGACGGGTGGCCTTGCGCAGACTGGACTCGCGATTGCGTGCGGCCAGATCGGGATCATAGCTGGCCAGCAGGGATGTGGTCGCCTGTAGGATGTCCATTGGGTGTGAATTGGTCGGGCAGTTTTGCAGGATTTTAATAACCGCATCCGGAATGGACCGGGCTTCGGCCAACGCCGCATCAAAGGCTTCCAGCTCCTCATCACCCGGCAGATGTTCGTAAAGCAGCAGGTGCGCCACCTCTTCATAGGTAGCATTTTCGGCCAGATCTTTGACCAGAAACCCCCGGTAGATCAGTTTACCTTCGGCGCCTTTGACATCGCTGATTTTCGTGCTGGCAACCGTTACGCCGCGGAGCCCGGTGTTGAGTGTGGGGGTGCATTCTTCCATTTTTATCTCCCTGCTGAGGTT
>CAJHYH010000306.1_pt1 | contig 10524 bp, 3 predicted proteins | sample 9198661 | NCBI WGS metagenome assembly CAJHYH01 (sample SAMEA7708356, study PRJEB35096) | sediment metagenome | biome: marine neritic benthic zone biome [ENVO:01000025]; feature: sediment [ENVO:00002007]; material: shallow marine sediment [ENVO:03000034] sea grass bed [ENVO_01000059] ... | reverse complement strand
GCCGGTCCGTAAACCTGCGGCCCGCATCAAGGCCGCAGCCGCATCGGCGACCGTGTGGCCCTCGGGGTGGGCAGTCGGGGTATCGCCAACCTGGCCCTGATGGTCCAGACGACGGTCGCAACCCTCAGGCAGATGGGCGCCCGGGTGTTTATCGTGCCCGCCATGGGCAGTCACGGCGGGGCCACGGCCGGGGGGCAGGCGGAGGAGCCGTCACGGCGGGGCATCACGGCTGACGGCTGCGGCGCCCCGATCCGGACCGCCATGCAAACGGAAACCGTGGGCCAAGTGTGCGGCGAGGTTCCCTTGGCCTACGCGCGTGAGGCCCTGCAGGCGGACCACGCGATCGCCATCAACCGCATCAAACCCCACACCAAGTTCAAAGGGGAGCTCGAAAGCGGCGTGGCCAAGATGATCTGCGTCGGTCTGGGCAAACACGACGGGGCATTGGTCTTCCACCGTTTTGCCCTCAAGTACGGTTTTGCGCCCTTGCTCCGGACCATGGCCGAAGCGCTGGTGCGCCGGACGAATTTTCGCGGGGCCATCGGCATCGTCGAAAACGCCTATGACGAGACCTGCCGCATCGAGGCCGTGACGGCCGCGCGTCTGTTCGCCCAGGAAGCGCAACTGCTCGAACAGGCCAAAACGCATCTGCCGCGGCTGCCTGTGCGGGAACTCGACCTGCTGGTCGTCGGGCAGATCGGCAAGGATATCAGCGGGGCCGGCATGGACCCCAACGTCACCGGCCGCGCCTTCGACCTGATGGAAAGCGATTTTGCCGACCAGCTCCGGGCCACCCGGGTGGTGGTGCTCGATTTGTCGGCATCCACGGCGGGCAACGCCATCGGCATGGGCAATGCCGACATCATTACCGAAAGGGTGTTCGCCAAGCTCGATTACGAAACAACCCTCATCAATGCCCTCACCAGCCTGTCCCTGCACAAGGCTTTTATCCCGGTGCGCCTGCCCAACGACCGCAAGGCCATCCAGGCCGGTTTTACCACCCTGGGGCCGGTGGCGCCCCGTGACGTGCGCGCGGTGATTATACGCGATACCGCCCATCCCATCGAATTTCTTGCCAGTACGGCCCTCCTCGAAGCCCTGAACGATGACCCCGAAGCCGAAATCCTGGCAACTGCCCCTCTGGTTTTCGATGCAACGGGAAATCTCGTAGTGCCTTGGCATCGTTAAAGCTGAGGGTACCGAAAAACAGTCGCGCGGTCACGTCCGTTTGTTCTCTGCCAGTAGTTTGGTTTAGGGTTGCCTTCGCACCCCAGTCCATACGATGATGAATTGTAGTTCCAGTGCGTCTGCAAACCCCGGCGTGGTCTCATGTATATTTTTTCTCTTACTTTTCTTAACGTTAAGAAAAGTAAGCAAAAGAAACCGCCCGTGTCTCGCTTCTTCCTGCGCGTCGGTGTATCGAACGGGTCTCGCGGAAACTCGCTTCGCTCAAACAGGTCCGCGAGACTTTTCCATTCGATACCCCGATGCTCGGCGCGAGACAAAGGGAAAAACATAACCTCAAATAGCGTAATACATCCCTGGCCGATAGTGTTGCCTGAGGGGCTTCATCATCGACGGGAGGTAAACAATTGCCCACGCATTCTGAGGTGATCAATGCCCATGAAGGTTGATCCGGAAAAGATTGCGAGCCGGTTGCGCAAGCCGCGTCTGTGGCTTGGGGCCGTGCTTTTGGGGCTGGTTGGTTCGATGGCCGCCTTCGGGGTTCTGGACACGCTATTCCCGCTCGACCGCGACCGCCTCTATAAACCGCAGGCCACGCGCGTCTACGATCGTCATCAGCGCCTGGTGCGGATGCATCTCAGCGCCGACGGCTTTTGGCGCTTTCGGGTCGGCCCGCAGGAGATTCCGGAAGTTCTCTCCAAGGCGGTCATCACCTTCGAGGATCGATTTTTCCTATGGCATTGCGGTGTCAATCCGTTTTCACTGGCGCGGGCGGCGGTGCACAACATCAGGCACGACCGCCTTACCGGCGGGTCCACCATCACGATGCAGGTGGCCCGCATGATGCACCGGCGGCCGCGAACCCTATCCAGTAAAATCATTGAAATCTTCAATGCCCTGCAGCTCGAATGGCATTTCAGCAAAGCGGAAATATTGAATTTCTACCTCAACCTGGCCCCTTACGGCGGCAATATCGAAGGCGTGGCGGCGGCGGCCCGCATCTATTTCGACAAACCACTGAAGGCGCTTTCCACGGCTGAGATCGCGGTGCTGACCACGGTACCCAAGAATCCCAATGCCAACCGGCCGGACCGGGCCGTTGATCTGGCGGCGAAGCGCCGCCGCGTGATCCGCACGCTGGCACGCCACGCGGTCATTACCCGCGATCAGGCCCGGCGCGCGCTGGCGGAGCCCCTCCTGGCAAGGCGCCATGCCCCGGCTTTCAGTGCGCCTCATTTCACCGACCGCGTGCACGCGCAATCAAACCTTCGGTCGCGCATCGACTCCACCCTGGACCGGGGATTGTATGCCTTCGCCAGACAGCAATTGGTCGAAAAGATTAATCAACTGACCTACCTGCGTGTTCATAATGCCGCCGCCGTGGTCATCCACAACCCCAGCCTGGAGGTCCGGGCTTATGTGGGATCGCACGACTATTTCAACACCCAGGACGGCGGCCAGAACGACGGGGTGCGCATGGTGCGTTCGCCCGGATCGGCCCTCAAGCCTTTTGTCTACGCCCGGGCCCTCGACGCCGGCCTGATTACCCCCAACGAACACCTGTACGACATCCCGATGACGGTCCGCGGCTACGAGCCCCGCAATTTCGACCAGCGCTTCTACGGCGTGGTCACGGCTGCCGAAGCCCTGCAGGCGTCGCTCAATATTCCAGCCATCGAACTGAATCTTCTGCTGGCGGACGACTCGTTGTATGAATTGCTGCGGCAGGCGGGTGTGCGCACCGTGGATCAGGGCAAGGCGCATTACGGAGCGGCCATCGCCATCGGCGGTCTGGGGATTTCACTTCTGGATCTGACCCATCTCTACACGGCCCTGGCCAACGGGGGACGGCTGTCAGCGCTCAACATGATTCGCCGGGAAGGAGAAGATGTCGGCGCGCCGCGCCAGCTGTTCAGTCCCGAGGCGGCCTGGCTGGTATCCGAGATTCTGGCTGACGGCTTTCGCAGGGAGTTCTCCGCCCACTGGACGTCTGTCACGGACATTCCCAAGGTGGCTTTCAAAACGGGCACTTCGGCCGGCGGACGCGATCTGCTCACCCTGGGCTACAACCGGGCGTATACCGTAGGGGTCTGGCTGGGCAATTTCGACGGGACGCCCACGCGGGATCTCACCGGCATCGACGCTGCCAGCGGGATCATGTTCGAGATTTTCCGCTATCTTTCCCGCGGCCAACGCTCGGAATGGATGGCCCGCCCGCCGGGTCTGAAGCGTGAAACGATCTGTCCCGGTATTCTGGATGCGGCCGACGGGTTCTGCCCCGATGCCGTCGAAGACTGGGTGATCGCCGGGCGTGCGCGGCCGCGACCCTGCGGGCGGCTGCGCGCGGAAGTCATGGCCTATCTGGTGGAAACCGGGCGTCTGGAGAATATCAGCAGCCTCCGATTTCATGAATGCTTCGACACGGTGGCGGCGCTAAAGCCGTTTATCGCCGCGCCCCACGACGGGGCCGTGTTCGCGGTGAACGGTGTCCGGGGCCAACGTTTCGGTAAAGTTCAGCTCAGATGCTACAGTTTCAATGCCGATCCGGCCATCTACTGGTTGGTCGACGCGCAAACACCCCGCACGGCCCGCTCCGGTCAGTCAGTGCTGCTGCCGCTGGCGGCGGGCAGCCATCGCATTGGCTGCCTCGACAGCGGATCGCAGGTTGCCTGGAGCGAAATCATCATTTCAAAGGAGTAGTGTATGTCCACCCTCAGATATTCGAGTCTGATCGTGCTTGTGCTGTGCTTCACCCTCGGGGCCGCCAAAGGTCCGCTGACCCTGACACCGCCGGCCGGCAAGGTGGCCACCGATGCCGGCAGCCTGCTCTTCAAGCTGGATCGCATGGCCATCCCCGAAGCCCGCCTCGGGCATGTGACCCACCAGGACATCATCCAGATCGAGGGGGCGGCCGGCAGCTTCGCCCTCGAGGCCCGGGACCGGATCCGCTTCTACCCGCGGCAGCCGCTGAAATCGGGCCAGCGTTATAGCGCCAAGCTCAATCCGACGTTCTTTGAGGGGCTGAACGTATCGGCCCAGGCCGTCCATTTTGAAACCGAGGCCTTGCGCGTCCGCGATGCCCAGCTTTTTCGCGACCCGCAACCCACCCTGCGCCTGGTGTTCAATGACCGGGTTCGCCATGCAAGCCTGATCAAACATCTGCGTCTCGAAAAAAAGCAGAAGATGGCCGCAACCCTTCTGCAGTTTGAGGTGCAGCCCTCGGAAGACGCCCGCATCTTCCTGGTGGCCATCACTGAGGCGTTGGACGAGCACGAGCTCGTCGCGATCATCGATCCGCGTCTGGCGGCGGCCGGGGGGGGGCTCTTGACCGGGGGCTTCGAGGAAGCCTTTGCGCCGACGGCGCATCGTATACGGCTCGACGACCACCGCCGCAGTCTGGTGCTGCCGGATGCGCCCCGCGGCGTGTCCCTGCCGGACGGGCGCCTGGGCATCCGGCTCTACGTCCCCCGCGGGTTTTACACCAATACGGCCATCCAGCCCCACGTGCGCATCGACGGATTGTCGACCTTTAAAGTGGGAGCACGGCGCTACATCGACAAAAAAGAGCGCGCGGCCTCCGAATTAAACGCCCGCACCCGTTATGCGTATGACATCACGGGGGATTTTCAGCCGAATAGCACGTACCGCCTGACCCTCAAGGCCGGTCTGCGGGATGGGTACCGCCACGAACTCAAAATGGACCAGCGCCATACCATTACCACCGGCGACCGCCTGCCGGCCCTGCGCTTTGAAAGCGACAAACCCTATCTCAGCCCGGCGGGTGAGGTGGGATTCACCGCCGTCAATGTCGATACGGCCAGTTTTATCGTCGAGCGCCTGACCGAGGCCAATTTCCGTTATTTTCTCAATTTCATGAACGGACAGCCGGCCAGTGTCCCACGGGGCAGCGAAGAGGTCTACAACCGACAAGTTGAACTGGGCGGCGAATTCAACGCCTTTGTCCATCATAAGGTGGCCCTGAAGACCTTCATCCAGAAATGGCCCGGCGGGGTCTATCGCCTGAGCCTGCGGCACAAGGACAAGGCCGCCGCGAAGGTTGTTTTCGTCACCAATGTCGGCTTGAGCGCGCACCTGGGCGCCAACCAGCTCTTTGTCGCGGCCACCGGCCTGTCGGACGCACGCCCGGTGAGCCGGGCGCGGGTGCAGGTATATTCGGCAAAGAACGCCCTGGTGGCCGAGGGGCGCACCGATGGCGACGGAGTCTTTGTGCTCGATGGGGATGATCTCGCCACCCGCAAGATCAAATCGGTGGTGGTCACCAAGGGCAAAGATCGCGGTTTTCTGGTGCTGAACAATATTTTAAACGACTACAAACCCCCGCGCCCGGACAACGCGGTCAACCGCTACCGGGCCATGCTCTACCTCCAGCGCAAGCTTATACGGCCCGGTGAAAATCTCCACCTGCTCACCGTTTTAAAGGACAAATACTACCAGTCGGCCCCGGAACTCCCGGTGCGCATCCGCATCCTGGACCCGGGTCGCAAGAAGTACTTCGAGAAAGACTTCAAGACGGACGAGGTGGGAGCCTTTACGCTCACGACGCCCATGGAAAAGGTCGCCAAGACGGGCAAATACCGGATTGAGGCCCTTCTGGGCGACAAGGTGATCGGCCGGACCGCTTTCAGCCTGGAAACCTTTCTGCCCCAGCGGATCAAAAATCGCATCGACACCGACCGCGACCATTATCGCACCGGCGAGACCATTAAAGCTGAAATCGCCTCGGATTATCTCTTCGGGGCACCGGCCGGCGGGCTCAGGACCGAAGTGAAGCTTTCGGCCGTGGCCACGCCCCTCAAGCTTGAAAGCCATGCGGATTACAGCTTCAACAATATCGCCCTGGCCCGTGGCAACACGGTCAACTACCTGGATGTCAAACAGGAAGCCGTCCTGGATGCCAACGGCCGCCGCCAGGTGCTGCTGCCCACGGCCGTCAATCAACCGGTGCCCTCGATCCTTCAGGGCCTCATCGGCGCCACCGTATTCGATGATGGCCGCGAAGTGGCCGCCTACAAGGAGGTGCTTCTCTACCCCTATCGCCAGATGGTGGGGATTCACCTGGCCGATAAAAGCATTCGCGGCCGCAGGGACAACGTCTTCCGCACGGTCCTGATCGATCCGGAGTCCGGGCAGATCGCCCAGCGGCAACTGTTCGCCACCCTGAAGCGGCGGGTCTGGCACTGGCGCTACGACGATGAGGGCTACTACCGCTGGAGCGAAGACTATGAAACGGTGGAGACCTTCACGGTTATGCCCGGCGAACGGGTGGAACGCCAGGCCGCCGAAAGCGGTCAGTACCTGCTGCTGGTGGCCGATCGCCTGGGCGGGCACACGGCCGGGGTCGAATTCCGTGTGCATGGCTGGGGCTATGACCCCATGGGGCCTACCGACGATACGGCCCGGGTGGAGATCGAATGCGAGGACCGGCCCTACCGACGGGGTGATGTCATACAGGCCAGCCTGCACGCGCCCATCGGCGGGCGGCTTCTCGTGGCCCTCGTGGGGGCGAAAATCCATTGGCATCGGTTCTTCGACCTGGCGAACAACACGGCGGCAGTGGATATCCCCATCGATTTCGATTTTCGGGACGGGCTCTATCTGCATGCCCAGGTGGTGCGTCCCACGGATCAGCCCAGCCGGATCATGCCTTTTCGGGCCAAAGGCTACCACTATATCCGTCCTGATCTCGAGGATCGTCGCCTGGCGGTGCGCCTGGAAGCCCCGGCGCTGACCCAAAGCAACCGGCGCGTCACCTTCAAGGTCGAGGCGGGGACGCCCGACAGCAAAGTGCTGGTCTCCTTAGTGGACGAGGGCATCCTGCAGATCGTGGGGCAGCGCCCGCCGCGGCCCTTCGAATTCTTCCAAAGCACGGATCCCCAGCAAATGGCCCTCTATGACCTCTACGATCTGGTGATGCATCATCTGATCGAGGGCCGCCGCCTGGACATCGGAGGTGACGACGCCCGTCTGCTGGCGGCCCGCAAGAAGCATATGGCCCCGGAGACCGGTGCCCGGCGGGTCAAACCGTTTGTGTTCTGGTCGGATCTGGTGGCGACGGATGCCGACGGTCGTGCCGAGGTCATCATGGACATCCCCAATTTCAACGGCCGGGCCGAAGTGGTGGCGCTGGCCCTTTCAGAGGACGGGATCGGCGCAGCCAACCAGCCCATGGTGGTGCGGGACGATGTCATCGTCAAGGCCACGGCACCGCGTTTCATGCTGGCGGGCGACAGCCTGGTTCTGCCGGTGCGGGTGTTCAACACCACGGACGCTACCGTCGAGCTGGATTTGTCCGCCGTGCATTCCGGCAATCTGTCCCTCACGGGATTACCGGACCGGGTCAGCGTGGGGCCGCAGAAGGACGTCCTGCTGCAGGCCGATCTACGGGCGCTTCGACACGGCCGGGGCGAGCTGGCGATCACGGCGGCCAAACGGAAAGACCGCTATCGTTACGAAGTGGAGCTGCCCATCCACACCGCCAGTGTTCTCGACACCAAGATCTACAGCGGTGAAAGCAAGGGCACGGTGCCCATCGACGTGCCCCCGGCATATTTCCGCGAGGGCAACCCCCGGGTGGACATCGTCGTTTCCGAATTGCTGCTTGCGCGTCTCAAGGGCACCTTCAACCACTTGGTGGGTTATCCTCACGGGTGTGCCGAACAGACCAGTTCCCGGATGCTGGCGATGCTCAACGTCGAAGGCATCCTGGCGGGGACGGACGAGCGCTACACCCGGGCCCTGGTGGCGGATCGCGCGCAGTTCCTGCGGGCCGGACTCACCAAACTCGAACAGATGCAGCGCCCCCAGGGCGCCTTCAACTACTGGAAGGGCGGCGACTACGTCAACCCCTATGCTTCGGTCTATGCCAGCGATGTTGTCTTGTCCGCCAAACGCAAGGCGATCGAAGTGCCCGACGCGATGACGCGCGGCATCTATGCTGCCCTCAAGCGCATCACCAAGGGGGAGGGGCAGTATCAGCGCTACAATCTGAGCACTTTTACCCGGCTCTACGCCGCCTATCTCCTGTCTACCGAAAAGCGTCTGCCCCAATCCCTGGTCAATCAATTCTACGATCGCAAGGTTTACAAACGCAACCTGGTCAGTGCCTATATGATGGCGGCCATGCTTAAACAGGCCGGGATGAAGCGAGCCATGGCCAAGGTCTTGCAGGAAATCGAGGCCTACGACCTGACAAAGATGGAAACCCGGCGCAAGTACGACGGCGACTTTTACTCCCGGCCGCGAAACCGGGCTTTCGCCCTCTATCTGCACAGCCGCCATTTCAAGCCAAACAGCGTTTCCCAAGCCCTATTAGATGCCGTGGCCGAGGATATCGACCGGCTCTACTCGACCCAGGACCAGGCTTTTGTGCTGCGGGCCCTGCAGGAATACTACCGCGACATCGAACCCGGGGCCATGGACGTGAGCCTTAGCGTCAACGGCGGTGCGCAGCGGGCCGACAGGCCGTTTGGCTTCAGCGGCAAGCTGGCCAAACCCCGAATAATCCTGAAGGCCCACCAGGGACGGTTTTTCTATTCGGTGGCGGTAGCCGGTTATCTTCCGCGAGAAACGCGCCATCAGAGGGAGCTGGGCGCCAAACGCCTGGGGATCTACCGGCAGTACGTGGATGAGGATGGCGCTCGCGTCGACTTAAACGCTGTTCGCCAGGGGGACCTGATCTACTCCCGGATCACGCTCAGGGCCAGCGAGGCGATCGCCAACCTTATCGTCAGCGATCGGGTGCCGGGCTGTTTTGAAATCGTCAACGAACGCCTGGACCGGCGTCAGCGGCCGGCAGCCTTGAAAGAAACGCATTTTCGTCCGGATCACGTGGATATCCGTGACGATCGTGTTTTCACCTTTCTTAGCATCGGCCGTCCTTTGCGGCGCCAGCCCGAGAGCAACACGATCGTCTTCCATACCCCCCTGCGGGTAACCTTCACGGGCACCTTTCAGCTGCCGGCCGCCCAGGTGGAAGCCATGTACGACAGCCGATTGAGCGATTACGACCTTCAGGCCGGTCCTGTGGTCGTCAAGGCGCCTGAACAGGCCCCCGCGCCGGTGCTGGAGCAGAGCTGGTAAGTGCCGCCGTTGAGTTTTGATCTAAACCCGCCACCTCTGGTGGAGGAACCGGAGAGGTCCTATCGATTCGGGGTAAGGTATTTCTTTGTATGTTCATTTTCTTGCACGCGCAAGAAAACGAACCAAAAGAAGGCGCCCGTGTCCCGCTTGGCCCTGCGCGTCAAAGTACCGAACGGGTCTCGCGGGAACTCGCTTCGCTCAGACAGGCCCGCGAGCCAATTCCGTTCGGTACTCCGATGCTCGGCGCGGGACAAAGGGATAAAAACGGAAACCCAACCGATTGATCCGCCCCCTTCGGGGGGTTACCTGAGGCCTCCCGCTCAGCGGGGGGAGCTTCACTGCCACGGGTGTTCAGCGCCAGGCGATGAAGAGCAGGTAGACAACCGGCAGGGCGAAGAGTACGGGTTTAAGCGCCGGCATCCAGGAGGCTTTCGGGAAGAAGACCACGAGGCACAGGCCGGCAAATACCGCCGTGCCCCTAAGCCCCATGGCCACGTAGCTCCACTGCAGGATGGCCGTATGCAGGCTCAACCAGGCGACCACCGCCGCCAGCAGTACGATCAGGAAACAGCAGGTGCGCATCAGAACCATTCCTGAATGCCGGCGCATCCAGGGCATGCGCGCGAGCAGATCGTTGTGCAGATTGGTGGTCACCCCCAGCACCAGGCCCGCTCCGGTTCCCAGGACGACGACGAGCAGACCGGCCAGAAACAGGGCGGCCAGGGCTGGCGGAAAAGACCGATTGATGAAAAAAGGCAGGGCCTGGGCGGTATCGGCCGCCAATTCCGGTACCCTGCCGCGCAGGTAGAGGCCGACGATGATTCCCAGGAGCCCCAGGGGAGGGATCAGCGCGGCGCTCAGAAGCGCCCCCCGGCGGGCAGCCCGCACCGTCTGAGCGGCAAAGACGGCCTGGAGGTAGATCTGGGTCGACAGCACGCCGATGATCATGGAACCCAGATCCACCAGGGCCGGGCGGACGCCGTAGGCGAAGAGGGACATGGGCGCCCCCTGGGAGTGCGCCGCGGTCAGGAGCGCCTGCCAGCCGCCAGCATCGGCAATCGCCAATCCGGCGCAGATCAGCATGACCAGGTAGAGCAGAAAGCATTTCAGCTTGCCCACCAACCCTGCACCGGCTATGCCGCCGAAAACGATCATGCCCAGGGTCAGCAGGGACGCCAGTGCAATCGACGCGAGCGGGGGGAAGCGAAAGACCGCGCCGATCAGCGCGATGGCCGCCAG
>CAJHYH010000574.1_pt1 | contig 10574 bp, 8 predicted proteins | sample 9198661 | NCBI WGS metagenome assembly CAJHYH01 (sample SAMEA7708356, study PRJEB35096) | sediment metagenome | biome: marine neritic benthic zone biome [ENVO:01000025]; feature: sediment [ENVO:00002007]; material: shallow marine sediment [ENVO:03000034] sea grass bed [ENVO_01000059] ... | reverse complement strand
CTGGCGCCACGGCCTTGACCGCCTCGTTCTGGGCTACGCCCTGAAGGGTAAGCCGGAGCGGTTGTATCAACATCTCCTCCCGGATGACAGCGTACAGGCGAACCAGGCGGCCGTAGTCGGTCGGCTCAACGATCTCATCGAAGCCCTGGCGCAATTCAGCCGGACACTGGATACCCCGCGCGCCCCGGCCCAATGGCATCAGCGCCTGGTCGGTGCCTTAAAGGCTTTTTTTAAACGCGATGAGCGCTTCGAGTATGATTTTCAGATTCTTGAGCAGCTGCTCGGCAATTTTTTCCAGAGCAGTGCCGCGGGTTCCTTTGAAGACCCGGTCGATCTCGGCGTGGTGCGGGCTTATCTCCAACGGCAGCTTTCGCAGGCACGTTATCGCGGCGGCTTCATCGCCGGGGGCCTTACTTTCGGGGCGCTGCTGCCGATGCGCAGCATTCCGGCGGAAATCATCTGCCTCGTGGGGCTGAACCATGATCTGTTCCCGCGCCTGGACCGTCCCCGCAGCTTCGATCTGATGGCCCAGGCGCCCCGCCTGGGGGATCGGTCCCGGCGCAGCGACGACCGCTATCTTTTTCTGGAGGCCTTGATTTCCGCCCGCCGGTGTCTCTACATCAGCTATGCCGGATTCGATCTTCACGATAATGCCGTGCTTCCCCCATCGGTCCTGGTGAGTGAGTTGTGCGACTATCTCCAGGATGGCTTTGGACTCAGCGAGGACGAACTGGTCGTAAAACACCGCCTGCAGGCGTTTTCCCCGGTCTATTTCCAGCCAGGGAATGCATCCCTCTTCAGTTTCAGCCGCGACCATGCCCGATCAGCGCAAAATCTGACCCTGTCCGCCAAGACGCAGCCGGATGCCACGCCCTTCCTCACGCACGCCCTGGAAAAGTGCCCGGCAAGTTTCATGTCACTGACGCCCGGGGATCTTCTGGAGGCCCTGACGCATCCCTGCCGTTTTCTGCTGGAAAGGCGGCTCGATATTCAATTGCGGCCGGCCGAGCAGCCGGTCGAGGATCGCGAAGCATTCCAGCTCGGTGGCCTAGAGCAATTCCGAGAAGGTCAGTGGCTGACGAAGCGAATCCTGTCAGGGATGCCGCTTGAGGCGGCACGGCAACTGCAGCTGGCCCGCGGGGTGCTACCCCACGGCGAGACCGGACAGTCCGTTTCCAGGCGGTTGGCCGCCGAGGTCGCTTCATTCGCCGACCGGATCCGGCCCTTTACTGACAAGCCGGTCCTCCCGCCCAGGGCCTATCGGATTTCAATCGACGGGTTTCGCATCGATGGCCGTATCGAGGATCGCTATCCGGGGGGACCGGTCGTCTTCCGCTATAGCCGGGCCAATGGCCGGGCCCTGTTGGCTGCCTGGATCCAGCATCTCGTGTTCTGTCATCTGGCGGCGGTCGACAAGCAAACCGGGTCGACCGTGCTCGTCTGCCGGGATGAGGTCCGCCGTTTCCAGTTCGTGCCCAACAGCGCCGCCATGCTGGCCGGCCTGCTGGATCTCTATTTTCAGGCGGCCCATTTACCGCTGCCGGTTTTCCCGCAATCGACCCCTGTGTATGCACGCCAGCGGATTTTGCAAAAGAAACCCGCGACGCAGGCCCTGCGGGCGGCCCAGCGGGCCTGGGAAGGCTCGCTGAAGGTGCCGGGCGACAAAGACGATCCGTACATTGTACTGGGCTTCAGGGGACACCAGCCGTGGTCCGAGGATTTTGAAAACCTCGCCGACGCGTTGTTCGCTCCCCTGTTCGACAGTTCGGAAACCATTGCCTGAAAGGTGATGAAAAAAGTCTTAGTGCCTTGAAACACACGATAACAGCCCTGAAATGGAAAAAGTCCCAGCCCGATCGGACCATGATCCATCTGGATGGCAAGCCCTGGGCGTCTGTCAGTCTGGTGACGGCGGGTCGGCTCAAAGTCGGCGATCAGATCGAAGCCGAGACGGCCGCGCAATGGCAGATCGATCAGCAGCGGCGCGATGCCTACCGGTGCGCGCTTCGTTATCTGGGCGTCAGGGACAGGAGTGCTTTAGAGATTCGCCGGAAGCTGCGGCAAAAGGGGTTCGACAAGGTAGACATCGATCATGCCCTTAATCTTCTGGTCCAAAAAAAATACCTGAATGATCAATTATTTGCCGTCAATTGGATCAATTATCGCATGAAAAATTCACCACGCAGCGCGCGCCTTTTGGCCCAGGAGTTGAAACAGAAGGGAATCGGTGCGGCCGACATCGCGTCGGCCCTGTTAGATGCGGATGAGAACGATCTGGCCCTGGCCTGCCTGCGGCGCAAACGGCGCCGCTGGCGCCGGTTCGACGGGCGTGAGCGCCGGCAGAAAATGCTGGCCCATCTGGGGCAGAAAGGGTTCGCTTACGATGTGAGCACCGCCGCCGTGGATGCGTATCGCGATCAGGTGGATTGACTAATTCCCCATTTATCGTTATGGGTTGGCCCGGTATTGATTTTTCCGAAGGAGTGAATCTTGTATTTTTCGATGGGCATCTATATCGCCGCCGTTCTGGTGGCCAATTATACGGCGACCTGGTTCATACCGCTGCCGGTTTTCGGGATGGTATCCGTCGGCACAATGATTTTCGGCGTTACCTTCACCCAGCGCGACCGCGTTCACCGTTACGGCCGTGGGCCAGTCTACCTGATGATTCTGGTTGCCGCCTGCGGAATGGTGCTCGAATCGCTTTTTCTGGCGGTTGAATGGCGGATCATCCTGGCCTCCTTCATTGCCATCGTTCTGAGCGAGGCGGCCGATACCGAGATCTACCACCGGCTGCTGCACCGCAGCTGGATTCAGCGGGTAACAGGTTCCAACATCGTCAGCATCCCCCTGGACAGCGTGCTGTTCAACCTGATCGCGTTTCTCGGGGTATTCAAACCATCCATGCTGGTGGCCATCATATTTGGTGAAATCGTGGTCAAGTTTACCACGGGGGCTCTGGCGGCCCTCTGGCGTGCGCCGCAGGCGGTCGGCCGCGCAGCCGGATCGGAAGTGTAAGCGGCGGCGCCTACGCAAGCTGGTGATTGAAAGGAGTGGGGTGATGATGATCACCGGAAGTGGCAATCAACGTACACGCAGTGAGCGCAGGACAACCCCGCGCTTCGGCGTGGAGTTCTGGGTTGAGGAGACCGCAGAGCAGGGTTTGTATTTTCATCGTGTCACCAACCTCAGCCTGGGCGGCTTTTTCATTGAAAAGAAACTGCCTTTTCCCGTCGGCCAGAGAGTCGACCTGCGTCTGGAATTGCCCGGCAGCGGGCAGAAGATGCCGATAACCGGCAAGATTATAAACAACTACCAGGATCAGGACGACAATATAAAGGGGGCGGGCATCCAGTTTCTAGAACTCGACGATCAGGCGCGCGCCGGCATTACGGCCTATCTTAAAGGGGTTGTCCAATCCGGTTCGGCCCACTGATTTCGTTATTTTAAAACCAGCTGCGGCGGGGAGGCGCCCGTGGGCATCACGTCTTTTCTCCAGAAAGCCGACAGGCTCGAAGTTCAAAAATACCGGCCGCCGGCGGACCGGCGGCAGTTGAGCAAAAACCACATCGCCTACTCCGGTTCACCGTTCAAGCATCCCAAGGATCCGGAGAAGATCGTTCTGATTGCCGACCCGTTCAGCCAGAACACCTTCTATTACGAGTTTGATCTGGACGACATCACCTTTGCGGAAGACCTGCCGAGCATCATCAATCTGGAGGACGAATCCCTCAACATGGTGCGGCTATGGGTGCGCAAGGGCAGCCTGGCAGTGCGCTGTACACCTTTTCGGGTGGCCAACACCCTCGAATGAATTTCCCCGGCAGCATTTGAAAACGGGTGCCGGACATGCCGGCCCCCGGCATTCCCGCCGCGCCATGCCAAACCGCCTAAAGCCGGCGTTAAATCACGCTCCCCGCTAGAAAGCGCCCAACTGGCAGTCGGATATTTTAATTTTCAGGCCTTCACAGGTTTCCGCGACGGTCAGGCGTTTTATCTGCCGCCGGTCGGCTATGTCCCAAGCGGTTTGGCAGGGCAGGCGCCCGTTGACGAGGGCGGCCCGAATTTCATCGGCCAGATCCGAATCGATCCCCGTGGCAGGTGTGACGATTTTTTTACGCGGCATGTAGCCGAAGAGACCGAGTTGGCAGTGGACAATCGGTCGATTCAACAAGTCCAGGGTCCTGCCGGCCTCGTGCGGGGTTTTTTGCAGTCGCTCGGCAACGGCGTGGGCACTGTCACAGCTAACCCCTTCAGCTCCCGATTCATCTTCAAGCGCCTGGGCAAGCGCGGCATCCAATGGGGCGCCGGCGTCATGCTTGGCGGCATACCCCTGGTCCGATTTCTTCTTCATGTTTCAACTCCTTGATAAACGGCATACGCCGCGGGTGGGAAGCGCTGTTGGCAGCGCAAATGAGATTGCCACGCTTGGCGAATTTAAACCGCATCGGGCCGACAATCAAGCCCTGAGGGCTTACGCACCCATCCGGACGGCAACTGATCCGGGCCGCTTACGGGGCCCGAACGAGCATTTGACAGGCTGCAGACCGGCTGTTAGTTTGACCGAATTATTTTCATGCGCAGGGGCCACTTCCAAGGCTTGCCCGCCTTGAGGCGACCATCACCATTACACCCGAAGGGAAGCCATGCATGCAGACCCCCTCTTTCATGCCGACCATGAATACCAAGGCAGAACTGGAGGCCCACCAGATCGAAGGCTTAAAATGGACCGTGGCCCACGCTTACAGCGGTTCATCCGAGTACCGTCGGAAATTTGATGCGGCCGGGGTTGCGCCCGCAGATATCACCAGCCTGACCGATTTGCAGCGTCTGCCCTTCACCACGGCCGACGATCTGCGCGAAGGCTATCCCTTTCCGCTGCGCTGCGTGCCTTTCGAAAAAATCGTCCGGATTCACTCCAGCAGCGGCACCACCGGAAAACGCAAAAACCTCTGCTATACCCGGAAAGACGTGGACGACTGGACCCACTTTTTCGCCCGCTGCTATGAAATGGCCGGCGTTACGGCGGAGGATCGTGTCCAGATCGCCGTGGGCTACGGTGTCTGGACCGCCGGGGCCGGTTTCCAGATGGCCTGTGAGCGGCTCGGGGCCATGGCGCTGCCGGCCGGGCCCGGCAATGTCGATCTGCAGTGCCAGTTCATGCTCGACATGCAGTCGACCGTCCTGTGCTGCACCGCTTCCATGGGGCTTCTCATGGCCGAGGAAATCCACCAGCGCGGTCTGACCGAAAAGATCAATATCCGCAAGGTCATCTATGGGTCCGAGCGCTCATCGGGCTCCATGCGTCAGAAAATATCCGATCTGTTCGGCGGGGCCGAGCTCTTTGACATTACGGGGATGACCGAATTGTACGGGCCGGGAACCGGTATCGAATGCCCGCATCATGACTGTATCCATTACTGGGGCGACTATTATCTGGTCGAGATCCTGGACCCCGAAACCCTGGAACCGGTGCCCGAAGGGGCGTGGGGTGAAATGGTGGTGACCACCTTGCAGAAGGAGGCCGTCCCCCTGATCCGCTATCGAACCCGCGACATTACCCGCATCATTCCGGGGGACTGCACCTGCGGCAGCATCATGCCCCGGCATTCGCGCATCATGGGGCGTACGGACGACATGTTCATCTTCCGGGCCGTCAATATCTATCCTTCCCACATCGACAAGATTCTCTCCGAGATTCCCGACCTGGGCTCGGAATACCAGATTCACCTTAGCCGGGATAAAGCGGAAAGGGGCGTTATGCGCATCGTCGTGGAAATGGGACAGGAAGGGCAGTTGGCCTCCGCGGCCCCCCTGGCAGATCGTCTGGTCAGAACGATCAAGCGCGAGTTGATGGTTACGGCACAGGTCGACATCGTGGCCTACGGTTCGCTGCCGCGGTCCGAACGTAAAAGCCAGCGGGTGTTCGACACCCGTATTCAGGATTCCATCATTTAGCTTTCCGCCATCCAGGCGCAGTCCATCCTTTCGGCCGGTGGCTGCATGGGGCGATCGCATCGGTTGCAGGCGGGCTGCTCGGGTGACCCGCTGTGCGCACCATCGATGAACGTATACCGCGAGCATCCATGCGGACGGATAAAAACCGAAGCGCGAAACAAGGGGTATGGGCGTATGGCAGACCCTGCGGGGATCGTTATACCTTTCCAAGATCTGAGCCCTGAGGCGCTCCAGGGGCTGCTTGAAGAGTACGTCAGCCGCGAAGGCACCGATTACGGCCACAGCAGCTATTCGCTGGCGCAGAAAGTGGCCGCAGTGCGGCGTCAGCTCGAAGCGGGCCGGGCGGTCATCGTCTTTGATCCGATCCATCAGTCCTGCAATATCGTCCCGCGGCAGGACCTGCCCCCGAAGCGACAGGCGCATTGAACCCCGTTTACGGCATGGGCGGGCTATCCGGACAACCGGCAACGGCCCCTCCGCTTTCACCCACGGCAACCCAAAATGCAACCTTATGATATCGTCAACAGTCCCTTGGACGAGGGGACCTGCCTGATCGAAGCCGGGGCCGGAACAGGGAAAACCTATGCCCTGACCGCTATCTTTCTGCGGCTGCTGTTGGAGAAGAAGCTCGAACCGGATCGTATTCTGGTGGTTACCTTTACCACCGCTGCTACGGCTGAATTGCGTGATCGCCTGCGGCGCCAGCTGCTCGCCATCCGGCACTTTCTCGACCGAGACGGTCTTCTGGACCCCACGCTTCAGGCCATCGTGTTGCATGCGGCTGAACGCGGACAGGTTCGGGAAGCGGTTGCTGACGCCCTGCGGGAATTCGATCGGATTGCCATTTTCACCATTCACGGTTTCTGTCAGCGGGTTCTGGGCGAGCTGGCTTTTGAAACCGACAGTCCTTTCGAGCTCGAGCTGCTTGCGGACCCTTCAGACCTGATTCAGGGAATCGCCGATGACTACTGGCGCCGTGCGTTTTACGCCGCAGCGCCGGAACTCGTGGACTACGCGTTGGCCCGGTTTGGTGGCCCGGAAACGCTGGCCACGCTCTATCAGCGCTTCGGTGCGCCGGATCTGCACCTGGTCCCGGTCATACCGGATCTACCCCGCATCGATTTAAAACCCTACCGCAAGCACTGCGAGACACTGCGCCGCCAATGGTCGGCGGCACGCGACGCAGTCGCCGCCCTGCTCCAGGATCCGGCGTTGAACAGCACGGTTTACGGTTCCCTCAAACCGATACCCGGCGGCGCGTCGGGCGCCACCCGGCGCGCTCAGAAAATCAATGGCTGGTGCCGGGCGCTGGACCATTTTTTACACCGCGAAATCGCCCCCCTGCCGTTGTTTCCGTCCTTTGTATATTTTACGACAGCCAAAATTTCAGCCGCCACCCGCAAGGGGCAAAAACCGCCGCAGCATGCTTTTTTTGATGCCTGTCAGCAATTGCAGATGGCGGCCGAGAAGCTCCAGACGGATCTGGAACATTGGTTGACCGCCCTGCGATATCTTTTTTTCAGCTTTGCCGAGCACAAACTCGGGGAACTCAAGCAAACACGACAAACCCTGTTTTACGACGATCTGCTCATCCGGGTGGGACGGAGCCTGGAAGGGCAGGGCGGCGAAAAGCTGGCCCGCGCGGTGCGCCGGCGCTACCAGGCCGCTCTGGTGGATGAATTCCAGGATACCGACAGCATCCAGTACGCGATCTTCAAGCGGCTCTTCGATACACCGGACCACCTGCTTTTCATGATCGGCGATCCCAAACAGGCCATCTACGGTTTCCGGGGCGCCGACATTTTCTCCTATCTTCAGGCCGCCCGTCAGACCCAACGGAAATTCACCCTGGTCGAAAACTGGCGCTCGCGCCCCGAACTGATCAAGGCCGTGAACTGCCTGTTCGCCAGCCATCCGCGCCCGTTTTTGATCCCCGAAATCGCCTACCATTCCGCCGTCGCTGCCCTGCGAGCCGAAGCCTCGGCCGGCCGGGCGACAGGGGCCGCGATGATCTTCTGGCAGATGGCCGCACGAGAGGGGGAAGGGGAAGGCCGAACCGCCAAACAGGCCCCAACTAAAAAAGAGGTCATCGGCCGCATCCTGTCCGCCATTGTCACGGAGGTGGCTGCATGCCTGCATCCACCGGCCAACGATCCGCATGCGGCTCCGGAATGGTCGGCCAATGAGATCGCCATTCTGACTCGGACCAACCGACAGGCCCGCATGGTCAAAGATTGCATGCAGGCGGCCGGGATACCGGCTGTGATTTACAATGCCGGCAGTGTTTTTGACACGCCCGAGGCCGACGATTTCGAGCGTGTCATGCGGGCGGTGGTTCAACCCGGCGACACGCGCAATTTGAAGACAGCGCTGGCCACGCGCTTTTTCGGCATCCGGGGCGACTTGCTGGCCTTTGGGGAACAGGGGCCCGCCTGGTGGGAAGAACTGCGGCAGCGGTTTTTCAGCTACCAGCTTATCTGGCGGGAAAAGGGGTTCTACCCGTTTTTCAGGCGGATGCTGACCGAGAACCAGATGGCCGCGCGGCTTCTGACGCTGATCGACGGTGAACGCCGTCTGACCAATCTGCTTCACCTGGGCGAGCTCATGCAGCAGACCATTACGGCCAAGCGGATCGGGCCCAAAGACGCCCTCAAGTGGCTGCGTGATCAAAGAACCCGGATTTCAGGCAACCGCGACAATCAGCAACTGCGTATGGAAAGTGACGCCCGGGCCATAACGATTGTTACGATCCACAAGAGCAAAGGTCTGGAGTTTCCCATCGTATTTTGCCCATTCAGTTGGGAATCCGAATTCGGCCGAGACGATTGGCCCCTGTTCCACGACCCTTCGGCGGGCCTGCGCCGGACCCTTTATCTCGGCAGCGATGCGAACACGGATTTTCATGATCGGGCCCTAATCGAACGCCGGGCGGAATCGTTGCGCCTTCTCTACGTGGCCGTCACCCGCGCTTGCACCCGTTGCTACCTGGTCTGGGGGGATTTGCCCGGGGCTGAGATGTCCGCCTTGGGATACCTGTTGAAAGGAATTCCCGACGCCGGCGCCCCCCGCCAAGTGGAAAAGAGCCGATTAGCGGATGGACCTGCGGCTGCCAAGGCGGAGGACGGTGCGGGCAGCCCCTTGGATCCACTGGCCCAGAAAGCGGAGGGGGCCATCGTGGTTCGGCCCCTGCCTGAATCGAAGGCGCGGCCGGCCATACCCGCTGTGCCCAGGGTGATCCTGGGGCCCGAAAGGGGCATGACCCGCCGGTTTGATTTGGACTGGACGATTGCCAGTTTTTCCGGGCTGATACGGGAGGCGCAACACGAGGCGGTGATGCCCGAGGACCGGGATCAATGGGAGCGCAGCGGTCCGCCTGAGCCGATTGGTCATGGGCCGCGCCAAGCCGCTGAAAAACTGGCAGACGACGTCCACCTGTTTCCCCGGGGTGCCCATACCGGCAATCTGTTCCATCGCCTTTTCGAAATTCTGGACTACCGCCAGACCGCAATGCCCAACTGGCACTCCCGCGTGTCAGCCGAACTGGTTCAATTCGGTTTCGAATCCGAATGGCTGAGGCCGGTGACGCGCCTGATTGGAAATGTATTGGCCACACCGCTGCCGTCATCGGCGGCACCGTTTACCCTTAACCAAATCGCACCCGCAGCCTGTGTCAAGGAAATGGCTTTCGCCTTCCCGCTCAAGCGCCTGAGCCCCGAAAAATTAGCGGCGGTTTTCCGCCGACATGATCTGCCGCTGTCATCGGAAGATGTCGACCACCAGTTGAAGCAACTCCAATTCAAGATTTCAGGCGGGTATCTGCGGGGGTTCATCGATCTCGTGTTTCATATTCAGGGGCGCTATTGGCTGCTGGATTGGAAATCCAACCATCTTGGAGACAGCTACGCCGATTATGACCCGGCGCGTATCCGGTCTGTCATGGCCGCCGATTATTATTTTCTCCAGTACCACCTTTATACGGTTGCGCTGGACCAATACCTGCGCCTGCGACTTCCCGGATATGCGTATGAAAGCGATTTTGGCGGGGTCTATTATCTATTTATTCGTGGCATGCGACCGGAAAATGAAGCCGACGGCGGCATTTATTTCGATCGACCGCATCCGGAGCTCATCGCGGCGCTGCGTCGTCTGCTGTTGAACGGGGAGCCATAACCCTAGGGCGTAAAAGGGGCACATAGGTAAAGCAATACATGCATAATGGCATAAAAGATATTGAATTGTTATATGAAAATTATTCGGGTATGGCCGGCGCGCTAGTCGGATCGCTAACCCGCCTGGACGGGGGAGACGATGCCGCCGTGCTCCTGGCCGCGGCCCTTGCCAGCCGGGCGGCCGAGGAGGGGCATGTCTGCATTGATCTCTCCCGGCTGGCAGCCTCAGAAGGCGCCCCGGAAGGTGGAACGGCGCAGCTCCCGGCCTATCCGCCGCTGAGCGTCTGGCTTCCAAGGCTCGAGGCCTCGCCTCTGGTTGGCGCGCCGGGGGCATGGCGGCCCCTGATTCTGGACCGCGGGCATTTTCTTTATCTGCAGCGATTTCATCGCGATGAACAGATGATCGCCGCGCATCTCTTTCGCCGCGGGCATTCCCGCGGCGGCTTG
>CAJHYH010000080.1_pt1 | contig 10634 bp, 11 predicted proteins | sample 9198661 | NCBI WGS metagenome assembly CAJHYH01 (sample SAMEA7708356, study PRJEB35096) | sediment metagenome | biome: marine neritic benthic zone biome [ENVO:01000025]; feature: sediment [ENVO:00002007]; material: shallow marine sediment [ENVO:03000034] sea grass bed [ENVO_01000059] ... | reverse complement strand
GCCCGGATGACCTGGTCGGCCGAGGCCACACCGAAGACGGCCTGCCCGAGCTCGAGTTCCTTGATGGCGTCACGTTCGGGGCCGCCGGCCTTCACATTGACATCCAGCCCTGCGTTTTCAAAATGGCCCTGGACATCGGCATATACATCGCCCACCACGCTGGTGTTCAAAAGCCATTTGAGGCGGTAGTTGAGCTTGTCGGCCGCCAGGATGCCTTCCGCCGTAAACAACAGGGTGAAAAGCAACCCCAGCCATGCGGCCGCATATCGATGTCGTGGCATCAGGTCTTCCTCCTCATCCGCACGAACCCCGGACAGGCTATTCAGCAGGCGCAGCGTTTCAGGATTGGCAGCACCTTGCAGGCCCTATCACTGGCCTTCCCGTCCCGGGGCAAGCGGGCCGACGACCACACGGGCACCTGCCGGTCTTTCTCGCGGCGGCTGTCATTTGCTCTCCCAGGTCTTACGGATAAAAGCCCCGGTCCATTCCAGAAAGCCCTGGTAAAGCGATAAAGAAATGCCGATCAGAAACAGGGCAATCAATATCTTGCCCAGATCGCTCTGATAAAGCGCGATGCGGATGCTATAGCCGATTCCGGCGTTGGCGGCAATGAATTCGGCCACAATGGTGCCGGCCATGGCCAGGGTGGCACTCCCGGCGACCACCGTGGTCAATTTGCCCAGATTCTCGAAAGCGCGGATTTTGACCTCCAGCTGCCAGCGCATCCGTCCGGTCATGCGGTAGAAATGTTCGATGTCCCGGATCGGTTCGGCCATGATTCCCAGCACCGAGAGCAGCAGCGGGAAATAGCAGATCATGGCGGCGATCAAAAGCCGCGAAAGAAATCCGTCGCCCAGCAGAATGAAGATAATCGGCGCCAGGGCCACGATGGGGTAGGCCTGAACGTTGTAGGCGGCCACCTTGACGAAAGAGCCGAACCAGGTGGTCTGGCGCCCGACGATGCCGATCAGGACGGCCAGACAGATGGACAGGATCTGTCCGATGATGGCAATCGACATGGTATCGAGAACGTCTTTCAAATAGCGCAGGGCTTCGGCCTGGAAGGTCTGCCAGATCAGAAGCGGTCCCGGGATGACATAGTTGGAGAGCTGCAGTGCGTATTTGACGGCCAGCAGGACCGCCAGTCCCAGGAAATAGATGATCAGAAACTGGAAGATGCGTCTAGGCAGCATTCATGATCTCCAGCATGGTACGCTCCAGCGGTCCCTTTGCGAGCGGCGCTTCCCGGGTGTAATCCTGACCGCTCACCATGGCCGCCGGCCCACCCTTGGCGGCCGCCGCCATCACGAGGATATGGCGGCAGAACTTGGACACTTCGACAACATTGTGGGAAATGTAGAGAAAAAACCGGTCCGGAAAGAGGGTCTTGATACCCAGGATGATCTTCTCCCGGGTGGGCTCGTCCACGTTGGCCAGGCTTTCATCCATGATCAGCATCTGAAAATCCTGCAGCAGATAGCGGATCAGGTTGATGCGGTTCTTCTGCCCCAGCGACAACTGCGCGAACCGTGACCCCAGGAGCGGGGTCATGTCGAAGAGTTCCACCAACTGGTCCTTCTGGTCCCGCTGCCCCGGGGTGATGATGCGATCGAGATGCCGGCCCACGGCCGCCCAGCCGGGAAGCCGTTCGGTATTGTAGGTATAAAGCACGCGGTCGATGCCGGGCATCTGGATTTCCCCCGCAAAGCCGCTGCGCTCACCTGCCAGGATTCGGGCCAGCGATGTCTTGCCGACGCCCGAAGGACCAAAAAGCGCGTTGAACCCCGGTCCCGGCATCTGAAAAGACAGGTTTTCAAAAACCGGAGATTCGGTTTCAGGATAGCGGAAAGCCGCCTGCCGGCACGCCAGCAGCATGGGCGCAGACGGATCCATATCAGCGCGCCGCTTCCTGCAGGATCTGCATCATGGTGGGGCCATCGATGTTGCCGCCGCTGATGATGATACCCACCCGGCCCCGGGCGCTGACGGCACCGCTGAGAAGGGCGGCCACCCCCAGGGCACCCGACGGTTCGACCACAAGCTTCAGGCGATAGAAAAGGAAACGCACGGCCTCGCAGATGGCAGCTTCCGATACGGTGGCAAAGGCGTCCACGTTGGCCTGAATCAGGGGGAAGGTCAACTGACCCAGCGAGGGGGTGCGGGTGCCGTCGGCGATGGTGGGTGGGTTGTGAATGGTTTGAAGAACACCGGTGCGAAAGGAACGGGCGGCATCGTCGGCCAGTTCGGGTTCGACGCCGATCACCCGGCAGTCCGGCATCACCCCGCGGGCCGCCACGGCCGAACCACTCAGCAAACCGCCGCCGCCGCAGGGCACCAGCAGCATATCCAGCTTGCCGGTCTGGTCGTGGAACTCCAGCGCGGCGGTGCCCTGGCCGGCAATGATGTCGGGGTGGTCATAGGGCGGAATCATGATGCTGCCCTGGCGCTCCTGGATTTCCTGCGCCAGGGCCTCGCGGGAACCGGTCTGGGGGTCGTACAGTTGGACCTCGGCACCGTAGCCCTCGGTGGCCTGACGTTTGATCAGGGGCGCGTCGGCGGGCATGACAATCGTCGTCCGTATGTTCAGCAGCCGGCCCACTAGGGCTACGGCTTGGGCATGGTTACCGGAAGAAAAGGTCACGACCCCGCGCGCACGGTCGGCGGCAGGGATCCGGGAGATGGCATTGTAGGCCCCCCGGAACTTGAAGGCCCCGATGCGCTGAAGGTTCTCGCACTTCAGCCGAACCGAAGCCCCGGCGCACGCGTCCAGGGTGGACGATCGCATCACCGGTGTTTCGTGGGCATGGCCTTTCAGGCGCTCCCGGGCCGCCAAGACCGCGTTAAACATAGAATTCCTTTGCATTCGTTTTGATTCAAAGTTCATCGGGTGGGGCGCCCTGTTCCCCCGGTTCCAGGTAGGCCTCGACCGCCATGTAATTCCGGACGTAATCGGCCACCGCTGTTTCCAGCGTGAAAGCGGTTGCCGGGCCGCCCACCGCCTTGAATTTGGCCGTGTCGGCACAGGTGTAATACTGGTATTTCCCCTGCAGTTCCTCCGGCATGTCGATATAGTCGATCGCTCCGTGTTTGCCGGTGGCTGCAAACAGGGCCCCGTCCCCCTCGTTCCATCTTCGGGCCAGTCCGGTACCGATATTGTAGAGACCGTTAACTTCCGGGTGATCCAGGAAAAAGAGCGTCATGGCAGCGGCATCCTTGATGTAGATGAAATCGCGCTGCTGCTCGCCGTCGGCAAAATCCGGATGATGCGATTTGAACAGCGCCATGCGTCCCGTATCGCGCACACCCGGGAAGGCTTTGTTGATCACGCTGCGCATCGCGCCTTTGTGCCCTTCGTTGGGCCCGAAGACGTTGAAATATTTTAGGCCGGCAATAGCCCGCAACCAGCCCTCGCGCCGCGCCCGCAGATCGAATAGATGCTTGGCGTAGCCGTACATGTTCAGGGGCCGCAGGGTCTCCAACCGCTCTTCGTCGTCGGCATAGCCGTGGGTACCGTCGCCATAGGTGGCGGCACTGGAGGCATACACCAGACGACAGGACGGTTGCGACGCGCGCCAGGCGGCAATCCGTGCAGTGTAGCGATAATTGTTGGCCATCAGGTAGTCGGCATCGGTCTCGGTGGTGGCCGAACAGGCGCCCATGTGGAGAATGGCCTCGATGGTTTCATCGAAGCGCCCGTTTTCCAGCCCCTCGATAAATGCCTCCTTATCGAGATAGTCCGCAAACCGCAGCCCTGCCAGGTTCCGCCACTGGTTCGTTGTCCCCAGGCGGTCGACCACGAGAATATTGTCCTGGCCCCGGTTGTTCAATGCCCAAATCAGGGCACTGCCGATAAAGCCGGCGCCGCCGGTTACGACGATCATTGTCTTTCAATCCTCCCGTGCGGGCATGATGGCCGGTTGACGGCAAACAGCCCGTAATGAAAAAACGGCAGGGGCTTCATCGCGGCACCCCCACTGGCATGAGGTAAAGCGGCGCTTCGTCTTCGGGCAAACCCAGAAGCGTGCGCACCGCGTTGTCGCGGAAAGCACCGACCGCGGTGGTTCCCAGCCCCTCCGCCTGGGCCTGAAGATAAACGTTCTGGGCCGCATGACCGGCTTCCATGTAAACGTAGCGCTCGGCCCGCCGGCCGTATTTTACCGCTGTACGGGCCATGATGCCCGTTATGGTCAATATTACCGGCGCCTGAGCCATCCAGCCCTGGCCGAGAGCAGCGCGGGCCAAGGCTTCGCGATGATCACCGGTTTCAACCGCCTGCAGATCATGTTTCCTCGGGCGATAACGATAGACACCGTCCGCCAGACCGTCCACCGTCCCTGCCACCACCAACACCTCCAGCGGATAAAGGGCACCGGCCGATGGGGCCGTGCGCATCGGCCAGCGACGGCCCGTGATCCCCTGGGCGGCCCAGAGGATCTGCCCCAGCTGTTCTAAGGAAAGCGACCGGTCGGCGAAAGCACGCACCGAGCGGCGCCGAGCCAGTGCAGCTTCGACCGCCAGGGAGCCTTCGGTACGCGGCGGGGGTAGCGCAATGGTTGTCATGGTCGGGCCCTTTCCGGTATCCGCCGTGGCACTCACCGCCAACAGCAAAAGGCTGATAATGAACGCCCAGCGACGGCCGTCGGTCCATGCCGGAGGAGGCGCGGGGCGCGCCTGAAGGCGGCCTTCAGCCCTGCCAATGCCGTTCGTCGCGTTCATACAGCCACCCGCCCGCCTGAACGCGCAGGCGATGGCGCGGACCGGGGCGGTCGGCATCAAGATCAGCATAGGCGGCATCCTCCTGGTAAAAAAAACACGTAGCCCCATCCCAGTTTCCCACCCGGGGCACGAATACGGCCGGCGGGCGCCGGGTATACCTTCGCAATGCCTGGGGCACCGCATCGACCGCGGTCAGCTCGTGGAGCGACACCCAGGTGGGCGGAAACAGTGCCATGCGCTGCGAGCGGTGCGCCGCCAGCACCTTGTGCGGCGATATCCAGCGGTAGGCGTCGACTTCCCGGCGGTCGAGGCGGATCGCTCCCGCCGGTGCGGCCGCAAGGAAAAACCAGGTCAGGAAGCGGCGTGGCATGGTCGTCGGCGAGGTCCAGTGCGCGAACGGCACCAGTTCGTCCGGCGCCAGTGTCAGCCCCGCTTCCTCGCGCAATTCCCTGACCGCCGCCTGCCGCGCGGCCGGAGGCCAGCCAGGGTTGGAAGGCATCGGGCCGTCGGCGGCTTCGATGGCGCCCCCCGGGAAAACCCAGGCCCCGGCAAAGGGATCATGTCCCGGACGGCGGCGCACCAGCAGCGTTTCCAGCCCGTGCCGCCCGTCCTGCAAAAGAATAACGGTGGCTGCCGGCGTCGGGCTCGGTTCGGGGGCGCTGGATTTAGGCTTCATGGCTGGCGGAATCGTCCTGGCTGTTGCCTGGTGGCGATGGCCTGCGGGGTCACGCTGTCATCGGGTCTACCGAAGGCCACCGGCCGCCGCTGGTACTGGCGCATCAGATTAGCGAACGCAACCCGCGGCGTCAACCGCCCAGGCCTCGACCGTGCTGCCGTTCCAGACATGGAGTTGCCGGGTCAGATTGACCACCGGACAGGCATGATTGGGGAAAATCTGCAGACGGTCGCCCGGCGCCAGGAAATGACCGTTGGTAACGACAAAGCCATGCTCTTCGGAAAGTTTGGCAACCGTCAAAAGCGCTTCCTTACCGGCCGGTGTCTTCAACACCAGTGCCCGGCCATAACCGGCGATCCCGGCCGTGCCGTGGGCACCGCGATCCGAACTGAGGGTCTTGGAGCCGGCATCGACGATGGCATAGCGATCGTTGACGCTGACCACCGTGGTCAGAACGCTGAGCGCGATTCGGGAGGGGGTAATCAGCCCCAGGCGCAGGGGCGTCTGGTCCATAAATACATAGTTGCCCGGTCGGATCTCGGTGAGACCTTCAAACCGCCGGGCCGCCAGGACCGTTGGGGTCGAACCGACCGACACCTCCGGGACCTTGAAACCGGCCTGGCGCAGGCGACCGGCCAGCGCCGTCATTTGCTGCCGCTCTTCTTCGGCGATCCGGCCGGCAGCCTTGCCATCATCGGCCCCGTAGGCGTGGCCGGCATGCGACAGCAGGCCGCGAAAGTCCAGGTGCGCCGCTCGAACGATCCTATCCGTCAGGGACAATATGCGCGGATCATCGGGCCGGCAGCCGCAGCGGCGCAAACCGACATCGATCTTGATAAAAACGCCCGGGCGGCAGTCAAGCGCAGCCGCACGCGCCTTCAGCAGGCGCAAACCCTCCATGCTGTCCACAATGAAGCGCAGATCGCAGCCGTAATGCCGGGCGGCCTCAAGGAGGCGATCGATTTTGCTGGCGCTCCACTGCGGGTAGGCCAGCGTTACCGAGGGCAGGCCGGCCGCGATGAACACCAGGGCTTCATCCGCCTTCGAAGCTGTCAGGCCGCTTGCGCCGGCGGCCATCTGCTTCCTGGCAATCGCGATGGTTTTGTGGGTCTTGACATGCGGACGCAGGTTCGTTCCGGCTCTGCCGGCCAGATCCTGCATGTGGTCGATGTTGGCTTGCAGAATGCGGCGATCCACCAGAACCGCAGGCGTTTCCAGATCATCCGGAATCCCCTGCGCCGAAGGGTGGCGGCCAACCCCATTTTCGCGGTGCTCTTGCATCTCGGCGCTCTCGCTCCGGCGGTCCATGTCTCCCGGGCATTGAAAACATCTAAAACGGGATGAGGGTAACAATTGCTGCTGGCCGCGGAATTCAATCCGCTGGCATCGGCCCCCAAATCCAAGAACGTGAACCGCGGCGCCATTGCTTAGATAGGGGCCAAAATACATCTTTAAACGGGGTTTTATTTTTTGCGCTTGCTCCGGTTGTTTTTCTTCGGTCGGCTCTTTCCGTTGGTGCCTTTCCAGATCTTGCCGCGTTTGGTGCGTCGATCACCTTTCCCCATGATAATGCCACCTTTCCCCGAATTATTCGGCGGCATGAAAAACCGGCATGCTGATTATGAATTCGCCTTTACAGCCGACCTGTATGCGAATCGGGCGCCGGTTCTTCATAGCCCGCAATTGCTATCCGGATTGAAGTATCGACCGATAGATGGCCAGCGCGTCCCGTACCCGCCGGGTACAGACGTATTCATCCGTCTGATGGGCCTGGGACGGTTCGCCCGGCCCGAGAATGACGGTGGGGGGATTACCGAAGGCCGCCGTCAGTGTCGCCGCGTCGGTGAAATAGGTGGCGCCGCGGGGTTCCGGGACTTGATCCACATAGGGTGCTACCAGGCTGAAAATGTTTTTGATCCAGGGGTCCTCGAAGTCGGAGGCGAAGCCTTCCATGTCCGCCAGGATGCGAAAGCGGACCAGATCACCACAGCGGTCTTCGAGCGCCGCCAGCAGGGCTTCATGCCCGATGCCGGGTACCGTGCGGATATCCAGCCCGACAACCGCCCGATCCGGCACGGAATTGATATTGGTCCCCCCCTGAATCGTGCCCACGTTTAGCGTCGGACTGCCCAACAGCGGGTGGGCATACGCTTCGAAATCAAAGGCCAGCAGCCGCTGGACGGCCTCGATCGCTTTGCAGATAGCGTTGTCCCCCAACTCCGGTTGCGAACCGTGCGCCGCGCGTCCACGCACTTCCATCTCCAGCCAGAGGGCGCCCTTGTGGCCGATGAGGGGTTGGTTGGCCGTCGGCTCGCCGATAACCAGCGCACGCACCGGCCCCCGCAGCCGCCCCTGGTCCGCAAGGGATCGCACGCCTTCACACCCGGTTTCCTCGCCCGCGGACAGAACCACGGCCACCGGGGCCCGGGCACCCTCGGCCAGGGCCGCCAGAACCATTGCGGCCACACCGGCTTTCATGTCGCTGGCACCCCGCCCAAAGATCTTCCCGTCGGCCATATGGGCATCCGTGGGTGCATGCAGCCAGGCGGCCGAACCGAACGGCACCGTATCGAGGTGGCCGCTGAGAACCGTCGCCCCCCGATCGCCACCCGGCACCGGAGAATGGGCCACAACGCTGGTTCGCCCCGGCGCCAGGGCATGATAAGATACATGAAAGCCCCCGGCCTCAAGCAACCGGCCCAGAAAGCGGGCACAAGCATCCTCGTCACCCGGGGGATTGACCGTTTCGAAGCGGATCAGCGTACGCGTAAGTTCAATGAGATCCATGCAAGATCGCCGCTTTCAGTCGTCGTCTTTAGAGCGTGAACATGGGCCCGCCGGTTTATGCTGGTGTCTTCCTGCCGCACCTCATATCTCAACAGTGCCCCAGTTCACAATAGCGCCGGCCGAATTTCTTCAGCAGCCAGGCTTTTTCCCGGGCCGTGGGACGGCGCTTATGAACATATAGGAGCATCGCCATATGGGCCTGTTCACGCAGCTCGGGATCACGGATATTGAGCAGGCTTTTGCGACGTGCCATGATCAACATCCACATTAAAAGGGCGATACCGGGCAGACTGATCACAACGGCGTGAAGGGCCGCCTCCAGGCTGATACGCCCGGCCAGGGCCAGAAACAGAATTAAAAAGGTGCCCCCCCAGGTAAAAATGCGAATATGATGAGCGATCTGAATCTGATGGCGCAGCGTCCAGATGCAGAACCGGGCGGTGCGCCTGCCGGTTGTGAAAATTCGGTTTGGATCCATGGCGATACCCTCCTTTCCGGCGTGGCGGCCCTGGCATCGTTCCGCCGCTCACCGGGAGAACGCCTGCAGGGCAACCGCAGCATCATTGAGCCCCTGCGTAGATATAAGGTAAGCGCCTGAAATAGCAGTGTCAAAACGACCTGTTCGCTCGCCTGCGACCGGCGAAGGCGGCACCGGCCGGACAGTCCGCATGAGACCAAAAAGGATGCATTACGGAAGGGATTCTACGTCGGGCGGATTCATGCTGCCCTGGCGGTAGCCTTCGAGATCCAGCGTAACAAACTTGAATCCGATCGATTTGAACCGGCGTATCACTTGGGAGCGGATGGCAGGCTCAGGTAATCGGGTAATGTCCGCACCGCGGCATTCGATGCGGGCGATTTCGCCATGACAGCGCACACGCGAGGCATGAAAGCCCAATTGCTGCAAACAGTCTTCGGCCTTCTCGATGCGCGCCAGAAGCGCCGGCGTGATCGGGGTGTTGTGGGGAATGCGGGAAGCCAGGCAAGCCATGGCCGGGCGGTCCCAATTTGGCAGGCCGCGCTCGCGGGCCAATTGCCGAATCATTTTCTTGGTCATACCGGCGGCGGCAAGCGGGGCCAGGACACCCAATTCTGCTGCGGCACGCATGCCGGGACGATAATCCCCAAGGTCGTCGCGATTGGCCCCATGGGCCAGATGGTCTATCCCCCGCCGAGCGGCCTCTGATTTAATCTGTCGAAGCAGCCCCTGCTTGCAGATGTAACAACGCTCATGCGGATTGCTCAAAAATTCAGGCTGTTCCATTTCCGTGCCGCGTAGCAGCAGGTGCCGACAGCCCAGGCGACCGGCCAGCGCAACGGCATCACGTATTTCGCGCTGCGCGTGAATCGGTGACATCGCGGTCACGGCCAGGACACGGTCACCAAGCGCTTCGATCGCCAGGCTCAAGAGGAGGGTGCTGTCCACACCACCGGAGAAAGCCACGGCCAAAGAAGGCAGGGGCTTCAGTTGATCGAGCAGTTGTGCGCTAATGGACTTCAACCGGTATCCTTTCCAGATCTTCCTGCGATCTTTTTTTTAGTCGCATCGGAGAGGCCGCCCGGGGGGTCAATGCATGTTACGAGGATGGCCTGGGAGCATGTCCCGCCCTATGCTTTTGCAGGTCTATTTCGGGCGGTCCGAAGCCCAACGCCAGCAAATTAATCATTGCCAAAGGTAACGCAAATCCTGTAAGAAACAGGATTTGATGAGCTACCCGTATCCAGACCACCAAATATCATCTCAGAGGGGTTTCTATGGGAAAGAACAGCTTACTTGAATCGACTTCCAAAAAAAAGCCGAAAGCCAAATCTGCCAAGGGCAAGGCCGCTAAAAAGATAGCGGCCAAAAAAAGCAAGGCTAAAGCCAAACCCAGAAGCCGTGCGGTCAAAACGACCAAAAAAGTGGCGGCCAAATCGGCCAAGGCACCGGCCAAGGTGAAAAAAGCAGCCGCCAAAAAGAAGGCCCCGGCAAAAAAGAAACCCGTAAAAAAACTGACCCGCAAAGAAATCCTTTTTAAAAAATTCGATGCCGCACCGGCAAAGACGCTGTACTCCCCCCCCGCCAAAACACTAGGTGCAGGTCCTGAAGCCCCTTCCTATTTTGCCGGCATGCCTGAAGCCGACGTGGCCGTGGCCAAGGAAGCACTTAAGCGTAAATTCGATTGGACGGCAATAAAGGCTGCCGGTGAAAAATATGCGGCCCAAATGGCCGCGGAAGCGGACGCCAAACGCAAGGCCGCGGAAGAGGCCAAACACAAGGCCGAAGCGGAAGCCAAACGCAAAGCCGAAGAAGAGGCCAAGCGCAAGGCCGAAGCGGAAGCCAAACGCAAAGCCGAGGAAGAGGCCAAGCGCAAGGCCGAAGCGGAAGCCAAACGCAAAGCCGAGGAAGAGGCCAAGCGCAAGGCCGAAGCGGAAGCCAAACGCAAAGCCGAGGAAGAGGCCAAGCGAAAGGCCG
>CAJHYH010000427.1_pt1 | contig 10705 bp, 7 predicted proteins | sample 9198661 | NCBI WGS metagenome assembly CAJHYH01 (sample SAMEA7708356, study PRJEB35096) | sediment metagenome | biome: marine neritic benthic zone biome [ENVO:01000025]; feature: sediment [ENVO:00002007]; material: shallow marine sediment [ENVO:03000034] sea grass bed [ENVO_01000059] ... | reverse complement strand
GGCCGAAGACGCGGCTGTTGACGGTCGCCGCGTAGGCATTGATGTGGGTGATCACGTCGCCGTGGCTGCGGCCGGTCTCGTTGTAGCTCACGAGAATGGTGTTGGTGGCCACGTCGACAAAGCGGGCATCGGTGCTGATGCTGCCGCCGAAAACGGTCAGACTGCCAAAGGCCACATACCGGGCGTCAAGCTTGCGGCCGGCCTCGGCGGCGGTTTCGCGGTCGAGTGTCGGCGGGAGCTGGGCCGCCACCTCGAGGGCCGCGGACTGGTCCACGATTGTCACCTTACCCGGGCTGCTCAGGCGGGTGGAGAGCATGGCCGTGATGCCTTTGCGCAGAAAGGTGAGATCCTGGTCCGAATGGATGCTAAAGGGCACCACCAGAACGCGGACGGTGTCGGCCCGCAGACCGGCCGTCGGCCACACGAGGGTCGTCAGAAGGGCCGCCGCGGCCGCAAGGATGCATAATTTCTTTATAAAATCAATTGGTTGCAATTGTTTTTCTCCATCGTGGCCCGTGCGGGTGGGCCATTGTAAGCGTTTTTAGCGCTGTTTTTTTCCAAGCTGCGTGCTGGCTGTTTATGGGGCCCGTATTTCAGGGCGCCGCGGGGCGCCTGCCGGCATGCCGCAGCCCGGGGCGGGGCTGTTGCGGCCCGCTCTGAGAACTTTGCCTTTTTACTGGCGCGGGTGCCCAAAAGTCAAGGGAGCAGTTGGGTTGGCGGCCCGTCCCCTTTTGAGTAGGCCTAAAACAGGGGCGGACGGCGATCCGCCGCGCTGAGGCCGCCCGGGCCATGGCATCGGGCCGGTGACGATTTTTAGGCTTTATCCTTGACTTGGGGCCGATCGGCTGGTAAAAAGCTCTGGTATCGTTCGCGCTTTTGCGTGGACGGGACCTTTTGCGGCGGAAAGGAGGATAATGGCAAACGAGCTGCAGACAGGTCGCTTTTTAGGTCAGGTTAAAAGGTTAGGTTAAATTAGGTTAGTTAGGTTAGGTTATTTTAGGTTAGGTTACCCGCCGTCGAATCCATTTTTTTAAATGGCAAGACGGCACGTTAAGGAGGAATTAATCCATGAAAAAGCTTTCTATTCTCGCGCTGGCCGCGATCCTGGTGATTTTTTTCACCGTTCCGGCCTCGGCCCTCGAGAACGAGTTCGGCGGTTACTGGCGTACTCGTTATTTTTCACAGAAGTACTTTTCCGGTTATGACCGCGGCGACGACACCGGTGGTCTGGGCGACGCTGAAGACGATACCATCGAACGCGCCGACACCCGTACGCGCCTGTACTACACGGCCAAGATCAACGACAACCTGAAGCTGGTCAACAAGTTCGAGATGGACGCCGTATTCGGTGAAGCGAACACCCGCGACACCTACGGTGGTGTTGGTGCCGACGGTGTGGCCGTTGAGGTCAAGAACTCCTACGCGGACTTCAACCTGGGCCCGGTCAACGTGACCGCCGGTGTCCAGCCCTACAGCCTGTTCCGCGACTTCGCCATTTCCGACGACGCCTCCGGTATCATCGCCCGCTGGAAGGCCATGGACAACTTCGTCCTGGCCGGCTCCTGGCTGAAAAACTTTGAAGGCGGCGAAGGCGACGGCGAAAACGAGGACCTCGACACCTACACCGTCACCGGTGCTTTCTGGTTCAACGAGAACATCTCCATCAAACCCTCGGTCTCCACGGCCTACTCCGATGAACTGAACGGCGCCGTGCTTGCCAACCTGCTCAAGGTTGGCGATTATGACGACGGCCAGGCGTTCCCCGCGTTCGATTTCACCGAGGACTACGGCCAGGCCTATCTGGTCACCTACGGCGTTGATTTCGACATGACCTTCGACAAATGGGGCCTGTGGCTGACGGCCTTCGGTCAGACCGGTGAAGTCGAAGACGTCATCTTCACCGACGGCTCCGATGACGACGTGGACGTGGAAGCTTACCTGTTCGCTATCGGCGGTAACGTGGGCTTCGGCGAGGTCGGCTTCCTGGGCGACTTCGGTCTGCACGGTGAATTCTTCTACGCCTCCGGCGACGACGATCTGGACGATGATGACTACGAAGCCGTGGTCAACCCCTTCGGCTCCTACTACTGGTCTGAAATCATGGGTTTTGGCATCTTCGACAACCGCCAGTCCGCCGGTTCCCCGGACGACAATATCTCCAACATCATGGCGTTCAACCTCGGTGTTGACATGAAGCCGATGGACAAACTCAAGATCGCTGTTGACCTGTGGTATGCCGAACTCGTGGAAGACGAGCAGCGCCTGAACGAAGAAGACGAGCTCGGTACCGAACTCGACCTGCTCATCACCTACGAGCTGGTGGAAGGTCTGAACCTGGACATCGTCGGTGCCTACCTCTGGGCTGACGACGCCACGGCCGAAGCCGGCCCCGACGGCGACAACGAAGAAGATCCTTACGAATACGGTGTGCGCCTGAGCCTGAGCTTCTAAGCGCCCAGCGAATTCGAAGGATGACAACCTGACATGATCCGGCGGGGTTTGCGCCCTGCCGGAGCGACCTGAAAGCCAGTTTGCGGATTATCCTTCCGCTGCCACCCGGGCGAGTTTCTCGCCCGGGTTTTTTTGTGGTGAAGAGCGGAGGGAAATTGGGGTGCGGAATTGGGCCGTGCTTGCGGCCCCTGCTGAAGAGGAAGATGAAAGCTTTCCACGTTTAGGACTGGGGCTCAGCGCTTTCAAGGGTTTCAGGCTTCGAGGCGGGCCTTAAGAATGGCGTTGACCTTTTTGGGGTTGGCCTTGCCGCGGGTGGCCTTCATGACCTGGCCCACGAAAAACCCCATCAGCTTGGTGCGCCCGCCGCGGTAGGCCGCCACTTCGTCGGGCGCGGCGGCCAGCACCTGGTCGACGACGGCCTCCAGTTCGCCGCTGTCGGACATCTGCACCAGCCCCTTTTCGGCGACGATGGTCTCGGCTTCCCGGCCGGTGGCGGCCATTTCTTCGAAAACGGTCTTGGCGATCTTGCCGCTGATGGTGCCCTGGTCGATCAGCGCCAGCAGGCGGGCGAGTTGTTGCGGTGAAACGGGCGCATCTTCGATACCTTGACCGGTGGCGTTCAGCAGCGCGGCCAGGTCACCCAGGATCCAGTTGGCCGCCGGTTTGACCTGGGGGAAGACGGCCAGGCAGGTTTCGAAATAATCGCCGGTTTCGCGGCTCGCGGCCAGGCGCTCGGCATCCTCGGACGACAGCCCCAGGGTTTCGACATAGCGGTTTTGGCGCGCATCGGGCAGTTCGGGCAGCTCGGCGCGGATGGCCTCGATCCATTCATTGTCGATCACCACCGGCAGGAGGTCCGGATCCGGGAAGTAGCGGTAGTCGTGGGCCTCTTCCTTGCCGCGCATGGAAAAGGTCCGGTTTTTATCCGGATCCCAGAGGCGGGTTTCCTGCACGACGGATGCCCCCTCGAGGAGGCACTCGCGCTGGCGGTCGATTTCGTAGTGCAGGGCGCGCTCCACGTTACGGAAGGAATTGAGGTTCTTGATTTCGGTGCGGGTGCCGAAGGCCGCCTGGCCCCGCGGGCGCAGGCTCACGTTGGCGTCGCAGCGGAAGCTGCCCTCCTCGAGGTTGCCGTCGCAGATTTCCAGATAGCGGACCACCGTGCGCAGTTTGCGCAGGTAGGCCCCGGCCTGCTCCGGGGAGCGCAAATCGGGTTCGCTCACGATTTCGATCAGGGGCACACCGGTGCGGTTGAGGTCGACCCGGCTCACCGGGCGGTCCGGATCGTGAATCAGCTTGCCGGCGTCCTCTTCCAAGTGGATGCGGGTAATGCCGATGGTGGCGGCACCCTCGGCAGGGGTTACGATTTCAATCCGGCCGTGCTCGGCAATCGGAAGTTCGTACTGCGAAATCTGATACCCCTTGGGAAGATCGGGATAGAAGTAGTTTTTACGCGCGAACCGGCTCTCGGGGTTGATCCGGCAGCCGGTGGCCAGGGCCATGCGCAAACTGAAGGCCAGAACGTTGCGGTTGAGAACCGGGAGCACACCGGGAAGACCGAGGCAGACCGGACATACGTGCGTATTGGGCGGCGCCCCGAAAGCCGTCGAGCAGCCGCAGAAAATTTTGGTCTGGGTTTTGAGCTGGGCATGGACCTCGAGCCCGATGACCGGTTCGAATTGCATTGAGCGCCTCTCTTGCGGAGCAGTTTGCGGAGCGTCGGACCGAAGCGCTGATTGCCCGGCGGCCCCGAGGCGAGACCACGGGTCCGGACGCCATCCAATTGAAAGGCGGTATTTTCCATCAACTACCGCGTGCAGTCAAGGTGTTTCCAACCGCCGGGTTGCCGCCTGTCCGGGCGGAAAGTGATGTTTGTCTTGCAAAAGGCAGTCATTTTAGATATTGGAATAAGGTCGGAGATGTGAGCAGAAAACAGGCCCCCCATCTCCGTTTTTTTATCGAAAGCGTTGACCGGCGGCGCCAACGGCGTTGCCGCCGGCCGGCCCGGGGCCGGCCCGGCGAACTGCCGCGAATACAGTATAAGACGGAAACCGGGATGGGACAAAACGGCACCTTCAACATTCTGATGTACTCCCACGACACCTACGGTCTGGGGCACATCCGCCGCACCATGGCCATCGCCTCGAACCTCTGCTGCGACGGTGTCAACATCCTGATTCTGACCGGCTCCCCCATCGCCGGTCGGTTCAAGTTTCCGGAAAGCATCGATTTCGTCCGAATTCCGGGGATGATCAAAAAGACCAACGAAGAGTACCGGCCGCTTTCCATCAAAATCAATCCACGGCACGCCCTGGATATTCGCAAGAACATCATTACCGCCACGGCCAAGGCGTTCCAACCCCATCTGTTCATCGTCGACAAGGAGCCGCTGGGCCTCAAGAAGGAAGTATTGCCCACCCTGCGCTGGATCCGCCGCTGTCTGCCCCATTCACACACCATCCTGGGGCTGCGCGACATCATGGACGACGCCGAGACGGTACGCCGCGACTGGGCCAGGAAGAACGTCTACCGCAACCTGGACGAGCTTTACAGTGAAATCTGGATATACAACAATCAGGATTTCTATGATCCCGTGCAGGAGTACGCCATCCCCGAACCGGTCAAGCAGAAAATGCTCTTTACGGGCTATATTCCCCGGGCCAAGCCCAACCGCCGCGCCGCCGCGCGTATTCGCGAAGACCTCGGCATTGGGATGGAAGAAAAGCTCGTGGTTCTGACGACGGGCGGCGGGGGCGACGGCTATGCCCTGATGGACACCTATCTGGCGGCGCTCGAGCGCCAGCTTCCATCCCATCCGTTTCGCAGCGTGCTGGTCACCGGCCCCTTCATGCCCCGTGAGGAGCGCAAGGATGTTTTCAAGCGGGCCCGCCGCCAGGGCGCTTCGTCCTTTCTCTTTTTCCGACAGATGGAAAAATTGATGGCCGCCGCTGATCTGGTGGTCAGTATGGGCGGCTACAACACGCTGAGCGAAGTGTTGAGCCAGGGGACCCCCTGCCTGGTCATCCCAAGGGAAAAGCCCCGCATGGAACAGTTCATCCGCGCGCGGACCTTTCATGCCCAGGGGTTGATCGACTATATCCCCCGGGGGCAATGCGACCCCGTCGCGCTGGCCCACAAGATCGAAAACCTGCTCGCCGCCCCCCAGGCCTACCGGCAGGCCCTGGCCGGGTTCCGCTTCACCGGAATCGATGCCATGCGCAGCCGCATCGATTCCTTCCGGAGTTCCCGCAATGCCGTTGCCTGTTGAATCAGGCACTCTTGGCATGATCCTCAAGGGCTACCCGCGGATATCCGAAACTTTCATCTCCAATGAAATTCTGCTGCTCGAACAGCGGGGGCTGAACATCCGCATTTTTTCAATGCGCAGCCCGCGCGAGGCGTTTACCCATGCCAGTGTCGGACGCATCCGCGCCCGTGTGGACTATCTCCCGGAAACGATCCTGGGGAAGCGACTGCCCGCCCTCTGTTGGCACAATCTTGTTCAGGCGGCACGATTTCCCCGGCGCTATGCTGCCGCGCTCAAAATCGCCTGGCGCCGCTGGTGCCGCACCCACCGATCGGCCACGATCAAACACCTGCTCCAGGCCGGCTATCTTTGTAACAAGCTCCTGCGGGGCAGCGCGTGCCGTCACCTGCACGCCCATTTTGCCCATTCGCCCACATCCGTCGCTTTTTTCAGCCACCTGCTCAGCGGGTTGCCGTTCAGTTTCACCGCCCATGCCAAGGACATCTACACGTCCAATCCCCTTCAACTGGCGGAAAAGGCGGCGGCGGCGCAATTTATCGCCACATGCACGGCTTACAATCAACGCTATCTGGAGCGCATCGTCGACGGGCAACGGACGCCGGTCTATCTGGCCTACCACGGGATTGATCTGGATTTGTTCCGCAACGATCGCCATCAAGACCGGGCCCGGCAGCCCTACAATATCCTGACCGTCGCCCGGATGACGCCCAAAAAAGGTCTGAAGACGGTCTACCTGGCCCTGCGCGGCCTCAAAGACCAGGGCATCGCCTTTCGGCACATCCTGATCGGCGACGGCGAACAGAAGGCCGAAATCGAAGCCCTGCGTCGCCGCCTGGACCTTCTGGAGGAGACGCGTCTGCTGGGCACCCGCACGCACGGGGACGTTTGCCGCTGCTTTCAAAATGCCGATCTATTCGTGCTGGGATGCGAACAGGCGGCCAACGGCGATCGGGACGGCATTCCGAATGTCATTCTGGAAAGCATGGCCATGGGGGTGCCGGTGGTGGCCACGGCGTTCTCCGCCATTCCGGAGGCGATCGAATCGGCCCACAACGGCCTTCTGGTCGATTGCGCCCGGCCGGACGCCATGGCGGCGGCCATGCGGCGGGCGCTGGAAAACGAATCCCTGCGGCGCGAATTGATTGCCAACGGGCTGGAGACGGTGAGGCAGCGCTTCGACAACCGGGTGCTGGTGGGCGAACTGGCTGCGATCTACAGACGCCATACAGGCCTCTGGGGACACGGGTGCGGGGCGGGCTAGTGGCGGCAATCGATAAAGAACATCATTTTTTTTTGATGCGCCATGCAGCCACGGTCTGGAATCGGGAGGGCCGTATTCAGGGGCAGGCTGACTCTCCGTTGTCGCCTGCGGGTGAACGTCAGGTTGGCGATTGGTGTGCGCATGTCGCCAACCTGGGGCTGGGTGCCATCTGCAGCAGCGATCTGGGCCGGGCTGTGGCCACCGCCCGGGGGCTCAACCGTGAGGGCCATCTGCCCTTCTGGACCGAACCCCGCCTGCGGGAATTGGATTGGGGACGATGGACCGGGCGGATTCACCGCCGGCTCCGGCATGAAGACCCGGACCGATACGCCCGGGAGAGCGGTCGCGGATGGCAGTTCCGCCCGCCCGGGGGCGAGAGCCATATCGATGTCCTGGAGCGTGCCCTGGCCGCCCTGAACGATATTGGCACCCGCCCGGGTCCCGAACGAATCCTGATTGTGACCCATGAGGGGGTGCTAAAGTGCCTGGTCTACCACCTGGCGATTCGTGACGGCTGCGGACAGCCGCCTGAGACCATGGCCCCCGGCCACCTGCACCACCTGGTCAGCCGCGGCCACGGACTGGTCCTGCGGAAAATGAACGCCGTCAACCTCAATCTGTGAACGCCCCACGGACTGGAACGACCGCCGGCGGGGAACCGGAAAAACGATAGGCGTGAAAATATTCATCTACTGCCAGCACGTTTGGGGACTGGGTCATTTCGTGCGCATTCTCGAGATTGCCCGCGCACTGCGATCCCATGATGTCCTGCTGGTGACCGGCGGACCGCCCGTGGACCTGCCGCTTCCGGCCAATGTGCGCCGGCTGCAGCTGCCGGCGGTGAGAATGCTGGCCGACAAGCAGCTGGTGGCGGATGACGGTCGCAAGCTCGGGGACATCTGGGCGGAGCGGATCGAAAGGCTGCACGCCCTATTTCAGGCCGAGTGTCCCGATGTGTTCCTGGTGGAGCTTTATCCGCTGGGTCGCACGGCTTTTGGGCGTGAGCTTGATCCACTGCTGGCAAGCATTCATTCCGGCCGACTGCCGCGCTGCCGGGTTTATTGCAGCGTGCGGGACATCCTGGTGGCCAAGCGCGATCCCCAGGCTTACGAGGCGCGCGTGGCGCGCAGACTCAACCGCTGGTTCGACGCCCTGCTGGTCCACGCCGACCCCGACCTGATCCGCTTGGATGCCACTTTCAGCACCATGGAGGCCATTGAAATTCCGGTGGTCTACACCGGCTATGTGGCGCGTCTGGATGGACAGGGGGCGCCGGTGCGGGAAACCTTCCGCCGCAAGAACGGTCTGCCGCTGAACGAAAAATTGATCGTCGTCAGTGCCGGCGGCGGGCAGTCGGGCTATCCCCTGATGGCGGCCATGCTGGGCGCGCAGCGCGAGCTCGCATCCCGGATCAAGATTCGAATGGTGCTTTTCACGGGCCCTTATCTGCCCGCCAACCAGCGTGAAGCCCTGCTGGCTGAGGCCGGGGACGGGGTCCTCATCCGGCGCTTCGCCACGGATCTGACCGGCTGGTTGTCAGCGGCCGACCTGTCGGTCAGCATGGGGGGCTACAACACCTGCATGGATTTGATTACGGCCGGGGTGCCCGCGCTGATCTGGCCCTTTGACGGCGACCGTGAGCAGCCCCTGCGGGCGGACCGGCTGGCGGACAGGGGGCTGGTTTCCGTGTTGTCATCGCAGGACTTGGCGCCTTCGCGGCTGGCGGAGCGGATCCAGGCGATGTGGGAAAAGGCGGATAAGACGGCGGCCCGCATCGATCTCAAGGGGGCGGCCCGAACCGCCCGCTACATCGAAGCGCAGGCCTTGCCGGCATCGAACCGCGCGGAGGGTGGATGAAAATCCTCGTTTATTGCCAGCATGTGCTGGGGATCGGCCATTTTTTCCGAACCCTCGAGATTTGCCGGGCGCTGGCCGGAAACGATGTGGTCCTGGTCTCCGGCGGTCGGCGGACATCGATCGGACTGCCACCCGGCGTCCGCTGCCGGCAGCTCCCGGAACTGGTCATGGACGCCGATTTTCAAAATCTGCATTCACCTGACGGGGTTTCACTGGAGGATGTGCGCACCGAACGCCGCCGGCACTTGCAGCGCATATTTGCCGAAGAGGCGCCAGACATTTTTCTGGTCGAGCTCTATCCCATCGGTCGCAAGGCGTTTCGGTTCGAACTCGATCCCCTGCTGGCGGCCATTGCCGATGGGCGCCTGGCAGCCTGCAAGGTGGTTTGCAGCGTGCGCGACATTCTGGTGGAAAAAGAAAAGGCGACCAAGCATGAAGCCCGGGCAGTGGGGATTCTCAACCGCCATTTCGATGCCCTGCTGGTGCATGCCGACCCGGATGTGGTCCGCCTGGAAGAGACCTTCGCGCAGATGGCGGCGATCAGGATCCCGGTCGTTTACACCGGCTATGTGGCCGCCCCGGCGGCCCCCATGCCTGATCGGGCGGCCTGGCGGCGTTTGCATGGGATCGATCCCGAAGCGCGCCTGGTGCTGGCCAGCGCGGGGAGCGGCGCGGTGGGTTTCGACCTGCTGGCGGCGGTGGCCCGGGCCGCCCGGATTGTCCAGGCACGAGAGCCCATGACGTTGCAGGTGTTTACTGGCCCGGACATGCCGCCGGTACAGTCGGCCGCCCTGCAAGCTATGGCCGGGTCAGCCCTGAGGGTTGAACGCTTCAGTGAAGATTTCAGCGCCTGGCTGCAGGCGGCCGACGTCTCGGTGAGCATGGCCGGGTACAATACCTGTATGAATATCCTGGCCGCACGCGCCAATGCGCTTGTATACCCTTTTGGCCAGAACCGGGAACAGGGCATGCGGGCCCGGCGACTGGCGGCCCGGGGCCTTCTGGGTATGCTTTCGCCTTCGGAATTGGCGCCGGAGCGTCTGGCGGAGCGCCTCCTGACAGCATTTGACGACCGGCCTGCGCAGGCCGCGGTAAACCTCGACGGGGCTGCGCGGGCGGCCGCCTGGATGGAATCCCTGGTGGCGGGGAGAGGGCGCGCCGGATGAGCCACACGGAGGCCACCATTTGGCGCCAACCGGTGCCGGACTGGAAAAGGCGTCTGGCGACTTGTATTCACGACGCGGCCGCGGCCCGCACAACGGTTACCCGCGTATATTTCCGCGCGGATGACGTGGCTGTGCCCGGTAGGCGTTTCCGGGAGATGATTCAGGTTTTCAGCCGTCATGACCTGCCGCTCAATCTGGCCGTCGTCCCGGCCTGGCTCACCCCGGTGCGCTGGCAGGCCCTGACGGCGATCGGCCGCGAGACCCCGCATCTGTGGTGCTGGCACCAGCATGGCTGGCGTCACCAGAACCACGAACCCCGGGGCAAAAAGCAGGAATTCGGCCCGGCCCGGCCGCCGGCCGCCCTGCGCCGCGATCTGGACCGTGGGCGCAAACGGCTGGAAAGCCTTATGGGCGATCGCTTTTATCCGGTATTTACGCCGCCCTGGAACCGTTGTACCGTTGCGGTCCTGCGGCATCTGGGCCAAAGTGGTTATGCCGCGGTTTCCCGCAGCCGGGGCAGCCGGCCGGCCTGTCCCCGGGGACTGGCGGAGCTGGCCGTGGATATCGATCTGCACACCCGCAAGGATGAAACAGCCGAGGGCGGTTGGCGCGCCCTTCTGCAAGAGCTGGCGCTTGGCCTGGTAAACCCTTTCTGCGGGATCATGCTCCACCACCAGCGCATGGATTCCAACGCGCTGGTGG
>CAJHYH010000232.1_pt1 | contig 10739 bp, 6 predicted proteins | sample 9198661 | NCBI WGS metagenome assembly CAJHYH01 (sample SAMEA7708356, study PRJEB35096) | sediment metagenome | biome: marine neritic benthic zone biome [ENVO:01000025]; feature: sediment [ENVO:00002007]; material: shallow marine sediment [ENVO:03000034] sea grass bed [ENVO_01000059] ... | reverse complement strand
GCCCACCAGCGGCGGCAGACCGACCTGCCGAACGGCAAAGCCCAGCACAAAGGCAATACTGATCCACAACGGGTCCATACCGATGCTTTCTAAGGAGGGTTTAGTCCGGAATCACCTGACCGGGGGAGGTGAACGAGATGCCCAGCTGGGAGGCCGTGCTGATCATGATGCCTTCCGTAACCGGTGGGCTGACCGGCGTGTCGGCTTCCCAGCGCACGATGAAGTTGGCGCCGGACCCGCCGGCCTTGTCGGATTCTCCCACGATGAAGCGGGTCGATGCCATGGGACCCAGCACCGTGGGCTTTTCGAGATAGCGCCGCAGGCGCTTGCCCTCGGAATCGAAATAGTCGACGTGTGTAAGCCGGATGGCCTGGTTCGGGTCGGTGTTGCGGATGCTGATGGTGACCGCCAGATAGAGCGGTCGCTCGCGATCGCCGCTGTAAATGTGGGAGTAAACGGGGACATAAAGCGTCTGGCCGCTTGATTTCGCCGGCTCCGCCCCCACTGCCGGGATGGCGCCTGCCAGTCCCCCAATCAGGCCGAGCAATAGAGCGAGGCGTTGAAGCCGAGGCCTTGTGTTGATGATTTGCATTTGCCAATCCTCCTGTTGCCGTTTTCAGGGGCGTGCACGCGAAATCTTATTGGCGGCTGCCTGTATGTCGTCGACCGGCGGCGGTGACAGAGACCATTGCGGTAATCTTACAGCCGGCGGTTTTTTTTGGGCGGGTGCGCTTTCCACAGGCTTTAGGATCCTGAAGTTAGACGTCTGTACTTTAAACACGGATGATGCACTTTTCAATCCAATTGTGGCCCGAAACGGCCCCCTTGCAGCCAAGCCGCCTCGGAAATGGCAGTGCGGCGCAGCGCGCAGCAAATTCGCCTGGCCCTGATCGACCAGGCCGGTGTGCCGTGCACCGCGGTGGAAGCGGCCTGCCCGGTCATCCGTCTGGCGCGATGCGGCCGGGCCGCCGACCGATCCGTCGGACGACGCCGGCACACGGACTTGATTATCGATCGCGCCTGAAATATAAAGCCACGATCAACCCGGCCGCCCGTTTCGACCGGCCCTGTCGACGGTCGGCGGCTGACGCCCCGCAGCCATGCCGTGCGCATGGGGGGCGTCATCATCAGCGACGCTTCACGTCGGAAAAACCAGGCCCATACATGTGACGGGGCCACGCGTTGGCCCAGGTCTTGTCCGGACGGCTGCACCCGCGTTGGATCCACCGAGGACCAAGGAGGTAGGATGAAGAAAATCATTGGATTGTCGATCGTCATTCTTGTCGGACTATTGCTTGCCCTGCCGGCCCATGCGCAGGAAGACCTCGAAGTCGTGGCCCCCGCCGGTGCGGTCGAATTCAGCTATAAATATCTTGATTCGAATAAACTGCTCGTCTCGGCGGCCGACGGCGAGGGCAACCCCCTTCGCAATCTGACCGGTGATGATTTCGTTCTGATGCGCGGGGGCAAGCAGGCCCAGATCCTGTCGGCCGAGCCGCTCGAGACCAGCAAAGACGTAGGCCTCAATATCGTCATGGTGGTCGACAACTCCGCTTCCATGCGGCGGCGCAACGCCATCCAGCCCATCATTCGGGCCATGGAGAATCTCTACGCCATCATCCGGCCGATCGACAATATCACCGTGGTGGTCTTCAGCGACCGGGATACCATGGCCTTCGGTGACTACAACCTGCACGTACGCATGAAGCAGTCCAACCAGGTCGAGGAACTGCGCGCCTTCATCCGGGAAAGCTTTGACGCCGGCCTGACCAACAAGACCGTCGTCTACGAGGGCATGCTGGCAGGGCTCTCGGTGCTGCACGGCCTGCCGGAAGACACCAACAAATTCATGGTGGTCTTTACCGACGGCGAAGATATCAACAGCGCTTTCCGGGGTCCGGTGGTGGAGAAGGCCGCCGAGGGCCTGGCCAACTTCGAGGCCTACGCCGTCGACTACATGCCGCGCAGCGGCACGGATCCCTTCCTGCGCACCTTCAGCGAAAGCCACGGGGGGCGCATCTGGAAAGCCACCGCGGCCGAGGACCTGGTGCCCATCTTCCAGGCCGTGATGTCCAAGCTGCTCTACCGCTATGTGGTCACCTACCGCTTTCTCTATCCGCCTTCCGGCACGCTGGCCCTGGCGCCCGCGGTTGTGAATGTCGAAGAGATCACCACCATCGACAGCGCCCCGCTGCTCAACTACATTTACTTCGACGCCGGGCAGAGCGCCATCCCGGAACGTTACGTGCGCTTCCGCGGCCAGGACCAGACGACGGCCTTTGACAGCGCGGCCCTGCGCAGCGCCCAGGAGAAGTATCTGAACGTGCTCAACATCGTGGGCCGGCGCCTGACAGCTTTCCCGGCGGCCAGCATCCGCATCGTGGGGTGCAACGGCGACATGGGGGAGGAAAAGGGCCGCATCGACCTGTCGCGGGCACGGGCGGAATCCGTCAAGGCCTATCTGCAGTATATCTGGGGCATCGATCCGGCCCGCATGACCGTGGAGGCCCGCAACCTGCCGGAAGTGCCCAGCTCGCGGGGCACTCCCGAAGGCCGCCAGGAAAACCAGCGGGTCGAAATTCATGCCGACCGCGACGAGATCCTGGATGTCGTCACCAGCACCTACGCCGAGGCCCGCATGGATGCCGAAGCGCTGCAGGTGCAGCCCCGGATTGTCTCCGAGCACGGTGTCTACAGCTGGAAACTCACGATTTCGGGCGACGGCAGCCCGATCCACAGCATGGCCGGTTCGGATAAGCTGGCGGAAACCCTGCCGCTGCCGGCGGATAAATTCACTCCCCTTAACATTGCGGCTTATAAACAGCTCACCGCCGAGATCGAAGTGGAGGACATGGAGGGGCAGTTTTACACTGCCGTGAGCGATCCCCTGACGGTCAACTTCCTGCAGCGCGAGGAGCGCCGGGCGCGCAACCCGGGCTACAAGGTGCAGGAGAAATACGCCCTGATCCTCTTCGACTTCAACAGCGATGCCATCAAGGCCCGCAACGAAGCCATCGTGCGGCAGATCGTGGCCCGCATCGACACCCTGCCGGACGTTAATGTCAACATCGTCGGCCATACGGACAATATCGGCAAAGAGGAATACAACCTCGATCTGTCCGAGCGGCGGGCCCGGGCGGTATTCGACCAGATCAGCGCCGTACGCGGCGATGCCGCGGGCGAGGCCTTCAAATACTCCGGGGTCGGGCCTTTCGACCCGCTTTTCACCAACGACCTGCCCGAAAACCGGGCCCTCAACCGCACGGTGACGATTACGCTGTTATACGAACAAAAAGAGTAAAACCTATCTCAAAAAAGTCTTTGGGACCCATACCGGCGTTGGACGCTCGCTTCCCATCCTCGGAATACCGACGTATGCCTGCGGTAGGAAGCTCGCGTCCGCCTTGGTCTGAGACCCAAATCCAGATTTTGAGATAGGTTTTAGAAGTCATCCCCAAAAAAGTCTTTGGGACCCATACCGGCGTTGGGTGCTCGCTTCCCATCCTCGAAATACCGATGTATTCCTGCGCTTGGACCCACAAGAAATGATTGATCGGACGGGGAATCCCGCTTCAGCGGGGGAAGCTCGCGTCCGCCTTGGTCTTAAACCCAAATCCAGATTTTGAGATCGCTTCTGGAGTCGTCCCGAAAAAAAATCGATCTTAAAACCCACTTCTGGTGGAGGAGCCGGAGAGGTTCCATCGACACGGCTCAAGGTGATTTTTATAATTGTTCATTTTCTTCCACGTGGAAGAAAACGAACCAAAAGAAGACGCCCGTGTCCCGCTTTATCCTGCGCGTCGAAGTACCGAACGGGTCTCGCGGGAACTCGCTTCGCTCAGACAGGCCCGCGAGCCTGAACCGTTCGCCACTTCGATGCTCGGCGCGGGACAAAGGGGAAAAACCAAAAATAGAGAAGCCGTTTTCACTCTTTCCGCTCCATCCCTGCAATCTGGCTCCAGCGCGCGGCGAACCGAGGTTCGCCGTGCTTTTTTATTGGGGCGGCCCTGCCGGGATTCAGGCCCGGTTTAGATGTTCTGCGAGGAGCTCGTCCTTGCGGCGCCACTGCGCCCCCAGCCAGTCCTGGAAAGCCGCGCGAAAATCAGGGTCGGACGCGTAATCCCCTTTGATGAACCGCTCCGGAATCTCGATCTGGCGCACCCGTACGACGATCCGCCGCATGCGCCCGCCCAGATAGGCCCAGAAACGGGTTTCACCCTCGGGGTAGACGATCGTGACATCCAGCAGCCGGCGTATGCGGCCGTCGAGGGCCTCCAGGGCGTAGGCCAGTCCACCGGCTTTGGGCTTCAGCAGATGGCGGTAGGGCGAAGCCTGCCGGCGGTGCTTGACGGCTGTAAAGCGGGTGCCTTCGGGGAAATTGAGGATGGCGACCGGCGCGTGCCGGTATTTGCGGCAGGCGCGACGGGCCGCCTCCCGATCCCGTCCGGCCTTCTCGGGGTGGCGTTCGCGCTCTTGGCGGGAATAGCGGCGCATGAAGGGGTAGTCCATGGCCCACAGGGCCTGGCCGATGATCGGCAGCCAGATCAGCTCCCGCTTGGTGAAAATCTTGGGGAAGGGGATTTTACCTGTGAAGACTTCGAGCAGAACGGGCAGATCGGTCCAGGACTGGTGATTGCAGTTGACGAAATACCATTCGTCCATGCGCAGCCCTTCCGTACCCCTGATATCCCACTGGATGCCCAGCATGATGCGCTGAATCCACAGGTTTCCGTGGATCCAGAAGTTGACCGTCCACATGAGCGCCTGCGCCAGCCGCAGTTGCTGGCTGCGGCGGCGAAAGACGAGCTTGACCAGGGTCAGGAGATAGACCGGAACGCCCCAGAAGAGGGTGTTAAGGCCCACAAGCAGTAGACTGGTGGCGGCCCGGCCGTGTTCCTGCAGCGTCATGCGACCACCTCATGGAAGGCCCGGCCGGTCGGCACCGGGACATCGGATTTTTTGACTTTGAACGGGTCTTACCATATATTCCCCGCGAACCAAACAAGCGGCCGCGATGCCGCCAGGATCGAACTCACAGCAGGAGCAAGACGCATATGACCCCCACGACCGACAGCGTGATCGACCTCTTCACGCAGATCAATGCCATCCCCCGCTGCTCCAAGAACGAAGCCGCCATCGGCCGCTGGCTGGAGGAATGGGCCCGGGGCCACAACCTGGATACGGCCCGGGACGCGGCCGGCAACCTCGTCATTCGAGTGCCGGCCTCGCCGGGTTTCGAGCAGGCCCCGATCATCGTGCTCCAGGGACACATGGACATGGTCTGCGAGAAAACCCCGGATTCCGACCATGATTTCGAAAAGGACCCCATCAGTGTCATCCGCGACGGGGACTGGCTGCACGCCGACCGCACCACCCTGGGGGCCGACAACGGTATCGCCCTGGCCCTGGCCATGGCCCTGGTGGCGGACGGGGCCATTTCCCACCCGCCCCTCGAACTCCTCTTCACCGTGGACGAGGAGAGCGGTTTGATCGGGGCCAGCCGCCTGGATCCGTCCCTGATCAGCGGCAAAGTGCTGATCAATATCGATTCCGAGGACGACAACGTCTTTACGATCGGCTGTGCCGGGGGCGAGGAGACCCGCATCCGTCTGGCCCTGGCCTGCGAAAGCCCCGGCGCTGGCCAGGTCTATTTTGAGCTCGCGGTCGGCGGTCTGCGCGGCGGTCACTCCGGGATTGACATTCACAAGCCGCGGGCCAATGCCAACCGCATCCTGGGGCGTCTTCTGGGCGCCCTGGCGAAGCACGCGGGCTTCCGCCTGGCAAGCCTCGCGGGCGGATCGGCCCACAATGCCATCCCCCGGGACGCCCGCGCCATCGTGGGCGTTGCCCCGGACGAGGCGGCCGCTTTACAGGCAGCCGTGCAAACCCTCCAGGCCGTGCTCGCGGACGAAAACGGGGCCAGCGAACCGCAGCTCGCCCTGGGCTGCGTGCCGCTTTCCGCCGATCAGGAGACGCCCACCCGGGTGATTAGCCCGGATGCGGCCGCGCGCGCGATCACGCTCCTGAACGCGCTGCCCCATGGTGTCCAGGGCATGAGCGCCAGCGTGGAGGGCCTGGTGGAGACTTCCTGCAACCTGGCCATTCTGAAGATCGAAGACGACCATCTCGACATCGTCAGCAGCCAGCGCAGCCTCTCCATGACCCGCCTGGAGGAGATGACCGGACGGGTCAGGGCCGTGGCCGCCCTGGCCGGGGCCGAGGCCGCGCGCATGAACCATCATCCCTCCTGGCCGCCGGATCCGGATTCCGCTCTGCTCGAGCGCTGCCGCGAGGTCTACACCCGCGTGTTCGGCGAAGCGCCGGTGGTGGAGGTGATCCACGCCGGTCTGGAATGCGGCCTGATCGGCGCCAAGGTGCCGGGTATGGAAATGATCTCCGTCGGTCCCACCCTGCGCAACCCGCACTCCCCGGACGAAAAGCTTTTCATCCCCTCGATCGACAAGATGCTGCAGTTCCTGGCGGCCCTGCTGGACGCCTATCGGGATTAGACGGGGTTGCCGGGAAGCCGGGGTTATTTCGCCCGATCCTGACATCGGGGTCGGTATCGGTATCGGCGTCGGGATTCGGGGAGCGGTGGTGGAGAGAGAAAAGATCGATACCGATCCCGCCGCTGATTTTAGCAACCCCTGCGGGTGCATATCATTTTTCTGCGCAGCCTGTTTTTGCCCTTCCCCCCTACAGCTGGCCGTAGACTTCCTGCAAATCCGCCACCAGGCGTTCGAAATGGGCGATGGCCTGCCGGATCGGTTCGGGTGAAGTCATGTCCACCCCGGCCACGGCCAGTTCCTCCAGCGGAAAGCGGCTGCCCCCCAGGGTCAGAAATTCCAGGTAGCGCTCGCGGGCGCCGGCCTCGCCCGCCATCACCCGCGAGGCCAGCGCGATGGCGGCGGAGATGCCCGTGGCGTATTTGTAGACGTAAAAGGCCGCGTAGAAATGGGGGATGCGCAGGCACTCCAGCGCCAGGGTATCGTCGATCACGACCCGGTCACCGAAGTAGACCCCCAGCAGACCGCGGTAGATGTCCGTCAGGGCCTCCAGGGTCAGGGGCTGCTGGGCTTCCGCCCGGCGGTGGACCTCGAGCTCGAACTCGGCGAACATGGTCTGCCGGAAGAGGGTGGCGCGGATGTTGTCGATCTCGCGGTTGAGCAGGTAGGCCCGCATGGGCGGATCGTCCCGGTATTGCGCCAGAAGATGCGCACTCAGGAGGGTCTCGTTGAAAGTGGAGGCCACTTCGGCCACGAAAATCGTGTAATGGTGATAGACGTAGGGCTGGTGTCGGCAGGACAGATGGGTGTGCATGGAATGGCCGGCCTCGTGGATCAGGGTGTAGAGGCTGTTGATGTTGCCGGGCTCGTAGTTCAGCAGAATGTAGGGCGGCGAGTCGTAACAGCCCGAGGAGTAGGCCCCGCTGCGCTTGCCGCGGTTTTCGTAGCGGTCCACCCAACTGCCCCCGAGGCCCGCCAGCATGGTCTGCACGTAGTCCGCGCCCAGCGGCGCCAGGGCCTGGCCGCAGGTTTTCACCGCCTCTTCGTAGGCCATCTTGAACTGCACCGCCTTCACGATGGGCACGTAGGTGTCGTAGAAATGAAGCTGGTCCAATCCCAGGGCCTGCCGACGGAAGTCGAAATAGCGGAACAGGGGATCGCGATTCTCCCGCACGGTGGCGATCAGGTTGTCGTAAACCGCGGCCGGCATGCGGTCGCCGTAAAGGGCGGCCGCCCGGCAGTCTTCGTAGCGGCGGCTGCGGGCATAGAACAGGTCCCCTTTGACCGATCCGCCCAGGGCCGCGGCGATGGTGTTTTTGTGCGCCTCGTAGCGCGTATAGTATTGATCAAAGGCCCGGCGGCGTACCGCGCGATCGGGGTTCTGCAGGAAGGTGGTGAAGTTGCCGTGGCTGAGCTCCACCTCCCGGCCCTTGTCGTCGTTCAGGGTGCCGAAATCAAGGTCCACGTTGTCCAGCTGGCCGAACACCTGGTGGGCGGTCTGGGCCATTTCCTGGCTCATGGCCAGCAGTTCCTCCTCCTCGGGGGTGCGGGTATGGTCGCGCAGCCGCAGGATTTTCTCGAGGTGGAAACGGTACTCGGCCAGCTCCGGGGCCTCCAGAAAGGCGTTCATGCGCGCCTGGTCGATGGCCATGATCTCGGGGCGCATGAAACTCGACAGCTCGGCGGCCCGGGTGTATAGGCCCACAGCGCGCTGATAGAGCCCCAGGTAAGCCTGGTTGGACTGGTCTTCGTCGTTCTTGAGGTGGGCATAGGTATAGAGCCGGTCCAGGCGCCGGGACAGATCCAGGTCGAAGGCGATCGCCTCCCGCAGCACCTCGGCCGATGCCCCCAGCCGGCCCCTGTAGCCGGTGTAGGCGTCCAGGTCCTTCTGGACGATTTCAAAGGTTTCCTCCCAGGCTGCGTCGGAATTGAACAGCGGGGTCAGATCCCACTGGTCGTCTGCGGCCACGTCTTTGCGTTCGGGGATGGTTTGTGTCGTCATGCCGGTCTCCGGAAGTGTTTGGCAGGCGGTTAATGTTCGGGGCGGTGTCGGTTCGAAAATCAGGCTGGCGTTAATATTGATCCCTCCCAGGCGTCATTGCAAGTCGAAAGCGCACCGACGGGGAGAAGACGCACCATGCTTCGGCCGGAACACCCATGACCAGGACGGCGGCCCCGGACCGATAATTGGTTGACGAGGCGGCCCCCGGCAAGTAATATGGCTTTCATCTTCCCGGAGCGATCCGGACTCAAGCCGGGCGTTGGTTTATCCACAGCGCCCAGGCGATTCCCTCCCCCCAGCCGGCAAAAAAATAAAAAAGCGCAAGCAATGGTTCACGGCAGCCGTGCGTTCTCCGCATCGCCGCGGGTGTCCACTTGTTTGACAGTGTTTGACAGCCATGCACACGAATCAGGGCACAGATGCACTGAAACTTGTGCAACCGCATGGGGATGCCGCTCGTAACCTGCTGATATTACGTAGGCGTCATCCTGGTATGGTGTTTGCTTAAGTCGGAGTACATGCAAGCGTATAAAGACTATCTCCTGGCCAGGCGGATGACCACCCCCAAAGCAGTGGATTTTTACCTGCACTGGGTGCGGCAGTTCTACCGCTACAGCCAGAAAGATATCGGCGAGACCGTTTCCAGTGAGGAAATCGACGCCTATTTGAAAAACCTGTCCAGAAAGCACGAAAAGTGGCAGGTCGATCAGGCGGCCCAGGCCATCAAGCTCTACCAGTTCTTTGAAACGCGGAATAAAACGGCTTCCTCCCGGCATGCTTCAGGAGCGAACGCCCAATGGCGGGCCGTGGCCGACGATATGCGCAATATGCTGCGGCTCATGCACCGCTCTGTGCACACGGAGCGTGTCTACATGGATTGGGTCCGCCGATTCTACCGTTTTTTAGATGGTAAGTCGCCGCACAGTCTGGGAAGTTCGCATGTCAAGGATTTCATGACCTGTCTGGCCGTTGAGCACAAAGTCTCTGCTTCAACCCAGAACCAGGCCTTCAATGCGATTCTTTTCCTGTTCCGGCATACTCTGGACAAGGATATCGAGGATATCTCGGGTGCTGTCAGGGCTAAAAGAACCAGGCGATTACCGGTAGTGCTTACCAAAGCAGAGATAAACCGCTTGTTTCAAAAGATGCAAGGGACCAACCTGCTAATGGCCCGCACGATTTACGGATGCGGACTGCGGCTGGCTGAGTGTGTAAGGCTGAGAGTCAAGGATATCGATTTTGAACGTGAGGCTGTAACGGTGCGGGCCGGCAAAGGCGACAAGGATCGTGAAACCGTTTTGCCGACCAGCCTCAAGCGTGACCTCCGAAAACATTTAGAAGAAATGAAGCGAATCCATCAGTCAGATCGTGAAACCAACACGCCGGGCGTAAAAATGCCAGGTGCGCTCGCGAGGAAGTACCCGAATGCGGGTAAAGAATGGCCTTGGTTTTGGGTTTTTCCTTCATTTAAAAAATCAGTAGATCCAAAAACCGGACGCGTTAGACGTCACCATGTTCATCCGAGTAATTTGCAGAAAGCATTAAAATCTGCGGGAAAATGCGCCGAGATCCCTAAACGGATCACAGTCCATACATTAAGGCATAGCTTCGCTACGCACATGTTGGAAAACGGGTACGATATTCGGACCATTCAGGATCTATTGGGCCATTCGGATTTGCGCACGACAATGATATACACCCACGTTGTTAGTAAAAATCGGCATGGTGTTGTAAGCCCTTTGGACTGAAAGTGTCTCATGATAATTGATTTCTGTAATTATACCGAAGCGGTATAATTCGACTAATAAGCGTTAAAAGAAGAAAAAGTTACAAGTATGTAGTAGGTGAGAGAATTGTTGCCTACAGGTAAGATTCTGGTTTATTGTAGAATTTTGAATTAGTACACTAAATATTTAATGCTTACTAAAAAGGGTCTCAAATTAGATTATTCGTTAAAAAGAAGAATCGTGATAATATATAAGTTCGAGTAAGAATAGATTCAGGAAACTAATAATTACAATTGCTTAGGTTGTATTTGGCGCGTTTGATATGATTACTACCGCAGAAAGCAATAAATCGCCTGTATGGGAAGTGGCGGATATCTTTCGCAGCCATGGGAAGTACTACCGAAGCAACAACGCAATGACGGCCGAGCAGCATAAGGTGATGAGCGCCATTGTGAACTGCCGTACAGCAAAATATGGCTTCACATCGACCAGTGCGACCGCTGC
>CAJHYH010000184.1_pt1 | contig 10744 bp, 7 predicted proteins | sample 9198661 | NCBI WGS metagenome assembly CAJHYH01 (sample SAMEA7708356, study PRJEB35096) | sediment metagenome | biome: marine neritic benthic zone biome [ENVO:01000025]; feature: sediment [ENVO:00002007]; material: shallow marine sediment [ENVO:03000034] sea grass bed [ENVO_01000059] ... | reverse complement strand
GGTGCCGCAATCCTCTTCGGTGATGACGCAATCCTGGGCCACGTCCACCAAACGGCGGGTGAGATAACCCGAGTTGGCGGTTTTCAGCGCGGTATCGGCAAGGCCCTTGCGCGCCCCATGGGTGGAGATAAAGTACTGCAGAACCGAGAGGCCTTCACGGAAATTGGCCTTGATCGGTGTTTCGATAATTTCACCGGAGGGTTTGGCCATCAGGCCGCGCATCCCGGCCAGCTGCCGCATCTGGTCCTTGCTGCCGCGCGCCCCTGAATCGGCCATCATAAAGATGGGGTTGAAACCGGAGGCTTCATGCCCCCCCGGAGAAGGCGCATTTTTCATGGCCGCCATCATTTCATTGGCAACGTCATCGGTGGCCTTGGCCCAGATATCGACGACTTTGTTGTACTTTTCTCCCTGGGTAATCAGGCCCTCGGTATATTGGCGGCTTATTTCGGTGACATTAACCTCGGCCTGCTTGAGGATATCCCATTTCTTTTCGGGGATGATCATGGCATCGATCGAAATCGAGAGGCCGCCCTCGGTCGAATAACGGTAACCGATGTCTTTGAGGCGATCGGAGAGAATGACCGTGGCCTTGGGCCCCAGCCGCCGGTAAACCAGGTCTACCAGTTCCCGCAGCGCCTTCTTGTCCATGACGTGGTTGACAGCGGTGAAGGGGACGCCCACATCCCGCCGCACGACATGAAAGAAATGCAACCGGCCGTCGGCCACGATGCGGGTGGAAGTGCCCCCCTGCAGCAGTTGGAAAACAGTCCCGGCATCCCCGTCCGTGAGGCTGAAAACCCCCTGAAGCTCGCTCTGCTTGAGCAGTCCCGTATACCCCGCGTCCAGTCCACCGGTGGTATCGGCCATCTGATCGGCAAGGGTATTGAAATCGGTTCCAGCGGTCAGTTCCTTTTCGATCTTCTCGGCTTCGGCCTCGCTGTTCACAGCGATATGCCGAAAGGCCATGACCACATCGTTGGGCATGATCTCCCAGAGCAGTACCCGACCAACCGTCGTATCGATGCGCTCGCCTTCGGTCCGCAGTTTAACCCGGGTGTGCAGTTCCACCGCCCCGGCATCGTAGGCCTGACGGACCTCATCGGGATTGCTGAAAATCTTGTCCTGGCCGCTAAGCCCCTCGATGCCGCGGGTCATATAGTAGATCCCCAAGACGATATCCTGGCTGGGAACGATGATCGGACTGCCATTGGCCGGTGACAGAATATTGTTACTCGAGAGCATCAGTACCCGGGCTTCGATCTGCGCCTCCACCGAAAGGGGTACATGCACGGCCATCTGGTCGCCGTCGAAATCGGCGTTAAAAGCCGTGCAGACCAGTGGATGAAGCTGGATGGCCTTGCCTTCGATCAGGATCGGCTCGAAGGCCTGAATGCCCAGGCGGTGCAGGGTCGGGGCGCGGTTGAGCATCACGGGATACTCCTTGACGACCTCGTCCAAAGTATCCCAGACCTCGGGAATCTCGCGCTCCACCATTTTCTTGGCGCTTTTGACCGTTGAAACCAGGCCCTTCTGCTCCAGGCGGTAGTAAATAAAGGGTTTGAACAGCTCCAGGGCCATCTTTTTCGGCAATCCGCACTGGTGCAGACGCAGATCCGGTCCCACCGTAATCACCGTCCGACCGGAATAGTCCACGCGTTTGCCCAGCAGATTCTGGCGGAAGCGGCCCTGCTTGCCCTTAAGGGTGTCGCTAAGCGATTTGAGCGGTCGCTTGTTGGTGCCCGTGATCACGCGACCGTGGCGGCCGTTGTCGAAAAGCACGTCCACGGCCTCCTGCAACATGCGCTTCTCGTTGCGCACGATGATGTCGGGCGCCTTGAGGTCGATCAGGCGTTTAAGCCGGTTGTTGCGATTGATGACGCGCCGGTAGAGATCGTTGAGATCGGAGGTGGCGAAACGGCCGCCTTCCAGCGGCACCAGCGGCCGCAGATCCGGCGGTAATACCGGAATGACGCTCATGATCATCCAGGAGGGTTCCACACCGGATTTACGGAAGGCATCCACGATCTTGAGCCGCTTGGCCAGTTTCTGGCGTTTGGCCACCGAGCCTGTTTCCCGGACTTCACGGCGCAGTTCATTGTACAGGGCGTCCAGATCAAGCCCCTCCAGGAGCACCTTGACGGCTTCGGCGCCGATACCGGCTTCAAACTTGTTGCCATAAGCCTCAAGCGCTTCCATGTACTTCTCGTCGGTCAGCAGCTGCCCCTTCGTGAGCGGCGTTTCCTTGGGATCAATGACGATATAGCAGTCAAAATACAGGACCTTCTCCATATTCTTGAGGGTCAGGTCGAGCAGGTTGCCGATCTTGCTGGGAAGACTTTTCAGAAACCAGATATGCGATACCGGCGTGGCCAGTTCGATGTGCGCCATGCGCTCGCGCCGCACTTTGGACTGGATCACCTCGACGCCGCACTTCTCGCAGATGACGCCGCGATGCTTCATGCGCTTGTATTTGCCGCAGTTGCACTCATAGTCCTTGGTCGGACCGAAAATCTTGGCGCAGAACAGCCCGTCACGTTCGGGTTTGAAAGTGCGGTAATTGATCGTCTCCGGCTTCTTGATCTCGCCAAAGGACCATTTGCGGATTTGCTCCGACGAGGCCAGCGACAGACGGATACCATCGTATTTCCGCGGATCGGTGGGCTTTGCAAAGAAATCGTATAACGTTTCCAAAGCGCTCTCCTTATTCTATTCGCCTTCCAGAAGCTGAATATCCAGGCCCAAAGCCTGCAGTTCCTTGGTCATCACCCGGAAGGATTCGGGGAGACCGGGCTCGAGTACATTCTGCCCCTTGACGATTTTTTCGTACATGCGCGTGCGTCCGGCCATGTCGTCGGACTTCACGGTCAAAAATTCCTGCAGGGCAAAGGCGGCCCCGTAGGCTTCCATGGCCCATACTTCCATTTCTCCCAGCCGCTGGCCGCCGAACTGGGCCTTGCCGCCCAGCGGTTGCTGGGTCACCAGCGAATAAGGCCCGATGGAGCGGGCGTGAATCTTATCGTCGACCAGATGGTGCAGTTTCAGCATGTACATCGTGCCGACGGTAATCTTCTCGTCGAAAGGTTTACCCGTGCGCCCATCGCAGAGCTTGGCCTGGGCCAGACGCTCATGGCCGGCCTCCTCCAGCAGCGCCTTGATTTCATCTTCCTTGGCACCATCGAATACCGGCGTGGCCATGTGCACGCCGTCACGATAATGGGCCGCGAAGGACAGCAGTTCATCATCCTTCATCTTACCGATGGCCTTGACTGTGCGGCTGTCGCTGAAAATCTTTTTGAGCTTGTCGCGCAGGGCCTTGGTCTTGCTTTCTTCCAGCATTTCCTGAATCTGGTCACCCAAGCCCTTGGCGGCCAGTCCGAGGTGAATTTCCAGAATCTGGCCGACGTTCATGCGCGAGGGAACCCCCAGCGGATTGAGCACCATGTCCACCGGTTTGCCGTTTTCGAAATAGGGCAAGTCTTCGACCGGCAGAATTCGGGAGACAACGCCCTTGTTGCCGTGGCGCCCCGCCATCTTGTCGCCCACCGACAGTTTGCGCTTCATGGCCACATAGACCTTGACCATTTTGATAACGCCCGGCGGCAGGTCGTCGCCTTTTTCAAACCGACTGACATGCTGCTCGAAACGCTCCCCGACCGCCTCGGTCAAAAGACGCGACTGCTCCAGGATTTCATGGATTTCCTCCGTCTGCTGCGGATCTTTGAGAACGATGTTCTCAAGCTGCGACAGTGGGATGGCCTCCAGAATCTCGGCCGTGATCACCGCGTTTTTGGCGATCAGGGTCTTCTTGCCCTTTTTGATAGAGGAGTAGCATTTCTGGCCTTCGAGCAGCTTGGTCAGCCGATCGCGCGCCACACCTTGGATAATGGCGATCTCGTCGTCGCGATCTTTTTCACGCCGGCTGATCTCGTCGTCTTCAATCTGCCGGGTGCGGTCATCCTTGCTGGCCCCGCGGCGCGAAAAAACCTTGGCATCGATCACGATGCCCTGGACACCGGGCGGCACCCGCAATGAAGTGTCTTTGACATCGCCGGCTTTTTCACCGAAAATCGCGCGCAGCAGTTTTTCTTCGGGCGACAGCTGGGTCTCGCCCTTGGGCGTGATCTTGCCCACGAGGATATCGCCGGGTTCGACTTCCGCCCCCAGTCGGATAATGCCGCTGTCGTCCAGGTCCTTGAGGGCTTCATCGCCCACATTGGGGATATCCCGCGTTATATCTTCCTTCCCCAGTTTCGTGTCGCGCGCCACTACCTCGAATTCCTCGATATGCACCGAGGTGTAAACCCCATCGCGCACGAGACGTTCACTGACCAGAATGGAATCCTCAAAATTATATCCGCCCCAGGGCATGAAGGCCACGGTCACATTTTTACCGAGGGCCAACTCCCCCTTGTCGGTGGCGGGGCCGTCGGCCACGATCTGGCCCTTGACCACACGGTCGCCTTTGCGGACAATCGGGCGGTGATTGAAGCAGGTGTTCTGGTTGCTGCGTACGAATTTGGAGAGGTTGTAGATCGTAACCGGCTTTTGAGCGCCATTTTCGCCTTCAACCAGATCGTGCCGGATGACAATGCGTGAGGCATCCACGTCCACCACTTCCCCGTCGCGTCGCGCAACGATTGCAACGCCGGAATCGCGCGCCACGACGCTCTCGATCCCGGTGCCGACCAGGGGCGCCTCGCTGATCAACAGCGGGACGGCCTGGCGTTGCATGTTCGAGCCCATCAGGGCCCGGTTGGCATCGTCGTTTTCAAGAAAAGGAATCAGGGAAGCCGACACGCTGACCAGCTGGTTGGGGGAGATATCCATCAGCTCGATCTTGTCGTTTTCCACCATCATGAATTCGCCGGATACCCGCGAGGTCACCAGCGGGTTGACATAGTGCTTGTCCTTGTCGACGGGTGCATTGGCCTGGGCGATGGGGTGTTCCTGCTCCTCGAAGGCACTCAGAAAACGCACCTCGTCGGTAATCGTGGCGTCCTTGACGACACTGTAGGGGGTCTCGATGAAACCGTACTGGTTGACCCGTGCGTAGGTGCTCAGGGAGACGATCAGGCCGATATTGGGACCTTCCGGTGTTTCGATCGGGCAAATCCGACCGTAATGCGAGGGATGAACGTCACGCACCTCGAAACCGGCCCGCTCCCGCGTAAGCCCGCCCGGTCCCAGCGCGCTCAGGCGGCGTTTATGGGTGGTTTCGGACAGCGGATTGGTCTGGTCCATGAACTGCGACAGCTGGCTGGTGCCGAAAAATTCTTTGACCACGGCCGACACCGGTTTGGGGTTGACCAGATCATGCGGCATGAGGGCGTCGACTTCCTGCAGGCTCATGCGCTCCTTGATGGCGCGCTCCATGCGTACCAGGCCGATGCGGTACTGGTTTTCCAGCAGTTCGCCCACCGCCCGAACCCGACGATTACCCAGATGGTCGATATCGTCGACCACCCCCTGGGTATCACGCAGCTCGATCAGGGTTTTGGCGGTCAGCAGGATGTCTTCCTTGCGCAGGATGCGCAGATTGATATCGCTGTCGATGCCCAGCCGCTGGTTGATCTTCATGCGCCCGACCCCCGAGAGATCGTAATAGGTCGATTTGAAGAACAGGTTGTCGATGAAATCCTGGGCCACCTCGGGTGTGGCCGGATTGCCCGGGCGCAGCCGACGATAAATCTCGATGAGCGCTTCTTCCTTGCTGTCGACCTTGTCGAGCAGCAGGGTTTTGCGGATGGCATCACTGCTGGTCACGCCGTCGATGAACAGGACGTCCAGGGCCTTGATACCGGCCTCCCGCAGCTTGGGGAGCAATTCCTCGTCGATGACTTCGTTGATGCCGGCGATCACCTCACCGCTTTTAGGGTGGCCAACCTGCCGGGCCAAAACCTTGCCGATCACGTCTTCTTCACTAATCGGGACCTCTTCGGTATTGGCGGTGCTCAGACGTTTAATGGCGCGTTTTGTAAAAATGCGCCCCTTTTTAACCACCACATCACCCGTCTCGGGGTCCTTCACATCCCGGCTGGCGCGTTGCCCTTGGAGCAGCCCGGGATTGAACGACTTGAAATAGTGCTTGCCCTTGATGAAGATCCGTTCCTGGTTGTAGAAATAATTCAGGAGATCCTCAGAAGAAAAGCCGAAGGCCTTGAATAGAATCGTGACCGGAAATTTACGCCGGCGATCAATACGGATGTAGACGATATCCTTGGGATCGATTTCCAGATCGATCCAGGAGCCGCGTACCGGGATGATCCGCGAGCTGTAAATAATCTTGCCCGACGAATGGGTTTTGCCCTTGTCGTGATCGAAGAAAACGCCGGAGGAACGGTGCAGCTGACTGACCACAACCCGCTCGGTCCCGTTGATGATAAAGGTCCCCTTATCCGTCATCAGGGGGATCGTTCCAAAATAGATCTCCTGTTCCTTGATGTCGCGGATGTTGGACACACCCGTCTCGGAATCCACGTCGTAAACCACGAGGCGTGCGGTTATGCGCAACGGAATCTCGTAGGTCATCCCCCGATGAATGCACTCTTCAACGCTGTGCTTGACTTCGGCAAACCGGTAGGAAACAAATTCGAGGGATGCGCTTCCGGTAAAATCCTTGATCGGGAAAACAGATTTATAGACGGACTGCAGACCGATATCTTCCCGTTGCTCGGGTGGAACATCCATTTGCAGAAATCGGCTGTAAGATTCCCGCTGGACCCCGATCAGATCAGGAATCTCAACGATTTGCGGTATTTTACCGAAACTTTTTCGAATTCGCTGCTTGGCCAGTGGCATTTCCGACATGGCTTCTCCAGGCAATAATGGGTTTGCGCATTAGGCGGCCGGGAGGGGTTATTTAGGCCCCTCCCGGGATGAAGTCCTCGGACTTCAGGCTTACTTAACTTCCACCTGGGCGCCCGCTTCTTCAAGCTGACCCTTGATTTTCTCGGCTTCGTCTTTGGGCACACCTTCCTTGACGGCCTTGGGCGTGCTCTCCACGAGTTCTTTGGCTTCCTTCAGGCCCAGTCCAGTGATGGCCCGGACCTCTTTGATGACCTGAATCTTTTTATCCCCGTGGGCCGTAAGAATAACGTCGAACTCGGTCTTCTCTTCGGCGGCGGCGCCTTCGCCACCACCCGCGGGCATACCGGCCATCATGGCCACCGGGGCGGCTGCCGAGACACCGAACTTGTCTTCCAGTTCTTTAACCAGCTCGGAAAGATCGAGCACCGACATATTGGCGATGAATTCAATCACATCGTCTTTGGTGATATCAGCCATTTTACTATCTACCTCCAGTTGATTCGAATATTGAACTTAGAATTAAAATTTGCATCAATTAATTTGGATGCGGTGGCTCAGGCAGCCTCTTTCTGGTCTTTGACCGCATTCAACACGTTGACCAGACGCCGCGGCGCGTCGGCCAGTGCACTGACCAGACTCTGGGGCACGGCATTCATCGCCGCAAGCACCTGCGCCAGAAGTTCCTCGCGTGACGGCAGTTTGGACAGGGCCGTGATGGCGCCCAGATCCAGCAGTTTGCCGTTCATGACACCCGCTTTGATTTCCAGTTTATCATTGTCCTTGGCAAACTGCGTCAGAACTTTGGCCGGTGCCACGGGATCCGTAAAAGCCAGCGCGATCGCGCTGGGGCCTTTGAACGTATCCACCAGTTGTTCGACATCGGTATCCTTGGAAGCCCTTATGAGCATGGTGTTCTTTACCACCTGATACTCAACTTCGGCCTCACGCAGTTTACGCCGCAGGTCGTTCATCTGGGCAACATCAAGACCCTTGTAATCCGTGACGATGACCACCTGGGCGGCCTCGAACTTTTCACGCAAGGACGCTACGATTTTCTGCTTCTGATCTAATTTCACGTACTCAACACCTCCTTTCCCGCATCCCTTTAAACCGGAGGTAACAAGCAAGACGAACAAGCTGCCTCGGTAGGCCGGCTTCCGCCGATTAAACACGTCCTTCGTGAACCTACGGTCTTTGACAGGATAGCTGTAAGATAAAAAAAACGATGATAGATGCCGGTCTCGCCGGGGTTCAAGCATCCGGCGCCGAATACAGTGCCCCTCGGCGCCCCGCCTGGCCAGGCAGCCGGATCTACTTGAGCAGTTCCTTGACCTGGGCGACATCCACCTTGAATCCCGGCCCCATTGTGGTTGAAATGGCGACCCCTTTAAGATAGGTCCCCTTGCTGGAAGTCGGTTTGAGACGCATGATCGTTTCAAGAAAAGCGGTGATGTTCTGAACGATTTTCTCCGTTCCGAAGGACACTTTTCCCATGGGCGCATGTACGATTCCAGCTTTCTCCACCCGGAAGTCGATTTTCCCCGCCTTGAGTTCTTCAATCGCCCGGGCCAGTTCAAAAGTGACCGTACCCGTCTTCGCATTGGGCATCAGCCCCCGGGGCCCCAAGAGCTTGCCGATCTTCCCGACGGTGCCCATCATATCCGGCGTCGCTACGGCCTTGTCGAAGCCAAACCAGCCCCCTTTGATCTTTTCGACCAAATCGTCGTTGCCGACAAAATCAGCGCCGGCCTCCTGGGCCTCCTTCTCCTTCTCGCCCTTGGCAAACACCAGAACCTTGACTTCCTTGCCCAACCCGTTGGGGAGCACGACCGTACCGCGAACCATCTGATCGGCATGACGCGGATCGACACCCAGCTTGACCGCGACATCGACCGTCTCGTCAAACTTGGCAAAAGACGATGCCAGGGTGTGCTGCACGGCTTCTTCGAAATTCGACGGCAGCGCCGCCTTCAATTTGTCTCTGGACTGCGTATATTGTTTACCCCGCTTCGGCATTGCTCTTTTCTCACTCCCTTTTGCTAAACGACTTCGATCCCCATGCTGCGGGCCGTGCCGGCAATAATCCGGCAGGCCGCGTCCAAATCATTGGCGTTCAGATCCGGCATTTTCAACTTGGCGATCTCTTCCACCTGCGAACGCGTCACCTGGCCCACACGGTCACGCTTCGGGTCGCCTGCGCCCTTGGCCACCTTGGCCGCCTTTTTCAGCAAAACGGCCGCCGGCGGTGTTTTGGTGATAAAGGTAAACGAACGGTCCTGATAAACGGTGATGACCACCGGAATGATCATCCCGGCCTCGTTGGCCGTGCGTGCATTGAAAGCCTTGCAGAAATCCATGATATTGACACCGTGCTGACCCAAAGCCGGGCCGATCGGCGGAGAAGGATTGGCTTTACCCGCCTCAACCTGCAATTTGATCATTGCCATTACTTTTTTAGCCATCTTTAATCACTAACTCCTCTTATGCCACGTGTTGCCTGGCGCTTAGATCTTGGTTACCTGAACAAAATCCAGTTCAACCGGTGTCGACCGCCCGAAAATACTAACCAGGACCCTGATCTTGCCCTTCTCGGCATTAACTTCGTCCACCGTGCCGTTGAAATTGGTGAACGGGCCGTCGATGACACGGATTTCATCGCCAGTCTCAAAAAAGTATTTGGGCTGCGGTTTTTCCTTGCCCGCCTCCATACGGTTCAAAATCTGGTTGGCCTCTTCATCGCTAATGGGCGTCGGTTTATCCCGCCCCCCCAGAAAACCGGTTACCTTGGCCGTATCGTTGACGATATGCCAGGTTTCGTCGTCCAGATGCATATTGACCAGAATGTAGCCGGGATAGAACTTGCGGGCCGAAGTCTTGCGTTTGCCTTTGACCAGTTCCACGACCTCTTCGGTTGGCACCACCACCTCTCCGAACCGCTCGGGATCGGAAGAATTCTGTATGCGGTCTTCCAGGGACTTCTTGACCTTGTTCTCAAACCCGGAGTAGACGTGAACGATATACCATCTCTTATTTAGGGCCACTTTTTCCTCACATTAGTGCAGGACCAGGCGCACAAGACTGGCAAGCCCCATATCGACTACGCCGAGAAATGCGGAAATGATGAACACCAGAATCAGCACCACGACGGTCGACCCCAACGTCTGCTTGCGGGAGGGCCAGGCGACTTTCTTGAGCTCCACCTTGACTTCGCGGAGAAATTGCATGGACTGCCCCCACCAGCCCTGAATTTTGCCGCTGGATTCACCCTTGGTTTTCACGGCGGCTGAGGGACGACGTGTTACGTTGTAGGCTTTTTTCTTGGCGATCGGTGTAACGCTGGCGGCGCCCTCAGTGGTCGCTTCCGGCGGCACCGGCTTCTCGGCGTCCCCATCCTGCTTTTTCTTCTTGGTACCGGGGCCCTTCTTTCGTTGTAAACGCGCCATGATTTTTCCACGTATGTCTGCAGCGGACCGGGCTGTCACCCACCCCGCCCTGTAATTCTTCTTTGTGTTCGAAAAAGGTGGCAGGCCAGGAGGGATTCGAACCCCCAACCCTCGGATTTGGAGTCCGATGCTCTACCAATTAGAGCTACTGGCCTGCGAGGGTAAACCGCTTTTCCAAACGCTCCATGCCTCTGACGGCAATCGGACCCCCTACTTCGTTTCCCGGTGGGGCGTATGCTTGCCACAGAAACGACAATACTTGCTGAATTCAAGCTTGTCCGGTGTCGTCCGCTTGTTTTTGGTCGTCGTATAATTTCTTCGCTTGCACTCTTGGCAGGCAAGGGTCACAATGATTCGCACTTCCCTATCTCCTTAATCGCTTACTCCACGATTTCACTGACAACCCCGGCACCGACCGTACGACCGCCTTCGCGGATCGCAAAGCGAAGCTCCTTCTCCATCGCAATCGGCGTAATCAACTCCGCATCAAT
>CAJHYH010000639.1_pt1 | contig 10796 bp, 13 predicted proteins | sample 9198661 | NCBI WGS metagenome assembly CAJHYH01 (sample SAMEA7708356, study PRJEB35096) | sediment metagenome | biome: marine neritic benthic zone biome [ENVO:01000025]; feature: sediment [ENVO:00002007]; material: shallow marine sediment [ENVO:03000034] sea grass bed [ENVO_01000059] ... | reverse complement strand
TACGTGAGCATTGCGCGGCTTGACGCAACACCGCCCAGGCATAGGATCCGGCCGCCTAAATGCCCGAAAAAGGGACGGCCCGGGATCCCCCGGGCCGTCTGTCTTTTGGCGATACGAGATTCGGTTGAGGTGCGCGTCGTTGTCGGTCTCGGTTCAGATCAGATGGCACTTAACACCCGCTGGAGAATGCGCACAGCCTGTGGTTCAGTAGTCGCTTCAGCTCCCGGAGCTCGTGGTCGTCAAAAAAGCGTTCCCTTAAGGTCCAGTTGCCTGGATCGTGGATTTCATTAGCACAAAATGCTGGGAATGCAAAGGATGGCGCCCCGCCGAAAGGTCCGGGTTCGCCGGCTGTTTATCGTCCCATCGGCCGGCTGCTTGCCTGGGGGGTTACCCAGATATAGTCGCCATAGTCCCAGTCTACTTCCGAGCCGACCGCGGCCAGGTAGACCGTCCGGAAAGAAGCCTGGTTGCGGGCATGAACGCGATCCGGCACCCCGAACTTGCGAATGATGTGCCCGTTGCCGATGAGCACCACCATGGGCGCACTGTCCATCTTGCGAACGATCGACTGCGCCATGGTGTCCTCCCAGGCGCACTGGGCTTCATAGAAATAGTCAAAAGCGCCGCCTTGGTGATGAGGAATAGCGTTGTAGGTTTCTTCCACATAGGCGCGGTGTTCCGCGTTTCCCGTATCAATATCTTCGGCCAGCAGACGGCGCTCATCGGGCAACAGGTTGACCAGTCCGCCTTTGCTGATCTTCGATGGTATCCAGCCAGGCACATTAAGGCCTACCAGGCGGATATTGTTGTCGCGAATCGTCTCGAAAATGGGGGCGTAAAGATCGAAATCAAACCCCCAGCCCGCCCTGCGGACATACCAGTGCGTCTTCTGGATATAAGTTTCCCGCTCCAGTTCCCCGTCCGTCCATTGGGCCAGCACATCGTCGTAGCGATGATCGAACATTTCCATACCGACGGAGAGATCGGGGTGGGTGGCGTGCAACGCCTTGACAAGTCGGTTCTGGATGCCATGATGGGCCGCGTTGGTGTGGACCTCGCCGACGAAGACGACACGCGCCTGACGAAGATCGTTGAGCATTTCCTCATAGGTAACCGCCTGGCGCGACTGTGCCGACAGGATCGTATCCACCGGAAACTGCTGATCGCTGTCGCGTATGCTCAGATTAACGGGGGCCACAGCACATCCTTTCCAGGTCAGGCCAGCCAGCAGGATTACAGCCAGCAGTTTGAAAACGGGATTCGACGTCGACGACAGCAGCTTCATTCGGGCATCTCCCAGGATTGCATTTAGCAGTAATTTGTGACAGATGGTTAGGCTTAATAGGCCGATGTCAAAACAATAAGTTCGGCCGATAAAACGATCAAGTCAAGCAGATAATTGCCATGCCGCGTGATAAAGCGCCCGTATTCCGCCGTGCCATCATCCCCTGGTACGATTCTGACCGGGTGTGCTGGATTGTCGTCGGGTTTATGCTCGCGACCGCTGTTTTCAGCACCGCCGGCCTGTTTGCGGCCCTGGAGGAGCCCGCCTACCGTAACTACATCTGGCTCCCGCTGCTGCTCCTGCTGCTGAGCATCAGCATCTCGGTCTCGACCCTCATACGCATGTTTCGCCGCTATATCGACCGCCTTTCGCGCTGAGACCGGCGTCCTTTGCACTAACCCAAACGACCAAACGATCCGTTTATGGCCGGCATCCTATGGGGTGCGTTTGCAGACCGTGCACGCAACCCTATTCGCACGATACCGATCGCGCCAGGCGCGGGCCCGAACGTAAAAATCCCGCGCCGTCTTCTTTCCTGAGAAAACGGGCGGGATGCAGGTGTATCGTTTGGTCCCAACGCCTTGCCGACCATGGGCTCGGCTCAAATACGAAACGGCGCTTGGCGCCGCCGGGTCCTGACTATTTCTTGGAAACCAGGGTGTCGTTCACATAGCGCAGCACGGTAACGAACTGATCCGGTTCGTAGTAGCCGAGAAAATTCCTGATCTTGCTGCCGCTGGATGAAAGGAACCAGTTGTCCGGCACCGGACGGATATTGTATTTGGCCGCCACTTTGTGGCTCTTGGCAGTGTTGACTTTGATGGCCACAAATTCGCTGTTGAGCATCTTGACCACGGCCGGATTACGGAATGTGGTCGAGTCCATTTCTTTGCAGTACTCGCACCAGTCCGTATAGAAATGCAGATAAACCTGTTTGTTCTGCTTTTTGGCCAGGGTCATGCCCTCCTTGTAACCATACCATTTGATTTGGTTGGCTGACTTTTGCTTGGCGCCTGCCATGGCAATGCCCGTGGTAAGACAGAACGCAACGATCAGGACGGGAATCAGGAGCTTGAGTTTGCGCATTTTAAATACCTCTTTGCTTTGGTTTGCCGGCGATTGGCTCAGACCCCCGCCGGTACGACCAGCGACCACAGCATGCCGAAGCGGTCAAAAATCAGCGCCATTCCCAGACCGATCAACATTACGCCCGTCGCCACATTAACGAATTTGAGAGCCCGCTTGGTTTTGTGCAAAATGACGAGCATCTGATTGATAAACAATGACATCAGCAGGAAGGGGACCCAGAGGCCGAAAGAGTAGACGCTCAGCAGCATGACCCCCTCCAAAACAGTTTCTTCAACGGCCGCCAAAAATAAAATGGCGCTTAGGATCGGCCCGATACAGGGGCTCCAGCCGGCGGCAAAGGCCATCCCGACGAGCACGGTGCCCAGGATATGGGCCGGCTTCTTTCGCAAATGGAGCCGTTTTTCCATTTCTAGAAACCGGATGCGCAACAGGCCGACCAGGTGAAAGCCCAGAATGATGATGATCAGGCCGCCTGCGATGCGAATGAGAGCGTTGTAGCGCATGATCAATCCGCCCAGCAGCGAGGCGGAGGCCCCTAGAAGGATGTTGATCAGGGTAAACCCCAGACCGAAGGCAACGGTCGATTCCACCACTTTGCGCCGCAGACCGCTCGGCTGTTCGCCGGTCAATTCATCGAAGGAATAGCCGGAAATAAAAGAGAAATAGGCCGGCACCAGAGGCAGGATGCAGGGTGAGAGAAAGGAGGTCAGCCCGGCCGCGAACGCCGCCGGATATGTAATGCTTTCGTCTAACATGGGGGTTCTGAAAGATACGCCCGGTTCTCAAGAATACCGGCGCAAACAAGCCTCCTGTTCGGATTCCCGACGCTCATCAATTTCCGACGGTATAGCCCCCACTGAAACAGCAAGATATATGCCTCATCCCCATTGACGAAATTGTCGTTTAATTTCAGTCCGTACTGGCGCTAAACCCCTGAAACGCCTTGCATGGGTGACAAATTGTGTCACCCGCGATGACAAACCTTGTCATCCACCGGCCACATTTTACGGCCGGCGCCACTGCCCCCGACGCCGTCGCGTCGGCCTGATCTCCGGCGGGCCGTTGCAGGTCGAGCGGGCCCTGTACGGAAAGCGGAAAAGCCTTGACTTATGGGATATTATCGTCAAAATGAAAAAGAACTTTAAATCCAACCACCTATTATTCTTAGAAAGATTGCAACGGAATGGCACCTTTGGGTTATTTTTTCGTGGCGCTGGCCAAGGTCATCGACACCGTCTTGTGGCTCTACATGTGGATCATCATCATCCGGGCCGTCCTATCCTGGGTCAGCCCCGATCCGTACAACCCGATCGTCCGGTTCATTCACAACATCACCGAACCGGTGCTTTATCAGCTCCGGCGACGCCTGCCCCTATCTTTTGGCGGGATCGACCTGTCCCCCGTCATCGTCATTTTGATCATCATATTCCTGCAAAACTTCGTGGTCCAATCTTTGCTCTATTTCTCGCGGAGCTTTATGCATTCCTAATGAACGCGGCGGGAGGCCATCATGAAAATCACCCCTCTGGATATACAGCAGCAGCGCTTTACGGTGCGTTTCCGCGGCTTCGATTTGCGCGAGGTCGATCTGTTCCTTGAACAGATGGCGCACACATTCGAACAGATGCAGCGTGAAAGCGAAGCCCTGCGCGAAGAGATCCGCCGCCTGCAGCTTGAGAGCCAGGGTCTCAAAAAACGCGAGGACACGTTCAAACGCGCCATGGTGCAGTCGCAAAAAGTACTTGAGCACATGAAGGAAAATGCCGAAAAGCAAGCAGAGCTGATCATCGCCGAGGCGGAAATCAAGGCGGAAAAAATCGTCAGCCGCTCACAGGCAAGGCTGGATCATTTACAGAAAGACATCGCCGAGCTCAAACGCCAGCGTGTTCAAATCGAAGTTGAAATCGCCGCTGTCATCGAAAACCATGCCAAACTACTGGAAATTAGCCGTGAAAGCATGCAGCATGACGATGAAGCGGATGAAAAGATCTCGGTATTTAAAAACAGCCCGCCCTGACGCAATGGCATTTCCCGTCACCGGTGTCGTCGATATTCGCTTGCTGCGCCCGACACTGCCGACACCGACCGCCCGGCGACTGCTATACGCTTGCTTATAGAATCAGGAGACTCTTATGGCCAAAATCGATGCCTTCTTCAAACTCATGAACGAACAGGGCGCCTCCGACCTTCACCTGACCACCGGTCAACAACCCGCCTTGCGAATCCGCGGTGAAATAGAACGCATCAAATATAAAACCCTCGAAAGCGACGAGCTCCGCGGCATGCTCTACGAAATCGCCCCCGAGGATAAGATCAAGGTTTTTGAAGAAACCGGCGACATCGATTTTGGGTACGAGATCCCCGGCCTGGCCCGCTACCGTTCCAATTTTTTCATGCAGAAAAATGGCGTGGCGGCGGTTTTCAGGGAAATCCCCGATACCATCATGACCATCGAGCAGTTGGGACTGCCCCAGGTGATCGGCAAGCTGGCCACCCTGCCGCGCGGGCTGGTGCTCGTCACCGGTCCCACAGGCAGCGGCAAATCCACCACCCTGGCGGCCGTCGTTCACGAGGCCAACCGCTCCCGCAAAGACCATATCATCACCGTCGAGGACCCCATCGAATTCGTTCATCAGAGCCAGATGTGTATCGTCAACCATCGTGAGGTGGGCCTGCACACCAAGACCTTTTCCTCGGCCCTGCGGGGAGCGTTGCGTGAAGATCCGGATATCATCCTGGTGGGCGAGATGCGGGATCTGGAAACGATTTCGCTGGCGGTGGAGGCGGCGGCGACCGGGCATCTGGTGTTCTCCACCCTGCACACCTCCAGTGCGCCCAAAACCGTGGACCGGGTCATCGAGGTTTTTCCACACGATCAGCAGGAGCAGATGCGCTCCACCCTGTCTGACGGCCTGCGGGCCGTCGTGGCCCAGGTGCTCTTCAAACGCATCGACGTCAAGGGCCGCGTGGCCGCCCTTGAAATCCTGATCGGGACAGCGGCCGTGCGCAACCTCATCCGGGAGGCCAAAACCCACCAGCTGCCGTCCATGATCCAGACCGGGAAGAAATACGGCATGGTGCTCCTGGACGACTCCATCATGGATCTGCTCAACAAGGGCATGATCAGCGCTGACGACGCCTATATGAAAGCCAACGACAAGGGGCGGTTCCGGCCGCTTCTCCAGAATCCGCCCACGGACTTCACCGAGGCCTGATCCGGTGGACGGGGATTCCGCGACGCTCGCACCAGGAAGGGTTGACCGATGAGAAAAAATGAAATCGACCATATTCTGACCCGCATGCTCGACTCCCATAAAAACGTCTCCGACCTCAACCTGACGGTGGGCAAACCCCCGCAGGTCGAGAGCGCCGGTGTGCTGCTGCCCGTGGAGATGCGACCGCCCATCAAGGAACTCACCCCGTTTCAGACCGAGATCCTGGCGCTTAACCTGATCAATGCCGATCGCCGTCTGACCCGCGACCTGCTCAGCAACGGCTCCTGCGACCTCTCGCATGCCCTGCCCGGCAAGGCCCGTTTCCGCGTCAACATATTCTCGCAGACCGGCAATTATTCCATCGTGCTGCGGAAACTGGAGTCCAAGGTACCGACCATCAAAAGCATGAACCTGCCGGAGCCCTTCTTCGATATCGCCAAAGAAAAGAATGGGATCGTTCTATTCACCGGCGCCACCGGCTCGGGTAAAACCACCTCGCTGGCGGCCATTCTGGACGACATCAACGAGCAACTGTCCGTCCATGTCGTGACCCTGGAAGACTCGGTGGAGTATCTGCACCCCCACAAGGAAAGCACGTTCAACCAGCGTGAACTCGGCCAGGATTTCGACAGCTATGCCAGCGGTTTGCGCGCCGCCCTGCGCCAGGCCCCCAAGGTTATTCTGGTGGGCGAGATGCGGGATCGCGAAACGGTTGAAATCGGGCTCAGCGCGGCTGAAACCGGTCACCTGGTGTTCTCCACCCTGCACACCGTGGATGCGGGCCAGACGATCAACCGTATTCTGGGTATGTTCTCCACGGAAGAAGAAAACCAGGTTCGTATCCGCCTGGCCGACACCGTCCGCTGGATTGTGGGCCAGCGCCTGCTGCCCAAGGTCGGCGGAGGCCGGGTCGCGGCTTTTGAAGTCCTGCGAAGCAATATCCGGGTGAAAGACAGCATCCTGCATGGTGAATCCGAAGGCAAGACCTTCTACGAAATTATCCAGCAGGGCGCGGCCTTTGGCATGACCACCTTCGACGAATTCATCGTCCGCCTCTACGAGCAGGGTCTAATCACCCAGGAAACCGCCATGGCCTATGCATCGCGCAAGGGCATTGCCGGACGCGGCATCGACATGGTCAAGTCCGCCCGGGGCGAAGCCACTACGGATATCGCCCATCTTGAGGTGGACCATCAGTACAGCAAGAGCGGCAGGCGATAGCCTGCGCGGGGCGCTCCGTTCGATGATCTAATGCGGAACAGGCGCTTCGGTTGGCACCCCGCCGCCAATGCAGCGGATTGGAAGACATTCAAGGAGAGGCATCTTATGGAAGTCAGCTGTGGATCCTGCCAGGGGCGTTTCAACATCCCGGATGAAAAGCTGCCGGCCGGCAAAAGCGTTTCGGCCGTCTGCCCCAAATGCAGCCAAAAAATTAAGATTGAAGCCCCGTCCCCCTTTCAAGAGCAGGCCCCCCCGGGGCAGGACGACGACGGCGAGGCCTACGACGCCGCTGAAAAGCCGTTCGACTTCGTCGAGGAAGATGCCCTCACGGCGCTGGTCTGCGAAGACGATCCGGCCCTGCGCGAAAAAATTAAAAGCACCCTCGTGCTGATGGAATACAATGTGTCGGTGGCCGGCAGCACGCGTGAAGCGCTCAAGCGCATGCGCTATCACAATTACGAGCTGATCGTCATCAACGAAATGTTCGACACGAGTTCGGCCGATGCCAATGGCGTTCTGGTGTTTCTGGAACGACTGCCCATGAATGTACGCCGCGATATCTTTGTATGCCTCATCGGCGCACGCTACCGTACCATGGACCACATGATGGCCTTCAACAAAAGCGTCAACATGATTATCAATACCAAAAACATCGATGAATTCGGCAAGGTTCTGAGTACGGGCCTGACCGACAACGACATGTTCTACCGGGTCTATAGTGACACGCTCAAGGCCATTCAAGGCTATGGATAACGGCGCATGAGCACCAAGCCGTCATACGGCTGCCGCGACTACCGCCAGGACATGATTCTGGTCGGTCTGCACAGGCGGCTGGCCCAGGAGAATCTTTCGGAAGAAGAACGGCGGGCCCTGGAAGAAGAAATCCGCCAAGTCGAAGAAGAGCGGTTCCGCTGACCCGCCGGCTGCGGGCCTGCTTTGCCCCGCCCGAACCGGGCCGCCACATCTTCCTGGCTGTGAGAACACCTTGCACACCTCGCCCCGCATCCACCCTTACGACCCCGGCCTTTACCTGATCGCGCTTACGCCCCCGCTCACGGGTTTCGGCGATTTTATGGGCATCTGGTTTTTCGAAGGCCCCCCGCGGATTCTGGTGGACGTGGGCCCGGCCGCCACCACCACGCAGCTGCTCGCCGCGCTGGAACAGGTCGGTGCAAACCGGATCGACTATATTCTTTTAACCCACATTCACATCGACCATGCCGGTGGTCTGGCTGCCATCGCGGCGGCCTTTCCGCAAGCCCTCATCGTGGCGCACTCGCGGGGGCTGCCCCATCTGGCCGATCCCGCCCGGCTGTGGGCCGGAAGCCGCAAAACCCTTGGGAAAACGGCGGAAGCCTACGGCCCCATTGAGGCCGTGGCCGCCGAACGCCTGGCGGCTGCCGAAGACCTTGCCGATTCCCGGATCGAAACCCTATGCACGCCCGGGCATGCACCGCACCATGTCAGCTATCGTCTTGGTGAGCTGCTCTTTGCCGGCGAGGCCGGCGGCGTCTGCCTGGCTGTCGAAGGGGCACAGGATTTCCTGCGCCCGGCCACGCCGCCGCGTTTCCGGCTGCAAACCGCACTCGGCAGTCTGGATGCGCTCATTGCCTTGAATCCCGGCAAGATCTGCTACAGCCATTTCGGTCTGCGCGAGGACGCCGGCTGCCAATTGCGGGCCCACCGCGAACAGCTTCTGCTCTGGCAGCAGATCGTGGCGGACGAAACACCGCGGCACCCGAAGGGCCGGGCGGAAAATGCCTGTCTGCAGCGGCTTATGCGCGAAGACCACCGGCTGGAAGCCTTCCGGCACCTGCCCGCCGCCGTACGCCAGCGGGAACAGGGTTTTCTGCACAACAGCCTGCGTGGCTTCATGGGGGAATTTGAGGAGATACACGCCCGGGCTGAAGCCGGTTGACGACCGGACGGTCTCTTAACCGTTGATATCGCGGTAGCAGAAGCAATCGACGATATGGTCGTTGACCATGCCGACGGCCTGCATGAAGGCGTAGCAGATGGTGGGGCCCACGAACCGGAAGCCCCGCGTTTTCAGATCGCGGCTCATGGCCTGAGATCGGGGCGTCCAGGCGGGGATTTCGGCTGTGGTCCGCCAGCGGTTGCGTACGGGCCGGCCGTCGACAAACTGCCAGCTATAGTGATCGAAAGACCCGAAGGCTGCCTGGACCTCCAGAAAGGCGCGCGCGTTGGTGACCGCGGCATTCATCTTGAGGCGGTTGCGGATCAGCCCCTTGTCCTGCAGAAGGGTTTCGATTTTATGGGGGCTGTAGGACGCCACGCGGACGGGGTCGAATGCATCCAGTGCGGCGCGGTAGTTCTCGCGTTTCTTCAGAATGGTCAGCCAGCTGAGGCCCGCCTGCGCGCCCTCCAGAATCAGGAACTCGAAAAGGCGCTGATCGTCGTGGAGCGGTCGCCCCCACTCATTGTCATGGTAGGCAATGTAGAGGGGATCCGCGGTCACCCATTCACAGCGCAGCGGCATCGGCAGCCTCGCTGATAATGCGCAAACCTTCCAGTGTCAGGGCAGACTCGACAAATTCGATGGTTTCGGACACGTCCTTCATCAGCGGTGCCAGTCCGCCGGTAGCGATCACCCTGGGCGATCCACCGATTTCTCTCGCCATCCGCCGCACCATTCCGTCCACCAGACCGGCATAGCCGAAAATGATGCCGGCTTTGATGGAACTGATGGTATCCTTGCCAACCACTCTGTCCGGTGGCTGGAGAATATCCACCCGCGGCAGCTTGGAGGCCTTTTGAAAAAGGGCTTCGGAAGCAATCTGGATACCCGGGCTGATGGCGCCGCCCAGGTATTCCCCTTTATCCGAAATGGCGTCGAAGGTCGTGGCCGTGCCGAAATCGATGATGATCATGCTAGTGCAATATTTATCGTAGGCCCCCACGGCGTTGACGATGCGGTCGGCACCCACCTCGGCCGGGTTGTCGTACAGGATCGGCATGGCACCGCAATTGCGCGGATCGACCCAGATGGGAGGCTGGTCAAGATATTTACGGCAGAAGGCGTCCAGAATGGTCATCATGGGCGGGACCACGCAGGAAATGACCGTCTTGGAGAAAGCCCCGGTATCGATGCCGTGCATGGCGAAGAGATTGGAGGCCAGGACGTGGAATTCGTCCTCGGTGACGTTTTGCTCGGTGCGCACGCGCCAGGACTGTACGAGGTTCGTGCCCTGGTAGACGCCCATAACCGTGTTGGTGTTGCCCACGTCGATGACAAATATCATTGGCGTAACGGTTCCCTGTAAGAAATCAGTTTACGAAGCATGATGGATGGCGTCGACCACCGTCAGCGCGGCCCGTGCGCCGGCCACGTCGTGCACACGCACGATGTGCGCGCCGTTCAGGACCGCCGTGACCGCGGCAGCCTGGGAGCCGGCTTCCACCGCCGGTAGATCGGCAGGGATGTCCGTCGCCTGTTCCGATTTGAGGAGGTTGCGGATGAAGGCCTTGCGGGAGGCCCCCACCAGGATGGGAACCCCCAGTTCCTGAAAGGCGGCCAGCTTCTGGAGGATCAGCAGATTGTGATCGAAGGTCTTGCCGAAACCGATGCCCGGATCGACAATGATGCGGTTGCGGTCGATGCCCTGGGTTTGGGCACGCGTGATGGCGTCCGCCAGGAAATCGCGCACCTCGCCCACCACGTCGCCATATTCAGGGCGCACCTGCATGGTCTTGGGGGTCCCCAGCATGTGCATCAAAATGACGGGCACTTCCTGTTGCGCCGCCAGAGGCCCCATGGCCGGGTCGACCCGCAGGGCACTGACATCGTTGATGATGGCAGCACCGGCGCCCAGGGCGCGGCGGGCCACCTCGGATTTGGTCGTGTCGATGGAGATGGGAACTGAAATGCGTCGGGCCAGTTCGGCGATAACCGGCACCACGCGGCGGCACTCTTCTTGGGCGTCAACGGCATCTGAGAAGGGGCGGGTAGACTCCCCGCCGATGTC
>CAJHYH010000447.1_pt1 | contig 10811 bp, 8 predicted proteins | sample 9198661 | NCBI WGS metagenome assembly CAJHYH01 (sample SAMEA7708356, study PRJEB35096) | sediment metagenome | biome: marine neritic benthic zone biome [ENVO:01000025]; feature: sediment [ENVO:00002007]; material: shallow marine sediment [ENVO:03000034] sea grass bed [ENVO_01000059] ... | reverse complement strand
CTGGTCATGAAACGCCAGCGACGCAAATCCATGTATATGGTTTAACCACCCCTGCGGCCGCGGCCGCGATAATGCCTTGTGTCCCTAACGGTGCCATGACCCCAGGGTTGTGGCACCGTTTTAATGCCAGACCGTGAGTCGCCATGGACGTTCAATCCGATTTTGTGGTTATCGGCAGCGGTGTTGCCGGGCTCAATTTTGCTCTGCGGGCGGCCGAGGTCGGCCGCGTGGCCGTGGTCACCAAAAAAGAGGCCATGGAAAGCAACACCAACCTGGCCCAGGGGGGCATTGCCGCCGTTCTGGACACGGATGATTCCTACGAACTTCACGTGCAGGACACCCTGGCCTCCGGGGCCGGCCTTTGCCGCCGCGAGGTGGTGGAACTGGTGGTCCGCGAAGGGCCGGCGCGCATTCGCCAACTGGTGGACTGCGGTGTGAGCTTCAGCGGCGACCCCGAGGGATCGGAGGGCTTCGATCTGGGGCGCGAGGGTGGTCATTCACGCAACCGTATCGTGCACACGGCGGACATGACGGGCCGCGAGGTGGAACGGGCCCTGCTGGAAAAGGCACGCAGCCATCCCCGGATCACCTTTTTTGAAAATCATATCGCTATCGACCTGATCACGTTTTCCACCCGCATGAAACGCGGCCTGGTCACCACCACGCATGAAGAGCACTGCTGCGGGGCCTATGTTCTGGATCGGGCCACCAATGAGGTCAGGTCCTTCGGGGCCCGGATTGTGCTGCTGGCCACGGGCGGGGCCGGCAAGGTTTATCTTTATACCAGCAACCCGGACATTGCCACCGGCGACGGCATCGCCATGGCCTACCGCGCCGGGGCCACGGTGGCCAACCTCGAATTCGTTCAATTCCATCCCACCTGCCTCTATCATCCCGAGGCCAAGAATTTTCTGATTTCGGAAGCGGTGCGCGGTGAGGGGGGGACTTTGCGGGACACCCGGGGTCGGGCCTTCATGGCGGATTACGACCCGGGTAAAGACCTCGCCTGTCGTGACGTGGTGGCCCGCGCCATCGACACCGAGCTCAAACGCAGCGGCGACGATGCCGTTTTTCTGGACATTACCCACCGCGATCCGGATTTCGTGCGCCAGCGTTTTCCCAACCTGTATGCAAACTGTTTACGTTTCGGCGTCGACATGACCCGGGATCCGATTCCGGTGGTGCCCGCCGCGCATTACATCTGCGGCGGCGTGGTGACCGACTCCCACGGCCGCAGCGATATTCGGCATTTATACGCCGTGGGTGAAACCGCCTGCACCGGTCTGCACGGCGCCAATCGGCTGGCCAGCAATTCCCTCCTGGAGGCGCTGGTCTACGCCCACCGGGCGGCCGAGAAAGCCGTGGCAGAATTTCAATCCGGCACCATCCCCGAATTCCCGGCGCCTCCCGCCTGGGACGAAGTCGGCACCACCGACAGCGACGAGAACATCATGGTCAGCCAGAACTGGGATGAAATCAGACGCTTCATGTGGAGCTACGTGGGCATCGTGCGCTCCGACAAGCGCCTGGAGCGTGCTTGGCGCCGCATGCAGATGATCCAGAAGGAAATCCACGACTATTACTGGAACTTCAAGGTCACGCCCGATCTGATCGAACTGCGCAACCTGGCCATCGTGGCCGAACTGATCATCCGCAGCGCCCGGCACCGCAAGGAGAGCCGGGGGTTGCACTTCAACCTCCAGTATCCGCAGCCTGACGACCGGCGTTGGCGCAAGGATACCGTGCTGCGCCGTCCTTTCGTGGACTGATCGCCATCCCTCTCCGTGCAACGGGCTTCATAGGTTCCCTGTCATAATACAGATAAGAGCATTTTTATTAGGGTTGATGAATGGTCCGACAGATGCCTTTTATGGATGGGCCCTAAAGTTCTTCGGGGACAAAGGCGGTCACATCGTCGATGGCGGTCGTGTCGGTCAGCAGCATGGCCAACCGGTCGAGGCCCAGGGCGTTGCCGGCGGCCGGCGGCATGTCGGCCAGCGCCGCCAGAAACGGCTCCGGCATGGGGGGCCGCGGGCGCCCGTTTCGGCGGCGCTGGCGGCGCACGGCCTCGAAGCGCCGGCGCTGTTCGTCCGCATCGGTCAGTTCGCTGAAACCGTTACACAGCTCGATACCGCCGACATAGAGCTCGAAGCGTTCGGCCAATGCCGGGTGTTCGGGATGAAGCCTGGCCAATGCGGCGCAGGCGGCCGGGTAGTCGTAAAGAAAGGCCGGGCGCTCCCAGCCCATCCGCGGTTCGATCTCAAGCCCCACCAATTCATCGAAGCGTCCGGCGGCCAGGGCTTCTTCCGCCGTGCAGCCGGCCCAGCGGTCGAAAGCCGCTTCGACCGTGATCCGATCGAACGGTGCCGCCATGTCGATAGACCGGCCCTGGAAAGCAAGCTCCCGCCCCCCATTGACCTGCCGGACGACATCCCGGACCAGCTCCTCGGTCTGGGCCATCATGTGACCGTAGTCTTCATGGGCGGTGTACCATTCCAGAAGGGTGAATTCCGGCAGGTGTCGGCCTCCGCGTTCCCCCTGACGGGAGCATCGGCAGATCTGAAAAATACGTGGATAGCCTGCGGCCAGAAGGCGTTTCATGGCCAACTCGGGCGAGGTCTGCAGATACCAGCCGTCGGCGGCCAAGGGGTCGATATGGGCCTCGGGTGCCGGCGCCGGTATGCGCACCGGTGTTTCGACTTCAAGGTAACCGGCGGTTTCGAAAAAAGTGCGCACCGCCGCCAGCAGGCGGGCCCGCCGTTCAAGGTTGTGGCTGATGTGCTGCTGACGGTAGGCCACGGGATCAGCGCCCTCCGGCCGTCAGGCCGAACGTACGGTGTAGGTGTCGGTGGTGCGGTCCTGAAGGGCTACGAGGTTGTATTGCTCCGCATCGGCTTCTTCGAACCATTCGCGCCCCTTGGATTCACATTGCGGGCAGGCTTTGCGGGGGATGTGAACGGCAAGCAGGCGCCGGCCGCGATCCGAGCGGGAATCGATCCGCAGGGCCCCCCCGCAGTCCTCGCAGAGCTGAAGGGTTTCGTCCTGGGTTTCATGGATGCCGTCGGTGTCGTAGAAGATCTGGCGGGAGCGCTCATGACAGCCCGGTTTGGCACGCACCTCGCGGGCGATGGCCCCGCGCTGGTCCCAATAGGCCCGCACCAGCTGGCAGATTTTGGCGATGGTGGTGCTGACGGAATCCGACTGCCGCAGACGATCCGGATCGTAGCTGGGTTCCTGGACGTGGCTGTAGTCCATGCCGGCCATGGCCAGAATGATGCCCAGGTTGACATACGGCAGGGCTCCCTCGATGGCGTAGCCGCCTTCCAGGACGGCAATGTCGGCGTTCAGCATCCGGGTGAGCTCGGCATAGCCTTGGGCGGTGAAATTCATGTTGGTGATGGGGTCGGAATAATGGTTGTCCTGCCCGGCGGAATTGATGATCAGCTGGGGTTTGAAATCCTCCAGGATCGGCAGCACCGCATGCTCGATGGCATAGAGAAAGCCTTCCTCGGACGTATGGGGCGGCAGCGGTATGTTGAGGGTGGTGCCGATGGCGTTGGGGCCGCCCAGCTCATTCGGGAAGCCGGAGCCCGGATAGAGCGTGCGGCCGTCCTGGTGGATGGAGATAAAAAGCGTGTCGGGGTCGTGCCAGTAGATGTCCTGGGTGCCGTCGCCGTGGTGGCAGTCGGTGTCCACGATGGCCACGCGGTCCACGCTGTAGGTCTGCCGCAGGAGCTCGATCATGATGGCTTCGATGTTGACGTTGCAGAACCCGCGTGCGCCGTGAACGACACGCATGGCATGGTGCCCGGGGGGGCGCACCAAGGCGAAGCCCTTGTTGACGGCACCCTCCATCACGGCACGGCCAATGGTGGCTGCGCCCCCGGCACTGATGAAGTGGGATTCGGTCATCACGCCCTGCGGATCGGGCAGGCAGAAGTGAACGCGTTCGACATCGGCGGCCGTCACCAGTTCGGGCTTGAATTCCACCAGGCCTTCGATGTCCAGTAGTCCCTCTTCGACCACCTGGTCCTGGGTGTAGAGCAGGCGCTCCTCCCTTTCGGGATGGGTCGGATCGATGGCCCAGTCGAAGGCCGGGAAGAATACCAGTCCGGTTTTGTGCTTGGCTTTAAGCATGGGCATTTCCTGAAGGGAACGCCCTCCCGCCGGTTGCCGGGAGGGCCGTCAACGTTAATGGCCGGTGCCAGCTTTACGTCCGTGCTCACATCAGTCTGCCGGCCACCGGATCATAATCGTGGATCAGGCCCGGTTTGACCTGCGCCCGGATCCGGACATTCTTCCCTGTGGTTGCGAATCCGCGGACCATATTGAACGCGAGATCTTCGGTGATCTCCATTTCCAGATGCTCGGCATTGGCGCCCCTTTCAATGGCCTTGCCCTCCAGCAGATCGAGTGCCATCCGGCGGGCATCCTGGTGCTCGAAGGAGCGTTCCACGGTCTGCTGGAAATCCTCTTCCGGCGCGAAGGCCATCTGCTGCTCGGTGTCGGCATAGAGAACGACCTCGCAGGTCGTGCGGGCCAGGGCCGCGCCGATGGCGTTGGCCACGGCCCAGCGGGGCACCACGCCGACCTTGCAAGTTGACAGGGATTCGAGCTTTTCGGCAAAGAGCGGGGCCGGGCCGCCCAGCACCAGAATCGTGGCGGGCGCCACCTTGTCACCGGCCTGCATCTCATGCACCGTATACACCGGCTGCCGGTTGATGCGCGCGATCATACCGTCGGCTTCGGCCAGGATCAGGCGGCAGGTGTGTTCGAAAACCTCGGCGGCCGCGGCCTCCACCGAAACCGCCATGGCTGCGGCCAGGGCGCCAAAACCTTGAACGGCCCTGTCGCGGTCGCCACGGCGGGTTTTGCCCAGGATCACCAGGGCGTCCGTCGGTGTTGGCGTGGGGCCGCCGTGGGCCAGTGCGGGGCCGTCGCGATGCGGGCCGACATGCAGACGCCCGTCTTCAAAGCGTACCGCACTGTCGCCGCCGATGCCGATGGAATGTGTCTTCAGCGCGCGGATAAGTGTTTTGTGCCCCCCCAGTTCGACCCCCAGAGGGTCCAGGAGCGGTACCTGATTGATCAGGACAGCCATATCGGTTGTGGTGCCCCCAATGTCCATAACCAGTGCTTCGCCGTTTTCGGGACCGAAGGCGATCGAGCCCATGACGCTGGCGGCGGGGCCGGAAAATATCGTCTGGGCGGGATAATTGATGGAGGCCTCAAAGCTGGTGTTGCCACCGTCGGCCTTGAGAATACGGATGGGGACCTCCCAGCCTTTTTGAAGCAGGGTTTTCCGGACCGCCTCGAAGAATTGCCGGTGGATGGGGTAGACGGCCGCGTTGAGATAGGTGGTGACGATCCGTCGCGGAAAGCTCAGGTTGCCGGAAATGCGGTGGCCCAGAAAAATTTTGTCAAAGGCGTCTCCCAGATGGCGAGCGATGGCCAGTTCCTGGGCCGGGTTGCGGGTGGAGAATTTGGTCACCACGCCCACGTTGCGAATGCCGGCCGCCTTGAATTTTTCTCTAACCGCGGCAACTTCGGCGGCTTCGATTGGCTTGACCTCGCGGCCGCGGTGATCGATCGAACCGCCAATGCAGGCATAGTGCGCGTTGGTGCGGTAGCGTTCGGGGTCGATGCCCGGTCCGCCGGAAACAATCATGCCCACCGCCGGCAGTTTGCGCTGAATGATGGCGTTGGTGGTCAGGGTGGTGCTCATGACCATACGTTCGATCCGGTGTGGATCTATATCGGCGGTGATTTGATCGAGGGCGCTCAGGACGGTCTGAAAGAGATCGTCGGGATCGGTTGGTACCTTGACTTCATTCAGAACGCCTGCATTTCCCAGCAATACCACGTCGGCATGGGTTCCTCCGACATCGAGACCAACGATCATGGCAGCATTCCGATACTAGTGGGTAGGGATTGAGCCGCAGCCGGCAGGGCCGGTCGCAAAGCGAAAGAAGACCCTAACGGAAACGGGGGGGGATGTCAATCAGCCCGAGGCGCATACCGGTTTGGCCGCAGGCGCGGCCCTCGGCGCGGACATCCTTGCCGGCAGTTACCTTTCGACGAAGGGGATCCAGCGGTTGACCATTTCCTTCAGGCGGCCACTCTTTTTAATTATTCCGATGAAATTGTTGGCTTCGCCCAGCAGTTCGGCGTTGTCTTTGCGAACACCCCAGGCCAGGTACTCGTTGGTGAACATCTTCGGCACCGGCGCCAGGTGGTTTTCAAATCTGGCCGCCGCCAGCATGACGGCCGGGGCATCGTGCATCAGCACGTCGATCTTGCGGCGCATCAGCGCCCGGACGCCGTCGTCCAGCGAGTTGTAAAACATTTTACGGGTATCGGGGAAACGGGAGCGGATAAAAATGTCGCCGGTGGTATCGCGCACCGCTCCGATAGCGGGAATTTCGACCAGTGAATAGTAGCCGCTTTTAAAGCGCTGGATATCTTCGCGCCGGATAAGGGCCATCTGGCCGGTTTTGGCATACGGCGTACAGAAGGCGATGCGAATCCGGCGCAGGTCGGTAATGGACATGCCGGACATGATGATATCGGTGCGGCCCTTTTCCAGATAGGGAATCTGGTTGTCCCAATCCACTTCGACAAGCTCGAGACGCCGTCCCAGATGCCGGGCCAATCCCTCGGCAAACTCCGCCTCCAGACCGACGATCTGGTCATCCTGGCGATAGATGAGCGGCGGCATGTTGGGGGATATGCCGACCCGCAAGACCCCGCTCGTGGCGGGCACCTGGGTGACCGGGGGAGGGCTCTTGGCTGTGGTGGCCTGACACCCGAGGGCCGCGACCATCAGGAGCAGACAAATGCACATGTATCCAAATGACCTGAACTGCCGCGACGGTTTCATCAATCCCCCTCCTGTTTATTCCGGGTTGGTCGGTTGCAGTCGATTATTTCTGAAATCGGACCAAAGGTAAAGTGACGATCGTAAAGTTTAATCAATATGTCCGCCCCCGGCATACGGTTTGTTGGATGCCCGCGCGTGTCGAACGGCAAACGAGGGCGCCATTAATTTCGTTTTGAAGGGCATATGCTTGTGGATCTAGGCTCAGAGGGATTAGATCCTGCCTCAAGGAAGGTCCCGGGTCGCAATGAATCCTTATTCCGCACGCCATCAGCGCCGGGACGTCAGACCAAAAACTTGTCAGCGGAGAATAGCGGTCTTACCCTCGAACAATTGAAAAACTCCCTGGCTTTGGTTTTGGGGGGGAGGCCAGCATGAAAACCCTGATCCCTGTTTTATTGATATCGGTAATCATCGCCACTTCGAGCCCGGCGGCGGACCACCTCTGGCGCTGGGTGGATGAAGACGGCGTCCTGACATTTTCGAACACCAGACCACCCGCCAGCGCCCGGGATGTTGTTCCCATATACTCACGCTACGCAGAAGATGCAGACCGGTTAAAATCCGAGGCCCAAGATGCAAACCATCAGCCGCGGGAGGCATCAACAAACCGTTGGCGCACTGACCCGCAAGCAAATCCGGGCACCATGGGTCAAGAGACGCTCTTCAGTGACCAGACGCAGTTCGACGATCCGTACAGGGCCGATGAAGACGACTGCTGCGGTCAATACGTTGATTCAATCCCATACGACCGCCTCTATGCCCCTTATATCGATTACGCCTATAGTCGTCGGTATTACAAGGGCTCTCGGCGTTACGCCCAACGCCATTATGCCGGCAGGTCGCTTTACCGCCACCCCTATCGCCAATACCGCAAGCGGCATCATTTTGGTTACCGCCGCTATGACCGTCACTATTACCACAATTCCTACCGCTACCGTTCCAATCTGCCGCGCTATCACCATTATGGAAAGAAAGCCTATTCCCGGGGATATCATGGAAAGAAGTTCCACCGCGGAGGTTATTACGGGAAAAGGCCCGCCGGCCTTTATGACCGCGATCGCGGATATCGGGGGGGTAAAACCCGTCGCGGACATGCCGGCTATCGCCGCGGATCAGGCAATCGCATGCGCCGATAAACACTCCGCCGGCGCTGAAATTGTTCCATTTGGCCACCTGAGGATGATTCATGCCCAAAAGGCGCGGGCCAGCCGTGCGGTTTCTTCCGGCGGGCTGAAGGTGGCCATATCGCCCAGCATGACTTCAAAACCGGTATGATCGTTGCGCACCCACGGGGCGTAGTTGGACCGTGCCAGCATTACCAGGCGGAGCTCCAGGGAACGGTGGCTGGTCTCGACGGCCAGAAGCCCCAGGTTGTATCCATTGCGGTTGAGGCGGCGGTAGAAATTCTGGGCGTTGATGATGCCCCGGGCCAGGTCGGACCAGTCCGTGTGTGCAAGTTCGAACAGCGAGGTGATTCCCGGCAGCAAGGCCCAGAGTTCGTAGAATCCCTCGGGGGCAAACGCCGCCAGCCAGTGCCAGCGCCCGCAACGACCGATCATCCGCCGCCCGTCCGACTTTTCCTGAGCCAGGTAGTCGCTGAAAAGGTGACGCCCGCTGGCTGTCAAATAGCCATCCGCGCGCTGTTGCAGAAAACGAAGATGGTTGGCGGGTACGCGGTCGGCGTGGACCTGGAGGTGGGGGTGCAGCAGCGAGCCCCCGGCCGACGGGAGGTGGTTCTGGGTGATGGCCATATGACGTGCTGCGGGGTCCTGGTTGCGGACGCGCTTAAGGTAATTGCGGCAGTTCAGGAAGCTGTCGCGGTAGGTTGCCGGGTCGGCCGTTCCGATTTCCACGAAATGCTGCCGGTCGAAAAGGCTCACGGCGGAATGGGCCGCGTAGGGGAAGAGATTGGGAAACAGCACGGATTGGCCTTGCACGAGCCGCCCCCCGGCGTCGATGGCCGACGTCAGCCGCGGGGTCTGCTTTTCGAGCTGGGGTTGGCAGAAGGGACAATCGCCGGTGGCCCGGCTGTCCGGCGGCGGGTCCGGCAGCCGTTGGGTTCCGGGTTCGTTTTCCATCCCCCGGCTGAACGTGATCCGGCTGGTGCGTCCGGTAATCGGGTTGGTGCGGATCTCGACGGGTCGATCGATGGCGGCGCCGTCGGGGCCCACGATCCGGGCTGTTTCGGTTCGGGTTGAAAACGTGAACGCCATGCCTCCCGCCCCGCTGGGGTTGATTGCGGCCGTGTATTGTTCAGGGAGCGGCCACCATGAGATATTTGGCCGCCAGGGCCTGATAGGTCTTGATCTGTTCCTGCCGCCAGGCGTCGTCGCGGTTCAGCTCCCGGGCCATGATCGCCGCCACCGTCGGGGCCGCCGCAATGCTGGCCCGGGCGTCCAGCAGCAGGGCCCGGGTGCGGCGGGCCAGGAAATCTTCAACCGTACGGGCCATTTCATGACGCACGGCCCAAACCACCTCGCCGGCAATCGCCGTCAGGCGTGGGTGCAGGGCCTTGCTCCAGGCCGGTTCCTGCCGGGCCAGGGCCTCGATGGCCCGCGCATCCGAACCGTATACGGCCAGATCGCCGAACTGGGCGGCGTTGCGGTGAAAACCGTGAATGTTGAGATCTTTCGTGACGCAGGGCCTTTCGTCCAATTGGGCGATGACCGCCGCCTGGTCGACGGTATCCTCGGCCATTTTGCGATAGGTCGTCCATTTCCCACCGGTGATCGTCACCAGGCCCGAGGCGGAGATGTGGATGGTATGATCCCGGCTGATGGCCGCCGTGTTCTCGTCATCACCCATGCTCACCAGCGGGCGCAGTCCGGCGAACATGCTGAGCACGTCTTCGGGCGTAGGATCCTTGGTGAGATATTGGGCTGTATGCGAAAGCAGAAAATCGAGTTCTTCCGCCATGGGCAGCGGTTCCAAAGGGGTTTCCGTAACCGCCGTGTCGGTTGTGCCGACGACGACCCGGTTGTGCCAGGGGGTGGCAAACAGAACGCGACCGTCCTGGGTGTGCGGCACCATGATGGCGCCCTTGCCGGGCAGAAAGTCGCGGTCGAGAACGATGTGGATACCCTGGCTGGGTGCGATCATCGGGGGCGCATCGGCACTGTCCAGGCGACGGACCTGATCGGCAAACACGCCGGTGGCATTGATCACGGCGCGGGCTGCGATTTCGTATTCACGCCCGCTTTCGTTATCGCGGGCCATGACCCCCCGCACAAACCCCTCGGATTTCAACAGGCGGCCGACACCCATATGGTTCACCACCGTGGCGCCCTGCTCGACAGCGGTTTGGGCCATGTTGATGGCCAGGCGCGAATCGTCGAACTGGCCGTCGTAGTAGATGACCCCCCCCCGCAGGCCCTGGGTTTCGATGGTGGGGATGTATTCGAGGGTTTTTTCAAGGGAGATGTTTTTGGACGGGCCGAATCCGTGCTTGCCCGCCAAAAGGTCATAGAGCTTGAGCCCGACGCCGTAGAAGGGGCCCTCCCACCAGTCATAGTTGGGCACCACAAAAGCGAGATTGTGCACCAGGTGGGGGGCGTTGCGTCGCAGGAGTCCCCTTTCTTTGAGGGCTTCCAGGACCAGGGAGACATTGCCCTGCTGCAGGTAGCGCACACCGCCATGCACCAGTTTGGTGCTGCGGCTGGAGGTGCCCTTGGCAAAATCGCTTTGTTCCAGAAGCAGGGTGCTGTAGCCCCGGGAGGCGCCGTCGATGGCCACGCCCAGGCCGGTGGCGCCGCCGCCGACGATCACCAGGTCCCACGGACCGCTTTCGGATTCGATCCGACTGATCATTTCTTCACGGTTCATGACATATTCCCCTCAGGTTTTGTGAAGCGCCTGCCAGGCTGCGCCGGCAAGGTAACTTTCCGTTAAAAAGGTGCCCAATTCGAAAAAACGGCCTGCCGGCAGGGCCCTT
>CAJHYH010000057.1_pt1 | contig 10863 bp, 10 predicted proteins | sample 9198661 | NCBI WGS metagenome assembly CAJHYH01 (sample SAMEA7708356, study PRJEB35096) | sediment metagenome | biome: marine neritic benthic zone biome [ENVO:01000025]; feature: sediment [ENVO:00002007]; material: shallow marine sediment [ENVO:03000034] sea grass bed [ENVO_01000059] ... | reverse complement strand
CACACTTCACGGTATCTCGGCGTTGCCCATGAATCATGCCCTTAGCCTGGGAATGGTCGGTATGCATGGAACGGTAGAGGCCAATCGCGCACTGTTGAATGCCGATCTGATCATATCATTGGGCATGCGGTTCGATGACCGGGTGACCGGCAATATCAATATTTTTGGCATCGATGCCAAAGTGATTCACGTTGAAATCGACCCTTCCGAAATCGACAAAAATGTAAAAACCAACGTCGCCATCAATGCCGATACGGGAGAAGCTCTGACGCTTTTGGCGCGCGATCCTGAAATAACTTCCAACCCAAGGCGACGCTGGTTCGAACAAATCGGTCAATACCGAACTGAAATAGCGGATGATATTCTCCGTGAGGTCGAGACCGGGGTTGGACGCGAGGGTCAGCTTTTGATGAAGACGATCGTTCATAACCTCTCCACGATTACCGGGGGAAAGGATATCATCGTTGCCGACGTGGGACAGCATCAGATGATCGCGGCCCGGTTCTATAATTACCAGACCGTCAACAGCTGGTTTACTTCCGGGGGCGCCGGAACCATGGGGTGTGCACTACCCATGGCGGTTGGTGTCAAGCTGGTCCGCCCCGATGAACAGGTCTGGTCCATCAGCGGTGACGGTGGTTTCCAGATGAACATTCAGGAACTGGGGGCGATCATGGAGCACGACATCGACATCAAGATCCTGCTGATGAACAACGGCTATCTGGGGATGGTGCGGCAGTGGCAGACACTATTTTATGATGGACGCTACGCCGGGACCCCCATGAAGAACCCGGATTTCGGTGCTATTTCGGGCGCCTATGGCATCCCCTATCAGCGCGTCGAGACAACGGACCAGATCCAGCCCGCATTGAGAGCGGCGGCCGACCACAAAGGGGCCTACATGGTTGAATTTATCTGTGACCCCAGCGAGATTGTGCTACCGATGGTTCCTGCCGGCGGGGGTATTGCCGATATGATTGTTTCCGTGAATGGAAGGAACTCATGACGACCACAACCAGAATGAAGCGGCGTGCCATGCTGATCTATGTGATCAACCGACCCGGCGTGCTGAACAAGATTTCCATGTTGATCCGACGCAAGATGTACAATGTCGAAACGATCACCGCCTGTAAAACCCACCGCCCGGGGATCAGCCGGATGACCCTGACCCTTCGCGAAGACGACGACGACAAGATGCTTCAGGTCATCCGCCAGGTGGAGAAAATGACCGAGGTCATTTCCGCCCGGGAACTGGATAGCAACCAGAGCTACTGGCGCGAAGTGGCGATCGTGAAGTTTGAGATGGACGAAGGCCAGTTCGAAGCCCTGCACAAGGCCCACACATTCGAGGTACTTGATCGGCAGAACCATTACCTGTTTATCGTCCAGGTGGCGGGAACTTCGCAGATGATCGATGATTTCCTGGCGGCGATAGGAGAGGATAAAACGATTGACGTGGCCCGGTCCGGATTCACGGCCCTGGAGAAGTAAACAAGGCCTATAAGCGGTTTCAAAACCCCATCTAGCGTCCGATGGCGGTGTTACAGCCATCTTCAAAATGCTCACATATCATCGAATATGCTGCGCTTTTTCATCAGGCTGTGCCTTGCCCTCAAACGCGATCTGAGGTTTTGAAACCGCTTCTAATCAGCAACGGGGACTGGTGTGTGGGGTTTGTTGGAGACTTGCCTCTAAAGAAAGATATCGATCAGCCAGGAGGGTTCCGGAATCTGTCATGCGTCTACACTTACGGCAACCTGAAGATGCGTCGGGTTTTGGACTCCGCTGAAATGCTTCTCGATAGCCCTGGGCTGGTGGTGGCTTGCCTAAGCGATCACCGTTTGAATCAGGAATATCTGCCAGGTAATCACGCCGATGAATGCGGCCAGTATAACATATAAAAAGGCACCGGTTTGAATCCGTATCGACCGCAGAAAAATATTTCTGTATATCAGGAGAACGATCACACCGACGCTGGTTAGAGCATATTTAACGCCCAGGAAAGTATAGGGACCAAAATCAAGGTAGAAGGCCATGATGGGATTGATCTCGATGGCGCCGTGATTGATCAGAAAGAGCGTCAGGATGGCATCGACCGCGCTCAAGAATAAAATAAACACGATGATGCCAAAAAGCGATTGCTGATATTGATCGACCAGGAATGTTCTTTGACTGTCTTCGTAACGCCGTATCTTCTTTCGGCGGCCACCCAGCAAAAGAGATCGAATATTGAATTGACTTCTCTGGCGTCGCTCAACACCGGATCTTCTATCCTTTGGTGTCGGCTGGTGTGAACTTCTGCTCAGTGACCGATTCATGACGCTCCCTGGTTGACTGGTTGATGACCAGCCCGGTTCGATTCAGGATTCTGAAAGCCTTTTCGAAGCAGCGGGGTCACTCACCGCATGGCAGGATCGCCGAATTGCGAGTGGTGTTGGACTGTTACATGCAAAATAAATACCGGTAGCCCGAAATATTTAATAATATCAATATTTCAAATGGGTTGCTGCCGTGCATATTCGATGGCGTATGATGAATTGTGGAATGAATTACTCAGCTATGGGAATTTTACGACCTTGGCTTCAGGCTTCGGCAACACCATGGGCCATTTCCCTGTTGCCGCCAGGCGGGGGCGCCTAGCCGCTAAAATGTACAGTCATGAACCAATGAAGAACGATATTTACGAATGTTAACCGTTTCTGCCACGCTCGGTTTATTCGATTTCCTTTTACATGACTTTAGACCGTCGTCTTCCGGGTCCTTTCCAATGTGTTTTAAGGCGACGAATGCCACACAGCGGTTCTGTCGATAACGTTGGCCGCCTATGGGGATGGCACGGCCATTCTCTAAAGCTTTGGGATTATTCGGGTGGCCGCGCCTCAACTCCTGATACGAATAGTGTTAGAATGGGGTCCGGAGATTTTCAGAGGAGTGGTCCTGTCCACGAGGTTGCCTGATGATGGGAGCGTTTTTGAATGCATTCAGGGGTGAACTTCTCCGATTACCACGATGGGTATTAGACCAGCCAACCAATATTTTTCCTGGAAAATTATTTCTAAAGATTTTCCAAGGCGGCGTGGATGGATACATGCTTCGTTTCCAGGAAGGCGTCAAGTCCTTCGGAACCCAGCTCCCGCCCCCAGCCACTTTGTTTTAAGCCACCAAATGGGCAGTTGCTGGTGGCCGGAACGGGGTCGTTGAGTCCGATGGTCCCGGCTTCGAGGGCTTCGGCCAACCGCAGGCCGCGGTCTAAATCGCGGGTGAAAGCGTAGGCCGCCAAGCCGTATTCTGTGGCGTTGGCCATGGCGACCACTTCCGCTTCCGAATCGAATGGGATGACCGCTGCGATGGGCGCAAAAATCTCTTCATGCAAGCATTGGCTTTTCGGTGGAATGTCCGCTATGAGTGTTGGTGTAAGGAAATTACCCGCTTCCCCCCATCGTTTCCCACCGCAGACTAAGCGGGCACCGTCCGAAATAGCCGCCTTAATAAAACCAAGGGCGTTTTCGAGACCGCGGGCGTCGATCAGGGGGCCGACCTCGACCCCCTCGTCCAAGCCATTGCCGATCCGCATCGTCTTCACCCGCGAGGCGAAGGCTTCCATAAATCGGTCGTAAATCGGCCGCTGGACATATATGCGGTTGGCCGCCACGCAGGATTGGCCCGTGTTGCGAAACTTGGTGATCAGAGCGCCCTCCAAGGCCTGCTCGAAATCAGCGTCCTCAAAGATCAGAACGGGCGCATTGCCGCCCAGCTCGAGTGACAGCTTGGTGCAGGTGTCCGCAGCGCCGCGAATGATCTTCTTGCCCACCTCGCTCGATCCGGTAAAGCTGATCTTGCGACAGATCGGGTTCTCCAGCAACTCTCCGCCGATTTCCCCAGCACGGCCCACCAGTAATTGAAACACGCCTGGCGGCAGACCCGCGGCTTCTACGCATTGCGCCAGCAAAATGGACGAAACGGGTGTGGCACTAGCCGGTTTGAGCAGGACAGGGCAGCCGGCCGCAAGGGCCGGCGCGACTTTCCGCGCCGCCAGAGCGATAGGGAAATTCCACGGTGCTATGGCGCCCACGACCCCTACGGGGTGCTTGAGCACAAGGTGACGCTTGCCATCGGCCTGGTGAGGCACTACGCGGCCATAGGCCCGGCGGCCTTCTTCGGCAAACCAACGGAAATGGTCGATGGTCATGGTCAGTTCGGCCTCGCTTTGGGGAAGTGGTTTGCCGTTTTCCATCGTAATCAGGCGGGCAATGGTATCGAAGCGGTCGGACAATTCACGGGCGATAGCGAGGAGATAATCCCCCCGCTCTCTGGCGGTCAGGGCGCGCCATCCCGCAAAGGCGGCGTCGGCCGACTGCAAGGCGTCCGCCACCTGCGGCTTTTCGACCGTAGCCGTTTCGGCAAAGACTTCGCCCGTGGCCGGATTTTCCACGGGGAGCCGTATGGTGCTGTCGCGCCAGTCACCGTCGAGGTAGAGCGGGTAGTATTCCTTCATGGTCATCTTTCTCCGATGATGAAGAGGTGATAAAATTTCTTTCCTACGAGGGAATCTTAAGGGAAATAGCCAACTGCATTAAAAAAGAGGGAGCGGGCAAAGGGTCTTACCCCCCCCCGATAACGGGTATGATGGTGACCCGATCCCCCTCTGTCAGGGACTGTTTCAAAGTAGCGTCCCGCTGGTTGACCACCAGAATTCCCACATCATCCGCCGCGATGTTCAGTAAGTGCAACAGATCGGTTACGGTCGCCTTTTCAGGTACGGTCAGTTGCTGACGGGCAAATCGTCCCTTCTGGAAGGTGGCGAACAATTTGACATCAATTTCCATCAGGTTCTCCCGAACCTATGCGAAGGGCTTCATCGCCGATCAGGCGGCGGGGTCTTCCGCAAGCCATTCCAGGTCGAGCGACACCAGCTTCCCCCGCGTAGGCCTTCCCTCGGAATCCCAGCCGGACATTTCGTAGTAAAGCCCCACCAGTTCCCGGAAATTGTCCGGGTTGATGCGTCGGCCCTCCAGAGGTCCTCCCGGCATGGCTTCGAACCAGCGGCGGATCAGGGTGTCGTCTTTCGGGGTGAACCCTTCCCGATTGTTGAACACGCGAGCCATGGTGTTGGCTCGCTCGGTGGCTTGGACCAATTCGTACAGGCTGGTATCCCAGCCGGTGATGGCCCGGACGGCTTCCACCAGGCGCTCGAAGGTCATGGCATGGATGGGGACCGAAACGAAGTTGCAGAGGCCCAAGAGATTGTTGATACCCCAGGCCTTCTGACCGATGAAGAAAAAGCGCATCTTCTCCGCATCGGTCTTGACGGGATCGACGGGGTTGAAATAACCCAGGGGAAAGAGCTTGCTGACGCCATCACCCTGGAAGGCCACGTCGTGGGGGGTCTCGATATGATCGGCGCCGGTGGGCGAGAGCGCAAACCCCAGGGCCATCCCGGTCTTGCCGCGGCCGTCGTGAAAGCCGAGTTCTTGCCCTTTGATGTGGAAGGCGTAGCGGTCGGCCCCCCTGCCAATTTTTTCGGCTGCTTTTTTCACGCCGAGGGCCAGCACATCCCCAATACCGCGCCGGTGGGCGATTTCTTCGATGAGCCAGATCATGGCATCGGCATCACCGAAGGGGATGGCTCGCCCGCCGGTGTCATCCTCCGTAAGGATGCCTTTCTCAAAGCATTCCATGGCAAAGGCAATGACAGCTCCTGTGGATATGACGTCCAGCCCCAGGAGATTGCAGAGCTGGTTGCCGCGCGCCACGGCCGGCAGGTTGTCAATGGCAAGCATGCTGCCCAGTCCCGACAAGGCCTCGAATTCCGGTCCGCCGAAACGTTTATCAAGGGGGTAGTCCGGATCGTCCATGGCCACCCGCCGCTTGCAGCGCACCGAGCACCCGTAGCAGGTGCCCTTGGAGTGGAAGATGGTGTCGTGGTAATGTGGGGCGGCCAACTTGTCCGCACCTTCGAAAACCCCTTCCTTGAAATTTCGCGTTGGCAGAAAACCGGCGTCATTGATCCCCTTTACCAGACCGGGGGTTCCGACCTTGGTCAGGCCCATGTTGGGCGGGTGGGTCTTGATGCGCTGGTTGTGCCAGCGGGCGATTTCCTTGACTTTTTCCGGGTCGGCCGTCTGCACCTTGCGGGTGCCCCTTACGGCAACGGCCTTGAGGTTTTTGGCACCCATCACGGCGCCCATGCCGGTGCGGCCGTTGTAGTGCTCCAGGTCGTTCTGGACGCAGGCATAGCGCACCAGTTTTTCACCCGCCGGCCCGATGGAGGCGACCCGCACCCGCTTTTCCCCGGTTTCCTTCCGGATGGTTTCAAGGGTTTCCCAATTGTCCCGCCCCCATACGGCAGCCCCATCCCGGATTTCCACCTCCCCATCACAAATCCACAGGTAGACTGGTTTGTCCGCCCGCCCCCGGATGACCAGCGCGTCGAAACCCGCGAATTTCATCTCGGGCCCCCAGTAGCCGCCGGCCTCGGTTTCGGCAAATGTCCCGGAGAGGGGCGATTTGGCCCCTATCGTGTAGCGGTTGAAGCCCGAGAGCGGCACGCCCGTGACGGCGCTGCCGGCGAAGACCAAAACGTTTTCGGCGGACAAGGCATCAATACCGGCCGGGATTTCCCTGAGCAGATAATAGGCCAAAATACCGGTGCCGCCCATGTAGGTCCGGTACCATTTTTCATCGGGGTTCTCGACCGTCCAGCTTCCGGCGGTCAGATCCACATGGAGGATTTTTCCGTTGTATCCGTAAGGCATGACTCGCTATCTCCTACCTGTTGTTGAATTCGGCCGCTTAAAGATACTGCGGCCAAGTTTTTCCGGCAGGTTGCATCGCCGGAAGATGAAATTTTTTATCCCAGCAGCCAAAGGGAAAACCAGGGCACATAGCCCAGCAGCAGTACCACTATGATCATGGTCGTCACAAAGGGGACCACATAGCGCGAAATGGACATGATCGGCACCTGGGTCACCCCGGAAACGACGAACAGGTTGAGGCCCAAAGGCGGCGTAATAAAGCCGATCCCCAGCGCGGACACCATGAAGATGCAGAAGTGCACATCGTTCATGCCGATTTCCTGGGCCAGGGGCAGGAGCAGCGGTGCCAGGATGACAATATTCGGCGTGGTTTCCATAACGCACCCGGCGATCATCAGAATGACCACCATCATGATGATGATCAACTGCGGATTGGTCGTCAGGGAGGTCATATAGTGAACGAAGGCCTGGGGCACCTGGAGGCTGGCCAAGGTCTGGGCCAGCGGCAGGCTCATGGCGATGATGGGAACGATCACTCCACTGACTTTGGCCGAAGTTTCCAGGATACGGGGGATGTCGCTCAGTTTCAGGGTGCCTTGCCAGAAACCGATGATCATCGTGACCAGGGCCGCCACGGCGGCGCTTTCAGTGGGTGTGAAAATCCCCGAATAGATCCCGCCCAGGATGATCACCGGCACGAAAAGCGCGAAGCGCCCATCGTAGACGGTGCGAAGCCAGTACTTGAAATCGAACCCTCCCAAGCTGTTTTCATACCCCCGGAAGCGGTTGACAATGGCATTGCTGATCATGATGGACAGCAGGATCATCACGCCGGGGATGGCCGCCGCCAGAAACAGGGTGGAGGCCCCGATACCCAGAATGAGACCGATGATAATGTAGGAGATCGACGGAGGGATCAGGATGCCCGTGCAGGCGCCGGCGGCCACCAGGGCGCAGGCATAGGGCTTGGGGTAGCCCTTGTCCACCAGGCGGTCGATGGTGATGCGGCCGATGGCGGCGGCATCGGCGGCGTCCGACCCGCTGATGCAGGCAAAAAACCCGCATCCCAGCACGGTCGATGTCCCCAGTCCCGAGCGGCGGGCGCCCATGGTGGCCTCGGCCACGTCCAGGAGTTTGCCCGACAACCCGGTGCGCACCAGGACGTCCCCCGTCAGGATAAACAGCGGTACGGCAATCAGGGCAAAGGAGTCGATCCCGTCGAAAAGCGCTTCTCCCAGCAACGTCGGGGGCAAGACGCCCGTCAGAAGGAGCATGGCAAAAGAGCCGAACCCAATCACGACCCATATCCGCACCGCCAAGAGAATCATAACCACCATGAATGCCAGGGGCACGAAGAATGGCCAGCCCAAAGAGATATCCTGCTGCTGTTGCATATATTGATACATGTTCGTGCCTCCTAGTCGAAAAGTTTCTTACCCTCGTAGATCGGCCGTCCCGCGCGCAGATCTGCTACATCGCGAACAATAGACTGAATCAGGCGCACAAACATCATGGCGAAGCCGATCGGCACCGCGGCCAGGAACCACGCCAAACTGATGCGCAGTCCGTGCGTCACCGAACCGAACTTGATGGAGACCAGAACGCTCTCCAGGGACCACCAGAAGGCGATCACGGCCAGCGCCAGAGTAATCAGGTCGCCGACAATCATGAGGATCGCCCGCGCCCGATTCCCCACAAACGGCAGGATGACGTCGATCCGGATGTGGGCCCGCTCCTTGATTGCCGCCGAGGCGCCGATCCAGGAAACGTAGATAAAGGCGTAACGGGCGATCTCCTCGGCCCAGATGGAGGAGTAGCTCAGGGCGAAGCGGCGAAATACTTCCATGAAGATGACGATCACGATGAGGGCGTAGAGCGGCAGCAACAGATAGCGTTCGCCGTTGGCGTCGATCTTTTGCACGATGGTTTTAAGCTGCATATGTCACCCCATTTCGACCCGGGTGGGTGTGGGCGGTGGGGAGGCCCCGCAAGGCGATCTCCCCCCGATTTGTTAGGTTCCGCAAGGCGCGGTTTGCGGGCGTTGAATCGACCTCCCGAACCGCCACCGAGGCATTGTCCGGCGGCGGTCGGTTCATTGCGTCAATCAGCCACACGCGGAGAAAAGTCGAGTTCAACCCGCGGTCTTCGCACAACCCCCTGTCAGGCCTCGACATCGTGGACGTAGAATTCGCCCATCGTTTTGGCCGCCTCGAGGAAGCGATCGAAGGTGGCCAGGTCGCCCGCCAGCTCTTTCTTGAACGCGTCCCAGGCTGGCAGCTGGGCGCCGGCTTTCGCCACCCACTGGGCCTTCTCGTCGGGGGTCGGCACGTAGAACTGCACGCCGGCCTTGGACAGTTCATACATGGAGTAGGCCCGGGCGGCCGGCACCTTGGCCAGATTCTGGCGAAAGGTGATCTTGCTGGCAAACTCGATTTCCTCCTGCACCTTTTTGGGCAGGCCGTTGAACCACTCGAGATTGCAGGAGTAGACTTGGCTGTCCGGTACGGCGCCGTTGAAGGTCACCCAGTCCAGGACGTCTTTGAAACCGAAGACGAAGAGGGCCTCCACGGACGGGTCCAGAGCGTCCGCCACGCCCTGCTTGATGGCCGAGGACGTCTCCCCCCAGGCCACCGGGGTCGGGTTGGCGCCCAGGAGCTGGTAAAACTGGGCCAGAATCTTGGACCCCGGCACGCGAAACTTGATGCCTGCCATCTGATCCGGGGTCTTGATTGGGCCGGCCACGCCTTTACGGGTGGCCACGACCCGGGGGTCGATGACCACGTACCAGAGCACCTTGAAACCCTTGGCTTCAACTTTGGGGTTGACCTCCTTGGCCCAGGTATCCGAGGTGACCAGGTTGACGAAATTCTGATTCTGGCCGCACCAGTAGGGAATGTTGATCAGGTCCACCACGGGCGCGAAGGGGGCGAAGTTGGAGATGGAATGCTGGGCGCCCTGGATCGTACCCGCCTGGACTTTTTGGGCCAGGGCGCTGCCTGCCCCCAGCTGTCCGCCCGGTGCCAGCTTGACGTACACGGCGCCGTTGGTGGTGTTCTGAATGTTTTCCTTCATCTCCAGCTGCATGATGGGATAGCTGCGGGAGGCGCCGATTCTGTAGGCCGTGGCGATGTTCATGGTGTACTTGGCGGCTTTTTGTCGCTGGTTTTCTTCCTTGGCCATCTGGGCGCTGGCTTCCGGGGCGTTCAAAACGCCGCTAAAAAGGGCCACGGCCGCCGCGGTAAAGCCGAATTTGGCGCTCAGTTCCATAAAGCGCCGTCGCTCTTTCATTTTCAGACCGGAGTGCTGCTTGTCGTCCTTGCTCATTTCTCCTCCTCCGTTGGTTTGGTGTTGTCGTTTTTTTCAGCCGTTTCACGTTCTAAAGCGGCAACGATAAGAAGGGTGGAAGCTGCCGCCATGAGTAGAAATTCAGCCAGATTGCCCATGTGCGGAAGATTCAACTGGTAATGGATGTTGGCCTTTCCGACGAACAGATTGACAAAAAACAGGGCGAACAGCGCAATGCAGGCCATAAAGGGGATGCTTCCAGTTTTACGGGTTTTCTCGGGTTGGACTTGCTTTTTCATGGATCGTGTTCCTCCCTGCAGGGAAAAGGTTCGAGGCGCGATGCGTTGCCACCTGACGGGGGGATGGCGCCGGCCATCGACCCGTCCGGCGAACCAGGGCTGTGTCTGTCAGCGGATAACCTTGTAAATGGCGTTGCAGTCCTCGGCCCCGAGGCTTTCGGCATTGCCCTGCTTGAGATAGTCCAGGGCCACTTTCATGGTTTTGGCGTCGTTGCCCCAGCTCTCGGCCATCTCGCAGCCCAGGCGGACATCTTTCAGGGCCAGATCGAGGCCGAAACGGCTTTGGAAATCGCCGGCGGCAATCCACGGTCCGCGGACGTCCATCTGGAAGCTGCGCGCACCGGTGTCCGCCAGCAGCTCCAGCAGAAAATCGGGCGCGATGCCGGCTTTTTCGCCGATGCGCATGCCTTCCGCCAGTACCGCCAGATTGGTCATACCGATCATGTTGCTGATCAGCTTGAGCGCACAGGCGGCCTCCACGGTCCCCATGTAGTAGACTGGGTTGCCGATGATCTCCAAGGTTG
>CAJHYH010000183.1_pt1 | contig 10913 bp, 12 predicted proteins | sample 9198661 | NCBI WGS metagenome assembly CAJHYH01 (sample SAMEA7708356, study PRJEB35096) | sediment metagenome | biome: marine neritic benthic zone biome [ENVO:01000025]; feature: sediment [ENVO:00002007]; material: shallow marine sediment [ENVO:03000034] sea grass bed [ENVO_01000059] ... | reverse complement strand
GGTGGGCATCAACCGTGCCGGCCACCAGCTGGCCGCGGCCGAGTTCGGCGATCAGCCGCGCCGCCCGGTCAAGCGCGGCCAGCGTACCGCCCGGATCGACCCCGCGCTCGAACCGGTGAGAAGCCTCCGTGTGCAGGCCGAGTTCCTTGGCGGTCTTGCGGATGCTCACGGGGTTGAAGCAGGCGCTTTCCAGCAGAACGTTCCGCGTGGTGGTTTCGACCTCCGAATTGAGCCCTCCCATGACACCGCCGATGGCCACGGGTTTAGCACCGTCGCAGATCATCAGCATTTCCCCGTCGAGGCGGCGTTCCTTGTTGTCCAGCGAGACGAATACCTCTCCCGGGCGGGCCCGTCGCACCACGATACGTTGGCCCGCGAGCTGATCGAAATCAAACGCGTGCAGAGGCTGGCCCATTTCGAGCATCACAAAATTGGTAATATCGACGATGTTGTTGATGGGCCGCTGCCCCACCGAGCGCAGGCGCTCCTGCAGCCATTCCGGTGATGGGCCGACGGTTACATTCTCAATCAGACGCGCCGCGTAGCGCGGGCAGAGGTCCGGATCTTCGATGGTGACCGTCGTCTTGTCGTGGATGGCCTTTCCGTCCGCGTCGGCGCTGGTCTCCGGGAGGGTCAGGGGCTGATCCGAGAAGGCCGCAATTTCCCGGGCGACGCCGATCATGCTCAGGCAGTCCGGGCGGTTGGGGGTCAGATCGATATCCAGGACGTGATCGCTCAGATTGAGGGCTGCCGCCAGGGATGCGCCCAGCGGCAGATTGTCGGGCAGCACCCAGATGCCGCTGTGGTCGCTGCCCAGATCAAGTTCGGCCCGGCTGCAGATCATGCCGCTCGAGGCCACGCCGCGGATCGTGGCGGATCGGATCTCACGGCCATCCGGCAATATCGTACCGGCTAGCGCCAGGGGCACGAGCTGTCCCGCAGCCACATTCGGGGCCCCGCAGATCACCTCCGCCTGGTTGTCGCCTGTCGATAGCTTGCAGCATTTCAGTTTATCGGCATTGGGGTGGGGTGCGACCGCTTCCACGCGCGCAACCTGGATGGTATCGAGATATTGGAAACGATCTTCGATCGTGTCGACTTCCAGACCGACCATGGTCAGCTTTTGGGCCAACTGCTCCACGCTGTCCGTCAGCGGGACGTATGCCTGCAACCAACTCAGACTGACTTTCATGCTAGAACTGCCTCAGAAATCGCATATCGTTATTGAAAAATTTACGGATATCGTCGATGCCGTACTTGAGCATGGCGATGCGTTCAACCCCCATTCCGAAGGCGAAGCCGGTGTAGCGCGCCGTATCGTAGCCCACGCTGCGGAACACGTTGGGATGCACCATGCCGGAGCCCAGGATCTCGAGCCACCCCGACTGGCCGCAAACGCGGCAGCCCGCACCGCGGCACATGACGCACAGGATGTCAACTTCCGCACTGGGCTCGGTAAAGGGGAAAAAGCTGGGGCGGAACCGCAGCGCTGTGTCGCTGTCGAACATTTCATGCACGAAAGCCGTCAGCGTGCCCTTGAGGTCGGCGAACGAGACGTTTTCATCCACCAGCAGGCCCTCGACCTGATGAAACATCGGGGTGTGGGTCAAATCGGAATCACAGCGGAAAACTTTGCCCGGCGCGATGACCGCCACGGGCGGGGACTGTTTTTCCATGACCCGGATCTGCATGGGTGAGGTCTGGGTTCGCAGAACGATGTTGTCCGAGATATAAAAGGTGTCCTGCATATCCCGGGCCGGGTGGTATTTGGGGACATTAAGGGCTTCGAAGTTATAATAATCCGTCTCCACCTCCGGGCCCTCGGCCACGCTGAACCCCATGCGCTCCAGGATGCTGCAGATTTCCTGGGTGATCTGGCTGATCGGATGGGTGTGGCCCGGTGTGGCGCGGCGTCCGGGCAGAGAGATATCGATCTGTGCTTCGTTTTCCGGGCGATGCTTGCCGAAGAGATCCTTTTTGGCCTTCTTTACGGCCGCCTCGAGCAATTTTTTGGCCTCGTTGGCCTGTTTTCCGGCGGCTGCCCGCTCCTCCGGCGGCAACTGCGCAATGTTGCGCAGAAAGCCGGTCAGGGCCCCTTTGCGCCCCAGAAAACGAATGGCAACCGCCTCGATGTCCTTTTCGTTGCTGGCGGATGCAAGGGCCGCTTGGGCTTCGGCCTGAATCTGACGAATTGCTTGTATCACGTTGGCGCCCCGGTTGGGTTACGAATCAGGTTCGCGGTCTGCAAAAAAGGGGACGTGCGGCCCATTATATTCAGCCGCCGGTCCCCTTTATCGAAGAAATCGAGACTAGAGTTGCTGCGAGGCCAGCGAAGCGATCTGGGAAAACCCGGCCGGGTCAGAAATGGCAAGATCCGCCAGAACCTTGCGATCCAGCTCGATACCCGCTTTCTTAAGACCATTCATCATACGGCTGTAGGACAGGTCGTTCATACGGGCCGCTGCATTTATGCGGGCGATCCAGAGGCGTCGAAAATCACGTTTGCGCGCACGCCGGTCCCGGTAGGAATACATCAGCGCCTTGTCGACGGCGTCCGATGCCGTGCGCACCAGCTTGCTGCGTCCGCCCCGGAACCCCTTGGCCAGCTTTAAAATTTTTTTTCGTCGTTTCCGGGCTTTGAACCCTCTTTTTACTCGCATGCTCGTTCTCCTTCGATGGACGGCCCCTCAGATCTTGCCAACGAACGGTGGGCAACCTGCAGGCTGCTTCCGGGCAAGACGGTCGGCAGCCGTCCGCGCCGCTGCTATCACCCGTTGGGCAGCAACAGTTTGATTTCCCTGGTGTTGGTCTTGTCGATAATCTGGGCCTGGCGCAAGGCACGTTTGCGTTTGCGTGACTTCTTGGTCAGAATGTGGCTGGCATGTGATTTGGAAAACACATATTTGCCCGTTCCGGTTTTTTTAAACCGTTTGGCTGCGGCCCGATTGGTTTTGATTTTCGGCATCTTTCATTTCTCCTCATATCGTCGTCGAGCTGCAAGGGCTCGCGGTCTGGCCGATTAAATTCCCAGGCCACCCGGCGGTGGCCATCCAAAAAAAGCTGTGGCGCGGCCATTTCGAACAGGGCCCACGCCAGCGTATTCGAAGTAGTTGTATCCGGCAAACACAATCACCCGTGTGCGGGCGACGACTTTGCTTAGATCGGCTCGCCTTACGCTTTGGCGGCTATTTTGGTGAGAGCACCATCATCATGGTCCGACCCTCAAATTTAGGGTACTGCTCGACCACGGCGATATCCTCGAATTCCGTCGCAATGCGCTGAAGCAGTTCCCGGCCGCGGTCTGAAAGTGTTATTTCACGGCCCCGGAAAAGGACGGTAACCTTGACCTTGTCCTTTTTGCCAAGAAATTTACGAATATGTCCCATTTTAACCTGAAGATCATGGTCGCCGGTTTTGGGGCGGACTTTGATCTCCTTGACCTGGAAAGTGGTCTGTTTTTTCTTGGCTTCCTGCTTTTTTTTGGTCTGCTCGTATTTATAACGCCCATAATCCATTATTTTGCAAACCGGCGGGTTTGCATTGGGCGAGACCTCCACTAGATCAAGGCCGAGATCGGCAGCGGTTTTCAATGCCGCTTCAATCGGTACGACACCGATCTGTTCTCCGTCCGGATCGATTACCCTGACTTCACGGGCCCGGATCTTGCGGTTGATATTGGTCATGTCCGATCGGTTTGGTCGAAATGGTCTTCTTGGCTGAGCTATACGTTCACCTCCCAACGGAATAGGGGTTCGTTTTTCAATATCTGCCGGGGATCTGGGGCCTGTGGCCGCCTTCCCCTCCGAATTACTAAGGGGAAATCTCCGGGGGGCAACACGAAATTGTAACCAATCGCAGGGATCGGAGAAGAGGCATATATAGCACAAACTTAGGAAACGCAAGTAAAAAATGCAAGCAAAAAATATTGCGGATCAGGCGGGTCTTTCAGTTTGTTGGGGCCGCTTTTTCCTGGGCCAGGGTGTATTCGGCCAACAGGCTGTCCTGCCAATAGTCATTTTGGGGATCGGAAAAGAACGCCTTGAACCGCGCCAGGCTTTCCCGGCGCAATACCCCGCCCAGGACCCGGGGGCGCTGCCGGCGGTAAAGGGGCGGCAGATTGTTTAGGTCGCAACCTGTGCCGCCCCCCATGGCATCTTCATAAGCATAGACGATGGTGCCGATGCCGGCCAGCATAAGCGCCGCAAAGCACATCAGGCAGGGTTCCATTGTGCAGTACAGGGTTGTATGCTGCGGCGGGACATCATCCGGGTTCTCCGCCAGGCGACGCAGGGCCACCATTTCGGCATGATCCAGCTCGTTGCGCTGATCCCTGCGGCTGGCCTGCCGGGCGCCGCTGGCAACCACGTGGCCGGCATGGACCAGAATGCAGCCGACCGGGAATTCGTTCGCCGCCATCGCTTTGTCGGCTTCGACCAGGGCCAGGCGCATGAAATGTTCATGGTCCATTCGGGCTATCTTTCCAATTCGTGATCGATGGCACCGTCTTCAGGATTCATAATCGCATACCGTGTCGTCGCAGGGGCAGCGTCCATCGACTTCGTAGGCCATCAGGATGCGGGCGGCCATCTTAGTTTGCCAGGGCGTGACGCGCAGGGCCGGGCGGCCCCTCAGTTTTTCGACCAGGGTGCGGTAATCCCAGATACCCGCCAGGCCCTGGTTTTCAAGGGTGCGGTCCCGATTGTCGAGCCAGTGGGCGTCTTCACCGTTGGTGACGATGCTGAATGGCACGACATGCGGCGCCACCAGCCGGGCCGCCGCATAAGCGACCTGATGCCGCGTGACCAGCGAACCGGGACCGTATTTGATGAGCAATGCGATGCGATCCTCGTGTTTGACCACGAAATCCAGCCGGATGCGCGCCGATCGGTCATCGACATCCAGGCGGATAGGGAAGCGCGGATGGAGCGCCTCGCGCTGGTAGCCCTTGGTATCGATGAGCAGGCGGGCAATGCGCTGCCGATAGCGTTCGTCATGGGTATCCGCAAGCGTCTGGCCGGTAACCAGATCCGTCAGCTCCCCCATTATGAGGTGATGTCCGCCCACTTCGGCCCCTGCATCTTGTTGCCGTCAGCTTTAGTGCTTTACAATATCCGTCCGGGATGGATAGTATCGAAAACGCCTGCGCAGCTTCAGCTGCGCTGTGTATCCCAAGGTAGCGTCAACCGCGAACGGTGTAAACCATGAATCTGAGACTGGTACCGCAAAAAAAGAATTGGGAAGACCGCCCGGCCGCTCCTGAAACCATCCGGGAGCAATTTGAACGTCGTGAGCAGCGCTTCATGTCCCCTTACGGTTGCCTGAGTTCGGCCAGCCGGGGGCGCCAGAAGCACGAAACCGCCTGTACGGTCCGCACGGCCTTTCAGCGCGACCGCGATCGCATCGTCTATTCGGATGCCTTCCGTCGTCTAAAATACAAGACCCAGGTATTCCTGAACCCCCTGGGTGATGTCTATCGCACCCGACTGACCCATACCCTGGAAGTTGCCCAGATCGCTCGTAATATCGCCCGGGCGATGTTTCTGAATGAAGACCTGGCCGAGGCGATTGCCCTGGGCCACGACCTGGGCCACACACCCTTTGGCCATGGCGGTGAAACTGCTCTCAAGGAGATTTATTCACCGGATTTCCGGCACAATGAACAAAGCCTGCGCGTGGTCGATTTTCTGGAAGACAATGGGCGCGGCCTCAATCTAAGCTACGAGGTGCGCGATGGTATCCTTAAGCATTCCAAAGGATTCGGGAAAGTGCTGCCTGAAAATCCGGAGGAACTGCCGGTAACGCTGGAGGGTTGCATCGTTCGTTTTGCTGATATCATGGCCTATCTCAATCACGATCTCGATGATGCCGTGCGCAGCGGTGTCGTACATGCAAGCCAGCTGCCGGCGGCCTGCCTGGCCGTATTGGGGCGGAATCACTCGGAACGGGCCACCACCATGATCAGGGATTTGATTGCCAACAGCGAGGCCATGACCGGTGAGCCCGTCATCCGCATGAGTGACCGGGTGTATGATGCCATGCTGGTGCTGCGGCAGTTTATATACGAAAACGTCTACCGCTCAGCCCGGGTCCACAACGAGTTTGTCAAGGCCAAAAAAATCCTCTCGGATCTCTACTGCCATTTTATGGAGGACGAACAGGCGCTGCAGGCGGAACTGGCGGCCATGGACATGGATGGCTGCAACTATCACCGCCAGCCCAGGGAACGTCTGGTCTGCGATCTATTGGCCAGCATGACCGACCGCTATGCCATGGCCGTCTACGGGCGCATTTTCTTTCCGGCGCCGGTGGTTTAGTTCGGAAACAGCCATGGATTTAAGTGATGCCTGTCTGGTGTGGTCCCGCCGCGACCCGGATTGTTTCGAACGCATGGCCGCCGTCTATGAACAAATGGATGCGGCCTATGCCGCGGCGGCCGGACATTATGGGTTCGTGTGCAACGGATGCGAAGACAACTGCTGCCTGACCCGCTTCAGACACCACACCCTCGCTGAATATGCCTATCTGCAGAAGGGTTTCGAAGGCCTGGAGACCGCCTTGCGCAACCGGACTGCCGCCCGGGCGCAGGCCTACCGCGAAGCCCTGCTCGAAGCTGAATCCGAAGGCGCGCCTTTCCGGCACTGGTGCCCCCTGAACCAGGCAGGGCGCTGCATCCTTTATACGTTTCGCCCCATGATTTGTCGCCTGCACGGCCTGCCGCACATCTTGCGCCACCCGGCCCGGGGCTTGATCCAGGGGCCGGGCTGCCACATCTTCGAGGCCCAATGCCCGTCGTCGACTGCCCGTCCGCTCGACCGCTCCGGTATCTACAAATCCCTGGCCGGCCTCGAACGGGCGGCCCGGCAGGCCACCGGATTCAGGCTGCCGGTCAACATGACCATCGCCGATATGATCCTTGATTTTGCGGGCGGGTCCGAAGTCGATCGGCAGGCCGATGGTTACAGATAAATCGCCTTTCCTGCGCAGGTGTGATCGGACGTCATGAAAACGGTCAAGAATGAAGACCTGGCCGGGCTTAAAGGCCGGCGTTTAAACCGCGGCGAAGCGTTTCAGTTTAGATGCCATCCGGATATCGGCTGTTTCAACCGCTGCTGCCACAACCTGAATCTCTTTCTCTATCCCTACGATATCGTGCGCCTCAAGCTGGCCATGGGTTTGACGGCCGATGCCTTTCTGGATCGTTATACCGATATCGTACTGCGCGAAGGGAGCCATTTCCCGGAAGTGCTGCTGCGTATGGCCGAAAACGAAGCGCGTGCTTGCACCTTGCTGGATGAAAACGGGTGCTCGGTCTACGCCGACCGTCCCGATGCCTGCCGCACCTTTCCGGTCGAATACGGCCTCATGTTCGGGCCGGACGGGGGCGCGCCCGAGACCGTGAGTTTTTTCCGGCCACCGGATTTCTGTCTCGGCCAGCATGAAGACGAAGCCTGGACCATCGAGAGCTGGGCCGACGATCAGGAGGCTCGGGTCTATAACCGCATGACCCGCCGGTGGGCGGCCATCAAGGCCTTGTTCCACCAGGATCCCTGGCAGGGGCAGGGGCCTTATGGTCCCAAGGCCAAAATGGCCTTCATGGCCACCTATAATATGGATGCGTTCCGAAGTTTTATTTTCGAGAGTTCATTCCTGAAACGCTATCGGGTCAAAAAAGAACGGGTCCGTAAAATGCGGAAAGATGATCTGGCTTTGCTGGGATTCGGCTTCGAGTGGATCAAGCTGGCGGTTTGGAACATCCCCTCCAAATGGATTCGACGGCGGTAGTCGCCAGGTCGCGGATTGTGCCCCCCATGCCGCTGCGGCTTTTTCCAATCACGGTAAGGCTTAGATCACCCCCGGGGGCATCGGCGCCACCGGCTCTCCTCCCAGGACATAACCGCCGTCCAGGCGCAGAACGCCGCCTGTCATATAGGGGGCGTCGTTCAGCACAAACCAGACCGCCCGGGTCACATCCTCCAGACGGCCGATGCGGCCCACAAGGGTATGATCGATCAACGCCTGGCGCTGATCGGGGTCCAGCAACCCCCAGCCTCGCGTTTCCGGACCGTGCCGGGTCTCCATCAGGCCCAGCATGATCTCGTTAACCCGGACTTCGGGGGCGGCCGAGCGCGCCCAGACCTCGGTCAGGGCGCGGATGCCCCGCTGGGCGGCGGCATAGCCATCGTTGAAGACCAGGCTGGTCGGCCCGCTGCGCCCGACCACCCCGGCGATGGAAGAGAAGTTGATCACGCCGCCGCCGCTGGCCCGGAGATAAGGCAGGGCCGCCTCGAAGACCCACTGTTTGGCACGCAGGGTGGTGTTGAACTCGAGATCCCACTGCGCTGGCTGGTAGGGGCCATGCACGATGGGCCAGCCGCCGCGTTCGATATTGTTGATCAGGATGTCGATTCGTCCGAAGTGCCGGACGGTGCCCTCGATCAGTCTGAGGGCCGCCTCGCAATCGGTGAGATCGTTTCGGAAGACAGCATGGGGGGTGCCGACGGCCTTGAAGTCGGCTTGCATCTGCGGCAGGGACTCCTCCCAGTCGAAATAATTGAGGCTGGTGCGGATGCCCCGCCGGGCCAGATCGAGGCCGACGGCCTTGCCGATGCCTTTGATGGCCCCCAGAACAAGCGCCACCCGATTTTCTTCAGCCAATTCAATGTCCTCCAACGCTTTGCCGAAAACCCGGGCAGGTTTGGCCTCATCTAGATAGGGCAGAAGGCTGCAACCAACTTGGTTTCGTTACCATAGAGCCGCTGCCTGCCGGCCAGGCTTCAGGCCTGGCCGAAGAGCATCAATTGCAGCCAGCGATGGCCGAAGGCCAGCAGTTTCAATTCATCCGTCAGCAGGGCCTCACGCTTGCCCTCGTCCAGCTCAAGACCATCCGGGAAGCCTTTTTTCTCTAAATGCGTTTTAAACGCGTCCAGGTCGTAAAGCGCGAGTCGGAACAGGTGCTGCTCACGCAGATCAAGCGGACTGCGCTTGTGCTGGTTCTTGAGGCTGATGATCGTCATCAGCTTGTCGTTGAAGCGGTTGTATTCCTCGATTTCCTGGTCCTCAATCCACTCGCGCACGGTTTGGACGCGCTTCTGGTCGAATCCCTGGCAGTGCGGCTCCTGCATGAGGGCGTAGTTTTCCACCAGCTGTCCGGTTGCGCGCGATTGACTCACGGCGCGGGCCAGGGGATAGGTGCGGCAGGAGGCGGGGCGGTCCTCGTAAACCTGGCAGCCTTCGTCGGACACAAAGGGGCAGCGCAGGTCCTCCTGGGGCAGCGCCTTGAGGCTGACAATGGGCAGGCCGGTCTGGGGGCCGATATGCTCGATAGTGAATTTATTGAGAAAATCACTCGAGCTCATGTTCAATCGATTTTTGAGCCGAAAAATGTCGTAGGGGGTCAGGTACTGGTTGATATCCCGGCAGCACTGGTTGAAGCAGCGGACTTCCGGTGAGCAGGCGAATCGGAACGTGTCGTCCAGCTCCAGGGGGATAAAATCGGTTTCCATGGCTTCGCTCCTGAACCGCTGTGAAGCGGACTATGTTGTGGCGGGCGAGGGCTGTCGTGCCTGGTGGACAGGAAAATCTCGCCCGAATGGGACGCGTCATACCACATGTGGTGGTAAATTGGTATCGGCTTTCAAGATCTTGTTTTCCAGGTGTTGATCTTCGCGAACCCGCCAACATCTAAGGATTCCCTTGATCGAAAATTCTTGACAACCCTCTAGGTGGATGGTATTTAATCTAACTCGTTCGAACTATATCCTCCTGAAATATTTGAAAATTTTTTATATATGGACGTTATGGGCCGATTCGCCACAACCAGCACCCGTCAGGACCAAAGCGGGGTAAACCCCCCGTTCGTCATAGAGGAATAGAACCACCGGAGAGAATAGCTTTCCATATTATGCAGAGGAAGGGAGGTGCAAAAGAAAACGGTTGTACCCAGATGACCGGCGGCAATGCCGTTGGTTTAACCACACGAATCAACTTTAGGAGGATTATTACATGCCAAGCTTTGTGATTAATGAGAAATGTGACGGCTGCAAGGGTGGCGACAAAACGGCCTGCATGTACATTTGCCCCAACGACCTGATGGTTCTGGATCCGAACGCGATGAAAGCGTACAATCAGGAGCCGGACCAGTGCTGGGAATGCTTTTCCTGCGTAAAAATCTGCCCGACCCAGGCCATCGAAGTGCGCGGCTACGCCGACTTCGTGCCGCTGGGAAGCAGCATCATGCCGATGATGGGTACCGAAGACGTCATGTGGACCTGCAAGTTCCGCAACGGCGTTGTCAAGCGCTTCAAGTTCCCCATCCGGACCACCCCAGAAGGTGGTGCCAATGCCTATGCCGATCTCAAGGGCAAAGACCTCGAAAGCGGTCTGCTGAGCACCCAAGAAGCCGACGGCTACGTTATTCCGACGCCGAAAGTTTAGCCATTGAGATTGTGATTCCCTGAAAAAAAGAAAATTCTGAATCTATATATTTAAGGAGGAAGCAATATGGCATTACCGAATGTACCCACTGGCGAACTTAAAGCCGTACGGGATCCGGAAGTCGAGGAGCGTGAAGTTGATATCCTGATCGTGGGCGGTGGTATGGCGGCCTGCGGAACGGCCTTTGAAGTCCATAAATGGCTGGGCGACGATCAGAGCGTCCTGCTGGTCGACAAGGCCGCCATGGAACGCTCCGGCGCCGTGGCCCAGGGCCTGTCCGCCATCAACACCTATGTCGGCGAAAATGCGCCTGAAGACTACGTGCGCATGGTCCGCAACGACCTGATGGGCATCGTGCGTGAAGACCTGATCTTCGACCTGGGCTGCCACGTGGACGATTCCGTCCATCTGTTCGAAGAATGGGGCCTGCCGATCTGGAAGACTGACGAAAACGGTGAGCGCCACGACGGTTCCAAGGG
>CAJHYH010000537.1_pt1 | contig 11054 bp, 7 predicted proteins | sample 9198661 | NCBI WGS metagenome assembly CAJHYH01 (sample SAMEA7708356, study PRJEB35096) | sediment metagenome | biome: marine neritic benthic zone biome [ENVO:01000025]; feature: sediment [ENVO:00002007]; material: shallow marine sediment [ENVO:03000034] sea grass bed [ENVO_01000059] ... | reverse complement strand
GTCCTGGCCCATTTCCTGACCCGTGAGGAAAGGCTGACCGGCAATCGCGTTGCGGGGGTGCTGATCGGTTGGTCGGGGGTGACCCTCTTGATCGGCATAGAGTCGCTGCAGGGCTTCGGCGCCGCGGTAATGGGACAATTGGCCGTGTTGGGCGCCGCCCTTGCCTATGCCTGTGCGGCCATTTACGGACGGCGGTTCCAGGGCCTTTCGCCCCTGGTCGTGGCCACGGGCATGCTCTCTGCTTCGGCTATGATGATGACGCCCCTGGCGCTGATTATCGAGCAGCCGTGGCAACTCTCGCCTGGCGGCGCCACCCTGGCCGCTTTGTTAGGGCTGGCCGCCGTCAGCACCTCCCTGGCCTACATTATCTATTTTCGCGTCCTCGCTGCCGCCGGCGCCACCAACATTTTGCTGGTCACTTTTCTGATTCCTGTCAGTGCCATTCTGCTGGGCTATCTGGTGTTAGGGGAGCGATTGGGGTGGAATGCCTTTGGAGGAATGGGCTTGGTCTTTGTGGGGCTGATCGCCATCGACGGCCGCCTGCTTGAAGGATTCGGGCGGAAAACACGCTGTCCCTCTGAATATGAAGAGACTACGCCAAAGGTTTGAAAACAAATCGGCCTAGTGGTGTCTGACACGTATCCGCACAGCCACAACCCGGCCGCCATCTTCATGGGCCTGGCCGCTCCAGCCCTCGCCGCCATAGCCGAAGCCGAACACCCATCTTGAGGCGGCTTGGCGGGTCTGACCGGCCCAGATCCAGTAGCCCGATGAGGGGATCAAGGGCGTCAGATTGCGCACGCCGTCGCCGATGCGGTGGAGGGCATCCAGTTCGGGGCACTCGGGCATGCGCCAGCCGCCGCCCAGGTCAGCGAGCCCGGCGACCCAGTCATGGGCTTCCTGCCAGGTCATCCCCCTGTCAGGGCCCGGATACCATTCGAGCCCCGAGTCAGTGTCGTAGATCGCGCCGGTGCTCTCGCGCACCAGGTTGCCGTCGGTGGCGACGATTTCGGCTGCAATGCAAGGTCGGGAACCGAGGGATGCGAAAAGCATTATTGTGGCTAAGCCGTGGCCTAGGCGTAAAACAGATTTATTGATGATCACTTTGATATTGATACTTCCTTCTTTCCTTGATGGAGAAGATTGGTAAGGTCCGTTCTATCCCGGCACCTTTGTATAATGTTGCTTTTCTTATACGCCTAAGAAAAGTAACCCAAAGAAGGCGCCTGTGCCCTGCTTTCGCCTGCGCGTCGGCGCGTGTCGGAACGCGCTTCGCTCATACAGGCCGACACGCTTTTCCCGCCCCTGTCCCCGATGCTTGGCGCGGAGTAAAGGGAACCTCAACACCTTCTCGAAGCAGATTTGAAAAAAACGCTCCGGGGAGCGACAAGAAGACACCTGCTCTGCAGGAATAGCCGCACTATTCACTCGGGTTGAATTTCCGCGCCAGGTCGTTGTCGATGACGTAGATGCAGACCTCCTGGGCGCCTTTTTCGGTGTAGTGGTACTTGGTGCCCAGGTTGCCGATCAGGAAGGTGACGTCATCGCGGATTTTCTTGTCGTAAGTGCGGAAACCAGGGGTATTGTAGTCCTTGATGCCCTGGCGGAAGTTCTCATTGTCCAGGAAAGGGTCCATGGATTTGGCCTTGAGGTTGAAGGCGTAGCGTTCGTGGATGCCCTGGAAGAGTTTGGTCTCGGTGATGGGAACGCCTTCAATCATGATTTCCTGGGTCAGGGTGTGGGTGGTATATTCCTTCTGGGTGTCGGCCCGGAAGGCGTGTCGTTCGGCATCCGTGAGGGCGCTGCCGAGAATCCTTTTTTCCAAATCCTCGAGATAGGCTTCGGTGATTTCGATGCGGTCGCCCGTGTGGGTCGAGGTTTCTATCGAGCCGACCTCAAAATTGATGGCGAAGAGATAATTCAGCAGGTTGCGGTTGATCTGTTCGCGGTTGTAGTAGAAAAGGGACTCCTTGACCTCCTGCAGGACCGTGTAGTTGTAGTTGCGCCGTAGAGAATCCAGGAAGCCGGCGGGGATCAGATCCAGCAGGTCTTTGCGGATCTTGGTAAAATACTTGCACAGGTCGGCCATGGTGATCAGCTTGTCCTGGCGCGCAAAGGACGAGTAGAATTCGTTGAAGATCTTGATCGAGTCCCGCCCGGAAAGGCCGCGGTTGCCTTCCTTTTCGGACTCGCTGATAATCTTGCGCCGCCGTTTGGCCGTGAACCGCTTGCGGTCCTCCTCCAAGAGCCAGTCTGGAATGTGGCCGGTGTAGATTTCCATTTTGAGCAGCTGCAGGTTTTCATCGCAGAACTGGCGGTACTTGCTGGACTGGCCGATCCACTCCAGGAGCGCCTCGGAGCGCGTGTTGAGCCGCGAAGAGATCACCACGCGGGCAAAATTGTGAAGTACCCGGGGCAGGAAGCTGTCGTCGATCTGGCGGCCGAAGACATTGCGGTAAATCGCGATCTCGGTGTTGAGATCCAGGATGTAGGGGATCTTGATGTACTCGATCCGGTCGGAGAAGGACTGAAAATCCTGGATATTCTTCTTGTCCTCCGGGTTCATCAGGGCCAAAAGGAGCGAATTGACGTTCTCCTCGATGTCCTCCACCTTGTGAACGCCCTCGCTGATGATGTTGTGAAGCTCGATCAGGCGTTCGATGTTGTGGGATTTGATGTCCATGAGGGCGTAAATACCGTTGTTGGTGGTGGCGTAGCGGGAGAAGATGTACTTGACCTGGTTGCTGTCCTTGAGCACCCGGTTTAGCTGTTCCTGCAGCATGTTATTGGTCAGGACATGCTGTTTGCCGGGCTTGTCGCCGGGGTTGAATACGCTGATGCCCTGACCCAGGCGGCGTTTGAAGCGGTAGGGGCGGGCATAGAGCATGTTAAAGACCCTGAGGGGGCTCTTGAGACGGTTCAGGAGCACCTGGTAGATGGAGGCGCAGATCGTGCAGGGCAACTCCCGGAAGACCCAGTCGTATTCCTTGTCCGTGAAGAGCTGCCACTTGAAGCGGTCGTTGGCGAAGAGGTCGTCGAAGAAGGGCCGGCGGTAGTGCTTGGGGATCATGAGAATGGGATGGTCATGGCTGGGGCAGGGGATCTCGATGATTTCGTTGTTGCCCAGGATCGAAGCGGCCACCTCCTTCGGGCTGTTGCCTCCTCCACGCGGGTCGCTATCGGCGTTGGGGGGCTCTGCGCCGGGAGGTTCGTTTTCGATCGAGGAGCGTTCCATGAGGGTGAACATTTGCTGAAAAAAAGGAATCGTGTCCGGGGCGCCCATGGAACCCAGGGCCTGTCGGTCGATGCGCCAGACGGCTTCGTAGCGGGTGCCTTCGGGGGTATTGCTGTACTCTTCGAAACGCAGCAGCAGGTTGTTGAGAAAAGTGCTCTTGCCGCATCCCGGCGGTCCATCGAAGATGTAGATCTTGTTCTGCTGGGCGCCGCGTTTCATGGACTCGGCCAGGTTGATGATGCGGTTGGCAAAAAGGCGGTCGGCAAAAAAGGGGTGGTCGGAGCCTTCCACGAACAGGCGCGTACAGTCGTAGTAGACGAAATGAATCGATTCGGGATCGTCGGGGTACTCGTCCATGCCCTGGGATACGTAGTTTTTGATCATGTCGTGGAAAACCTGGAAAACGTTGCGCATCACGCCTCCAGGCGTTTTGAGCAGAACGTCCAGAAAGGCTTCGAAGGGAATCGGCGGCGGCTGGCCGCGCTCCTTGATCGAGCGGTCGAGGTTCTGCATGGCATGCTGGACATTTTCCATGGTCGCTATTCCTGCGGCGCCAGAATCTCCCGCGTGAGCTGGCGCTCCTCCATGGTATAACGCACGCGCCGCCATTCGCTGGCCGGGGTGCGAGGGGTTTCGGGAAGGCGGCCGAAGCCGGCCGTCGCAGGCTGGCTTTCCTCCTGGGTGCCGACGGGTACCAATTCGCTGGTCTCCAGACAGACAGGCCGTCCCCAGAGGTATTCCACCCCCAAAAGGGTGTTGGCAATATAGTCGCGAACGAGGGGTTTGCCCTCGAAATGGTGGACCAGATAGAGACGTCCGTTTCCGTTGCGATTGGGATCCACCGTGACGTGGGGCGGGTGGTAGAGCGAGTCCACGACCATCTCACGGTAGCGTTCGGCATCCCGGCTCTGCACATAGTACTCCCAGGTCATGCGCTGGCGATTGAGCCGTTTGCCGGCCACGAACAGGCGGTGGCGGTCGACGAATTCCTGGTCGATAAACTGGTTGATGAACATGAAATCGCAGTAGTGGGTGCGTACGTCGAAAATAAAGGCCTGTCCCTCACCGGTCTGGTGGTCATAGCGTTCCCGCTCCCGGGCATCCCGGATACGCTGGTAGGCGAAGCTGCGTTTACCTTTGGCCGCCATCTCCTCGATGTGCTGGAAAAGACGCATGCCCAGGGCATAAGGATTCATGCCGACCCGCGGCAGAGCGGTGACGCCAGCATTGACCCGGGCGTACTCGACTTCGTGCCCGCGGATGCGGTCGTCCTGCATGAAAAGCTTTTCGTGCCAGTAGCTGGCCCAGCCCTCGTGCAGAATCTTGGTCCGGATCTGGGGCTGGAAGAAAAGTGACGTCAGATGCACCACCTGCATAACGGTTTTCATCCATTGGTTTTCCTCCCGCCTGAGGAAGCGCGAGTGCCGCATAATATATTCCACCGGGTCGAGCAGCCGATCAGGGCCTGTTTCGGCATATTTTTGAAAGAGGGCCTGGAACTCGGGGTGCTGCACCTCGACCGGGGCGAAAAAGGCGTCTTCCGCCGTTTGGGGGCTCTCCCGCATGCACTGGTTGTAGCGTTCGACCTCGGCGATGTAGTGGCTGATTTTAAAAGGGGTGCGCTGCTGCAGAAAAACATCGAAGTAGTAATCGAGCTTGGAGCGGCTTTGGGGGCGGTCGCCGTCCCGCGTGCGGGCCAAGGCATTGTGAAAGCCGACCAGGTTGTCGATGCTCCGCACGAACTCGATCACGTAGTCCACCCAGCGGCCCTTTTCGGAGCGCAGGCGCGCGATCACGCGTTTGTCCGACAGGGCCTGGCCGTTGAAGTCATAGTCCCAGGTGTGGCGGAAAAATATATTGTGCTGGAAGAGGTCGATATGGCCCAGGACGTGGTAGAAAATCATCACGTTGAGCCAGTCCGGGTTGTTGTCGTTGTAGTAGGAGATGGCCGGCCGGGTGTTGATCACGGTTTCGTAAGGGTTGCCGGGGTAGAGCTCGTACTTGCCTTTCTCCTTGAGCACCTCCACGTCGTGTACCCAGTAGTCGTAGAGGTTGGGGATCATCAGCTTGGGGGAGAGCTCCAGCAGGTCGCGGTTGGTGACGATATACTCCAGGGTCTCGTCCTCGAAACGCAGCCCGGCATCGCGGGCGCGCTCCTTGCAGCCCTCCATGATGCCCTTGGTATGTTGGTCGATCAGTTCCATCGCAGTGTCGAATCTAACCTTTGGCAGCTGATGGCGTCCAAGGATGGGGACGCGGCTGCGGTTTTGTTTTAAGTTACTTTTCTTAGGCGCCTAAGAAAAGTAACCAAAAGAAGGCGCCCATGCCCCGCTTTTTCCTGCGCGTCGGTGACAGGGTCGGCGCGTGTCGGAACTCGCTTCGCTCAAACAGGCCGACACGCTTTATCCGCCCCTGCCACCGATGCTCGGCGCGGGGCAAAGGGTTTTGACCCTCGACTTAATGTAGACAAGTTAATATTTCGCGTCCCTGTTTACTGTCCTGAGCGCGCTATTCCGAAATCAGGCTGCGGATGCCTTCGATCAGGCGGGTTTCGTTGGCATCCTCGTTGAGAACGTCCATGCGCAGCAGATCCGGCTTGTTTTCCAGCAGCCCCGATTGTTTGAGGTAGCGGGATACTTCGGTGCCGCGGGCCATGGACAAGCTGCGCTCCACGACGGAGAAACCCACCCGGCTGGCATAGCCCAGCATATTCTCCAGCTCCGGAATGGTTTTGGCGCCGGTGGTGTCCCAGTCGTCGCCGTCGGTCCCGTGAAAGACGTAAATGTTGTAGTCGCGGGCCAGATTTTCGGCCGCCACGATTTCGTTTACCAGTTTGAAAGCCGACGAAACCTGCGTGCCGCCGGCTACACTGGAATTATAATAGGTGTAGAAGTCTTCCACTTCCCGGGCTTCGGTGTCGTGCAGAATGAAGCGGGTTTCCACCTGGCGGGCATACTGGTAGAGCAGCCAGGAATAGATCAGCACGTGCTGGGTCACGACGATTTCCGTGGGCTTGCCCTCCATCGATCCGGAGTAGTCCCGCAGGAAGAAGACCATGGCCTGGGATTCGAAGTCTATTTCGGGTGACAATACCCGGTAAACCTTATCCCGCGGGGATATCAGGAAACTGCTCGGGTCGATATGGTCCGGGTCGGGCAGGTTGCCCAGATTGATGTTGGTTTCGACGATCCGGCGCAGGGTGGCCTTTTTGTCGAGAAGCTGGCCCTGGCCGAGGTGGCGGTCGGTCAACTGATACGTATAGCGCGTCATCGAGCGTTTCTTGCCCTTGTCCTTGAGGTTGGGCAGTTCAAACTGTTCGGTGAGGACACGCCCCAGGTCGTAGGCACTGGATTCGACTTCGTGCTCACCGCCTTCCCCCTGACCGGGTCCGCTGCCCGTCCCTGTCGGGCGCACGGGCTGCTCGCCGATGACCTCGCCGGGTTCGCCCTCGCCGGAGCCGCCGGAGGTCTGCTCTTCCTCCTGGGGGTCGCGAACCTTGTCGTGGATCAGCTTCTCTTCGACCGTGGTGGGCACGACCACCACTTTTTCTTTGCCGCGCGTGCCCGGTTTGATCATTCGTCCGATCCGGATTTTGCGCGGAAAGCCGTCTTTTTCCCGCTGCCGGTCGCGGGCCAGCAGTTCGTCGATGGATTGCAGGCAGGTGGTATAGGGCGCCGTGGCCGGGGGAATGCCCTGCAGAACGGCCAGGTCGTCATAGGCATACCACTCTCGTGGTTTTAGACCATCGGGCCGGGGGGGGCGTTCCGGCAGCCAATGCACCTGCGGCCCCTCACGTTCTTCCCGCACGAGGGCTGCGCTCCGGGAGGTCTCCGGCGGGTTTCGATCTGCGTCGCTGGCCATGGTCTAATTCTCGTCTTCCTGGGTGCAGAAGTATTCGATGGTCTTCTGGGCGCAGGTGGCGCAGTAGTTCAATTTATTGAGCATGGTATCGATCATGCGGTCATAGAGTTTCTGGTTTTCCTCGTTGGTGCGGTTGGCCAGCGCCCCCACGAGGCTGCCCGCGCCGGCGATGTCGGATTTGAGCCGCACGTCGGTGACCGCCTTGACCAGTTCGAGGTTGTCCATGAAATCGTAGTTCGGGTCTACCGAAATCTTCTGGCCGTATATTTTGCGGATGGAGGTCCGGAAGGATTCGCGCTGTTCCTCGGTTTTGAGACCCAGTCGTTCTTCGACACTGTGGATGTAGCGCTCGTCGATCTTGAGCGCCTTGAGTTCGCCGGACTGGGGGTCCTTGTACTTCCACATGCGGTCGGGACCCAGATTTTCGGCATCGATCCCGATGATCATGTTAACGTAGTTCAGCACATCCTTGCGGATGGCATGGGGTTCGTCCATGTAGGCGTTGAACATCTCCGTCATGATCCGTTCGCGGTAGAGCCCCTTGGCGATCTTGAGGTCATCCAGGTATTTGGCCCGGTCGTTGGCCTCGGGCACGTAGTCCAGAATGATGCGCTCCATGGCCCGGTAGACGTCATAGGCGAACATGCAGCGGCCCTCGTTGGTTTCGGAGCTCTCGATCAACAGTTGAATCGTGCGTCCCAGGTTGCGCTGTCCCAGGCCTTTCTGCCCGAAGCGTTTGACGATGTCCGGATCCTGATTGAGGGTGTCGATGACCTCGGCCAGGGTTTTGATGCTTTTCTCCCCGGCAATCTCGCCGGCCGCCAGTTTGAGTGTTTCCACGGGGGTCAGCTTCTCAGACTTGGGCAACCTGGTCAGCACCGAGGCCACCGAGGCGGCATAGTTGAGGTTGGGGTCCTGATGCAGGCTCTCTAGCGTCAGGGTCGTGCGGGATTCGCTGCCGATGGCGTAGCGCGTCAGGTGGTTCTGCAGTTTGTAGTTCGTGTTGTGGGAAACATAGGTGATCCGGCAGCGGTCCACGATGGGGGCTTCTTCCTTTTCCCCTAGAAAGCGGTTGAACTCGGAGTTGTTGCTGGTGGCGATGATCAGCGAGTCGATCGGCCACTTGAAACCATCGATTTCGATATTGCGGTTCTGGATCACCCCCAGGTAGACCTGGATCAGATCTTTCTTGTTTTTAAAGAGTTCGTCGCAGAAGTGGATGCCGCCCCCGGCCACCCGTGCCAGGGCACCGCGGCGCAGGTCGAAGCGGTAAGGATTGTTGGTGTCGCTGATGTGCAGAAGTCGCTGGATCGATTCGTCCCCCAGCAGATCCACGGCCGATGAAGTGATCTTGTCCTTGGCCGGGTATTTACCGGTCAGGGTGCCGAGGCTCTCGGACATGGGTACCGGGAGAACCTCGACAAAATCGAGCATTTTTTCCAGATCGCCGCCGGTATGGCTGCGGATGTCGTTCCAGATGTATTCACTGCAGGCCCCCAGGGGGCGATAATCGTGAAAGAGGTTGTCGACGGCGGCATCGTCCAGCCCCCCCTTTTTCTGCAGGAAGACCCGATTCTCCTCGCGGCTTTCGCTCAGATTCATGGCCAGCACCATGGGGTCTTCGTAGGTCTGGGATTCAATCCAGCTGATGCGGCCATAGGTGCCGATGCGGTCGAGATGACGGAAACGGAAAGTATAGCGCCGGTTTTCGGGCCGGGTCAGGAATTCGCGGTAGCAGGCACAGAGGTATTCCACGAAATAGGTCTTGCCGTTGCCCGGTTCGCCCACGAGCACATAGGCCATTTCTTTGGAGGAACCTTCTTCGGCCGCATCCTTGACATAGGAGACAAAGCTGTTGATCTCGTCGTACATGCCGATGACCGGCTTGGCGCCCTGGCGGAAAATGCCGAAATCGTAGGTTGTCTTGCCGTTGACCACCACTTTTTCGATTTCGCTTTCCAGAATCATGCGGGCAATCGCACGGAAGGCGCTTTCATACAGGCGTTCGCCGTCCCTGTAGGCGGCGACGTGGTCGAGAAGGGTCGGGTTCGCTGCTGGGGCCATATTAAATTCCTCCCGGATTATGTTCGCTGCATGGCCGATCTAAAGGTGAGCGATTTCGGCGGAAGTGGCGTCGAGGTCAGATTTGTCACCCGAGAGCGCGGGCCTGAGCGTAGGGGGAAATAGCCGGTGGTACCGAAACCTGGATTGAATATAAGCCTTTCGCGTGACAGCGCAATAAGTCGGCCTTGTTTGGCAGGCTCGCCGCGGCCCGGGCTGGGAAAGGACCTGCGGCGTTGCGAAGACCTCGGAAAAGGCTGTTGGGCCAGCGACGGCTGCTGGTTTTGATAATAATATTGGATAGTCGAGAAGAAGAAGGTGGCTATCGTGCAAGCCGTTGCAGTGGCGATCGATTGCCAGGCCGGCCAGTGAGGGCTTGCCCAAACGGCTGCATCGAAAAGGACGGATCAGGGCTTTAAGCACGTGTTATCACGGTGCGCACCCATGTCGGCTATCCACACACGGGGCTTTACAGCATGCGCGGCCGTGCGGTAAGGGCGCCATCCTGCGATACGGCCGGCGGGGAAGCGGTTTGTTTTTTACTCCGTCGCGCTGTTCGCGTTGAACAGGTATTCTATTTCGGCCGCGATCAGGGCCTTGTTGGTTTCGTCTCCGATAAATTCGATCCGGCGATTACCGCCGCTGAAATCGATATGCAGGGAACAGTCGAATTTGCGCGCCGCTGCTTTGGCGATGCGCGCCAGGATTTCAATACTGGTTTCCTCGTGGTTGATGGGGATCGGCATGGTCGCGGTGCGCTCCTTTTGCGATTGATATTGGCGTAGAAGCATTGCAAAAGATATGCCGGTGGTCGTTACCACCCGACAGGGATACGGGGCAGGGGTTTTCAGACCGGGCGGTAGCACTCCGTACGGCAGTTGGGGTCTTTTTTGCCGGTCAGCCGGCAGGCATTGTCATATTATTGACGAGCCGGCGGCATTATCCCATGGGGTTGTCCGTTGCGGTGGATTTGGCATTGGCGCGGCCAGGCCGACAAAAATGTAAGCTCGGCGCCTTACAAATGACAACATTGTTCCTTCCCCAATCGCCGAGAGATGAATAGACCTTGGCTTGGGTCGCTATTTCGAGTATGCGGTATTTCGTTGGGACGCAAGCGAAAGCATCGATCAACATGATGGTGTCCGCCCAAGAATGCCGGCGGCTTCCAGGTCGCTGCTGACCGGGAGGGTCGGGATGCAGATTGAATTGTTTCCGGAAAAGAAAATCACCGTTGAAGACGAGGCCGTGATCCAGCGCGGCCGGGCCGGGTCGATCCGTTTTGCAGCCACAGCGACATCCTATCCGATTGTGCGCCGGGTGCTGACGGAGCTGGTTCCTGGCGATGATGACCCGCCCCCGGCGGGCCCTGCGCGGGGCTGATTTCGTCTTTCCGCTATCAGGCCCCCAGACCGGCTGCCCGGACCGCCCGCTCCAACTGGGCCAGCCGCTCCTCCAGGCGCCCCGTGATGCCCACCGACAGTCGCAGCAGCCCCGGCGACAACCCCATGGCCGCCTGATCCGCGTCCTTTATTTCCGAGGAGGTCGTCGCACCCGAGCAGGACATCAGGGTGTCGAAATAGCCCAATGAGACCGCCATGAAACCGAAGCGTTCGGTATTCTGAAGCTGGTCCATCAGCGCCTCGGCCCGGTCACGGGTACCGCAGTCGACTGTCATTATGCCGCCGTCCCCATAGCCCGTATTCCGGATCTTGCGAAAAAGAGCGTGCTGGGGATAATCGGGCAGACCCGGATAGGTGACCGCGACGCCCATCTCGGAAAGGCGCTGGGCCATCGCGAGCGCACGGCGGCCATGTTCCCTGAGGCGCACCGCCAGGTGGGGCAGGCGCTGAATGATGTCGAAAGCGCCCCGGGGGTCCATGGTCGGACCCAGCAGCAT
>CAJHYH010000489.1_pt1 | contig 11082 bp, 8 predicted proteins | sample 9198661 | NCBI WGS metagenome assembly CAJHYH01 (sample SAMEA7708356, study PRJEB35096) | sediment metagenome | biome: marine neritic benthic zone biome [ENVO:01000025]; feature: sediment [ENVO:00002007]; material: shallow marine sediment [ENVO:03000034] sea grass bed [ENVO_01000059] ... | reverse complement strand
GCGTGGCGGTATTCACGATCATCGAGGCGGGCCAGTACCTGCCCGGCCATCACTGTATCGCCTTCTTCGACGAGACGATGACGCAGGCGTGCCGGTACGGCGAAAGACAGCACCGCCCGATCGCGGGCGCGGGTCACGGCGGAGAATTTCACGCGGCGCTCAACCCGGCTTTCCTGCACCGCATCGAGGACCACAAGGTTTCGGGAAACCGTGTGGTCGTTAACAGGCTGCCGGACCGGCATGGCCCACAGGACCACGGCCAGGCTCAGGAAAGCCAACCCCAGTAGCAACGATCGATAAGGCCTGATTTGCATGATGCCGCCCTCCAAAAACGGAAAGACAGATAAGTGCTCGTTTATTAACTGGCCGACCAGTCAGTTGCATGGACTGAAAAAGCCACACGGGGGTCGCGGCAACACGGGTCTACCCGCTGTCCGCGCGGGGCAGAATGCCCTCGAAAAGGATCTTGATGATCGCCTCCCGATAGGCATCGTCCAGATCGTCCGGAAGACCGTCAATACCGAAATCGTTGATAAAATGCCCTTTATCCTGAAACCAGTGCTGACACAGGCCGATAAAAATAAAAAGTATGAAACGCGCATCGATATCTGCCCGCACCTGGCCCTCGTCCTGAGCTTGATGCATCATGGTGATGCCATGTTCGATCAAACGTCGATCGATATCAAGGCAATCGTCCTGATCCCGCTCTAGAAACATCCAGGCCAGAATGCGAACGATCTGGGGATTCTGGCGCAGGAAGTCGAAATAGAACGCCAGGGAGGCGCGCATGAGTTCCGGGCTGGGGTGGGCATCGCGCAGCATGTCCATCTGTCGCTCGGTATACTGGGCAAAACGCGCGAGTTTGACCTCCCGCCAGAGCCCCTCCTTGGAGCCGAAATAATGATGGATCAGGCTCTTGGTCATGCCGGCCCGCCGGGCGATTTCACTCAGGGAGGTATTGCCGTAGCCCTTATCCAGGAAAATATCCTCGGCGGCCGCCAGAAGTGCGGCGCGGGTGGCTTCCGGATCCCGCTGCGGTCGGTTGGCCATGGACGATCCTTTCAGGTGGGTTCAATAATTAACTGGTCGACCGATCAATAATGTAGACTGCGGTTTCAAGGCTGTCAAGCCCATTACAGGTGGGCCGGCTCAAACTAGCCAAACCGTTTTAAGCATAATGCTTCATCCGCGCATGACGCGCGGCATGCGGTTGATGGCTTGACCCGCAGCAAATTAAGGCCAAATCAAATCGGACGAGCGAAGCCCGATATCGGCCAACACCGTCAACGCGCGGATTTTCAGGATGACCGCCGGTGGTGGGGCAGCCCAAAAGCGCCCGCCACCGCGGCAATCATTTGCGCCCCGCTGAGATCAAAACCGCAGCAAGGTGCGCATCGTCCATCATCGATCATCAGCGTCTGAAGGAGACGGCACTTGCGAATCGGGTGTAGCCGGATCGAGCGGTGTCGAGCGGAGCGCGTTGCGGTCATCCGGCAAGCGGGGTGTAACCGGCGGGGACAACGGGCGCGGGGCATGTGGTCGATGGCGGGCGGGCGGTGCCGAAAGCTCTCGCGGTTTGGACCCAACACTTTGAAGCCAATCGTGGAATCCCCAGTTAAGCATCAACCCACCGAGGGCCACCGGGACCACATGGCAGAGCACCACCGCGATTGGCCGCAGGGGGCGCCGGCGCCATGCGGCGACAGCGGCCGCCACCAGAACCATGGTGCTCGAGAACAGGGCGTAGACGCCCAGCGCCAGCCAGATAATGCGGGTAGCCGCATACCGGCTGAACAACCCGCCGGGAGTATCCACCGCCGACCATTCCATCAGCCACACGGCCATCCCGCCCAGGGCCAGCACCGCCAGGATCAAAGCGTGCACCCGCAAACCGGGCCCCATCAGCGAAAGCCCCCCGACCGGTTGTCGCCGTCGAATTCAAATCTCGTTGGTGTGGTCATGGCATAATCCTACCGCGGTCGTCCGGCGGGGGCGCTTGAACGATACCGCCACCGGCGGAGCTGAAACCATCTTATTGTTGAGGGCCAAGACGCCCCGCGGCAGTTAATATACCATCGTATTGCATTCTTGCCCTGAATGTCCATGGTAGTCCCTAAAGACATTCTCAACCCAACCATATTCTCCGAAAAGGTCAGATAAATTTTAGGAGTCGATCATGAACCGCCCAGGATGCGAGGCCTTAAAGCCATTAAGCCGTGCGCTGGCATTCAATCGGCTGTCGATCGCGACTTTTTTCACACACGGCGCCCATTCTACCCTGCCTGCTTCGGGCGTCTGTATGGCCCCTGCGCCGGCCCTCCCGGAGGGTGCGCGGATCGCCTCGCCCCGGAGCAACACCTGTAGCTTCAATCGGTTTGCTATATGCGGTGAATACGGGCCCGGACGGATCTCATGCCAATGACCAGCAATCATGCCCGACACCGGGCCAGCTATTTTCTCATCGCCACGGCCTGTCTGCTGCTGCTTCTGTCTTTCGGCTACCGATCGAGCTTCGGTCTGTTCGTCAAGCCCATAACCGATGCCAACGGCTGGGGCCGCGAAATCATCGCCCTGGCCCTGGCCATCCAGAATCTTTTTTGGGGTATCGTCGCCGTGTTTGCCGGCGCGCTGGCCGACCGCTTCGGCAATGTCAGGGTTATCGTTGCCGGAGCCGTCTTCTACGCCCTCGGCATGGGGTTGATGTCCGGCATCGACAGCCCCTGGATGCTGCATGCCTCTGCCGGGATCCTGGTGGGGGCGGGGATTGCGGGCACCTCTTTCGGCATCGTCCTGCCGGCCATGGCACGTGCCGTGGGCGAGGAGCGCCGGCAATGGGCGCTTGGCCTGGGGACCGCCGCCGGATCCATCGGGCAGTTTGCCGTCGTCCCCGCGGCCCAGGGACTGATCGGCATCTACGGATGGGTATCCGCTCTCAACCTGCTGGCCCTGTCGGCCCTGGTCATGGCGCTTTTAGCTCTGCCGCTGGCCCCTTTCTCCGGCAGCGGAACGGCGGAAACGGACGAAAAGCGCCAGAGCGTTCCCGAGGCACTGGCGGAAGCATTGGGACATCCTTCCTTTCGTCTGCTGGTGGCCGGGTTTTTCGTCTGCGGCTTTCATGTGGCCTTCATCACCGCCCATATGCCCGCCTTTCTGACCGATGCGGGCTTCGATCCACGGATCGGGGCCTGGAGTATTGCGGTGATCGGCCTGTGCAATGTGGCCGGCGCGTATCTCTCCGGTATCTGGTCGGGCCGGCGCCCCAAACGCCATGTGCTGGTGGGCATCTACCTCGGCCGGGCGCTGGCCATCGCCATGTTCCTGATCGTGCCCCTGAGTCTGACCTCCGTGATGATCTTCAGTGCCGTCATGGGGTTTCTGTGGCTGGCCACCGTACCCCCGACTTCGGGCCTCGTGGCCGTCATGTTCGGAACACGCTACATGGCCATGTTGTACGGCATCGTCTTCCTGGGCCACCAGATCGGAAGTTTCATCGGCGTCTGGCTGGGCGGCTGGCTTTACGACCGTGTCGGCACTTATGATGCCGTCTGGTGGCTGGGTGTGGTGCTGGCCGTCCTGGCGGGAATCATCCACTGGCCGATAAAGGAAAGGGCCGTGCCGCGACTGGCGGCGGGCAGGCGCTGAGATCGACGTTTTCAGATCTTGAGCGCATAGCCCACATAGGTCATGGCCAGGTTGGTGTTGATTCTCAAGCCCAGTCGACGGCTCAATTCGGCCCAATCGATTCGACCCCGGGCCCGTCGGCGCAGGTTGAGATAGTGCGCAATGAAATTGGGCCCCGGTCCCAGGCCCTTGAGGTCCTGATTGACCAAACTGTGGGCCGCCAGCATGGCGATCAGCTCGCGGGGTTTGATGAACATCGACCACAGATGGATGTCGGGTTCGAGAAAGGCCGTGCTTTTCCACGCCTGCATGATCTTGATCATGACCAGGCGGCTGATAAAGGTGCGGTTGATGGTATCGTAGAAGAAAAATCCGCCCGGTTTCATTACCCGGGCAACTTCAGCGATGATCAAAGCGGGATAGGCCACGTGCTCCAGCACATCACAGCAGCAGACGCAATCGAACTGCGCCGAGGCGAAGGGCAGGGCTTCCCCCCGACCTTCCAGATATTCGATATCCAGCCCGGTCTGCCGGGCATGTGTGCGGGCGGTGCCAATGGTGGCCGAGGAAGGGTCGATGCCGGTTACCGACAGCCCTGACCGGGCCAGTTCCTCGGACAGATAACCGCCGCCGCAGCCCACATCAAGCAACGAAGGCTTTGTCGGCCTGGCGGGCCACCGATCCGATATGACCGACTGGATATAGCTGAACTTGACTGGATTGCTCAGATACCGAAGCGAAATCAGCGAGCCGTCTTCATTCTCGTCCCACCAGGCATGTCCCTTGCGTTCATAGATGGCGTTGTTGATCGCCACGTCTCCTCCTCATGGCCGGGGAAGCGCCGCCCGGCACGTGCTGGCCAAGGCCGGCCGGAGCCGGTGAAGCCGTTTTGGAAACCGTAAGCCATTGGTCACGGGAGAATACACCCGCGATTCAATCGCGCCGATATCTTCTTCTCGATGTCGATTAAGATCTTAAACTATCAAATGGGCGTCCCATCGTAGGGAGAAAAGCGAATGGTTGGTGCCGTCGCCGGAGACATCATCGGCTCCGTCTATGAAGCCGCCCCGATCAAAAGCACCGTGTTCCCCCTGTTCACGGCCCGATCCTGCTTTACGGACGACACGGTGCTGACCGTGGCCACGGCCGGGGCTGTTCTCCAGAAGTCAGACTACGCGCACGCCTATCGCCGGCTGGCCAGAGCCTATCCGGCCAGCGGTTTCGGGGCCGCGTTCGCCCGCTGGTTCCGGGCCGATAAGGCGCCGCCCTACCAAAGCTGGGGCAACGGCGCGGCCATGCGCGTCAGCCCGGTAGGCTGGGCGTTCAACACTGAAACGCGCGTTCTGCAGGAAGCGGCGCGAAGCGCCGCGGTCACGCACGATCACCCCGAGGGGATTCGCGGCGCCCAGGCCACGGCCCTGGCCATCTGGCTGGCACGCCGCGGAAGGGACAAGGCGGAGATTCGGGACCTCCTCGGGTACCGCTTCGGCTACGACCTGAAGCGATCCGTGGCCGCCATTCGGCCGCATTACGGCTTTGAGATTGCCTGCCAGAAAAGCGTACCGGAAGCCATCACCTGCTTTCTGGAGGCCAATGATTTCGAAAGCGCTGTGCGCAACGCCGTCTCCCTGGGCGGCGACAGCGACACCCAGGCCTGCATCGCCGGCAGCATCGCCGAAGCCTATTACGGCCCTTTACCGCCGGCGATTCAAGCCGAAGTCGCCAAGCGCATACCACGCCCTTTCCGCGACGTCATCACCCGGTTTACACAAAAATATTTACCCCCGCATTGGCAACCGGACCTTACCTGAAAGTCGCCAAGCCGTTTGGGGGCGGGCATCCTAAAACCCGGCTGAGTCGGGACCGCATAGGAACGCCGGACCCCGCCCGGTTCGAACGGCGTCGCTGTGCCGGTAAGAGCCGATTGACAGCTCTTGATGCGCCCTTAATGTAGACCTGCCGACAACGGCCGACCATGCAGCACAAAACATCCAGGAGCCCAACATGCCCAGAATCGTCCGTTTCCATAAAACCGGTGATGCCGAAGTCCTCGAACTGGAAGACATGCCCCTGAGCGCACCCGACCGAGGCGAGGTTCGCCTCAAAGTGGCGGCCATTGGCCTCAACCGTGCCGAAATCCTTTTTCGCCAAGGCCTGTATCTGGAAGCCCCCCAACTACCGTCCCGTATCGGCTACGAAGCCGCCGGCGTCGTCGATGCCGTGGGACCGGGGGTTTCGAATGTCAATATCGGGGATCGCGTGAGCACCATCCCCTCTTTCTCGATGGGCAAATATGGCGTCTATGGCGAAAGCGCCATCGTACCCGTCCATGCCGTGGCCCCATATCCCGAGCGTTTGACCGATGCCGAAGGCGCCGCCATCTGGATGCAGTACCTTACCGCCTACGGCGCCCTGGTGGGATACGGGCAAATTCAGCCGGACCATACCGTTCTGATTACGGCGGCCAGCAGCAGTGTTGGGCTGGCCGCCATCCAGATCGCCAAAAATATTGGCGCCCGGACGGTGGCCACCACGCGCGGACATGCCAAGAAAGAATTTCTTTTGGCGGCGGGTGCCGACCATGTCATCGTTACCGACGAGGAGGACCTTGCTCAGCGGACCCGGGAACTGAGCGACGGCCGTGGTGCGGATATCATCTTCGATCCGGTGGCCGGGCCTTTCCTGGAAAAACTGGCGCAAGCCGCGGCGCCGGGTGCGGTCATCTTCGAATATGGCGCGCTGTCCCTGGCCCCCACCCCCTACCCGCTGTTCGAGGCCCTCGGCAAGGGGCTTACCGTCAGGGGCTATACGCTGTTTGAACTCGTCAATCAGCCTGCCATGCTCGCCGCCGGCAAGCAGTTCGTCCACGAAGGCCTTCAATCGGGTGCCCTCGCGCCCGTAATCGACAGCACCTTTACCCTGGATGATATCGCCGCTGCCCATCGACACATGGAATCCAACCAACAGAAGGGCAAAATCGTCGTCACGGTATGAGCCCATCGCCATACAGGAGTCAGACAGCCATTTGCGGCCTGGTCCTGCAGCCATAGCTGTCAGATCAAAAACGGGCTTCCATATGCCGTAAGAGCGCTTTCTGCAGGGCTTATCTTCCGCGCCCGCTAAAACGCTAGCGGCCGTCAATAAGGATTGAAACGGGAGGCCGCTTGAGGTTCCCGCAACTCTGAATTCTGGCGGTCTTGCCGCGCCGCTACTTGAAGCGCGATGCTGCTTTCTTGAAACCGTCTCTCAGAGCCCGCCAGGCCGTCTCGGTGCCTTCCCGGACATCACCCCAGGCATCATCGGCACCGTCCTTGAAGTCATCCCAGGCGTTTTCACCGGCGACTTCCAGATCGATGAGCTTTTCCTTCATCTGTCGGCGAAGCTGATCGAGGGCCTCCCATTCGGCCTCGTATTTCTTCCTGGCCTCGGCGGAGACATGCTGGATCCCCTCTTCGAGTCGTCTGCGCTCGCTGATCCATTTGCGGTTCAATTCTTCAAACTGGGCTTTCATTTTTTCCAGGAATTCGTCTTGCGGTTTGGCCACGGCATCTTCCTCCGGCAACGGGTTGCGATGGGTCCGTATCGAACTGGAGCGGCCCCCATGCGGCGCTTCAGATCCCGGCCGCATGCTTGCGCGGCCCGTCTCCGCTGATTAGGGGATGGTCATCAGTATCATGGCGCTGACGGGGATATACGGCGCCGCAGAAAGAACGCACCTGATGATTTTCCTGCAGGCGGGCGTAAAAAGTCAACGTCGGTGCCGTTAGGTCAACAGGTAGCGGCAATATTCAAGGGCTGAAATGCTGGTCAGCGGTTTGCTTGCGGTTTTTTCTGATGCGTGACTTGCGGCGCTCCTTGCCCGAACGGCGCTCCGGAATGTGGGCCGCATAAGAAAACTGGCGGCGATCCGTACCTGATCGCCGCTCCTTCGAACCGTGGGGAGGGTGGGAAGTCATATTTGGCACCGCACTGAGGGTTTTCATTAGGGTGTGCTAATCGCCGCACCCGTCAATGTTTGGGGCGGTCCGGCTTTGGATAATTATTGTTGAATAATCGACCCGGTCCCCATTCAGGGGGCTATCCCGGCGCCATTGTATCGGTCAATGCGGGCGGCACAGAATCAATACAAGGTTCACCCCATTGAATCAGGCCCGCACCACGAGCGCAGTGATGCCGTCGCATCCCAATAAGCAGAAACCCTAAAGCAAAAGGGGTGCCATCATTGCACCCCAACGCCTGAGGATTGACCATATAATATTTAAATCATTGGTTCTTTTCGTGTCATCCATCTCTATCAGGATTCGAAACGTCTTAGGCAGAATTTGTCCATTAAAACTTGATTAGGCAATTGATTACAGCCTGTCTGAGCAATATGTTTCATAAATTGCATTTTTTTGGCCACTGGATGCGGACCGCCGGCCCCCTGACCCCAGGCGGACCGGAAGATCACCTTCCAGGGCATATCGGTTGTGCCCCCGCAGTAAATCTAGGCGGAAAAGGTCAAATTCGGGGTATGGCTGTTAATAATTCGCAATCCAGTTCTCAACACCCGCGGGATGAGACGTACTTACGGTCTGCGGCCTTGAAAATATATATGCATAAAGTGGGGCTATATCCGCCTCGGATGGGTGGGCCCAAAACAAATTAGATCCAACCGCCAATCAACGGGACCGATCCGTGCAGCCTAAGCCTTGCGCCGCAAGACAAGAACGGTGACGTCGTCGAAAGGTTCCTGACCGGAGGTAATCAGCGCCACGATCTCAACGATCCTATCAGGGAGGGATCGTGCCCCATCGGTGGGGCTTGTACCAGACCGGCGCGTCTTTTTTTCCGGATACTTCCCCACTGAGAAATGTCAAGATCGAGAGGTTGTTCTCACGGCAGGACGGCAGAAATCCTGAAACATCAAATAACAGGCGCCTGGATCTGACAGGAGGAGACCTTCGCCATGGATGCGATAAAATCGCCTCCGACCGCTCGCTTTGTGTAGCGCGTTTGTGTCGTGATCGGAATCGAGTTGCCTCGGGGTGACGCCCAAAAGAAAAACCCCCTTAAAATTAAGGGGGTTATATTATTCTTGTGGTGGCGATGCAGGGAATTGAACCCCGGACACTGCGGATATGAGCCGCATGCTCTGACCAACTGAGCTACATCGCCACGGCGCTATCGGTGACAAGACCCGCGGATCTGAAAATGCCGCCGAAAACGAAATCTACCAGCTATCAGCTTCCTCTTGACCCGTCAAGCTGAAAATCTATTCCGATTTCGGCTGGGTCGCCGGCAGTGAGCCGGAAATCTCCACGGCGAGCTCCTGAAGTTCAACATCCTCCGGCAGCCCTGCAAAAATAACCGTAAACGGGACCTCCTTGCCCGGCGCCACCTTGACATTGCTGTTATCGGTCCCGCTGCGGTTGCTCAAGAACTGCTGTAAATCAGCCAGCGGCAGATTTTCCAGATCTTCGGGGCTCGGCATATTGCCGCAATAGGCCTGGGCGGCCCGTGTAAATTTCCTGCCATCGGCGAATATACGGCCCGTGACCCGGATATAGCTGCGGGCCTCGGAATATTCGTTCTTGACGCGCCCCTGGATAATGTAAAGACGACCATCGGTATTGTTCTCAACCCAGCTGCCTTTAAGGGTTTCCTGGATTGGCACGACGGCCTCGGGGGTTTTCTCGACCCCAAGCCATTTGCTGACAAACGGTATTTCCGGCAGATCGGACAGCTTGAATTTGGAAAAATCGAAACCCGTCGCGGTATAGGCATAATAGCCGGCGCCCCCCAGGATAACGAGCAGCAGAAGGAGCACCAGGGATTTACTCGTTTTTTTCTTTTTCGGCACCGGTGCCGGCTTGATGGGTTTGGCTTCCGCCGGGGGGATGTCCATGGTCTGGGTGTCGGCGGCCGCCATTTCATCCATGAGCTCCTGGGTGAGATCACGCGAAGCCACGGCAGAGGCGGCGCCAGCCGGCTTGGCGGGGTCACCGGCGTCTTCGATGATATCGAGGTCAAAATCTTCAGCATCGTCCTCAAGGATATCCAGGTCCAGATCTTCCCCCCCTTCTTCCAGAAGATCCAGGTCGAGGTCATCGCCCCCGCCCCCATCGTCCGCGACAATATCCAGATCGAGGTCTTCGCTGCCGTTCTCGTCCATGATCTCAAACTCGAGATCTTCATCCAGCTCAACTTTTTCAGGTGCAGGTGTTTCGCCGATATCCAGATCAAGGCCAAGGTCTTCCGACTCGGAGGTATCAAATAGCGCCGAAGCCTCCTCGCCTTCATCTTCGAGCATGTCGAACTCCAGTTCGAGGTCATCGCCTTCATCCGTGGCGGGTTGCAGATCGAAATCCAGATCCAGATCTTCAACCGCGGCATCCGTCGGCGGTGACGGCGAGTCCGTCGTATCCTCGACATCCAGCATCTTTTCAAGTTCGCTCAAATCGAGGGAGTCGCTGCCTTCGGTGGTTTCATCCTCGCCCAGCAGATCCGCCTCAGCCGGTGCCACCGCTTCCGAATCGCCGATAGCCAGATCCAACTCCAGATCATCCGGCACTTCAGCGTCGGATACCGCCGCGGCGACAGATGGCTCCTGGGATTCTAGAATTTTTTCAATATCATCCAGGTTAAGCTCACGCGTGGCGTCCTCGGGCTCCCCATCATCGTCGCTTGCCGCTTCGTCCAGGTCTAAATCCAGCTCCAGGCCTTCGGCCTCCGGCGCTTCCTCAGCCGGCGGGGCTTCGGCCGGGACGGCATCGTCACTCTCGAGCAGGCTCTCGAGTTCGTCCAGTTCAAGTTCGCGGGTTTCCTCGATATCGTCGGAGGCGGACGCTTCCGGCGCGCCCAGATCAAAGTCGTCTAAGGCCAGATCCATATCCGCCATATCGGCCGGTTCTTCGGTGTCGCCTTCGAGTTCCAGGACCAGCTCGGGTTGTTCTTCGCCCGGCGACAACTTGGATGGGTCAGGGGTGCCGCCCTCCAAGGCGCTTTCCAGATCCCCCAGATCGAGCTCTTCAACCACTGCGGCCGAAGGGGCCTGATCTACATCGACAGGCGCGAGACCCAAATCCAAATCGTCGTCCTCAACCGACGGTGCCTCCACGGGTTCATCGGCGGCGGGTGCCAGATCCGCGATATCATCCCCCAAGGCGGAGAAGTCGAGTTCCTCGGTTTCCTCCAAAGGAACATCTTGATCTTCAACCTCATCGAAAAGGCTGTCGATTCCCGGTGCCAGCTCAAGCTCCATATCGTCATCCCCGAGACGATCCCCGTCCGGGGCCTGGGAATCCGTATCCTCGACTTCCGCAAGACCTATCTCTTCCGTCTCTTCAATGCCGATATCCTGAACATCATCATCTAGAATATCTTCCAGTTCGGGCGCTATGTCCAGTTTGACTTCCCCGTCGTTCGCTTCGGCGGCGTCTGCGGGCTGGTCGGGCGACTCAAGCCCCGCACCCAGATCGG
>CAJHYH010000158.1_pt1 | contig 11109 bp, 8 predicted proteins | sample 9198661 | NCBI WGS metagenome assembly CAJHYH01 (sample SAMEA7708356, study PRJEB35096) | sediment metagenome | biome: marine neritic benthic zone biome [ENVO:01000025]; feature: sediment [ENVO:00002007]; material: shallow marine sediment [ENVO:03000034] sea grass bed [ENVO_01000059] ... | reverse complement strand
GGCAAATCTGATCGTCGGCCGCAACGGCCCGACGATAGCGGGTGGAGGCCAGAACCCGGGGGATCATGCCCGGCTGGTAGCGCCCGAATGCTTCCCGCGTGGAATGCGCCAGGGTGATATCGCCATTGGCGCGGATCATCAGTCTTCCCGATCGGCGGAGCGGCTGCGACCACGGAATCCAGGACATCTGGAGCCGTTTGGCGGTCACGTTGACAAGGGGATCGTTGAGCACGTCGGTCTTTAAACCATAGCAGTTCAGTAGGGCAACCGTCCGCACCATGCGCAGAAAATCTTCCGGGTCGAGAAGCTCCGACGACAAGTCGTTGACATCATTTCGGACCTGAAGCATTTGTATCAGGGTCAAACGCTTTATACCAGCGAATTTTTCAAAGAGCGCCGTGGCAAAGGACGCCAGGTCGACCAGCATGCTCCTGCCGATGGCGGTAAAAACGGTGACGTCCAGACCGGCATCGAGCGCGGCGGCGATACCGCGGCAGGTTTGATCATACGCTCCCGGTCCGCGGAAACGGTCATGGGTGGCGGCATCGCCCTGAAGACTAATTGAGACACCCAGTTGAGGGTAGTGTGACAGCCGACGGGCGACCGCCTGCGTGATCAAGGTGCCGTTGGAGTTGAGAAATACGCTTTGATACCCGCGTTCAAAAACATCCTCCAGCAGGCGGAACAATTCTTCCCAGAGCAGCGGCTCCCCGCCTGTCAGGTGCAGATGACGATAGCCCGCTTCGTAGCCTTCAGCACACAGGGTTCTGACGCACGCCGGCGCCAGGCTGTCTTCCCGGCGCAGACCGGCACGGGCAAAGCAATGTGTGCAGGCGCAGTTGCAACGGGTGGTCAATTCGACGCCGAGGTTTTGCGATGGTCTTCGCAAAGGGTGCTTCCGTTGCCCGTTGACCGACATCATTGTCCGCCCCGATCCTTGAACGGCAAGGCCAGCGCCTGCAGTTCGGCTACCAGGCCATCTAGGCCCAGGCCGGTGAACGAATTCACCGCCAATGCGAGTTCCCTGGCAATTCGGTCCCGGATCGTATTTTGGGCCTTGCGGGTTGCAAGATAAGCTTCGACTTCTTTGGCCGCAGATTGCGCTGCGGCCGCCCCATCGCGCCGCCATCCCGACCGCAGTCGCTCGGGCAGCGTGTGATAAATTGCCGAGGGCGTACCGCTGCACCGGTCGGGCTCGATATCCTGCAGATCGTCAAGCAGACGCCAGGCAATCCCAAAGGCCCCATAGGCCAATTGGAGCGTGGCGGCAAATTCGAGATCCGCTGTTTGCCGCCGCACCATCAACACGGGCACGATCAGCCAGGTGGCCATCTGCTTGCGGAAGTGGTCGCAATACCCGTCCAGGGTGGCCACCGGCGGGGGGGTGGCAATGCTGGCATAGTAGTCGTCCAAAAAGGCCCGCATGAGTCGATCCCCGTCCTTCACGCGGCCGGCCAGCGGCTTAAGGGCCTGCTGCATGCGCAGCCAGGCCTGGCTGCGCAACAACAGGTTCAGATGGCTGGGCGGCAGCTGGCCATCGTTGAGATGATCGTCCAGGGGGTGGAGAAAAAGGGCCATGGCATGCGCCGTTTGCGCCCAACGGTATTCCTGCGGGGTCAACCGGCCGCGGTGATCATGCTGTGCGATCCAGTAGAGCGTCGTCCAGGCCGGCGCGTGATAGTGGCGAAAATAGTCGAACTGGGGGATAAAGGAAGTGCCCCGGTGCTCAAGAAGAAAGACCACCGCGTCCGTGTGCGTCGAAGCGGGCAGGGAATGCAGCAGCGCGATTATTTCGCGGTTCAAGGCGTGACGAAATGCTTCCAGGGGAGGCGCGAGTCTGACCCGGCCGAACCCAATCGGGGAAGCAGGCGGCAATCCGTTGTCGGGTCGGGTGGCAACCATTGAAGAGGAATCGCTCACAGAATCGCCTGACGGCAAAGCTTGTCCAGATCCCGTTCCAGACCCATGGATTCAAACGCGGTCCGGGCCTTTTTCAGATATGCCGGGGCTTCAGTGCCATCCAGGGCCGCATAGGGTGAGCGATCATCCAGCAGATGCCGGCCAACATCAAAATAGGTCCTTGCCAGCTCAAGGCGCGCACCGAGCCGTTGGCCCTCGCGAATGGATTTGCGCCACCATTTAAGGGCCTGCTTTGGATTTTGATTCAACCAGAAATAGTTCCCCATCATCCGCAGGGCTTCGGTGCGATGCTGAGCGACTTTGCGGGTTTGGCGTTCAAATTCACGGCAGGAACGCAGGGCTTTTTCGTGGTACTTGGGCGCCCCGGTTTTCATACCGTTGCGGGTCTCCTCCCGCAGGCGGTAGAGATCAAGAGCGGCCCTGGTTTTAAGGAACATGGCCAACTGCCAGGGGACGACCACCAGGTCACGGCGGATCAGCGCCGCCTGCTCCATGTGCTGTTCAGCGGCTTCCCGGTCGTGCATCCGAATCTGCACCTGGGCCTTGCAGCTGAGCAAATGAATCAGCGCCAGGCCCGTATTGGTTTGCTGTGCGAAATCGATGCCCTTGTCGATTCGATCCATCGCTTCGGGCAGTTGTCCGGTGCCCAGCAGCAGGGCCGTACTCAGAAGATGGTAGAGCAGTTGGGTGGCCTCGTTCCCGTAGGTCTCGGCGATTTCCTCCAGGCGTATTACGATCTGCCGCGCGGCGTCCAGCTCTCCGCTGTAAAGATGATGCAGTCCATGCCAGTATAGCGGCATCGAAGCCCAGTAGACCTCCCCGATTTTCAGATTCTGTTCGACCAGGTCGTCATCGAGCGCCTCAATATCATGCCAGTTGCCGGCCAGATACTGGTGCAGAACCTCAAAGAAATCGTAAATGATGTAGGCCTTGATATCATCGCGCCGGATGCGACGGCGGATGAAATCTAACACTCCGCGGCTAAGCCAGAATGAAATCCCGCTGAATGAAAAAAGGGAACTGGCCCCTGCGAAGAGGCCGAAACCGGCATCGACCTGCTCCAAATCGAACTGCACGAGCTTTCTGTAAAATCGCATCGAATCGATAAAAAACTGCCTGGGCTGGACGATACTGAGGCATTTTAATTTTTTGAAAAACAGCTCCAGCGCTTCCTCGTCCTGCGGGGTCGGCCGCCGGCGATACTTCAACCAGGGCAAGTAAATCCCCGTCAGAATTTGCCCCAGCCCGAACACCAGGACAAGCGCCGATGTTGCGGGATGGTTCGCCGGGTGGCCCCAGTATGCGCGCTGGGTTTTGTTGAAGTATTCGAGCGCTTCTTCGTATTGGCCGCGGTTGTAAAGGGCCAGTGCAATGTTTTTTTCCAACTGGGCGACCTTCTCGGAATCGGCGGCATCGCCGGCTTTGCTCCGGTAGAGATAGAGCGCCTCCCTGTAATAATGCAGGGCTTCACTCGAAGCCGACGATTTAAGGGCTTCCTCGCCAGCCTTGATCAGGGCCGCTTCTGCTTTGTCCAGATTCTCGCCCCGGCTGTAATGGTAGGCCAGCATACCATAGAAAGCATGCAGTTTTTCAGCAAAGACGCCCTGGATCGTGTCGGCCACCTTGAGGTGCAAAGCTTTGCGTTTTTCAGGCAGAATCGAGGCATAGGCCGCCTCCTGGGCAAGGGCGTGCTTGAATAAATACTCCAGCTCCTCCAGCCGCCGCCGCTCCCGGATCAATTCCGTCTTTTTTAAATAGGTCAATTGCTGGTCCAGATCACGGACCGAATCGGCCACCTCCGCGAGAATCCGATAGAAAAAATTGCGTCCGATGACGGCGGCCACTTTGAGCAGATTGCGCGCCTCCTCATCCAGCCGGTCGATACGGGCCATCAGCACATCGCTGATGGTGTTGGGAATGGTTACACGATTGAATTTGGATGTTACTTCAAACTTGCCGCCGCGCACGGCAATGGCGCCCTCATCGATGAACGAGCGCACGACCTCCTCGATGAAATAGGGGTTGCCGCTGGCCCGCTGCACGATCTGTCCGATGATCGCATGGTGCGCGCCCTGAAGGTTCAGCATGTTGGCGATGAGCTTTTCACTGCCGTTCGCATCCAGAGGCTCCAGCAAGATGTCCAGCGAAGTGAGCGCGGGGTTGGTCTTCAAGGATTCAAGAATCCGCTGGCCCGTTCCAATATAACCGGGACGAAACAGATTGATGAAGAGAATCCGTTCGCTGGCCGTGAGTCGGAAGAGGGACTCAATCAGCTCGATCGAGCTCCTGTCGGACCAGTGCATATCGTCAACCACGATGACCAGCGGCCGGGTGGCGCTCAACCGGGAAAAAAGCTCCCTGATGGTCTTGCGGATCAGCTTTTCAAGCGCCTCACCCTCGATGCCTGCCAGCCGCTGGCTGTAGGGCGCCGGCATGCCCAACCCCATAAGCGTGGCCACAAACGGCAGGACCTCGCCGGCCTGCTTACCAAACAGGTCCAGAATGGCGGCCTCCAGCCTCACAAAAGCTTCTTCCGCATCGTGTTCCACCTTGATGCGGGTCCATTGTTTAAGCAGGTCGACCAAGGGATGGAAGCTCAAGTTGCGTCCCATTGATATCGCCCGCCCCTCTAACAGCAGCGCCTGCCGGATTACTGTGCGCTGCTTAAGCTCCGCCATCAGGCGCGATTTGCCGATGCCGGCCTCACCGATAATATTGATGACGCCGCCGGATCCCGCGATCAATTGCCGCACATGCGCCTCGAGTTTGTCCAATTCGGTATTGCGACCCACCATTGCGGAAAAAATGATCCGCTCGGTGCCCGGCCGCGGCCGATAGACATCGGTGCGGCTGGTCCTTACCCGGTAGACGTGAATGCTCTGATCCCGCCCCTTGATGAGCTTGGGCCCCAGGTTTTCAAACTTGAACATACCCCGGGCCAGTCTGAAGATTTCCCTTGTGGCGTAGGTGGTTCCCGGTGCGGCCAGCTGCTCCATGCGTGAAGCCAGGTTGACGGTATCCCCCACGGCCTTGAAATCAACGCGCAAATCATTGCCCAGGGTGCCGACAACGACCGGACCGGCATGGACCCCAATCCGCATGCGAATGGGATCCACACCTCGCTTTTGCTGGTTGAAGGCGGCAATTTCGCGGTGGATGGCGTGAGCAGCCCATAAGGCCCGCTGGGGAGCCTCTTCCAGAGCGATGGGGGCGCCGAACAAGGCCATAATCCCATCGCCGGTCATTTCATTCACGGTGCCCTCGAAGTCATTGACCTGTTGAATCAGGATTTCGTAGACCTCATCCATGATCGTGTAGGCCGCTTCAGGGCCGAGCCGCTCCACCAGGGGCATGAACCCGGCCATGTCGCAGAACATGACCGTGACGTGTTTGCGTTCGCCCTCGATGCGCTCGCGCTGGTTGAGGATTTTGGCAGTGAGCCCTTGGGGCAGGTAGCGCTGGATCTTCTCGATTTTTTCTTCGAAGGACTGGGGGGGTGAAATCTGCAGGTCGGCGGAATCAAGAAAAGCGCCGCACTGGTTGCAATATCGGGCGCCCTCCGGATTTTCAACCTTGCATTTTGGACATTGCATACCAGCATCCCCTGAAAGGAACAGGTGCGGTAGTCTGACGAGCACGCAAGCAGCAGTTTGAATTTAAGGATGCGGGCCGAGAGAGGTTCAATTCCGGCTGAGCGGCGTTTATTCCCTGCGACAATTTTTTGCCAACAATACAAAGGGATGTCAAGTATCGAATCGGATTGGATTGAATCGCGGCCACCCGATTGCCGGAAAGCGGACAGTTACTGCCGCCGGCCGTAATCATCTGGCGCCCGACGGTGACCGGAACGATTTTGTCTTGCCTTTTTTTTCAATAAAGCCTATCGTTCTTCCAAATTGCCGCCCTTACCGAAAGAAGTGCAGAAAGGGTGGCGCCGAACTCGTTATGAAGGACACCTCTTTATTCGTACCCATCCACGTTACATTTCATTTCCGGGAAACGCTGTAGCGGTCAGGTAACCGCAGGCGCGGCCGATTTCTCTCGCAAATCGATCCTTTGATGGCATACCACCCGGGACCACCGATTGGATGTGAATGGATGTTACCGGTAAAAGGCATCCTCCATTACGAAACATTTTCTATCATTACACAAGGAGGATGGCAGCATGGCAACAGGCACGGTTAAATGGTTCAACGACCAGAAGGGATTCGGGTTCATCGAGCAGGAGGACGGCCCAGACGTTTTCGTCCACCATTCGGCGATCAATGCAACCGGTTTCAGGTCCCTGAAAGAGGGCGAAAGGGTTTCCTTCGACATCCAGGAAGGTCCCAAGGGTCCCGCCGCAGCCAATGTTTCGGTGATTTAACTTTTCGCAATCAAGATAAAAAATAGCATCCCTCCGCTGCCCGGGGGGATGCTATTTTTTTCAGATGAAGAAAACCCCGGGAGGTCTAAGATTGGCCCGAACGAACTACAAGTTCAAAAAACGCCAGAAAGAATTGAAAAAACAAAAAAAGCGCGAGGAAAAGCTGGCACGCAAACACGGCAAGAAGGAGGCGCCAGCCGGAATCGGCCCGGACGCACCCGAAGAAGAAATTACGGGGTCTGATCCGGAGGAGCATACGACCGACCGGACGGATGACGAACCCGAGCCATAAGCGGGGATGCGCTATTGTCCCGGGAACGGAGCCTGGCCGGTGCTTTGGCATCCTTTTCCTGGTTGAGCTGAAGCATCACGATCGCCAGGATCACCAGGCCGGCGCCCAGAAGCTGCCATAGGACCATGGTCTCGTTGAGGAAGAAAAAGGATAGAATCCCGGCCACAATGGGCTCGAGCGTGGCCGTGATGCTGGCCCGCGTGGCACGGATCAGGTTGACGCCCTCAAGGAAAAGACCGAACGGCACCAGGGTACCCAGCACCCCGATATAAAGAATCCACCCCCATAAGACCGCCGAGCGCGCATGCATGAAGCTCTCCAGCGGTGTCAGAAAAATATTCCAGGTCAACGCGCCGAAAAACATGGCGTAAAAAAGCACCGTCCAGGGATTGTAGCGGCGCATGCCGTATTCACCCTGAATCGAGTACCAGGCAAATCCCACCGCCGAAAGCAGACCGCTGACAATGCCCATCAGATTCAGGGCGAGAACATCCAGATTGTAGGCCCCGACCACCAGATAGCAACCGGCAAAAGCCCCGATCAAGGCCATGATGGTTTTCGCCTGCAGGCGATCGCGAAAAAAAATGACCGCGTGCAGGGCAATGAAAGCCGGGGCCAGGTACTGCAGCAAAATGGCCGCCGCCACATTGATGCGGCTGATCGCAAACAGATAGGTGAACTGAACCCCCGCCATCCCAATGCATCCGAAGACGGCAAAATAGAGGATGTCGCCGCGTGCAATCTTCAGGAGATGCGGATGGCGAAGCCGCAAATAGACGAGGAGACCGAGGGCGGCAATCGTCAGGCGCAGCTGGACAAGCTGGAAAGGGGTGACGCCGTTGAGGAACAGATATTTGGCCGCCGACCCGGAGATGCCCCACAGCACCGCGGCCAAGGTCACAAAAACATAGCCCCAGCATGGGGCCAATACGGTTTGCGATGCATTCATGGGATTGGTTCCGTTGGTGTGGTGATTTGCTGGCAGCCTTTGGGAAAAGTGGTTCAGATAACAGGTTGGCGACGCGATGTAAAGATCGGACGGCGGTCGGCAAACAGTTGCGCTCGCTGCAGCGTTAAGGCTCAACCGTCGCGGGCCGGCAGGGTCGGCCTCTCCACTCGATGCTAGGTGCCTTCATGATGAGGGACGATCAATGTGGAGAGAACCGATTTTTCTGCCAAAGCCCGGGGGACACTGCCGATGATCCGCTCGTGCCAGGTCCCCTTGCCGGAACAGCCGGTGACGATCATGCTGGCCCGCCATTCCCGTGCGGCTTTTTCGATTTCCTGGTAGGGATCTCCGATGTGCAAATGGGAACGCGCCTCCAACCCCGCTTGGGCCAGTGCATTCTCAACCGACTGAAGCCGCTGGCGGCAAGTCTTGCGGTAGCTTTGCACACCCATTGCCGACGAACTCCTGAGCGCTTTTTCCTTACCGACATGGATGACGTTGATTTTTTCCACAAGTCCTTTGAAGGCCATCAGATATTCCGTTGCTTTTTCCGCCGCCGGCGACCAGTCGGTGGCCAGCATCGGCCGGACAAACGGATTCACTTTTTCGGCCGTTTCTTGGCCGCCATGCTTGTAAACCAGAATCGGCACCCGGGTGCGCCGTATCAAGTCGGAGATATCAGCGCCGGAAACGAGCTGTTCAAGGCGCCCCCGCGTCGGTCGTCCAATCACGATCAGATCAACTTTTTCCATGCTGGCGGCCCGCACAACCTGCTGGACCATGGTGCCGACAACGATGTGCACGCCCACTTCCATGCCCTGCTCAAAAAGCTGCTCCGCCCATTCAATAAAATGGATGTGGGCCACCTCCTTGAGTTTGACTTCCTCGCTTTTCTGATAACCGACACCGCGGCGCATGGCCACTTTGTCGCGTTCAACGACGTTGAGAAAGACAACATGATCCAGTCCAACGGCCCTTAGGTCCAGTAATGATTCCAAAGCATCAAAGGCCAGTTCTTGAAACTTGGTGGCAAACAGCATTTTTCGGATGGTCGTCATAATCCGTGATTCCCGTTGCTTATGTTTGGTTCGAGCGCCAGTCCAACATCTAAAGCAGCTTTTTGATCTGCGTGGCAAGCGTTTCGGCATCCGCCGGCTTTTCGATGTAGACGGCCGGGGCCGGGATTTCGCCACCCCCAAAAACGGCAAGGGCCTCTTGGGATTTCATGAAAGAGCGCTGGGAAATGCCCGACAGGATGATAACCGGGATGTGGGCGAAGGCCTCATCCATTTTAAGTTTACGGTAGAGTCGGATACCGCTTTGCAGCGGCATCATGACGTCCAGAATAATCAGATCGGGGGACTCCTGTGCGACCATCTGCTGGCCCTCCTCGCCATTGGTGGCCTCGATGGGTATGCAGCCAAGCTCTTGCACAACGGAGGTGTTGAAAAGACGAACGTCGGGATCGTCATCAATGACAAGAACTTTTTTGGGCATCGTACGGATTTCCTTTCGCTATTTTGAATCGACCGTGCTAATGGGCAATCGAACCAGAACGGTCGTCCCTTCACCAGTCGTGGATTCCACCTCGATTGACCCTTTGTCTTCTTCGATTAATTTGCGGGTCACCATCAACCCCAGGCCGGTTCCCCTGTGGCCCTTCGTACTGAAGAAAGAGGAGAACAAACGCTCCTTGACGTCGGCGGTCATGCCGATACCGTTGTCCCTGATCTCGAATCGCAGAAGGCCGTCGGCCTCGCGTCGTGTCCGAATGGTGACCTGCAGTTTTTTGGTGCCATCAGCATCATCACGGCAGGCGTCCACCGCATTCGACATCAGGTTGAGTAAAACGCTGTGCAGGGAATGCGGATCCATGACAACGGTACCAACGGCGGGATCGAGGTCTTTTAAAATCGTAATGCCGTGGTTACGGGCTTCCTCGGTCACCAGGGCGCACACTTCCTCTACGATCTCATCGGGGCGGCAGGGCTCCAGCTCAGGTGACCGTTCTTTGGAATAGCGCAGCAGGTCCATCACCAGATCGGAGGTCCGGTCGATGTTGCGTTTGACCATGTCCCAGCCATTTTGCAAGCGGTCCTTATCCTGATTGGCGATGCCGACGTCCACGAGGTGGCGGCCGCCCTTGAGGCCATGGAGGATATTCTTGATGCCGTGGGCCACGCCGGCCACTGTCTGGCCGATGGCGGCCAACCGCTCCTTTCGCACCAGCGCCGCTTCGAGTTCCTTGATGGGGCGCAAATCCTGGAAGAAAGCCACTGTTCCCATCTTCTGGCCTTTTTCATGCAGAATAGCGCCGGCAAAACGAACCGGAATCAAAGCCCCGTCCCGGGAAAGGACCGTGGCCTCGCGCGCTTGGATTTCGGCGCATTCCGGGCTTACGCACATGCCGGCCTGGAAGTCTGCGGCCAAATCCGCCGGATAGATATCCGCCAGAACTTGCTGCTGGATTACTTCCGCGCGCCTGTATCCAAAAATCTTTTCGGCCGCGGGGTTATAGATGACGACGCGCAAATCCTTATCGGTGGCCACGATGCCGTCGTTGGAGCTCCGGATCAGCCGGGCTTGGAATTGGGCCTGACGCTTCAGTTTCCGGGTTGCGGACGCAACTTTGGCTTCCAGTTCGAGGGTATGATCCTGCAATTGACGGCGGATGGTCAGTTTTTCCCCGGCACGCTGCAGCGCGACGGCCAGGGTTTCGTCCCGCACGGGTTTGTTGATGAAATCAGACGCGCCGTACTTCAATGCTTCGACGGCATTGTCGACATCCCCATGCCCCGTGATGATGATCACTTCGGTGAGGGTTTCCTTGGCTTTGATTTCCTGCAGCACCTCGATGCCGCCGATCCCCGGCATTCTGATGTCGACCAGGACGATGTCCGGCGCCTGGGCGTCGAAAACAGCCAGCCCCGCCTCCCCGTTCTCGGCGGTCAGCACCTCGTAGCCGTCCGCGCGCAGGGACATGGACAGAACGCGGAGGATATCGGGTTCGTCGTCGATCAGCAGAATCTTATCCATGGTCACCCACTGACAAGTGAAATATCGGAAAACGCAGTTCGAAGGTGGTGCCCTCGCCGGGCTCGCTGGCGATGTCGATGGTGCCCTCGTAGTCGCGAACGATGCCGTAGGAAATGCTGACGCCGAGCCCGGTACCCTTGCCCACCTTCTTGGTGGTGAAAAAGGGGTCGAAGAGTTTGGCCTTGACCTCTTTGCTCATGCCCACGCCTGTATCGGCAACGGTCACAACCACCTGATCGCCATCCACGAAAGAGCGGATGCTCAGGCGCTTCGCGGCAGGGCCACGTTCCGGGTGCTTTTCTTTTTCGTCCATGGCATCCATGGCATTGGTCACCAGATTGATGAAAACCTGTTCCAGTCGGTTGTGGTCTGCCAGAATCCATGGGAGCTGATCGTTAAGATCCAGGGAAAGCTCAACTTCGTGCACCGCCAACTGATGGCCAAGTACCTTGAACACATCCTGAATCGGCGCGTTGATATTCACCTTCTGGCGGACCACCTCGGATTGGCGGGCAAAATCCCGCACGTGCTGGATCACCCGCGAGG
>CAJHYH010000069.1_pt1 | contig 11150 bp, 7 predicted proteins | sample 9198661 | NCBI WGS metagenome assembly CAJHYH01 (sample SAMEA7708356, study PRJEB35096) | sediment metagenome | biome: marine neritic benthic zone biome [ENVO:01000025]; feature: sediment [ENVO:00002007]; material: shallow marine sediment [ENVO:03000034] sea grass bed [ENVO_01000059] ... | reverse complement strand
GGAGTGAGAACGCCGCCTGGGGCCGAAAGATGCCCCCTCAAACGGGTCTCGGGTTAGGGGGCTTTGAACGGGAGCAGTATCCGCCCCGTGGCCACATCAAGATTTTTCCAGGTCTGGCGAAGCCCCACCCGCGCCAGCGCAAGCTGGCTCGTGGCCTGGTTGAGGTCCCGCTGGGCTTCGTTGAGCCGGACCAGGGAAGCCTGCCCGGCATTGAATTCCTTGTCCACCAGATCCCGATTGCGCTTAACCAACTCGGCGTTGTTCTGCTGCAGGAGCAGCTCGCGCTGGGCCGTCTCCACGTTGGTGATGGCTTCGCGCACCTCGGAGGCCACCGCGATGCGGGTGCCGTCCAGGATGTCTTCGGCTTCGTTTTTTTGAAATTTGGCTTCGGCCAGACGGGCCCGGCGCTCGCCGCCGGTGAACAGCGGATAGTTTAAAAACAGGCCCACCGTGCTGCCGAAATCGTCTTTTTCATAACTCGGAGAATTATCCTGTTCACCATCCACGGAAGCCCGGAATTCGACCTCGGGCCAATATTGCGACCGGGCGATGCCCACGCCGGCCTCCGCCTGGTTGACGATTGACTGATCCCGCACAATATCGGTACGATTCTCGAGGGCGTATACGATGTTCTCCGTATCGGCTGGGGCCGCCAGGTCTTTTTCGGTTTCCGGCTGGAGGGCGGAGAGTTTCAGGGTTTGCGGCAGACCGGCGTCCGGTATGCCCATCAGCGCGGCCAGACCGATCATGGCCAGCCGATAGTCGCGGTCAAAACCGTTGCGCGCCGAGCGGGCCGCATTGACCTGCACCTCGAAATTAAGCACGTCGCTGAGGGAACCCGTGCCCACCCGCATGCGCGCCCGGGCCTCATCCAGCTGGCGGGTGTTGAATTCTTCGTCGGCATCGGCAATGGCAATGTTCTCCTTGGCCAGCTGGGCCACATAATAATTGTCGGCGATGGCCGAAAGCAATAGCCGCCGCGCCTCCATCAGCGAGGCCAGGTTCTCCGTTTCACCGAAGCGCGCCCTGGCGTTGTCGTAATGGCGGCGAAATCCGTCGAATACGGTCCAGGTGGTGATCATCTCGACCCGGTAGATATTGGTGGAATCATCGTCATCCCCGGTCCTGATCGTTGCGCCACCTGTAATGACCCGTTCCTTTCTTTTATTGTTGGAGATTTCCTCACGCCGATACGAACCTTCAGCACCCAGAGTCGGCCAATAAGCCGCCTGGGCCTGGCGCACGCGCGCACGGGCCTGATTGACCCTCTCGGAAGCGGCCATCAGATCGGGGTTCTGCATCAACCCTATGCGCTGGGCCGTTTCCAGATCGAGGACCTCAATGGTCTCCAGATTGATATCGGCCGTTTTGGTGTCAACCGGTATATCGCCGGCCGCATTCACCGTAGCCGTTATTCCGCAAAATAGCAGCCCTGTCAGCGTTGCCTTCCATAATACCTTTAAAATATGCATGCCATCGCTTCCATGTGGTGATTGGACGTATTCAATTCAGACGGGTCAGCACCGCCTTCTCGGTAGAGGATACGAATTCGCCTTCAAGCGCATCACGGGGTTGGCGCCGGGTGGCGGGCTCCACCTGCTCCCGGGTGGGCCATTGCTTGTGGCGCAGTTTATACACCAGTCGGCGCATATCATTCAAGATGACCAGCAGGCTCGGGATCAGCACCAGGGTCAGCACGGTGGCGAAGGCCACGCCGGCCGCAAGCGCCAGCGCCATGGGGATCAGGAACTTGGCCTGTAGATCCGTTTCGAGGATCATGGGCGCCAGTCCGCCGACCGTGCTGAACGAGGTCAGGATGATGGCCCGGAAACGGCGGCGGCCGCCATTGATGATGGCCTCGAAGAAGCGCATCTTGAGTGCCAGGTTTTCGTTGATCCGCTCAATCAGCACGATGGCATCGTTGACCACCACGCCTGTGAGGGCGACCATACCGAAAATGCTCATCAGCGACAGATCGTAGCCAAACACAAAATGGCCGACCACCGCACCGATAATGCCGAAGGGCACAGTGAACAGGATTACGAAGGGTTGCGCGTAGGAACGGAACATGGTGGCCACGATGATGAAGATCCCCAGTACCGCTAAGGGAAAGCCCACCTTGAGACTGGCAAAGGATTCCCCCATTTTTTTCTTCTCGCCCTTTTGGGCCACCAGCAAGCCGGGATACTGACGTTCAATCTGGGGGAAGAAGTTGGCCGCCAGTTCGTTGAAGATCTCGTTGGCGTTGGCCTTGCTGGTGTCCACGTCGGCGCTGACGGCCACCCGACGCATGCCGTCCGTGCGGGTAATGGTGGAATAGCCCGGCGTAAACTCGACATCGGCCACCGACAGCAGAGGCACTTCGCGGCCTTTCGGCGTGCGGATGCGGATATTCTCTATATCGGAGACACGGCGGCGCTCATCCGCGGTGTAGCGTACTTTGACGCGGATATCATCCCGGCCGCGCTGCAGCCGCAAGGCTTCGTCGCCATAAAAGCCCGCATAGACCTGGTGGGCCAGATCGTCCACCGTGAGCCCCAGGACGCGGGCTTCCGGCTTGAGCCGCAGCCGCATCTCGTTTTTGCCGGGCGAGAAATCCGAACGAATTTGGTATACGCCATCAAATTTGCGCAGCTGCTGCATGAGGGCGTCCGCAGCCGCCAGAATCTCAGGCATCTTTCGACCCTGGATCCAGATCTCGATGGGGGCGCCCGGGGGGCCGGCTTCCATTCCGGCAAACGTCAGGGATTTAACGCCGGGAATGTTGCCGACGACTTTTTCCCAGGCCACCATCAGATCCTGGGAGTGGACGCCACGGTCTTCCGAATCCAGCAGAATGGCCTGCACGGCCCCGAAGTGGGGACCGCTTTTGGGCCAGTCCTCCAGGGTCTGCCCCACCAGGGCCAGGCGGTGTTTCACCAGCGGAGCCCCCGTTTTGGTGGGATATTGTTTTTCCAGCTCGACCAGGGCCTCCTCCACCTGACGCACCGCGCTGCGGGTCACATCAGGCGGGGTGCCGTTGGGATATTCCACCGTGGCGGTCATGACGAAGCCATCCAGTTCGGGAAACACCTCGAATTTGAGAATCCCTCCCATGAGCAGCCCCACGGCGACCATCAGGACACTCACCGCGGAGCAAAGGGATACGTAACGCCAGTTGAGCGTCATGCTCAAAAAAGGCGTATAGACCCGTTCGACAAACCATTCCATGCCGCGACTGGTGGTCCGCTGCACCACTTCCAGGCGGCGAAACAGCTTGTCCGATTTGGTGGGCGCTCGGTTCACATCCGGCAAATGACTGAGATGGGCCGGGAGAAGAAAGAGGCATTCCACCAGGGAAACCGCCAGACAGGCGATCACGACCATGGGCAGAATGGCGATGAATTTGCCCATGATCCCGCTGATATAGGCCAGTGGCAGAAAGGCCACAACCGATGTGACCACGGCGGCGACCACCGGCAGCCCCACCTCGTGGACCCCGTCCACAGCGGCCTGCAGGGGCGGCTTGCCGGCTTTACGATGGAAATAAATAGCTTCGCCGACGATGATGGCGTCGTCCACCACGATCCCCAGCACCATGATGAACCCGAAGAGCGACACCATATTGATGGTGCCCCCGATGGCCCACATGATCGCCAGCGCGCCCGAGATGGAAACCGGAATCCCCATCCCGCCCCAGAAACTGAGCCGAACATTTAAAAACATCCACAGGAGCAAAAAAACGATCATCAGCCCGATGATGCCGTTTTTGAGCAGCAGATTGATGCGCGCCCGCAACATGTCGGTGTTGTCGTAAAGGATTTTGAGATGGGTGCCCGGCGGGATTTGCTGCCCCTTCTGGACCACATAGCGGTTGACTGCCTTGGAGATGACCAGCGCGTCTTCTTCCTTGGTCTTATAGACGACCAGGGTTACCGAGGGCACCCCGTTGATGGTGGCCTGGATGGGGTCTTCCGCAAAACCGTCCACGATGCGTGCCAGTCGGTCGAGGGTGATGATCTCCCCCTCCGGCTTGGCCAGCACCACGATCGCGGCCAGTTCCTTGCCGGTATACTTGCGGCCCATGGTGCGCACCCGGATCTCCTCGCCCTGGGTGCGGATGGTGCCGCCGGCCAGGTTGAGATTGCTGCGTCGTACCGCTGCCGTGACCTGGTCGAAGTTCAGGCCGTATTCCCGCAGGCGCTGCTCGCTGACCTCGATGGCGATTTCGTACTCCCGCGTCCCGAATACCCCCACCTGGGAAATCTCGGGCAATTGCTGCAGATCGTCTTTGACTTCTTCGGCCCACTCCTTGAGCCGCCGCTCGTTCATGTCACCCGACAGGTAGAGCAGTATGACCGGATCCTTGAGCATCAATTCGCTGATCACGGGCTCTTCGGCATCGACCGGAAAAGTTGAGATGGCATCCACCTTGCTGCGCACGTCGGCCAGCACCTTGGCGACGTCGTAGTTTTCCCGGACTTCGATAGTGGCCGAAGCCTCATTTTCCCTGCTGTTGGTGGTGTATTGTTTGATGCCCTCCTCGGCTTCGATGGCCTCCTCGATCTTGCGACTGATCCCCTCTTCCACTTCCTCCGGATCGGCACCGGGATAAGGGACGGAAATCGTAACCATATCCAGCGAGAATTCCGGGAAAGTCTCCCGGATCATGGACAGGGCGGCCATGCCGCCAACCAGGAAAATCATCACCAGCACGATGTTGGCGAAAACGGTATTGCGGGCAAATGCAGCCAGAAGCGACTTCATGATCGTCCTATTTCAGGGAGTTGGGTTGCGCGAATCGGTTTCGAATTCTGTCGGGCTACGAAGGGCTTGCGCTCTCCGTATCGCGAGCCGGGTCTGTCCGGCGGATTTTTACGAGGCTGTTTTCAAGGGGATCGACCAGGCGCGTCACGATGACCTGCTCACCGCCCATCAATCCGCGGTCGACAAAAGCCTGCTCTCCCTGGATACGCGCCACCCTTACCTCGATGGTTTTAAGCCGATTGTCGCGGACCACATAAACCGTGTTTTCAAAGCTTACGGCCCAGCGCGGCAGTGCGAATACCGCGGGCATAATCTTGCCGGGAATTTCCACGCGGCAAAACATCCCCTCGACCAAAGGAATCCGGGCGGGAGCGCCGGTTACGGCCTCGGCCGCGCTGATCCGCACGGCCACCGTCACCGTGCGGGTTTCCTTGTTGAACTCCACCACCCGGTGCAGGGTTCCCTGCCAGTACTGACCATCCATGGCTTCGGTCCATTTAATGGTGCAGGCCACTGGTTCCAATTCACCGAACCAGGCCCCGCCGGATGATGGGGCGTCCATTCTGAAACGCAGCCACTGGCGCGCATCCCGACTGTCAATGGGGATATGGATCTCCAGGATGGAATCATCGGCCAATGTGACGGCGGCAATTCCCGTCTGAACGTATTGCCCCTGCTCGATGGCCACACTGCGCACGCGCCCCGTGAAGGGGGCTTCCACCACGCAGCGTTCGAGCCGAATGGCAGCAATCTCCTGGCGGGCCTGCGCGGCCTTGAGGCTGTTCTGGGCCTCACGGATCTGAATCGGGTACAGGGTCACGGCCTGGGCCATCTGATCGGCCAGATCCTGGGCACTGTTGGCGGTACGCTCGGCGGCATCGACACCCGAGCGGGTTCCCACGCGGTCCTTTTCGTAGAGATCCTTCAACCGGTCGAACTCGGCCTCGGCCAGGCGCTGACTGCGGCGCAGCGTTTTAAGGCGGTCCGCGTCGATCGCCGCCTGTTTCTTGAGGCGCAGGATGGTGTTTTGCCACTGCTGGACCGAAGCGGCGGCCTCGCTCTGGTCCGCGCGGTAATCCCGGTCGTCGATCCGGAAAAGCACGACATCCTTGGCGACGATTTCGCCGGCTTCAAGCTGCGGGTGAACCATGACGATCCTGCCCGGCACCTCGGGTGATATGGTTACCATGTCCAGGGGACGGGCCTCACCAAAGCCCGAAATGATCACCGGGACATCGCGGGCGATAACTTCCTCCACCTCCACATGCAGGGGACGTTCGTCCAGGCGGGCCTCAGCCGGCGGTTTTTTCATGGATGCCAGCGCCAGCATGGAAACGACGCCGATCAGGAGGACAATCGTGCAGATAATGAGCCGCTGAAGGGCCTTGGGACCTTTTGCATTCAGATTATCAGCCTTCATGATGTCACGCTTTGATTTCTCTCATTGTTTGGTCGTGTTCGGTCGCCGTTTCTTCCGCGATTTTCACGGCGCCGCAGCCACTTGGTGCCTTGTCAATGGGCGCGTTCGCACCATGTTGTTGGGTCGTCACAAGGTGCTCAAAGGTTACGATAAGTCCTGACGGTTTCCGGGCTGCCCTGCGATTCCGCGGGGCCTAATTCGGAATCTTGTGTCGGGTGGCGGCCTCTTCGGCATCCAGCACCCGTTTGAGCCGTTTGAGCACTTCACACCACATGTTCGCCGTCTCGGCCCCGGCTTTCTCAACCAGTCGCTCGAAAGCGGCCAGCAGCACATCGTTGACGCGCTCGAAGTCCGCCTGCACCGCCGGTGCGATGCGCACATCCATGCGGCGGCGGTCGCTGGTACTGGGCTCCCGGGTAAGAGCGCCTTTTTCCACCATGCGATCCACCATGGCCGACGCCGAGGGGGCGGACACCCCCATGAGCACCGCGAGTTCCGAAATGGATACCTTGCCGCGTTTCTGGATCAACATCAGGGCATGCATCTGGTTGACCGAAAGCTCGCCACAGACGCTACGGTTGCCCTCGGCGGCCAGAATTTGAGCAATGTTGCGGTCCACGAAATCACGCATGGCCCGCCCGGTGGTAAAAATATAGCGGGCCTGCTCCGCCAGCGTCTCTCTTGCCATACAATTAAACCCTTCTAAATTTGCACCGTACTAATTTTTCGTTATCCACAATTTAAACAATATTAATTATTAGTATACCTAGATTTTGTTGGTGTCAAACGCCGGCGGTTCTTTTTTTGCCCGTCCGGTCCCAGGCTGGAAAGTGGCCGCAAGACCGAACCGGCAACTGCCGCGCAAGACAGGTATTAAAATCGTGTATCCAAGTTTTTGGCGTTCAACATTGACGGTCGCGCAACAAGTCCGATATCCCCATTGCGCATGCCCTCAGACACTGCGGCGCACCGCATGTTCTCCTCCTTCCGTGGGCTTCGCAGTCCTTATCACGAACTTGTCGCGAAGCCGGCTGGAAAGCGACCTGATTGGGACGCATCAATATCAATTTCTTTGCTTTGGATTGTGGAGATGGCAGGCCCGGGATACTGGATGCGTGGCGTTCGATCAGCCGTTAGCGGTCACAAGCTAAAACCTCTCAATGCCGATCAAGCGTCCCTAAAGGCCGTGGTCAGAAACGCCGAGAGATCGGCAAGCGTGACGGGCCGGACCACGGAACGGCCGATGGCTTCCAAACAAACGAAATGCAGGGCGTCGCCCTGCCGCTTTTTGTCCTTCCCCAGTGCCTGCAGGATATCTTGCGGCGCGGTCGGCAGAGCGGTTGGCAGCCCCAGGCGCTTAAGCAGTTTTTCAAGCCGCTCCAGCTCACGCCGCGGAAAACCCGTGACATGGTTTGAAAAATGCGCGGCAATCACCATGCCGATACTGACCGCTTCTCCGTGGGCCAGACCGGTGCATTTCTCGATGGCGTGTCCGAAGGTATGTCCGAAATTGAGCTTGCGGCGCTCTCCGGCTTCCTTTTCATCGCGGTTGACGACCTGGGCCTTGATCACCACCGAGCGGTGTACGATATTTTCGATACAGGCCAAATCCAGCTGCTCGATCAGGGGCACGCTGGCCTCGATGGCGTCGAAATAGTCCCTGTCGTAGATGGCTGCGTGCTTGACGATCTCGGCCAGTCCATTGGCAATCTCGTGCGACGGCAATGTCGCCAGCAGTTCGAGGTCGCAGATCACGAAACGGGGTTGGTTGAAGACGCCGACCATATTCTTGAAGCCGCTGAAATTCACACCGTTCTTGCCGCCGACACTGGCATCCACCTGGGCCAGCAGCGTTGTGGCCACAAAACCGTAGGGTATACCGCGCATGTAGGTGGAGGCCGCAAAACCGGCGACATCGCAGACCAGGCCGCCGCCGATGGCTACCAGGAAAGTGAAACGATCGGCCTCGCGCCGGATCAGTTCGCGGTAAATATGCGCCACGCTCTCTAGGGTTTTGATCTTCTCACCGGTACCGATCCTAATCACTTCGGCCTTTGGAAATCGATGGCCATGCAGGCGTTCGATATTGGTATCGGTAACGATGACGGTTCGGACGTCTGAAGGCAGATAGGCGGACAGGTTTTCGATTCGCTCGCCCACGGCAATTTCCGAAGGACCGGACTGCCCCTGAATACGCAAAGTGTTCACGTAATGCTCCCGTTTTGACGATCGCCCTGCTTGCCGCCTGCCGCCCCTTCATGACGGTGGTGCAATCTCGCCCCCGCCGAAGTTGCACAATCAACGCCAGCGACCGCAGGCATTGCAGCGGCGCTCTTAGAAAAGATCGGCGATATGGCGCACCTGTCGGCAGAGCTTTTCGAATTGATCCGGAAACAGGGACTGGGCCCCGTCACTCAGGGCCTGGTCCGGTTGATGATGCACTTCGACCATCAATCCATGCGCGCCGACGGCAGCCGAAGCCCGCGCCAGGGGAATCACCTGGTCACGGCGTCCGGCCGCATGGCTGGGATCGATAATGATGGGCAGATGGCTCTCCTTCTGGACATAGGGTACCGCTGAGAGGTCCAGCGTATTGCGGCTGTGATGGACGAAGGTGCGCACGCCTCGCTCACAGAGAATCACCCGGGTGTTGCCCCCCTCCATGATGTATTCGGCCGCCATCAACCATTCGTCGATGGTGGCGGCCATACCGCGTTTCAGCATGACCGGCCGCTGGGAACGGCCGGCACGCCGCAGCAGGCTGAAGTTCTGCATATTGCGCGTACCGATCTGGATGATATCGGCGTACTCTTCAACAACGTCGAACGTATCCAGGTCCATAACCTCCGTTACCACGGGCAGGCCGAAATCATTCCGCACCTTGGCGAGAATCTTGAGGCCCTCCACCCCCAGTCCCTGGAAGGAGTAAGGCGAGGTGCGCGGTTTGAAGGCACCGCCGCGAAACATGTGGGCACCGGCAGCCTTTACTTTGGCGGCAATGGTCAAGGCCTGCGCTTCCCCCTCGATGGCGCACGGCCCTGCGATCAGCGTCTGGTGACCGTTTCCAATAGCGACATCGCCTATCTGGATCACGGTGTCTTCCGACTGCGATTCGCGGCTGACCAGTTTATAGGGACGTGTCACCGGTATCAAATCCTTGACGCCGGCCATACCGATGAAACTGGCGGTGTCCACCGCTCCCTTGTTGCGCAGCACACAAATCGAGACCCGGTCACCTCCCGGTATCGGACGGGCTTCATAGCCGCGTTTTTCTACCATTTTGGATACGGCGTCGATTTGCTGCGGGGTTGCATTTTTTTCCATGACGATGAGCATCGGCAAGTCTCCCGAATTTTGAATTGTGTGGTTACGTCTTTTCCGCGGGCGTATTAGCCCGCACAGCGTGTTCCAAAGCGGTCAATAAACAGGAAAGGCCGCGGTATCGGTCCGCGGCCCAAAAAAACCGCGGCTTGGGATGGCCACGGTCCTAAATCTAAAATTTTCTGCAGGGTCAGATGATCAGGATCCGGCGGGCGCACCCTTTTGGGTCGCGGCGCCACCAGTGCCAGTAAAAACCACGCGTCATCCCCTTGTGTCGGCCCTGCCTTTTCATGGTTCCCAATCCTGTCCCTGATTACCGAGATCTATACCGAATGCCATTTCCCCTTGTCAAGCCTTTCAGGCCGAGCGCGCGTTTGCCTGGTGGCATTTTTATGTAAAGGCCGTCGGTGTCGGTGGGTTCCCACCCGGCCTATAGGGTTTTTCGCCCAGCCGTATTCATGTTATGCAGGACCGTAATTTGCTATCGAACAGCAGGCGCAAGTATCCGTATACGCGAAGCACTGATAGGCGTGGCCTCCAGATCACGGGCAAGCGGCCGGCATCATTTCCCAATGCGCGCAAGCATCCGGCAGTCGTTGCCCGCAACCGCCCGCGGTGAAACAATGTCGGGGGGTCTTTGACGGTTTATTTCGCGGCCCTGTTGCCCGACCCCAACCTCTTTGCCCCAAGGAGGCACCAAATGCCAGCCGACTGGATTCCTTTTGAAGAAGGAGAATACTGGGTCAAACAGGCCTATATCGTCGCCCGGGGGGGGGCGGCGGTAGCACTCGAAAAACCTTACATCGAGGTCGCCAAAACGGCTTCGGGTAAACGCCACCTCATCGGCAAAGGCCTCGTAGTCAACCTGCTTGTCGTCGAACTGCTGGAAGAGAGTGACGAACTCGACGTATTGCTCGACCTCGGGGGTGATTTCAAATACCACCTCGTTGAGCCTAACATCAGCGCTGGTAAGGTTTTCGCCGCGGAAACCAAATCAACGCTCCAATTCGCGCCTTCAGGTCCCTGGGAATCGCTGAGTGTGGAAGCATTTGAGAGCCGCCTGGCCGCCTTAATACGAATCGACGGTGAGGCGAAATAACCGCCCTTGAATTGAAAACCGCCTTTAGCCGCCTGCAGCCAGGCGATCGCCTGGAATCCGTGGGCGGGCCGCCTCGCAGCCACCTGAACGCAAAGCAGAATCGGCACCGCATCGCCGGCGGCCCCTTCAGCGTCGGCCATGAAATTGACCCGTGGCCTTCACCCCGGACCACCTCGCCGCAATTGATGATGGACTCTTAGGCCGAGTTATGCTAAAAGTGTTTGATTAAGCAGCGAATATCGGCGTTTTGTTTATCCTTAGGATTGCGTTCCGGCAGGCGCATTGGGAACGGCCTTCTTGCGGGAATTCAGCGCCGGAAAGGAAACTAAGGAAACGGATGTTTATCAAGGTTTGGGGATCAAGGGGTTCCATCCCGGTCTGCGGGCCGGAGTACCTGCGCTACGGTGGTGACACGACTTGCCTTGAAATCGTCACCAAGAGCGGCGATACCTTCATCGTCGATGCCGGTACCGGCATTCGCCGCCTCGGCAACCAGTTGATGATTGACCAGCGCTACACCTACCATTTTCTCATCACCCACGGCCACTGGGACCATCTGATGGG
>CAJHYH010000774.1_pt1 | contig 11157 bp, 4 predicted proteins | sample 9198661 | NCBI WGS metagenome assembly CAJHYH01 (sample SAMEA7708356, study PRJEB35096) | sediment metagenome | biome: marine neritic benthic zone biome [ENVO:01000025]; feature: sediment [ENVO:00002007]; material: shallow marine sediment [ENVO:03000034] sea grass bed [ENVO_01000059] ... | reverse complement strand
TCATTTTCTGATGATAGGTGACGTCCAGCCGGTCGACGGTGCGGGTCTGGCCGTAGCAGAGCTCCACCTCCACCTCGTCGGGCTGGATTTCCCCCAGATTGACCATCACCGTAATTTCCAGCATGTCTCCCACCCGCAAAGGCCCCTCGGCCTGGGTGACCGGGAAGTCGATCACGACCTGGGGCCAAAGTTTGCGCATGCGTGCGCTGTTCTGGCTCCTGTGGACGGCTTCCGCGGCCTGATCGTCCAGCAGATCATGGTAGCTTTCAGCCGCCGCCCGGTAAAAGAGCTGGTTGTAGTCGCTGACCATACGCTGGGCGCTGAAACCCTGCATGGCCATCTTCATGGAGGCTTTCATCATACCAAGCCAGCGCAAAGGCAACCCGCCGCTCTCGCGCTCGTAAAAACAGGGTACGATTTCATTTTCAAGGGCGTTGTAAAAGGCCTGGGCCTCGATACGGTCCTGGTAGTCATAATCTTCAAACTCTTCGCCCCGGCCGATGCGCCAGCCGCGGTCGGCATCATAGCCTTCGCACCACCAGCCGTCGAGAACGCTCAGGTTGAGAACCCCGTTGACGGCTGCTTTCATGCCCGACGTGCCGCAGGCCTCGAATGGTCGGCGGGGATTGTTGAGCCACACATCCGCGCCCTGGAGCAGGCGGCGGGCCAGATGCATGTCGTAGTCTTCGATAAAAATAAAACGATGTCGCAGGTTGGCGTTGCGCCCGAAGTCCACCAGACGCCGGATGAGCTCCTTGCCCTCGTCGTCGTGGGGATGGGCCTTGCCGGCGAAGATAAACTGGACCGGCCGTTCGGGGTGATTGATCATGGCTTCGAGGCGTTCCGGATCCTGCAGCAGAAGGTCGGCGCGCTTGTAGGTGGCGAAACGGCGCGCAAAGGCGATGGTCAGGACATCCTGATCGAGAACGGCTTCAACTTCCTTCATTATCGTTATGGCGGCGTTGCGCCGCCCGTATTGCTGCGCCATCCGCCGCCGGCAGGTGCGGATGAGGCGCGCGCGGCTGATTTCGTGGGCGTGCCAGAGCTCCTCGTCGTAAATTTCGTCCAGGCGGTTGCTGGCGCTGGACTGGCGCGCGGCCAGGTGCCAGTCGGGGCCGATGTAGCGCTCGAAGAGCAGTTTGTTTTCCGCCGAGGTCCAGGTGGCGATATGTACCCCGTTGGTCACATGGGTGATGGGGACTTCGTCTTCATTGATCCCCGGCCAGAGATGGTGCCACATGCGGCGGGCGACTTCGCCGTGAAGTTCACTCACCCCGTTGCAGTAGGCCGACATGCGCTTGCCGAGGATAAACATGGAAAGCGGCGTCTCGGGACCGGCCCCTTTGGGTTGCCCCCAGGCGACAATGTTCTTCAGATCGGTCTCAAGGGCGTCGGCAAACGGCTTGAGGCCGGGCGCCACCATGTCCACCGGAAAATCGTCATGACCGGCGGCCACCGGGGTGTGCGTGGTAAACACGGTGGTCCGCGGAATGATTTCAAGCGCGGTTTTGAGATCAATGCCGTGGGTGGCAACCATATGATGCAGGCGCTCCAGGCTGGCGAAAGCGGAATGGCCCTCGTTCATGTGCACCACCCAGGGAATACGGGCGAGGGCTTCCAGAGCGCGCATGCCGCCGATGCCCAGCACCAGTTCCTGCGTCAGACGCTGCCGACTGCCGCCTGAATAAAGCCGGGCGGTGATATCGCGGAATTCCGGCGGGTTTTCGCGTACATTCGTGTCGAGCAGATAGAGGGGGATACTGCCCACATGTATGCACCACACCATGGCGTGAATCGTTCCCTCGGGGCCCTCCACCGAGATCATGATTTCCTCGCCGGAGGCCCCTCGGGCCCGCTCGACGGGCAGCATATAAACATCGTTCTCAGGATAGGCTTCCTGCTGCCAGCCGTCATCGTTCAGGTACTGACGAAAGTAGCCCTGGCGATAGAAGAGCCCGATGCCCACCAGCGGCAGGTTGTGGTCGGAGGCGGCCTTTAGATGGTCCCCGGCCAGGATGCCCAGGCCGCCTGAATATAGGGGCACGCTTTCATGCAGGCCGAATTCCATCGAAAAATAGGCGATGGTCGCATCGGCGGTGTAGGGGGGCTCCTGGGGCGGCGGATGGCCGACCTGACGCTCGAAATTTTCACGCACACGTTCCATGTGCGCCAGAAATCCACGGTCGCGGGCCAGTTCTTCGAGGCGCTCCTGGGGGATGCGGGTAAAAAAAAGGATCGGGTTGCCGTCGCATTCGTTCCACACACCGGGGTTGATGCGCCGGAACAGTTCGACGGCATCCCGCTGCCAGCACCACCAGATATTGCGGATCAGGGTTTCCAGAAACGCCAGCGGTTCGGGAATGAAAGGAAAAACCTGGAAGGTTTGGATATTGCGCATGCAACTGCCTCCGTATGATGTCGCGTTGGTTGCCGTCGTGTGCCGATCGAGCCGTCATTGCCCCGCAGGGAAAAAATGGGGCGTCGCCCTGAACAATAATCGTTTGGGGCGTTTTCGCAATCTTTTATCCATCCTTGGCGGCGGTGAGCAGTCGCCAGACGCGCAGGGCTTCGCTGGCCGACCAGGCCTGGGCGTCGCAGCCGCGGGGGAGATGGGGCAGATCGCCGTCCAGGATCTCCGCGATATGGCCCAAACAGCCGCTTTGCATCCGTTCGACGGCGGATCCCAGCCAGGCCAGGGCTGCTGCCCGCCCTGCCGGGCCGTAGACCCGATACCAGGCTTCACAGAAGGAGGGAAAAACCCAGGTCCAGGCCGTGCCGTTGTGGTAGGCGGGCTTGCGTCGGGTGTCTTCGTCGCCGGTGTAGCGGCCCCGGTAGGGGTACTGCGGATCGCCCAGCAGCTGCCCCTGGTGGTGGATCGCAAGCGGCAGGGAAACCGGGTCGTCAGCCAGGCTGCGAATGCCGCCGGGCACCACTAATTTTTCACAGGCCTGCAGGACCCGGCGGCCGATGGCCGGCTGGGCAATGGCACCCAGGGTCAGCGCGAAAAGCTGGTTGGGGCGCAGGGCGTCGTCCACCAGGGCGTCTGCTGCCGGGCAGCCGGGAGGTCCGGTCAGGACATCCGCCAAATATCCCCGCTCCTCGATGAAATACCGTTCGCGGATGGCCGTGCGCACTTTTTCGGCGCGCTTGGCCCAGCGGTCTTTGTCCGAACCGGGGTCGATGGCCGTCAGCAGATCAAGGGCCGCATGCCACAGGGCCTGAATTTCGATCGGATAACCCTCCCGGGGGGTTCCGGCCGGGTGGTTGGTATCCATCCAGGTAAAATGCGAAGGGCTGAAAAGCAAACCGGAGGCGGCATCCATATAAACGCCGTTGGGTGTCCCCGTACTAAGCGCATGGCCCATGGCAATCAGAATCTCCCTCAGGCTTCGATGGCCGCAGCCTACGTCCAGAATCTCACCCTGCCCGGCATCCAAAAGATCGCGGCAGGCGGTGAAGAGCCAGAGCGGGGCGTCCGATGTGTTGCGATTGCGGGCGTCCTCGCCGCGGATCATATTGGGCAGGGTACCCCGGTCCTCGAACCGGGCAAACTGGCGGATAATGGTTCCCGCCAGTTCAATCTCCTCGGCGGCGATCAGACCGCGTACAAAAATCAGGGTATCTCGTCCCCAGTCGAGAAACCAGGGATAGCCGGCAATCACCGTGGCCAGATCGCCCCGCCGGACGATGTAGTGCTTCAAGGCGGATCGCAGGGCTTTTTCGGGGGGCAGGCGCGAGGTCGCGGCTTCCGGCTGAGGCTTTGATGCGCATGACGGCAGTGAACCGCCAGGGGGTAAAGCGGCGGCATCGAGACATGCCACGGCCTTCCCCTCGAGGTCGAATTGGAAATAGCCCGGACTGAAAAGGTCCGAATGCGGGTCCAGGCCCCGCTCCGCTTCCAGCGGGCGCGGCACCATGTAGGTCCATTCCGGTTCGATCACAAACTGACCGCGTGACAGGCGCATGCTGAGGCGGTGCGAGGGGTCCGGGGTGAAGTCAAACCCGCCCGGGGCGCTGGCGATCGCGGCTGGAAAGCTGTCTTCAGGTCCGGTAAATGCCTTGGTGGTTTCGTGAAAATTGCGGTCCTCGATATCCGGGCGCAGGATCAGGCGGACGGGTTTTTCTTCCGCCAGCGCATCGGGCCGGCTGCCGGCGCTCTGGCGTTTAAAGGTCATCAGCAAAGCGTTCTCCGCGGCCCTCATACGGAGGGCGATCTCGATGCAGACCGATTCGCCCTGGCCGGCGGGTACGCGAAACCGCCAGCAAATTCTATTATCGTCGTCGACGGCCACCCATTCGAGCAGATCGTGGCGCAATTCCTGGGAATAGCCCTGGAAGACGACCCAGGCGCGAAGGCGTGTCAGCATGATCCAGCGGTCTTCAGGGACGTCCGGATTGAGATTGGCGGCCAGCAGCGCATCGTAGCGGCTGTAGAGCTGTCCCCAGTGGATCGGCGTGTGGCACATGCCGCCGCGGCCGTTGGTGGCCAGAAAGATGCTGTCCCCCGCCGGCAGGTCATCGCGCCGCCAACTCCGGCGGATTCGAACCCGGCCGGGATCGCCCAAATAGCGCAAAGGCGTGAGGGTTTGCTGCACATCCCCTTGTGGCGGATAGAGGGAAAGATCGAGACAGCGGTCGACCGATGGCCGGGAGACCAGCGGCCTGAAAACGCTAAAATGGGTGCCATCCCCGGCGGGCAGCGCACTGACGGATTGAAGAACGTTTTCTCCCGCTGTCAGGCGTGCCCGAAAAGGGTGCGGCGCCACGATCAGCAGCAGGTGGCCGGGTGGTACCATGACCTGGCGCTTAAGATCGTGCGGGTAGGTCCAGAGGGTGGAGCGCGGCGCACCTTCGACGGTACTCCAGCGTCGGCAGCTGCCGGCCGGATCAGCCTGCAGGTCGGCGGCTAGTTGGTGGATGTCAAGATCGGCGATATCACCCATCCCTCGCAGCGCCACCATGATGTCGAGTACGAGGGCGCGTGCACGCTGGTTCAAGGCCCGCGGTGGGCGGCCAATTGTTGCAGGCGCATTCTGAAGCCTTTCGAGGTCTTCGGGATCGGTTGTCAGGCAGACTACCTGGCCGGCATCGAGCGGGCATTCGATCAGCCCTTCCGCCACTTTCAGCGGTATGCTTTTTCCCGAGAGAAGATCCAGGCCCGGGCGGCCCCGGAAGTCCAAGTGCTCGAGCGCCCACCGGGCCGAGGCCGGGTTCCGGTCGTCCAAATTGGCGGCGATCACCAGCGTGCGGCCCGAAGGGCGGTGGTGGCGCCGCATGACAGCGACATTGCCGCCATTGGCCTGGATCAGGGTCAGCTCGGTTTTATCGTGGAAAGCAGGGTGGTGTTTCAGAAGCGCCGTGAGGCGACCGATGGCGTCCACCTGGTTGGGGATTGCTCCCCAATTGAGGGATGGCGATTCGTGTACGATGATCTTTTCGCGGGCCAACCATTCAACGCCATTGGCAAAGGCGAACGCCCCGTGGGGCGCCATGAGGGCGCAGAGGGCGGTGCGCATCCGGGCCCAGGCGTGGGAGCGGGCCGCCAGTCGCTGATTGTCATGGGTTTCGGCAAAATGCACCACCAGTCCGTCCGTGCGGGCCATTTCGAGCGCGCCGGGCAGATAGCCTTCGATCTGCCGGCGGTCATAATTCTGGAAGAGCTCGGAGTAGGCCCAGTTGAAATTGGCGCGGTTGAGAATCTCGCGGGTCACGGAAATCTTGCCGCCCAGCCCTTCCAGAAAAAAAAGGGTGTCGGGAAACTGTTCACGCACCTTGGCCACGATGTAGCGCCAGGCTTCCAGCGGGATCATATAGCCGGCGTCGCAGCGGAACCCGTCGGCACCGCGACGGCACCAGGTTAAAAAGACGTCGGCCATATAAGTCCACAGCGCGCGTCTCCGATAGTCCAGACGGGTCAGGTCTTCCCAGGTCACACCCCAGGCCCCGGGCCGTTCGATTTCTCCCTCCGGGTCGCGCACCAGCCACTCCGGGTGCAACCCATGCAGGGCCGCCGCCCATCCCGTATGGTTGATGGCGATGTCCAGGAGCAGTTTGGCGTTGCGCCGGTGGACGGCGTCTACGAGTTCGCCAAACTGCTCCAAAGGGGTGGCGGCCGGATCGAATTCGGCCAGCGCCGGGTCCACGGCGATGAAGCTAAGGGCGGCGTAGGGGCTTCCGAATCGCCCCATGCGCGCGTAGGTCGTGGGCGTCGGATGAATCGGCAGCAGCTGAATGTGGGTGCACCCCAGCTTGCCGATGATGAAATCCAGTTGTCCCACCAAATCCCTGAAGGTGCCGGAGGGGGGTATGACGGCAAAACCCTGGTGGTCGAGCTCGCCAAGGGCCGGGTGGGCCCAGTCGTCGGTCCGGTCACCGCTGCGATTGGCGCCGAACTGGCGGACGAAAGCGTTGTAGATGATATTGGCGCAGCAGGTTTCGGCCGGCTCGACATTGATGATGGTGTTCTCGCCCGGGGGCCACACGGGGTCGGATTGGCCTTCGCCGAGGAAATAGCATTTGGCCTCGAAATGCCCCACCTGGTGGAGGGGCAGAACAATCTCGAAACGCCCCTCGTCCACCCGCCGCATGGGCAGATCGTGCCAGTCGTGGGCCAGGGGTGCCTGCTGGCGCTCAACGGCCATGATGATCTCTTTGCGCGTGGTGCCAACCCGGCCCAAGTTTGTGCGCACCCAGGCACTGCCCCGGTCGGGCTGCGGCAGGGTCAGCTCGAAGCGGACGGTGTCACCGCAAATCAACAGCTGGCGGATTCCGGTGGCGGGGGTCTGTTCCATGGCTGTGAGGGGGAGCTCCTTCTGAAATCCGTCGTCCGTCGCAGGCCGGATCGGGGCAATGATTCCGGCGCGCCGGCGCCACTATTCAACCGTGTTATCGTGTGGGCGTGCGAACCTGTAAGGTGTGCGCCCCATCTGAGAACGGCCGCCCGGGGCGACAGGGGCTCAAAACGTCATGTCTTCGCTCAGTATACTGCCGGCGGCGATTACCTTCTGGTCTGTACCGGGATTGGTCAGGCGAACCCGCCCCTTGACCGCAACCGAACGTTCAAAGCGAATGTCGCCCTGGATGCTCAACGCTTCACAGGCCAGCAGGGACGGCACGCCATCCGGGAAACGGGCCTCGAACTGGTCGATGCGGCTGTAGAATTCAGGGTCCAGGCTGATCAGTGGGTCGGCCGCCATACTCTGGGGATGCCGTTCCAGTTGTAATTTGTCGTTTAGCTGGAAGCGGTCCGAGCGGACGATCAGTAGATCGTTGCATTTTTTGACCGGGAAAAACCGGCCGCGCGGCACAAGGACGGCGCGGGCCTCTTCAAACAAACCAATGGCGGCACCCATGGCGGATTCGAGCTGATACACCGGCGGACTGTCAGGATCCCGTGGATCAAGGGTTTTCGGGTTAACTATAAGGGGCAGCTTGATCGTGCCCTGCTGCGTTATGAGATCCTTCAGGTCGGCCAAATTGACCCAGAGATTGTTGGTGTTGAAGTAGGCGTAGCGATCGATATCGCCACCATCGCTTCCGGCGGGAAACTGGGCCGATTCCCGCAGAATCAGGCCGCCTTCGGAACGAACGGCCAAATGCCCCCCTTTGGCGTCGGCCGGTGTCCGACGGGCGACCTCCATAATAAAAGGTATGGCGTTGGCCGCCATAAACCCCAGCAAGGCTGGATCCAGGGTGGCACCCAAATTGTCTGAATTGCAGATGAGGGCATAGCGGCAGCCCTCCGCGAGCAGACGGTCCAGCAGCCCTGACGTTTGAATCGCCGTGTAGATGTCGCCATGCCCAGGGGGATTCCACTCGAGGGCAGGTGCCTGGGGCCATGCGGCCGGCTTGAGATCGGCCTGTAAAATCTTGGGGAATTTGTTCTGGATAAAGGACAGGGGCGCCTTGCCATGGGGAATGGCCGCCAGGGCCTTCAGGGTCTCGGTGTGGGTGTTAAAGCTGTTCATGAAGGCCTGCCGGATGCCGCCGCGGGCAGCCTGCCGCATGATGATCTCCAGAAACGTCATGCTGTCCTTTACCGGCAGAAGGGCTTTGGGACCACTAAGGCCCATGCTGGTCCCCAGTCCACCATTCAGCGTGATGCGGACCGCCTGCGGCATGGCCTGGCGACCGGCGTCAACATACGGATCCAATAGCGCGGCCGCAATAACTTCGTCCTCGGACGGCGGCCGCAGGGCCTCGTCGCGGATAGTGCCGGTGGCCCCGTCGACCACTTCACAGTAGTAGCTCCTGAAGGTGTCGATCACCATGGCGTCCAGTCCCTCAGCCGTCATTTTGGCGCTAAATCGATCCAGTTGAGGATAGCGGTTTTTCATATGGACTCCTGATCTATCGCGTGGGCAGGCTATGGTGGATTGTGGTTCGGATGTTGAATATGTTTGACCCCACGCTGGCAGGCAGCGCGTCGGTTGGGGCTGCGGCACCGGGAAATCTAGCCGGTTTTGATACGCCCGGTGCCGTCGTGGGATTATATCGGTTCTACCCAGCCCATGGGGTCATCGGCTTTTCCATACTGGATCGCCGTGATGGCATCGAAGAGCTTCTGGGCCATGGGGCCCACCTTGCCGTCGCCGATCTGAAATACCTGATTCCCGAAGCGCAGTTCGCCGACCGGCGAGATCACGGCCGCCGTGCCTGACCCGAAAATTTCCTGCAGGCGGCCGGCGGCATGGGCGCTGATCACATCGTCGATGGTGATTTGCCTTTCAGCTACCGGCAGCCCCCACTTTTTCCCCTGGGCTAGAACGGAATCCCGGGTGATACCGGGCAGAATGCTGCCGTTGAGGGCCGGGGTGATCAATTCGTCGTCAATCATGAAGAAGATGTTCATGGAGCCCACCTCTTCGATGTATTTCTGCTCGACGCCATCCAGCCAGAGGACCTGGGTGTAGCCGGCCTGGTGCGCCTTGTCACCGGCCAGCAGGCTGGCGGCGTAGTTGCCCAGGGTCTTGGCCTCGCCGACCCCGCCGCGCACGGCGCGTACGTGTTCTTTGGTGACCATTATTTTGATCGGATTGAAACCTTCGGCATAATAGGCGCCCACCGGCGAAAGAATGATGAAGAAGCGGTAGGTGTGCGATGCCCGTACGCCCAGAAAAGGATCCATGGCCAGAATGGTCGGACGAATGTAAAGCGAGGTCTCGGGCGCCTTGGGCACCCAGTCGCTTTCGACCTGCAGCAGGGCCTTGAGGGCCTTCAACATGAACGCTTCGTCGAATTCGGGAATGCACAGCAGACGGCAGGATTTGTTCAGGCGCTTCATATTCTCCTGGGGACGGAAGAGCTGAATCACCCCGCCGGCTGTATGGTAGGCTTTGAGGCCTTCGAAGACGCCCTGTCCGTAGTGGAGAACCATGGTGGACGGATCCATCGTAATGGGGCCATAGGGCTCAATGCGTGGATTGTGCCATCCCCTTTCCGGATCGTAGTCCATGTTGAACATGTGGTCTGTAAAACGGGTTCCGAATCCAAGGTTGTTGTCGTCCGGTTTGGGTTTCAGGGATGCGGCCTTGGTTATGGTGATATCCATAACATCCTCCTGCTGTGCAAGGTTGGGGCTGTGAACCCGCGGTAGGCGATAGGGATCACGGCTTTTCGATTCTCAGTGGCAGCATGTCTCGCCCGTCGGGTCGACGGCCGCAGCAATTCAATCTGGAAAATAAAATTTCATAGCATGCTGGTTGGGTAAATCAAGCCAAATCCAGTGGTTTGCCCTAAAATGGTTCGGGGGCGTTTGACTTGGGGGGGGTTTCCGGATAATGAAGGGGCTCCCGGATTCCAGGGCATCCTGCACGAACCGGGAAAATACACTGAATATACACTTGGAGGCTTTACGCATAAGATGACCGATAACAATCAGAAAGACGCCATGGCCCAGATCACCCCGCAACGCGTGGGGCTGAAGAGCCAGTTTAAATTCAAGTGCCACCCCGAGGTTTCGTGCTTCACCAAGTGCTGCCGGGGCATCAACATCACCCTGACCCCCTACGACATCATTCGTCTGAAAAACCGGTTGGGGCTGGAGTCCGAGGAGTTTCTGGCGATCTACACCGAACCGCATATCATGGAGAAAACCGATCTGCCGATCGTGACCCTCAAGCTTCTCGACGACGAACAGCAGTCCTGCCCATTTGTGCGCGATGACGGCTGCATCGTCTACGAGGATCGCCCCACCACCTGCCGCTACTACCCCTTGGGCGTGGCCTCGCTGATGCACAAAGAGGATGCCGACGACGAGGGCTTCTATTTCTTCGTGGAAGAGCCGCATTGTAAAGGTTTTGAAGAAGACCAGGAGTGGTCGGTGGCCGATTGGCGCCGCGACCAGAGGGTTGACCGCCACGACGAGATCAACGCCGAATGGACCGATCTGGTGGTGCGCAAGCGCTCCTTCCCACCGAATATCAAGCTCACCGACCAGAGCAAACAGATGTTCTTCCTGTCGAGCTACAACCTGGACAAATTTCGGGAATTCGTTTTCGAGAGCTCGTTTCTGGAGCGCTATGAGATCGATGCGGAAACGCTGGAGAAAATCAAGGCGGACGAGGTTGAACTGCTCAATTTCGGTATGCGCTGGCTCAAGTTCATCCTCTTCAAGCGTGGTGAGTTCAAGCTCAAATCAGCGGAATCCCCATCCAAGTAAAATCAGCGCTTGCCGCCTGGTGAGGCCGCCGCGGCCCTGCAGACCAGGGGCCGCGGTTCTTACGGATGCAGGCCGGATATCCCCGTCAGACCCCGTCCAAGAAGCCTTCCAGGTCTTTACGCCATTTGCAGCCGGCGGCTTGGCAGGTAGCGGCCGCCATGTCTGTTGGCCAGGAGCGACTTCCCGACCCGTTGCCTTTAATGCTTTCCGACAGGACCATTCGCCCCGTGCCGTTCCGTCGGCGCAGGCGGCCCCTGGCGTCGTGGCTTCCGTTACAGTGGAACCCTTATACGATGGCGTTAAGTGGGCCGTCGCCAAGTCCCAGTTCGTTCGCCGGTAACCCCATGGCCCGGCCCAACAGCTGGATATAGAGAACGGCCGGCAGATCAGAACGGTCGACCGCTTCAGCGTCCGGGTTGCTGTGCGCGACGCCGAACTGAATCTGGCAATAGGTGCAGGCCGTTGCCAGCACCTGGGCGCCGGCCTCGCCGGCATCG
>CAJHYH010000588.1_pt1 | contig 11389 bp, 9 predicted proteins | sample 9198661 | NCBI WGS metagenome assembly CAJHYH01 (sample SAMEA7708356, study PRJEB35096) | sediment metagenome | biome: marine neritic benthic zone biome [ENVO:01000025]; feature: sediment [ENVO:00002007]; material: shallow marine sediment [ENVO:03000034] sea grass bed [ENVO_01000059] ... | reverse complement strand
GGTACGCTACGAACTGACCCCGTCCGAAGAGCACTGTAACATCTTCGCCACGGTGCATGGCGGCATCATCGCCACGCTCCTGGACACGGCCATGACGGCCGCGGTGATCGCGACCCTGCCCCGGGGGCAGCGCTGCGCCACCGCCGAAATCAAAGTCAACTACCTGCGGCCGGTGGTCGCCGCCACGGGCACACTGAGCTGCGAGGCCCGGGTAGTGCACGCCGGCCGGCGCCTGGCCACGAGCGAAGGCCGGGTGTGTGATCGCGAAGGGCGCGTACATGCCGTCGGCCTCTGCTCGTGCCTGATCTTCAAGACCCCCTGAGCCCGCCTGCCGCGCGGCGCGCGGGATCCCGCCCTCCCGGCTACTATCTCCCTTTTTGACATTTCTTTTACATCGCGCAGCGTGTTTCATCCTTATCATCAGAGCGGTCGACCCGGAGGCTTTTTAACGTAAGGGGGAAACAAGCCATGACCATCAAACTGCGCGATCCCATGAGCGGGCTGACCCATTTCATCGGGATCATCCTGGCCGCCATCGGCCTGGTCTTACTGCTGTCGCGGGGCGGCCAACCGTTCACGGCCTGGCATGCCGCCGGATTCGCGGTTTTCGGCGGGGCCATGGTGCTGCTCTATACCTGCAGCACGCTCTACCACTGGCTGCCCCTCGAAGGGCCCCGTCGCGAACTTTTCCGCCGGCTGGATCACATGATGATCTTCGTCTTCATTGCCGCATCCTATACGCCGATCTGCCTGATAACGCTGCGGGGCGCCTGGGGCTGGTCGATTCTGGGAACCGTCTGGGGTATCGCCCTGGCCGGTCTGGTCATGAAGCTTTTCTGGCTGGAGGCGCCGCGTGCCGTATACACCCTGATCTATGTCCTCATGGGTTGGGTGATTGTGGTGGGGGTCTGGCCCCTGAGCAGAGCCCTGGCCTGGCCCGGTCTGATGTGGATGGCCATCGGCGGCGTGTTTTACACGCTGGGGGCAGGGATTTATGCGGCTAAAAAGCCCGACCCCTGGCCGCGCATCTTCGGTTTCCACGAAGTCTTCCACGTCTTTGTGATGCTGGGCAGCCTGTCCCATTTCTGGATGACCTACCGCTACGTCTGAGGCCCGCGGACAGGGCCTCAGGCGATAACCTGGATGGCATTGTCGAACCGGGTGAGCGCCTCAAGGCCCCCTGCGGTGACCACATGGGTGTTCTCGATGCCCACCACCCCCCGGCCGGGAATGATCAGCTTGGGCTCCAGCGCAATGGTCATCCCCGCCTCCAGGGACATATCCTGCCCCTTGGCCAGAAAGGGGTACTCGTCCAGTTCCAGTCCAACGCCATGGCCGATAAAGCGAATGCGCTGGTCGTCGGCGCCCATGAACCATTGCCCCCATCCGCGGTCCGCGGCCCACTCAACGGCCGTGTCGTAGAGATCGCCGGCCCGCGTGCCGGGGCGGGCCTGCCGGCTAAGAACATCCTGGAGATCCAGCATGGCCTGGTGGGCTTCGAGGAGATCGGGCGGCAGGTCTCCCAGGGCGAAAATGCGCGTGTGATCGGCAATGTAGCCCTGCCAGGCAAAGACGTAGTCCAGCAGGATGGGCTCGCCCGGTTTGATGCGGTCGAAGCCCGCCCCCTGGGCCACGGCGGGACTGACGCCGGTGCCGCCGGTGGGGGAGGCCAGAAAGCTGGGGACGGTGGCAGGCGGACCGGCCAGAAGGTGCCCGTAGAACAGTTCGCCCCCCCACATGCGCATGCGCACGATGCCCTGGTGGCCGCGCCGCCGGGCTTCGGCCTCCACCCGACCGGCCAGCTCCACCTCGGTCATGCCCTCCCGGGCGATGTCCCTGACCGTGCCGGCCACGGCGTCCGCCTGCCGGGCGGCTTCCCGCATCAGGTCCAGTTCATAATCTGACTTGACGGCCCGGACCTGCCGCAGCCCGGGGGAGATGTCCGTCAGTTCGCTGCCTTCGAACAGGCGTTTGTATTGCAGGTAGAGGGCGGCGGGGATGACGTCCAGCTCCATTCCCAGCCGGGTGGGCCACGAATGACCATGGGTTTTGAGAATGTCGGCGATCTGGCGCGGGCTCTTCAGGGCCACGATGCGTTCCAGGGCCGATTCGGCCCGCGCCCGTGCCAGGCTTTTGCGTACCATCAGCACCGGGGTTCCCGCGGCCGGCACGTAGAGATGGGCCTGCTGAACGGTACCGGCCAGATAGAAAAGATCGGTGTTCTGAAGGATGAGGGCGCCGTCCAGCCCGGCCGCAGCAAGGTGCTGCTGGAATTGTTCGATCCGGCGGTGGAGTTCATCCCGGGGGGTGGTGGATGTCAACGGCGGCATAGACGTTTGCTCCTTAGTTTGATCTAAACCCTCCACCTCAGGTGGAGGCCCCGGATAGGTTTTAACGATCCGGGGTAAGATTTTTTATTGGTTTGTTCATTTTCTTCTGCGTAGAAGAAAACGAACCAAAAGAAGACGCCCGTGTCCCGCTTAATCCTGCGCGTCGCCCCGTCGGACGGTGCGCGCGGAAACTCGCTGCGCTCAGACAGGTCCGCGCGCTCTTCCCGCCCGACGCGTCGGTGCTCGGCGCGGGACAAAGGGAAATCGGAAAACCAAAAGTTCAAAAAATCGTTCTCAAGCTCGTTTCGAGGGGCTACCTGATGCCTCCCGCTCTGCGGAAGGAGACTCACTGTTGGGTCCGTTGGCCTGCCGTAAAGGTAAAGCCTTTCGGGGCGGCCTTCAATGGTCACGGTGATGGGCGGCGGTGTCAAAGGCCTGCACGGTCGCGGCCACACTGCGCCCGGGGCCCAGGCGCGCCGGCCGCCATTCGGGCGGAAACAGTTCGCGGTAGCGCCGGTGGCCGTAGCGCTGGTCGAGCAGCAGGACGGCGCCCCGATCGCGCGAGGTGCGGATCACGCGGCCCACGGCCTGGAGCACCCGGTTGAATCCCGGCAGTCGGTAGGCAAAGTCGAAACCGGCGTTCCGGTGGGTTTCAAAATAGTCCCGGATCAGGTCCCTTTCCAGTCCGATTCCCGGAAGCCCCACCCCGACGATCACGGCCCCGGCGAGCCGGTCGCCGGCCAGGTCGATGCCCTCGCCGAAGATGCCGCCCATGACGACAAAACCGACCAGCGGGCCGGGGTTGTCCTCGCGAAACTGCGCCAGGAAGGCGTCACGATCGGGCTCCCCCATCTGGGTGGTTTGCACGACGGCCGGCAGGTCCGGATGCTGGCTTGCAAAGCGTGCCTGCACCATCTGCAGATAGGCGTGGGAGGGAAAAAAGACCAGGTAGTTGCCCGGCCGCTGCCGCACCAGCGCGGCAATTGCGGCGACCACGGCGGTTGCGGTCTGCTCACGTTCGCGGAAATAGGTCGACAGGCTTCCGTCGATCATCAGGCAGAGGTTGTCGCGGGGAAAGGGCGAGGCCAGTCGCAGGCAGCGCGTGCGTTCATCGCCGCCGAAGAGGGTGTTGAAGTAATCGAAGGGGGTCAGAGTGGCCGAAAAAAAGACGGCGGCACGGCAGCGTGTAAGCGCTTCACCCAGCTGGCGGGCCGGGTCGATGCAGAAGAGCTTTACGGCCAGCTCCCGGGCATCGCCTTCATAGCAGGTGGCGTAGGCCCGGTCGTACTGTTCGGCCACGCGCAGGAAAGCGGAGACATCGAAGTAAAGCTGGATCAGGTCCTCCCGCCAGTCCGTGGCGATATTCTGCAGCAACCATCGTTCCGCGCGGGCCATGAAATGCATGAGCCGGGGCAGCAGATCATCGGGGCCCTCGGCGGCGGCCACGGACCCGCCGCCGTCCAGGCAGTCACGGCGGGCCGTTGCCAGCCAGGCGTTGATCCGGCCCAGTGCGCGGTAGAGGGTGGGGTTTTCCGCGCGCAGTTCGCGCCGCAGATCCAGAAAAGCCTGTTTGTGAAGAACGGCCGAGAACATCTCGCGGGAGCGGTCCACGAGGTTGTGGGCCTCGTCGATCAGGAAGGTGAAATCGTTGCCCTCTTCGTCGAAGAAGCGACGCAGGTAGACCCGGGGGTCGAAGGCGTAGTTGTAATCCGCGATCACCATATCGGTCCACAGGGCCATATCCAGGCTGAATTCGAAGGGGCAGACGGCGTGATCCTCGGCCAGACGCGAGAGGGTCGGCCGGTCCAGGGCCATCTCATCGAAGGCCGCCTGCCGGGCCTTTTTGAGACGATCGTAGTGGCCGCGGGCGCGGGGGCACTCATCCGGCCTGCAGGCGGATTCGGGGTGGGGGCAGAGTTTGTCCTTGGCCGTGAGGGTCAGGCTTTTAAACGCCAGCCCAGCGTCGCGAAGCAGGCCCAGGGCTTTCTCGGCCGCTCGCTGCCCTGTTGTGCGGGCCGTGAGGTAGAATACCCGGGACGTCAGACCGGCACCCATGGCTTTGAGCGCAGGGAATACGGCCCCCAGGGTTTTGCCGATGCCGGTGGGGGCCTGGATCATGGCGCGCGGCCCCTCCTGGATGGTGCGGTAGACGGTCACCGCCATCCGGCGTTGTCCGCGGCGATAGGCCGTAAAGGGGAAGGCCAGCGCACGGGTCGATTGGTCGCGCCGGCGGCGCCATTCATCCAGGCCTTCGGCCCAGGCCACAAATTCGGCTACGACGGCCTGGGCGAAGGCGTCCAGCGCGGCGAAATCAAAGTGCTGTCGTATTTCGAGGGTGCGCCCCGTCTCCAGATGATAATAGGTCAGCTGGACGTCGATCTGCGCCAGGCCGTTGCCGGCCGCATACATCCAGGCATAGAGCTTGGCCTGTCCCCAGTGCAGGGCATTGGGGGTTTCGCGCAGGGCGTCCAACTCCCGGCGGGTGGATTTGATTTCATCGATGACCGTGGCCTGGCCGTCTCGAAAAACCCCGTCGACGCGGCCGCTGATCTCGAGAACAATCCGCTCGGTCTCCAGGGTGTGGCCCACCGGCAGTTCCGGCGTGTAGCCCGCCGGGCGGGCGTTTAGAACCTTCTGGTGGGCCCGCAGCCCCTCCAGGGCCCGCTGGGTGCCCTTGAAGGACAGCTCCAGATCCCCGGATCGAAGTACGAAATCCACCAGGGTGCGCACAGCCACGGCAACAACAGGTTTCAATAGCGGGCCTTTCAGCTGAATCTATGAGTCGGGCCATCCGTTTCGGCGCCGTTGGGGGCACCCACCTTTGAAACACCCCAGACTAAGTTCTCGGGCGTTTAAAAGCAACCGCTGTAAACCATGAGGGCCGGCCTCGTTGGCCATCAAAAGAATCCTTGCATCTCCTGGCCGGAAATGATTAAGATGGCGGCCGTTTTCCGGACCGCGCCTTGCCATCATCCCCCTGGAATGCTATAAACGGCCGCCACGCCCCATTCCGCGCTCCGCCGGAGGAATCCGCCATGACCGACGCCATCACCTACGACGACGTGCTGCTCGTGCCATCCTATAACCACTGGGAATCACGCAAAGTGGTCGACATTTCCATCAGGGACAAGAGCGGCAAGCTGCAGCTCGATCTGCCCCTTCTGACGGCCAATATGGACAGTGTGACCGAAGCGGCCATGGCCAATTATATCGGCGCCAAAGGCGGCATCGGGGTTCTGCATCGCTTCGTGTCGATCGAGGACAACGTGCGCATGTTCAAGGCCTGCGAAGTCCCGGTCTTCGCCTCGATCGGCTGTTCGGGCGAGGATCTCCTGCGGGCCGAAGCCCTGCGCGATGCGGGGGCCGGCCTGTTCAACATCGACGTGGCCCATGCCCACGCCCGTTATGTGGGTAAAACCGTCAAAAAGATCCGCGACATGCTCGGACGGGAAGCCTGCCTCATGGCCGGTAATGTGGCGACTTATGCCGGCGCGGACTATCTGGCCTCACTCAGTGCCGACATCGTCAAGGTCGGCATCGGCGGCGGGTCGGTGTGCACCACCCGGATCAAAACCGGGTTCGGCGTCCCCAATTTGACCGCAATCAAGAATTGTGCCCGGGTCGACCGCTCGGTGGTGGCCGACGGCGGTATCCGCACCCCCGGCGATATCGTCAAGGCGTTGGCCTTCGGGGCCGATTTCGTCATGATCGGCAGCATGCTGGCCGGCACCCGGCCAACCCCGGGAGAGGTCATTACACGCCGGGACGGGCAGGGCAACGAATATACAGTCAAACAATATCGCGGCATGGCCAGCAGCGAGGCCCAGGACGACTTCCACGGCGGGATGACCGAATGGAAGACGGCCGAGGGCATCAGCCTGGATGTGCCCTATCGCGAAGATGAAGACATGATTCTGGCCGATATCATCGGCGGTCTGCGCTCGGGGCTGACCTACGGCGGTGCATCGACGATCCGGGAGCTCCAGCGCAAACTTGATTTTATCCTTATCACCCCGGCGGGACGCATCGAAAGCCAGGCCCACCGATCGCAGTAGGACTTGTCTCCGGCCTGCTAATTGACCAGGAAAGAGGCCCTTTGGCGGACAGACCCACATACCAGGACCTGGAACGGCAGATCCAATCACTGGAGGCCGAAATCGCCGCCCTGCGCCTGCGGGAGACATCACGCGACGAGCAGTTTGCCCAATACCAGACGGTGGCCGCCAACCTGCCCGATATCGTCTGGTCGCTCGACGCGAAGCTCAAGCCCACCTACGTCACCCCCTCGGTCAAGACCCATCTCGGTTTCGAGCATGAGGAAATCCGCGCGCGCAACTTTACGGCCACGCTCACCCCTTCCAGCCGCGATCAGTTCAAGCGGGCCCTGCAGATGCTGCGGCTGGGCATCAATCCCACCATGCTCGACCTGGAGCACCGGCACAAGAGCGGCACGGGTTTCTGGTTTGAGACCCAGATTTCGGGGATGCTCGACGACGAAAAGAACCTCACCGGCTGCATCTGCGTATCCCGCAATATCGACCGCCGCAAACAGGCGGAAAGCGCGCTCAAACTGAGCAACGCCCTCTTCCAGACGGCGTTTGCCATCAGCCCGGACGCCGTGACCCTCAATCGTCTGCGCGACGGGGTCTACACCATGGTGAACGAGGGCTTCACCACCCTCACCGGATACAGCCGCGAAGAGGTCGTGGGGAAAACCACCGAGCAGATCGGCATCTGGGCTGACAAGCGCGATCAGAAACGGTTGAGTGAAGAAATCGACGCCAGCGGCTCGGTGCACAACCTGGAAGCCCGTTTCCGTCTCAAGAGCGGCGAGACCCGCACGGGCCTGATGTCCGCCAACCTTATTGTCCTCAACCGCCAGCCTTACGTACTGGCCATCACCAAGGACATCGAGAAGTTCAAACGCGCCCGGGAGGCGCTGACGGAGTCAGAAGAGAAATACCGCAAATTGATCGAGACGGCCACGGACGCCATCTTCATCATCCAGGACGGCCAGGTCAAGTTCCCCAACCCGCGGGCCAAGCAGATGGGAGAAAAGATGGGCGTGAATCTTGAGAAACACGCCTTTTTCGAATATGTGGCGCCCGAAGACCAGAACATGATCCTGGAGCGGCATTTCAGACGGCTCAAGGGCGAGGTCGTTCCCTCGACCTACAATTTCAGGCTGTTGCGCAAGAGCGGCGAAAAATTCTGGGTAGAAGTCAACGCCGTGATGATTACCTGGGAGGGGCGGCCGGCGACCCTCAATTTCATCCGCGACATTGACGATCAGAAAAAGCTCGAGGCCGAGTTCCAGCATGCGCGCAAGATGGAGGCCGTCGGCACCCTGGCCGGGGCCATTGCCCACAATTTCAACAACCTGCTCATGGCCATCCAGGGCAATGTATCGCTGCTGCTGCTGGACACGGAAGAGGACGACCCGCGCCTGGAAGAATTCCAGAAGATCCAGGAGCACGTCGAGAACGGCTCCCAGCTCACCTCCCAGCTGTTGGGCTATGCGCGCAAGGGCAAGTACCGTATCCGGGGCCTGGATCTCAACGAGCTCATCACGCGCACGGTGGCCACTTTCCGCAAAACCCATCCGGCCATCACCGTTGCCGCCAACAGCGGGACCGATCTGCACACCATCGCGGGGGACCGCAGCCAGCTCGAGCACGTTCTGATCAACATATTCAAAAATGCCGCCGATGCCATGCCCGACGGCGGTGAGCTGTTCATCAAGACCATGAACGTCAACCACGAACAGATCCGACGGCGCAACTACAAGATCAAACCCGGCGAATATGTCATGACGATGGTGGCCGACACCGGGGTGGGGATGGAGCAGAAAACCCGACGCCGGATCTTCGAGCCCTTTTTCACCACCAAGGAGCGGGGGCGCGGCACCGGGCTGGGCCTGGCGTCGGCCTACGGTATCATCAAGGGCCACGGCGGCTATATCGACGTCGATTCCCAGCGCGGGTACGGGACCACCTTTTTCGTCTACCTGCCGGGCTCCTCGCGCAAGGTCGAGGAGATCGGCTACAAGGACCAGAGCGTCATCCAGGGCAGCGGCTGCATCCTGGTGGTGGACGACGAGCCTTCCGTGCTGGACATCAGCGGCCGAATGCTCAAAAAGCTGGGCTTCCAGGTGCTGGAGGCCTGCAGCGGCCGTGACGCCATCCGGGTTTTCCGTGAAAACCTGGCCAAGATCGACCTCGTCATTCTGGACATGATCATGCCCGATCTGGGCGGCGGCGAAGTCTACGACCGGTTGCGGGATATCCAGCCCGGCGTCAAGGCCATTCTAGCCACCGGTTACAGCATCGACGGCGAAGCGGCCCGCATCCTCAAGCGCGGCTGCGACGGCGTCATCCAGAAACCGTTCAGCATCGATCGCCTCTCGCGCATGATCCACGGGGTCCTTGAGTCCAAAGCCGGTGACAAGGACGAAGTCGCCGCGACCCGCGCAGCCGGTCCCGGCGACCCGGCGCCCACCCGCAAGCCGGAAGTGATCCCCTTCAGGCCCGCCGGCCGGAAAACCCGCTAAGGCCCATCTGCAGAAGTGGTTGGGCGGGTCCGCCAGCGCCCGCTTTCGTTTTCGGTTGATTTTCGGCGCGTGAACCCAGCGGCATTTTGCCGGCGATGGCGCACAGCGATGCCGCCGGCGCGCTACATGAGGATTACAACCTATGGCTTCGACAAACAGCGATCCGCAGCGACTGGCCCTGAACGACCCCCAGCGACGCGGGATTCTGATTCCCGCCAGCCAGCTGACCAATACCGGACTGGCCGTGGGCGACCGCTTCAAGGTCAAGATGGGGCAAAAGGACCTCTTTGCCGTCCTGATCGTAAAGGACGACAACGGGGACATTCTCTACGATCGCACCGGCATCTTCATCGCACGCACCCGCCGTGTCGACATGTTCCTGGGGGGCGTGTTTGACACCTTCGGCGTCGAGGTCCAGGATGACGACCCGCCGGCGCTGCGCATCCGCCCCCTGGACATCAACATCCGCGGAATGGACAACATCATCAAACCCTGAGGGCGGATTCAGGCGGCCGGGCCCTGCAGGGACACGTCCAGATGATGCTGGCGCAAAAACTCCCACATGACCACCGAGGCGGCATTGCTCACGTTCAGGCTCTGCACCTGGCCGAACTGGGGAATCGTGAGGGGCTGAATATCGGGGTAGTCTGCCGGATCGAAGCTGAGGCCGTATTCTTCATGGCCGAAGATGAACGCGCTGCGCCGGGGCAGCGGGTGGGCGTTCAGCGGCGGACCATTTCGCGGCTGGAGGGCGAACAGGGTGTAGTCACGGCGTGCCAGTTCCTGATGGACGCTGGCAAAATGTTCGTGAAATCGGGCCGGAACCCATTTGAACGATCCCATGGAAGGGGCCGGATCGAAAAAGTTGATGCCCACCAGATGCACCTCGCGGGCGCCGAAGGCGTCGGCGCTGCGAAAAATCTTGCCGACATTGAAGGCCGGTTTGAGGCTGTCCAGGACAATGATGAAACGGTGGGCGCCCGGTGCCGCCAGCCGGTTGGCATTTCTCTGCCGCCGGAAACGCTTGCGCGCGGCAATGCGCTGCTGCTGAAGTTTGCGGCGAAGCTGTCGTAATCCCATTGGCGCACCCTTCGGATCGGCATTGGTCCCGTGGGGCGGTGAATGGTTGCCCCTGTTAGCAGAAACACGCGGCAATTGCCACCCGCCGGGTCGAAAGTGAAAGCCATGCACAGCGCCAAGCAAAACACTATCGCCTATATCGCCGGTTCTCCGGCCAGCCCTCCGGGAGCGCCCAGCATCATATTCCTGCACGGGTCGGGTCTGGCCGGGGCGTTCTGGCACCATCAGGTCAGCGCTCTGGCCGACGCAATGACCACGGTGGCGATCGATCTGCCCGGACACGGGCGCAGTGACGCACCGGCGCTGGACAGCGTGCCGGCCTATGCGGCATCCGTAATGGCCTTCATCCGGGCATGCGGTTTTTCAAAACCCATCCCCTGCGGCTTGAGTCTCGGCGGCGCCATCGCTCTGCAGCTGCTCCTCGACTATCCGGACGAACTGGCAGGCGGCATTCTCATCGGCAGCGGCGCCCGTCTGCGTGTGCGGCCGGAAATTTTCGATCTCATCGCCCGCGACTACGCGGCTTTCGTGGCCGCCACCGGACTGATGGCCGCTTCACCCCATACGTTGGCCGGCGTTCTGGAACCGGCCCAGAAGCTCATGACGGCCTGTCCGCCGGCCACGGCGGCAGCAGACTACCGGGCCTGCGATCGATTTGATGTCATGGACCGCCTGGCGGAAGTCGACCTTCCGGTGCTGGTTATCGGCGGGGCTGATGACGGGTTGACACCGGTGAAATACGCTGACTATCTCGCAGGTCACATCAACCAGGCCCAGCGGTGTATTGTCCCCCGCGCCGGCCATCTCGTGCCGGTGGAGCAGCCTGCGGCCGTCAACGACGCCATCCGCCGTTTTGTGACCCGCCATTTTTCATGACCTTGCCCGGCTTTTTGCCGACCATCCGGGGGGCCGCATGATCCTCTTTTAGAGCGCCGCCGCCTTGCATCCGCTTTCCGGAATATGAAGACCACAAGGCGACCCATGCAAAAATGGCTGCGCACGTCCGCAAGCGCGAGCAGGATTTCAAGGACGAGAAGATTCATAGCCCGCTCCCGATTGCCAATTTTCTAAAGGATTGGCTGGCCAAACACATTTTGGAAACCGATCAGAAATACGCCCCGTTTGTTAAAGCCAAGGGCGTGGTATTGCCGAGCCGGCATCGGGACGGCATGACGGAAGGCACCCTTCCATTGGCCTGCATCGGTTCCCCGTGGCCGATGGGGTGGGTTGGTCCGTCGGGATAGACTTTACAAAATTCGGGTTTTTGTTTAGCCTGTCGCACTGATCATAAACCATAGATTGGAGTAGTTTATCATGACGGCCACCAAAACTTACAAATGCCAAACATGCGGCCGGGAGGTCGAGAACGCCCCGGAAGATCTAGACCGTTCGGATTGCTGCCAGGCCTTATGGATTGAAAGCGAACCCC